>Ga0194051_1000545_pt1 | contig 21402 bp, 23 predicted proteins | sample SepL2320m_MetaG_FD_161275 | JGI IMG/M metagenome (GOLD analysis project Ga0194051, IMG submission 161275) | Anoxic zone freshwater microbial communities from boreal shield lake in IISD Experimental Lakes Area, Ontario, Canada - Sep2016-L239-20m | ecosystem: Environmental > Aquatic > Freshwater >... | reverse complement strand
TCGCAGTGGACTTGTACAGGCGGACATTCAAGCACGCCGGTCACGACCCCGCTGCGCGGGCGCCATTGGAATGGTGGCAGTTCACCGAGGCAGACCGCCCCAGACGTGGCGGGTGAGTGGGGAGTCGACACGGGCAAAAGAGAGCAGTAGTTCTGGTCACACTGTCCATAGCAATACGCAGGACCAGATTGAGCCTGCGAAGGCGTCAACCAGGCGGCAGCAAGAAGTGCCCGCAGCGAGCGGAATGAAAATGAATATACTGCAGCGCCAAATCGACGGAATTACGCTGGTCGACCTGTCAGGCCGGCTTGATAGCTCGGTATCCGGCCAGGTGATGGATCAGCTCAATGAGATCGTGAACTCAGGGGTCACCAGGTTGATCGTCAACTTGCGTCACGTGAGTTATATCAGCAGTGCTGGGCTGCGGAGCATTCTGGTTGCTGCGAAACTGGTCAGGTCTGGCAATGGCGAAATGCGACTGTGCCAGCCGAATGGTTTGCTGAAAAGAACCCTCGAAGAGTCAGGCTTCGCCAATCTGATCCGAATTGACGATGAAGAAGGCCAGTCCATCGCCGCGCTGCGCGCCCCATGATTGGCGGCGGGCGACCCCATTGCCAGGGGAAGACAGCATGCGCATAGCGGTTTCGGGGTCCCACTCGCTTGGGAAGTCAACAATCGTCAATGACTGGGTGTCGGCACATCCGGAGTACGCCCGCGAGGAGGAGCCCTACCGTGCCTTGAGCCTCCATGGCCCGTATGAAATCCGCTTTCGGGACGAGTCCACAAGATTGCACAATGGCATTCAGCTCTATTACAACATCAGCCGCATTCATCGCTATGCCAGCCAGCAAGACCGCGTCATCTTCGATCGCGCACCGATCGATTACATCGCCTACTCACAATATACCGCCGATCAGGGCACGACGGACATCGATCAGTCATTCGTTGAGTCCATGATCCCCGCCGTGAGGGAATCGCTTGATCGAATCGACCTGCTTGCCTTTGTGCCGCGATCAGATGAGTGGCCAGTCATTCTCGAGAATGACGGAATCCGACCGGTTGATGAGGCATATCGGGATAGTGTTGATGACATCTTCAAGCAGATCTACCGCCATGGCCGCTTTGGTCTGTTTCCCGGGCGCGGCAGTCCTCGGGTGATCGAGCTTGTTGGCCCGCCTCAACAGAGGATCGCGCAGATCGGCAAGGTCCTCAGCGACGTTCATGCCAGTGGATGATGTGACACCCCTGACCTGAATTTCGCAGTTTCGTTCATGGGTGTTGCGCGAGTTCCGGACAGGAAATTGCGGCACCTGCAGCGCAACCCGGATGCGGCATTCAAACCGGCATTTTACGCACGCGCCGGGTGTCAGACTTCGGATTGCTTGTTGGGCGGCAGGTAGTCCACGGTCGTGTCATGGCTCATCAGCAGCGCCAGCTTGTAGTCGGCAGGGTTGAGCAGCTGCTCGCACTCATGCTTCAGGAAGGCGCCCGTCGCCATTGCGTGAACCGAGTGGGCGGTTGCGTGGATGACATCGGGAAACGAGAAGATCCCAAGTCCGTCATACTCACCCATTCGGTTATACATGCTGATGATCGAACCCTTGAAGGCCTCTGCCAGCTTCACGGATGTGGCGTAACGGTCCAGCGGATTGCGCCGCATTGTTTCGAATGATTTTGGATTGAACTTCCATTGTACCAGGAAGTGGGGCACCCGCCGTCTCCATCCATACATTGGACTCGGACAGTATCATGGTCGGCCCGTGCGGCACAATTCGGGAGGCGGCTTCGTACAGTGCCTGGAATTGCAGGAGGCACGCGCGGATTTCGCATGGCGCATCAGGCATGTTGCACGCCGTACGTGAGCCGCCACATCTCAGCGCAACCTCAGCTTCATGACCGGCAAAGAAAAACGGCGGGGGTTCACCCCGCCGTTCTTGTACTCCGCCTGCGGACGACTGCCGCGGCTCAGAACTTACTGGTTGCAGTTGGTTCCTGCGGCGCAGTCATCGTCATTGCCGCTCGACGACTTGGTCGTGGTGGTTCCGGTGGTGGTGGAGCCGCTGCTCGAGTCGTCGTCGCTCGAGTCGTCATCGCTTGAGTCGTCGTCGCTCGAGTCATCGTCCGGACCGTCGTTCGAGTCGTCATCGTTTGAATCGTGGTCGGGGCCGTCGTCATTGCCGCCGCCCGAGCTGCCGCTGCCCGAGCTGTCGCTGCCGCCGTCGTTTCCGCCACCATCACCACCGTCGCCGCCATCGTCATCGGCGAAGGCCGGGCTTACCTTGACGGCAGCCGCGGTGGCGAACAGTGCCAGCGCACCCAGTCCAAGGTTGGAGAGAAGCTTTCTGCGGTCGATCATGCTCATCTTGTTGTCTTCCATTTGGGTGTCTCCTGAACAGCGTGTAACTCCAGTAAGGGTAGAGCTTAGCCAACATTCCCTGTCGCCATCCTGACAAACGTTGTTTTCTGCAGATTGCGACAAATTCAACCGGGAATGGCAGTGCGTCACCTGATCTGGGTGGGAAAGGCCTGCCGCAGCCTTACCTCTGCGCCGGGTCGAAGGCCTTGAAGTGCTTCGACAGCTTCAGGCCCTGGCGCTGGTAGTTGGAACCAATCCCCTGGCCATAAACCCACTCAGGCGCTTGCGTGAGTGGTTCATAGACAAGGCGCCCGATGATCTGCCCGTCCTCGAGGATGAAGGGCACCTCACCTCTCTATTTGTCGCAATAGCCCAGCTGGGCGTAGGTCTGCCCGCTGCCCGGCTTTACCGCGGTGCATAAGGTCTGCAGCAGCGCACCGATGTTGCCCGCGCCATAGCCGCCATAATCGGCGGCGGGAAACTCCCTGTTCTGGCCGAACTGCGAAGAATAGTTGTCCTTGATCACGTTGGGGTCGCTCGAACCCCATGACGTGACGCCCACCACCACGTTCAGAAATGATGCCGTGCCCGGCGTCGCACCGTCGTTGAGGTCGGCGTTACGATAGCCGAAGTTCACCACCCATGGGCCGCCGCTCGATCCGCCGGTGAAGTTGGTGCCCTGCCACATCTGCCTGGCATTGCGCACGTTGGTGAGGAAGGTGGGGCCGTCCGCCCGCTGCATGATGGTGCCGAAATCCATGTTGAAGGGATAGCCAAGCGTGGCGGTCGCCGCCGTCCAGGTGTTTCGAGTCTTGGTCGAGCGGGTGAAGGAATAATTGTTCCAGCCATAGGTCATCCAGCCCACCTGGTCGCCAATGAACTGGTTGGAGCCGTTCTTGCCGATGATGAACACGGCGAGGTCATTGCTGCGCGCCGCGCCGACGCCCGAGTCCCGACCGGTCAGCCAGGTTTGCGCCAAGGTGATGTATTCCGCGGTCCAGGCACCGTAGGGTTCCATCTGCTGCGTGCTCGCATCCGCCGGGCCATAGAAGCCGGGGCGGAAGGTCCAGCCGGAAAAGAATCCGTCATTCGAGCCGAAGTCGGCGACGCAGTGCGCGGCCGTCAGCAGCACGCTGCGCATGATGAGGCTGGCGCTGCACCAGGAATTGCCGTCCGGCGTGGCGAACTCAAGCCGCCCGATGGTGCGGTAGGGGTAGGTGGTGCTCAGGCGGTTGGCCTGCGAGGCACTGGCGGCGGCCGGCCCGTCCTGCACCCGCACGGAGGTATAGGGAATGCCGAAACTGCCAAAGGCCCGGGCCGAGGCCGTTGCCGCCCGGTTGCGCGAGGCGCCGCTCAGGCGGGCATCCGGCGCAGTGTCGACCCGGATATCTCTGTCGGCGGGTGCGGCGAGGCGATTGCGCATCGGCTTGCTCGCGCCGCCCTGCGGCGCGACGGCAGGCGCCTGTCGCAACACCACGCCTGCGTTCGCGTGGGCTTCCGGAGCGGGCAACAGGCACGTCAGGCCAAGGATCACGGCGAGGCTGGCGGGGGCGTGTCGGCGCATCTTCTCAACTCCCTGAAGGCAAATTGCTGGTGGCATGGGCTCGTATCTGCTTCAGGTTAAAAATACACTCTTAGATAGATTATTGATAGCCAACCCACGACAAGAAATGCCGCAACAATCGGTTACAAGATGATGCCCTGCGTGCCTGCAAACGAAACCGGCGGGGAATGACCCCGCCGTTCTGGTACTCCGCCTGCGGACGACTGCCGCGGCTCAGAATTTACTGGCTGCAGTTGGTCCCCGTGGCGCAACAGCATCGAGCCCAAGGTTGGACCGAAGCTTTCTGCGGTCAATCATGGTCGTCTTGTTGCCTTCGATTTGGGGCTCTGCTGAAAGGCATGTGACTGCGTTACGGATGAACCCTAGCCAACATTCCGTGTCGCCGTACCGTCAGCGCTGCGCCGGGTCGAAGGCCTTGAAGTGCTTCGACAGCTTCAGCCCCTGGCGCTGGTAATTGGAGCCGATGCCCTGGCCATAGACGCGCTCGGGCGCTTGCGTGAGTGGTTCATAGACAAGGCGCCCGATGATCTGCCCGTCCTCGAGGATGAAGGGCACCTCGTGGCTCCGCACTTCCAGCACCGCGCGCGCACCTTCTCCGTGGCCTGACGAATGCCCGAAGCCGGGGTCGAAGAAGCCCGCGTAGTGAACGCGGAACTCGCCCACCAGCGGGTTGAACGGCACCATCTCGGCGGCAAAGGCCGGCGGCACGCGCACCGCCTCCTTGGAGGCGAGGATGTAGAACTGGTCAGGGTCCAGCACCAGCGAGCCGCGCTGCCAGATCGGCTCCCAGAAATCGTGCACGGCAAGCGCCCCCTTGGCGTCAACGTCGACGAGCCCCGCATGGCGCTTGGCGCGAAAGCCCACAGGGCCATCCGCACCAAGCGTCGAGAGATCGACGGAAAGTGCCAGCCCGTTGTCGATGTTCACCTCGCCTGACGAGATGAGGCCTTCCGTGTCGTGCAGCTCGCGGATCAGCGCGTCGGTGGCAAGGCTCGCACCCTGGCGGAAGCGGATCTGCGACAGGCGCGAGCCCTCGCGCACCAGGATGGGGAAGGTGCGCGGCGAGATCTCGGCATAGAGCGGGCCCTCATAGGCCTCCGGCACCTTGTCGAATTCCTGCGCGTAGTCGGTGATGACGCGGGTGAAGATGTCGAGCCTGCCGGTGGAGCTCTTGGGGTTCGCCGCGGCGGCCACACCCTTGGGAAGCTTGAGGGCCTCCTGAAGCGGCACGATATAAACGCAGCCCGTCTCCAGCACCGCGCCTTCGGTCAGCGGCATGCGGTGAAGCGCCAGTTCCTTCACCCGTTCCGCCACCGTGGCGCGCGGGCCGGGCAGGAAGGAGGCGCGCACCCGGTAGGCCCAGGGTCCCAGCCGCAGGTCGAGGCTGGCGGGCTGGATCTGGTCGGCATCTACCGGGCGGGCAAGGCGGATCAAGCCCTCCTCGCAATAGCGGGCGATGGCGCGGGCGGGCAGAATGCCACGGGTCTCGGAACGGGTTCCCATGCCCATCACATGGCGGAAATGATGCAGCCTTGGCAAGTGTCTTCGCTGTGGAAAACCCTGCGATATGGGCTAAACTGCCGCCATGTATGAAAGCATCACCCAGGGCGTAAAGGTCATCGTCCATCCCAAATACCTCGACGGCCAGTCGAAGCCGGAGGAGGGTCATTACGTCTGGGCCTATTCCATCACCATTGAAAACCACAGCCGCGAAACGGTCACGCTGCGCACCCGCTACTGGAAGATCACCGATGCGGCGGGCCACGTGCAGGAGGTGCGCGGTGCGGGCGTGGTGGGCGAGCAGCCTGCCATCAGCCCGGGCGACAGCTACAGCTACACTTCGGGCTGCCCGCTGAAGACCTCGTCAGGCTTCATGGCCGGCGCCTACCAGATGCAGCTGCCATCGGGTGAATTCATCAATGTCGAGATCCCGCCCTTCTCGCTCGACAGCCCGCACGAGAAACACGCCATCAACTGAAGTGACCATGACAGGCAAAACCTATTCCACCGAGGAGATGCTGGCCCGCCTCATCGCCTTCGACACGACAAGCCGTGACGGCAACATCCCCTTGATCGAATTCGTCGAGGACTATCTCGACGGCTGGGGTGTGCCGCATTTCCGCGTTGACTATGAGACCAACCGCAAGACCAACCTCTTCGCCACCATCGGCCCGGCCATAGCAGGCGGTATCGTGCTGTCAGGCCATACCGACGTGGTGCCGGTCGATGGCCAGCCCTGGACGTCTAACCCCTTCGAGCTCACGGCGCGTGACGACAAGCTCTTCGGCCGCGGCACCTGCGACATGAAGGGCTTCCTTGCCGTCTGCCTGGCGGAAGTGCCCAACTTCCTCAGGGCTAACTTGCAGTCGCCCATCCACCTGGCGCTGTCGTGCGATGAGGAGGTGGGCTGTAAGGGCGTGCGCCCGCTGGTCGCCCACATGCGCGACAATCTGCCCAAGCCGCGCGCCGTCATCGTCGGCGAGCCGACCTCCATGAAGGTGGTCAACGCCCACAAGAGTGCGGTGACCTTCCACACCGAGGTCACCGGCCATGAGGCGCATTCCAGCCTCACCCACCACGGCGTCAACGCCATCATGGTGGCGGGCGAGCTGCTGTCCGAGATGGGCCGCATCCGCGAGCATCTGATCGCGGTGGGTGACCCGACCCACCGCTTCGATCCGCCCTATTCGACGATCCATGTGGGCGTCATCGCGGGCGGCACCGCCAAGAACATCATCCCGCGCAGCTGTTCCTTCCAGTGGGAGACGCGGCTTCTGCCCACCGCGGACCCCGCCTACGTGCCGCACCGCTTCGACAGCTTCGCCGCCCGGCTGGAGCCGGCGATGAAGGCCGTGGCGCCCGAAACCGGCATCGCCACCGAGGCGGTCAACAGCGTGCCCGGCCTCGCCCCTGAAAAGGATTCCCCGGCGGAGAATCTGGCCCTCCATCTGGCAGGCGCCAACTCCACCCATGCGGTGAGCTACTGCACCGAGGCGGGATTGTTCCAGCAGATCGGAATCCCGGCCGTCATCTGCGGCCCCGGCTCCATCGAGCAGGCCCACAAGCCCGATGAGTGGATTGAAACGTCCGAACTGAGGAAGTGCGAGGCCTTCATGGGCAAGCTGGTCGCCCAGCTGTCCTAGAACCTTTCCGAGCACCCATCCGACCAGCCATGTGAGGACCATCACCATGGCCGGAGATATAGCATGCTAGGAATAAAAAGTCAAGGATAAAATTCCTCGATTTCCATCGATTTCATCATGGCCGGGCCTGACCCGGCCATCCTTTTGGGCCCAGAGGAAAGGATGCGCGGGTCGAGCCCGCGCATGATGACCGGTGCTAGTTCCGCCACCCCGTCACCATGGCGCCAATCGCCAGCCCCAGCCCGAAGCTCGAATGGTGCACCAGCGTGCGCCCGATGATCAGGAGCGGCGTCGCCGTGGCGCTCGCCAGCACCCCCATCCCCATCAGCGGCATCTGCACGAGGAACGGAAACGCCATGGTCACCCAGCCGAACAGCAACCCGTTCCACAAGCCGGGCTCCTGCTTCATCACCTTCAGCAGCAGCAGGTACACGCCAGCGAAAATCACCGAGATCGTGTAGTAAGCCGCATGCCCGGCCATCAGCTCATTGGGCAGGCTGGGCGCCGCCCCGACATTGGCCACATAGGGCTGCCCCTGCAGCACCATCAGGAACCATCGCCCGGTGATGCTCCAGTTCACCGGCGGAAACCCGGTGAGCGCCTGGTAAATGGTCCGCCCGATATCCGCCGCCGTCGCCGCGGCGAGCCCGGTGATCAGAATGCGCAGAAGCAGGGGGAGGCGGTTCACTGCAGCAGCCTCGGGATTTCCTCGTTGAACTCCCGCTCGAACACCAGCGTGTCGCCCTCATAGGCCTCGATCTTGCCCCACACGAACCAGTGCCGCTCAGTCGACGTCAGCCGCCCGTAGGTCTCGGTGCGAATGTTCCAGTCACCGCGGCGGCGCGTCTCGGTCCAGTGGGTTTCCATCTTCGCCGAGAGCGGGTCGTCCGGCATGATCGAATAGCTCTCGCGGCCTGCGCCGCCGATCACCAGCCCGTGCGGATGGAGCTCCTGTTCGCCAAAATTGTCGACGATCTCGATCCGAAGTTCCCCGGTCACGGGGTCTACCACGGTGTCGCGCTTGTTCCAGGCGGGTGTGATCTCCGTCTGGTCCACTGGCGTCGCCGCCTCGGGCTCGGGCCAGGTGACGGGTGACTCGCCCGCGACGTCCTTGCGCAGAGGCAGGTGCAGCTGCGACTTCCCCGCATAGACGGTGAGCGTCACGGGTTCCGGTGCGGGCCACATGATCGGGAAGTAGGAGGTCGAGATCGAGACCCGCAGCTTGTGCCCCTTGGGCACCCGCCACGCGATGTCGTCCAGCCTGATCTTCATGCGATAGTGCTTGCCGGGCTCCAGCGGCATCGGGTTCTCGCGGCTGTCACGCATGCACAGGTTTTGCAGGTGGTAGGTAATGCGCGAGACTTCGCCGGAAGGCCACACGTCGTTGAGCCTGACCGCGATATGCGCCACCGGCCTGTCGACCGAAAACTCGAGGTCAAGGGCCGGCTGGCCCACGATGTCGATGTCGGTGACGAGCGCCGGCGTTTCGAAAGTGATTGAGTCGGCATCATCCTTGGCCTGGTCGCCTGGGAATTCGGGTCCGAGCCAGATGATGCAGTATTCGCCGCCGTCCGCGCCCGTCGTCTGCTTCGAGCAGATGGAGAGTGGCGTCTCCTTGCCCGCCGTCGGTCCGATGCCGCCGGTGTTCAGCCACCACTTCTTCACGTCCACATGGCCGAAGCCCCAGAAGCTGTCGCCGATCCAGCGGCCCGCGATCTTCGTCGGGAAGGAACCGGGTTTCCACGGCTCCATCACATAATAGCGATAGTCCGGGTCGCGCGAGATTTGGGCGTTCGCACCCTTCAGCCACTGGTCCCACCAGCGCAGGGCTTCCTGCAGGAAGCCGATCCTTGGCTCGGGCACCGCGAAGTGCGGGTACTTGTGCGCCCAGGGCCCGATGATGGCCTTGCGCGTCGTGCGCAGACCCTTCATCAGCCGCGGCACGGCGTTCGAATAGGCGTCGTTCCAGCCGCCCACCACCAGCGTTGGGGCTTCCACCTTGGCGAAGTCCTCGCACACCGAGCCGTGCTTCCAGTAGTCGTCACGGTGCGGGTGGCTGAGCCAGGGGATGACAAGAAAGGGCTCGTTCTCGAGCCGCTCCATCCACATGTCACGCCAGCGGTCGCCGACGATCAGCGGGTCTGGCGGGCGGGAGGAATAGGCCAGCATGGTGGCCGCCCAGCCCAGCATCTCGTTGATCACCGTGCCACCCTTGTAGTGGACGTCGTCCTCGTAGCGGTCATCGGTGGAGCAGATGGTGATGATGGCCTTCAGCGCCGGGGGCTTCCTCGCTGCCACCTGCAGCGCGTTGAAGCCGCCCCACGAGATGCCAAACATGCCAACCTTGCCGTTGCACCACGGCTGCTCGGCGAGCCACGCGATCACCTCGAGCGCGTCGTCCTGCTCCTGCAACGCATACTCGTCGAGCATCAGCCCTTCGGAATCGCCATTGCCGCGCATGTCGACGCGGATCGATGCATAGCCGTGGCCGGCGAAGTAGGGGTGCGTGAGGGCATCGCGCACATGCGTGCCGTCGCGCTTGCGATAGGGCAGGTATTCCAGCAGCGCCGGAACCGGATTTTCCTCGGCATCCTCAGGGATCCACATGCGCGCGGCGAGCTTGGTGCCGTCGGACAGCGGGATCCACAGGTTCTCTATTTCCTTCACGGACGCGGGAAATTCGGTCTTGGTGGTGATGGTCATTCAGGTCCTTTCGGGCGGAAGGCGGCCAAAATGCGCGAGGCTCGCGCAGGCGGCGGTGATGGCATCAAAGCTGGCGCGTGCCGGAACACTCATGTTCCGTGCACGGAGAAAGGCGTGGACGAGCAGCGGCTCGTCCCGCACCATGTCAGGCACGCCAGCGGCGGAAAGGCGCTGCGCATAGGCGAAGCAGTCGTCATGCAGCGGGTCGAGGGCGGCGGCCACGAGGAAGGCGGGCGGCAGACCTTTGTAATCCGTCTCGCGCAGCGGCTCGGCAAATTTCGATCCACCGCCCCGGTAGGTGTCGCGATAATACTGGACGTCCGCTGTCGAGAGCCCCGGTGCCGTGGCCTGGGTGACATAGGAGCCGGTGGTCATGTCGCCGCCGAGGCCGGGGTAGATCAGCACCTGCCCCTTGAGGCGCGGCGCCTCCTCGTCGCGGGCCTTCAGCGCCAGTGCGGCGGCCAGGTTGCCGCCCGCGCTGTCGCCGCCCACGATGATCTCGGGATTGATCGAGGCGATGGCCTTCAGCGCGGCCCAGCAATCCTCGAAGGCAGCAGGGAAGGGGTGCTCGGGGGCGAGGCGATAGTCGACCGCCACCACCCCGATCTTCGCCCCGTCGCAGAGTTCGGCGCAGACGTCGTCATGACTGTCGAGCCCGCCCAGCACGAAGCCGCCGCCGTGGAGGTAGACCAGCAGTGGCGCATCGGTGGCACCCATCGGTCGATAATGGCGGCAGGGGATGCCGGCAAAGCGGATGTCTTCGGCTGAAACCCCCGCCGGGCGGGGCTTCCTGAAATGCGAGCAGTAGCGGTCATAGAAGGCGCGCTGCTCGGCCATGGTGAAGCTGACCGCATCGGGCGGGTAGAAGCGCTCGCCGGCGATCAGGAAGTCGCGGATGCCCGGATCTTCGAGGCCGGCATATTTCTTTTCAATCTCGTCCAAGATTTTCCGCCGTGTGACGCCCGGCACAGAATCCGGCCGGCCCCAAGGTTACAAGCTCAGTCATCGAAAGCAAGATGAACGCCAGGTAAACGCAGCAGCCAGAACGGGTTCAGGCTGAGGGGTTTAGGAAGGCGGCAACGGCAACACAGGGACTGAGGGAACACCACCATGAACAAGCTCTTCACCATTCTCGCATCCGCCGCCTTGGGCTTGAGCCTTCTCGCCACCGTCGCATCAGCGGGCTCCGTCGCCCCCAGCCAGCAGGACGGCCCCTTCCAGGGCGTCACCATCGTCCCGGCGTCGGCCAGCCCCGACGAGCTGAGCGGCCAGGTCCAGGGCTTCAAGCGGGGCAAGCTGGTCGCCTTCGAGGCCCAGGCCAACCCCGGCGACATCATCATCAACACCAGGCTGAACCGGCTCTACTATGTGCTGGGTGACGGCCAGGCGGTGATGTACCGCGTCGCCACCGCCAAGCGGGGCTTCGAGTGGCAGGGCTCTCACCAGGTGTCCTCCAAGGTGAAGTGGCCCGACTGGCGCCCGCCGGCGGAGATGCGCAAGCGCCGCCCCGAGCTCCCCGCCCACATGGCGGGTGGCCCCAACAACCCGCTCGGCGCCCGCGCCATCTACCTCGGCTCCTCGATCTACCGCATCCACGGCACCAACGAGCCCTCCTCCATCGGCAAGGCGGCGTCTTCCGGTTGCATCCGCATGCTCAATGAGGACGTGAGCGAACTCTATTTGCACGTTAAGGTCGGAGCACGCGTGACGGTTCTCTGATCGGTCGCAGATTGACCTGAGACGGGGTTCGCCAGGCGGACCCCGCTTTCTTGCGTGCAGTGACTTTCACCACCGATCGACCCGGCCGGGAGGGATAAGCCCGGCAAGACAGCACAAAAAATTGGAGGAACGACCCGATGACGACCGCCCCCGTCACCGCATGGCCGAAGAAGGCCCGCGAGATGCACAACCATCACATGGACTCGACCGTGTGGAACGACTTCGAATTCCGGAATGACGATGTCATCGTCGCCACCTGGGCCAAGTCCGGCACCACCTGGACACAGCAGATCGTGGCGCAGCTCATCCATCACGGTGCGGAGGACATCAACGTGCCGATGCTCTCGCCCTGGCTCGACCTGCGCATCATGCCGAAGGAGGCAATCGAGGCGGTGAAACAGCAGCAGCACCGCCGCTCGGTGAAGACGCACCTCCAGCCGACGCCGTGATCGTCTCGCCCAAGGCGAAATATCTCTACATCGGCCGCGACGGTCGCGACGCGGTGTGGAGCGCCTTCAACCACCTCGCCAATTTCAAGCCCGAGGTCTTCGACATCTTCAACAACACGCCGGGCCGCGTCGGCCCGCAGCTGAAGCCGCCATCGGAGTCGGTGCATGAATTCTACCGCGAATGGTTCGCCTGGGACGGCTATCCGCTGTGGCCCTTCTGGTCGAACGTGCGCAGCTGGTGGAACCTGCGCCATCTGCCCAATGTCATGCTCATCCACTTCAACGACATGAAACGCGATCTTGCAGGTTCCGTGAAGCAGATCGCCGACTTCCTCGGCGTTCATCTCGACGAGGCCACCATGGCCAAGGTGGTGGAGCATTGGGATGAGAAAGGCGTCCGGGGAGCGGTTCCCCGGACGCCGTCATGCTATTCCTTGATGACGTGCCAGACGCCCTTCATGCCGTCGCCCATGGCCTCTCCGGGTTTCGTGTCCTTGATGAAGAAATAGAGTGGCTTGCCGTCATAGACCCACTGCTCGGCGCCATCCTTCCGCTTGGTCATGGACCAGCCTTCGCCCTTGGCCTTCTCGCCATTGACGAGATAGGGCGGCCACGCGGTCGCGCAGGCGTCGTAACAGTTGGAGGTATCCTTGGTGTCCTTGTCGAAGGTGTAGAGGGTCATGCCCTTTGCGTCGGCGAGCATCCCGGCGGCAAGGCCGGCGGAGGCAATGAATAGCGCCGAGGCGGTGAGCGAAAGCGAGAACAGAACAGGTTTCATGGTGGTGTTCCTTCCATGTGACGGAGAGGGAAGACCTGCATGACGGGGCAAGATGCGTCGTCGCTACAGGCTTCACATTCCTGTTACGCTGCAGGCCGCCGGATTGTTCCAGAGCGTTACGTACAAGAAGGCCGATCCGCCATTTCATCATTCAGGTTGTAAACCGGGTGCGCAGCGCTCATATCTAATGGAAAGCCTGCACGGTTCACGACTTGCCAGCGTCGGATCGCGTTTGAATATCGTGATGAGCCGGTGGTTTCCTCAGCGGCACGCTCCTGAACCCCTGTGAGATGTCTCTGCATGACTGTCGGTTCGAATGGCTGGAAACTCCGGCTCAATGTCTACAAGATTCCCGATGACTCTCGCGCCATCTTCGAATTGATGGTGACCGTGCTGTCGCTCGTGGCCCTGTGGGTTACGATGTGGGTGATGGCGGGTGTCAGCGCGTGGCTGCCGGCGCTGCTGGCCATTCCAAGTGGCGCGCTGCTCGTCAGGCTGTTCATGATTCAGCATGACTGCGGTCACAATGCTTTCTTCTCCTCAAGGCAAGCGAATGACTGGACGGGTCGCATCCTCGGTGTGTTCACGCTGACGCCCTTTGACTTCTGGCGCCACTCACACGCGCTTCACCACGCGGGCTCCGGCAATCTCGACCGGCGTGGCATTGGTGACATCGATACTCTCACCGTTGAAGAGTATCTCGCCCGCAGCCGCTGGGGTCGTTTGAAATACCGCATGTACCGCCATCCGCTGGTGATGTTCGGCTTGGGTCCCAGCTTCCTCTTCCTGTTGCTGCATCGCCTGCCGCTGGGCGCAACACGGCTGGGCCCAATGCCATGGCTCAGCACCATGCTGACGAACCTCGGCATTGCGGCGCTGTTCACCCTCATCATCGCGCTCATGGGGCTTGCGACATTTCTGCTGCTCTATCTTCCAATGACGGTGATCGGCGCCTCGATCGGTGTCTGGCTGTTCTACGTGCAGCACCAGTTCGAGCACACCTACTGGGAGCAGGATACCGACTGGTCACACCCGGACGCCGCACTCCATGGCAGTTCCTTCTACGACCTGCCGCGCTGGCTGATGTGGCTCACCGGAAACATCGGCATCCACCACCTCCACCATCTCTCGAGCCGCATTCCCTTCTACCGCCTGCCGGAGGCGCTGGCGGACTATCCCGAGCTGCGCGGCATCGGGCGCCTCACGCTGTGGCAGAGCCTCGCCAATGTGCGCCTCACCCTGTGGGACAAGGCGCGGCACCGGATGATCTCCTTCTCGGCGTTGAAGCAGCGCCCCGCCTGAGGTGAGCGCACGAGGGGGTTGAAGCGCGCGGTCGCGGCCCTATCATGCGCGCCAACGCCAAGGAGTGTTCCGCAGATGACCCAGTTCAACCAGCCGCTCGGCGGCAACGACATGCCGCGCTTTGCGGGCCCCGCCACCATGATGCGGCTGCCCAGCCAGGCGACGGCAAAGGGCCTCGACGTGTGTTTCGTCGGCGTGCCCATCGACATTGGCTCCTCGAACCGCTCCGGCACGCGCCATGGTCCGCGGCAGATCAGGGCCGAGTCCTGCATGATCCGCCCCTACAACATGGCCACCCGTGCCAAGCCCTTCGAAACCTTCCAGGTGGCCGACATCGGCGACGTGGCGATCAACACCTTCGACCTCAAGAAGACGGTGGGCATCATCGAGAAGGCCTATGACGCGATCCTCGCTGAGAACTGCACGCCCCTCACGCTCGGTGGCGACCACACGCTGACGCTGCCCATCCTGCGCGCCATGAAGAAGAAGCACGGGCCGGTGGCATTGATCCACATCGACGCCCATGCCGACATCAACGACGAGATGTTCGGCGAGAAGATCGCCCATGGCACGCCCTTCCGCCGCGCGGTGGAGGAGGGCCTGCTGGCCTGCGACAAGAGCTTCCAGATCGGCCTGCGGGGCTCTGGCTATTCGCCCGATGACTTCGACTGGACGCGCAATCAGGGCTTCACCGTCGTGACCGCCGAGGAGTGCTGGTACAAGTCGCTCGCACCCCTGATGGAGCAGGTGCGCGCCAGGGTCGGCAACCAGCCGGCCTATCTCACCTACGACATCGACAGCCTCGACCCTGCCTTCGCGCCCGGCACCGGTACGGTGGAGGTGGGCGGCCTCTCGACGTGGCAGGCCCTCGAGATCATCCGCGGCTGCCGCGGTCTCAATCTCGTGGGTGGCGATCTCGTCGAGGTCTCGCCACCGCTCGATCCCGTCGGCAACACCGCACTGATCGGGGCGAACTTCCTGTTCGAAATGCTCTGCGTGCTGCCCGGCTGTCAGTACGCAAGATGATTGAGGCCACCGGACTGCGCCCCGGGAAGACCCCTTAACTGCAAGGGTGTAAACGCCGAACATCACTGAAATGGGCATATTAATGCGAAGTGCGTGACATCCGCAGTTGCGCAAGCGGTGCATCACAGTGTATCTGTTCGGCTCTTGATGTCCCTCCCAGTGTCACAGATGCGTGACATTGGGCGTGACACTGGAAGAGCTGGAGGACGAGCGCGATGGATCTCAACAAGGCAGACAAGGTGCTGCGGAACCTGAAGCCCCGAGGCGAAGCCTACGCGGTGGCGTTGGGCGACGGCATGAGTTGCCGGGTCGCGCCGAATGGTCTCAAGACCCTTGAGCTGCGCGCCCGGCTCCACGGCAAGGTTCAGCGCTTTCGGGTAGGCTTCTATCCCGGCACGACGGTGAGCGAGGCCGTCGCCAAGGCGGCCCAGTATCGGTCCCTGATGAAGCAGGGACTGCACCCGCTCGTAGCCGAACAGCGCGCCTCCGGCGGTGGCTCGGTGCCGAGGAACGTGAGCGAGGCCGCAGCACGCTTCTGCGAAGGTTACCTCGGCGAACAGGTGGGTCAACGCTGGGCGAAGGAGGCGGCCCGCTATATCAACGTAGAGGTGCTGCCGGCTCTCGGTCACTATCCCCTGCAGCAGATCCATCGCTCCGACCTGGCCGCTCTGATCGAGGGAAAGGCGCGTGCGCTGCGACAGAGAAAGAACGCCAAGGGTACGGCCGCTAATCGCCTGAGCGCTGTCATCACCAAATTCTTTGGCTGGTGTGCGCAGCAGGGTTGGGTCGCGAGGGATCTCTCCACCGGCCTGCCCAAGCCTGCGAAGGAGGAGGCCAAGGAGCGCGCCCTGAGCGCCGCCGAAGGCGCTAACGAGGCAGGGGCGCTGTGGACTGCGTTGCACGCTGCGGCCTCATCCAGCACCACCCACGCGGGAGCGGTGTCGCCCGTGCATGCCCGCGTCCTCCAACTCCTAGCCTTGACCGGCGCGCGCTGCTCGGAGATCACCACTCTGACCACCGATGACATCAATCTGGATGCTGGCACCATCCGCATTACCGATGGAAAGACTGCTGCTTCGCGCCGCACACTGCCTCTGACGCCGGCAGCGCTCTCCGTGATCGAGGCTCAGCTTGCACTGCCTCGCGCCAAGGGCCAGCAGTTACTGTTCCCGTCGCCCCGCGCCGGTATTGTGATCCGCTCCAGCGAGATCAGCCGGGCAGGCAGAACATTGGTGGCGATGCTTAAGCTGCCCGCATTCACACCACATGACTGCAGGCGCACCGCTATCACCGTCATGGCCGAGTCGGGCATCGATGGCGATATCCGCCGTCGCGTCACCGGCCATCAAGCCGAGGACATACACGGCCGTGTTTACGACCGCGCCCAGCGGCTCGACGATGTGCGGAAGGCCCTGCTGGTGATCGAGCATTGGTATGCCACTGCAGCAAGCAAGGCTGCAGCCACCCCCTCCGGCAACGTCATCACCCTGAAGGGCAGGACCAGCAAATGAATGTATTCTGGAGACTGTCACAAGCCATCGCGTGGATCGCCGGTCGCAGTGACGACGCGGTTGCAGAGGCACCCAGCGCCGTTGTTTACCTTATGTTGGTGACGGAGGGCGGCGGAGTACCTGAGGCCAAGACCGTGCTGTGGGCGGCCCTACAGGCTGGCACGGTCACCGCCACAGGCATTGGGCCGGACGGCAAGCGCAGCGCAATCCCACCCTGGCAGTGGCAGGACTTGCAGCCCTACATGCACCGCAATACCGAGAAGCTGCAGAACCACGCCCTTCACCCGGGCGACGGCTTCACCGAGGTCACCGTCGCCAGCGCCGACGTTCGTGAGGAGTGGCCCGCGAGCCCTGCGGCGCCCGACGTAGCTGTGCGGCGCGGTGGCGGTCCCAAGCCGAAAGTTGACCCTGCTGCATTCCGGGCTGAGGCAATCCGGCTGATCGACGAGAATGGATACCCCGACCCTGCGCTCGATCCCGACTGGCGGCAAGCGGACCTTGAGCGGCTTATGCTGCAATGGACTGGACAGAAGATCAGCGAGAGCCGCGTGCGCGAGCTGGTCATATCGGTGCTACGCGAAATCAAGGCCGCTAACTCCGGAAACTGAGTTACAGGCCTTTACAGGCCTTACAGGCCGACTTTAGAGGCGCACCCTGCGACGATCAGGCTCAACCGCAAATCAGTTGCGGCAAGAGGAGCCTGAAAATGATCGATCCTGACCGCCTCTACGAGCTCCGAGAGCTCAAGCCCCACATCGGCAGCCGCGCCACCATCTACCGTGAAGCCCGCGCCGGCCGTCTCAAGCTGGTAAAGGTGGGCCGCAGCACGCGTGCCCGTGGCTTGCACATCCTCGAATACCTCGACAGCCTTCCGACACTCGGCACCGCCGCCTGAAACGCAGCACGGCGGCCGCCCGCGTTTTTCCACGCCCGGGCTGCACCGCCGTATCACGAAGGACTTACCCATGAATGATACCCATGCGCCCGATCACAACGCAACGGCGCGCGCCCGGTGGACCCCGCCGACCATCCCCACCATCGCCCGCACCATCCAGCGCCTGCAGACCACGTTGAGCTCTGAGCTCAAGAGCGTGTACGGCGCCACACTGCGCGGCGTCGTCCCGCGCATCTTCGCCCCTGACGGCACCACGCCACTCACCGCTGCCATTTGTCTCATCATCGATGATGGCGGCGATGCGGTGGGTTTCATACTAGGGAATGAAGATGCCATCGATTATCGCAAGCCCGAGGACATGGGCGCGCTATGGCACGCGAGCAACTCAAACCTCGCCCGCACCCTGCGCCACCCGGCCATTGAGGAGCGGCTGGCGCGCGCCTTCACCGCTATTCGACTCGAAGACGAGATGTTGGCCGCAACGGCGATGGCTGGGCTGCGTGATTTCACCCGCATCAAAATCCCGCTGGCCCACAAGGTTGCCTACGGCGTGGTCAGCGAATGCATCGCCAATGCCACCGATCACTTCCAGCAGGGGTCGCTGAACCTGCTGCGCTCCATCCCCCCGACGATCCGCTTCGCGCTTATCCAGCCACTGCTGGCGCACCCCAAGGCCGACCGGATCCGCGATACGCTTATGGCCGCGCCCATTCTCGCCCTTGCGCCAACCCTGTTGGTGGCGCGTGCCGGTGACAAGCCGAAGGAGATGCTGAAGGCGCTGGGCCTGCCCACCAAGGCCCGCAAGCTGCTAGCGCGCGCCCTTAGCCCCCACAAGCGGCTGATGCTCCAGGACGGCCGGGACCTTGCCAGCGGCGACTGCCCGTGGCTGACGCCTGAACTGCTGATGGCCCTGCCTAAGCACAGTCTCAACCAGTACCGGGTCATCCACATCTGCTTCGGCCTCCGGCTGCGCGAGGTGCCTGACGACAAGATCACCGAGCGCGCCATCTGGGCGGCCCGCAACAGCGCCGAACTCTTCAAGGACAAGGCGCACGTTGAGCGACTGCTCGACTGGTTGAAGGCCGACCCTACAGCGCTGAAGCGCTACGAGGTTCGAGGCTGGTCGCAGGACATCTCGGCCGAGCACGCCCTCGCCGCAGCCCGCGACATGCAGGAGATGCACACGCGGTTGAAGGAGATGAAGACGAAGGGCAGCGCCTTCATCGTTCCGGACTGGTGCGACCGCAAGGAGCGCCTGCCTGCGAGCAAGTGGTTCCTGCGCCCGATCCGGAACGAGGCAGAGCTCGTCGCCGCATCTCGCCGCAACAGCAACTGCGCGGCCGCCTATGCCAACGACTGCAAAAGCGGCGTAGCGCTGCTGGTGGAGATCATCCGCCCGATCTTCGAAGGCACTGGCCTGCCGAACGACGGCGAGCACGAGACCGGGGCGATGGTGGAGCTCTCCTACGCGTGGGGGTGGTGGCACATCGTTCAGAGCAAGGGCTTCGCCAACAAGAGAGCCCAGCCCAGCGCGGCTCAGGCCCTCGACCGCCTCATCACCCAGATCAACGACCGCAACATCAGCAGCAAGAAGGAGGGCTGACCATGACGAAGGAAACCGACACCGGCTTCGGCAAGCTGAACCTCAAGGCCGAGACCCACGTGGTTGCCCCGGGCCGCCACCTCTGCACCATCAGCGATGTGCGCCTCATCTGGAACCGGGACAAGGACACACTCTGGCTCACGATCACCATCGAGGTGCATAGCGAGGACGGCGAGGTTCTGGGGCAGGTTGAAGAGCGCTTCCTCACGGTCGCCGCCAAGCCGACATCACCCCACGCTGGCCGCGTGCGCGAGGGCCTCAAGAGGCTGGCCCTCTACGGCAACGCTATCGGTGTTGATCTCAATGACATCGATCACGACGACATCCTGGGCAAGCTTGTGGGCCACCGCATCCGCGCCGTTATCGGCCGCCGTGGCGTGGGCGTGCAGGCAGAGAACTCGATCTCTGCCGTGCTGAAGGCCGACGCGTGATGTTTGGGCGCCTCGCACATACGCTGCGCGACATGGGCTGGGGCGCCCTCATCCCTCTTGTGCCCGGCGAGAAGAGGCCCGCCATCTCGCAGTGGGAACGCTACAACGAGCATGCGCCCAGCGACCTGCTGATCGATCACTGGGCGAAGACCCACCCGCACTCGGGTATCGGCTTGGCCTTCGGGCCTGACCGGGTGATTGCTTCCGATCTCGACTTCCTCGACTCGAACAAGGCCACCACCGCCCGCGCCATCAATGATGAGCACCTCGGCACTTCGCCCATGATCCGGATCGGCCGCGCGCCGAAGACGCTGCAATTCTACCGCGCCGCGCCCGGGCTGCAGGTGTCGGGCAAGGCATATGGCGGCTTCGAGGTGTTCAGCTGCACGGGGCAGGCGGTGCTCTACGGCATCCACCCTGACACCCGCCAGCCGTATCACTGGCCCGAAGAGAGCCCCGAGACGATCTCGCCTGAAGACCTGCCCACGGTCACGCAATCAATGCTCGACGCCTTCATCGCCGCCATGGAGCCGCTGCGCGAGGATCGCGTCACCCGCCAAGGCGTCACCAGCAGCAACACCGGCACCACGGCCGAGTGGCTGCGCCAGTTCTCAGCCATGGCGACCGCCGAAGAGATGATCGAGGCGGCCTGCGAAGGCATCCGTGGCGTTGGCCCCGGATCTCGCCACGCCACCATGCAGGCGGCCACCATGGCGCTGGTCACGCGTGGTGTCGCCCCTCACGAGTTCCTGGCCCAGATCGAGGCCGCTTACGCCGCGACCCTGAACGGCAAGGAGGCGCAAGCCCGCCTCAACGCGGTGAAGGACGCCGCGCGTTGGGCGAACAAGAAGGCATGGGGCGGCGCCGTGAACGTGGAGCCGGTAAGGCTCAAGGTGCGCTGGTAGCCCATGGAGCTCGCCGACCTCGATCTCGTGATCGGTTTCGATACCGAATACGTCGCCGAGCATCCCTCGGCGCAAACGGGCGAGGCGTTGGCGTTTGACCCCGACACCATCATCTCGAAGGGCAACCGGGTGCTCTGCATCTCGTTCGCCATCTTCAGCCCATCCACCGGCCAGCGCTTCAGCGGCATGGTGCCGATCCCTCCGACGCGAACGCGCCGTTGGACCCTGAAGCAGTTCATCGAGCAGGTTCTCGATGCCGCCCTCGATGCGGGCATGATCACACCCGAGAGGCTGCGCGCCGCCGACGACCGCCACCCGAAGGACCGGCGGCAGGGCCTCAAGATCATCCTCTGCGGCCACTTCACCCGCGCCGACCTGCCGGGCTTCGCCGACTTCAACAAGCTGAAGCGCAAGTTCTCGGCGGTGAGGAAGACCTACACGACGATCATGACGCCGCACGTGTTCACGGCAAGGCCGGGGCGACATCGGGCGCAGGTATCGGTCACGATGCGCGATACCCGGCTGCTCACCCCTGCGGGCTATGGCAGCCTCGCCGCCATCGGCAAGATGCTGGGCCTGCCGAAGCTGGCGGTGCCGGAGGTGCGCGACGAGACCGGCGCCATCGTGCCGGGCATCAGGCGGATGGATCTGGTGCAGGAACGTCACCCGGAGGATTTCGAGACCTACGCCCGCCGCGACGCCGAGGTGTCGCTGACCTACCTAGCCGAGGTGCACGAGCTCGCCTGCGAGATGGGCGTTCCGGAGTTCCCGCCGACCATCGGCAGCATGGCCGTGAAGATGTTCCGCAACGGCTGCACAGACTTCGCGGGCTTCATGGGCAGGGTTCAAGATCCGGAGCACAAGAGCCGCCTGATCATGCACCCTGCCATTGCCGAGGCGCAGGGCATCTGGGCCAACGGCTTCCACGGCGGCCGCAACCAAGCCTTCGCCCACGGCATCATCGAGGCGCCCGAGGGCCGCCAGTGGCACGACATCGATGTGGCCTCGGCCTACACC
>Ga0194051_1000543_pt1 | contig 21406 bp, 12 predicted proteins | sample SepL2320m_MetaG_FD_161275 | JGI IMG/M metagenome (GOLD analysis project Ga0194051, IMG submission 161275) | Anoxic zone freshwater microbial communities from boreal shield lake in IISD Experimental Lakes Area, Ontario, Canada - Sep2016-L239-20m | ecosystem: Environmental > Aquatic > Freshwater >... | reverse complement strand
AAGTTTCTCTAGCATATCCACAGTTTCAACCCTCTTGTTTTATCGACACGTGTCTGCCGAACAACCTTCCACGAACTTCTTACTCTTGATGATCACTCTCATTCTGAAAACTGTTTTGCAGCCTTTGTCGCAAGTCTTTCTCGCAATCGACTGATTCGCATTCGACATGCTCCGGCGGTCATATCAAACATCTCTGCCAGCACTTCGTAGTCATGATTTTCTGCAAACCGCATCAGCACCAGTGCTCGATCTTCTTCATCAAGGTCGTCGAGCAGTTTCTCCGTATCAATCACTCCGGTAGATCTCGCGTTCTTTTCCGACGTACCATCGGAAACGTTTTCGATTTGATCCTCTTCTGCAGAATCCTCTCTTCGACGTCGACGTGTTCGTGTTCTGCGGAGGGTCAGGCAGGTCCTGATCGCTACCGCATGCAGCCACGTTGAGTAACTCGATCGCCCTTGAAACTTTCCACGTTCGAAGAACAGCCTTACAAAAACTTCTTGTGCGGCATCCTGCGCGTCGTGCTCGTTTCCCATCAACCTCCAACACACTCTCCAGACCTTTGTCCGAAACCGCTCCACCAAAGAAGTAAACGCGGTTCCATCAGACCCCTCCCTCACCGCCTGTGCAGCCAATTCCTCGTCGCTCGGTAAGACATATTCTTGCACGGGACGATTCGACCTCTTGAGTGCCTCAAAGGCCTGCTAGAAGATTGGTTGCCGGCCGATCGAAAATTGTCACAGAAAACTTTTTTATTTTTTCCCAGAGCATCGTGTGATGCGTTCGTTTGGCACTGATGCAAGACGTTATGGGCCTGCTTGAGGGTCTTTTTGCACGCTCTCGCCTGAGCTCGCACAGACCTGCACAACAGCGGTGGCTTCCGTTATCAGTTCGTCAACACCGTTAGAATCGGCACCTTCGGCAATCATTCTTACGACGGGTTCCGTATTGCTTCCGCGCACCAGCAGCCACTGATGCGACCACTCAAGGCGAAGACCATCAAGACGGCTTTCTGTGGCATTCGGATACCGCATGCGAAGAGCTTCAAGGACTGCAGAAAGTTTTGATGGATCCAGTTCGATTTTTAATTTGCGCATCTCGAGATGTGGAAGCAGTTGCGAAAGACTTTCTACTGATTGATTTCTTGCGACCATCTGGTCGAGCACCACTGCCATGGCGACAAAGCTGTCTCTTACGAGCCCCACTCGTGGATCGATCACACCACCATTTCCTTCACCACCAAGAACCGCACCAGTACTCAGCATCATGTCCACTACATTGGCCTCACCAACCGCTGACATATGGCATGTGGCACCGTAACGCTCTGCAATCAACGCTGACATTCGACTCGTCGAACAGTTGGTGACAATCGTTCCAGAACTTTTCGAGAGTCGGTGTTCCACTGCGAGAGCGAACGTCGATTCCTCACCAAGATAGCGTCCCTCTGCGGAAGCAATTGCGAGTCGATCCGCATCGGGATCCTGAAAGAAACCGACTTCAGAAGCCGATCGCTCTATCTGGGGAAGCATACAAACAAGATTCTCTGCAGTCGGCTCCGGCTCATGTTCATAGCGACCATCTGGCTCATCGCCTGCCATGCTCACACGACAGCCAAGGGCGTTGAGAAGTTCTTGTCCCAGTCTGCTTCCGGCCCCATGCCCCGAATCGAGAAAGACTCCGATATGCCTTTGACGAATTGCCTCTCCATCAACGATCGCAAGGACTCGACGCAGATGCTCAGCCGTGCCGTCGACACAAGTGACATTTCCTTTGCGATCACTTTGCACCATGGGCGTTCCCAAACGAAACGCCTCGACAACACGCAGCCCATCTTCAGCCGGCAGAATTCTCCCATCCCAACGAAAACATTTAAGCCCGTTGTATTTGGCTGAATTGTGACTTGCCGAAATCTGAATCCCACCGGCGGCGGCTCGGCTCTGGACGAGAATCCCCAGAGTCGGAGTGCTGGCGATGCCTGCATCGAGCACATCTCTGCCTCGAGACGTAAGAAATTCTTTGATCGCAGAACAGTACTCAGGCCCACTTTCTCGACCGTCGCGACCAATCACAATCGGTCCCGGAGGCAGCAGCGACTCTAACGCGGCGACATATCGCACGGCGACCATCGTGGTGAGACTGCCCCCCGCAATCCCTCGTAACCCTGAAACACTTGCGATCAGTTCATCTTTCATCCTGCAGAGTATAAAAAAGCCTACTCAGATCGCACATGTTGATTTTGAAGGTATTCAAACCCCAACTGCTCGATTTTTCAATACAGTTCAAGGGTGAATTCCCGAAATTTACCTACGAAGTCTTCGCCTCTTGTAATCCTTATTTGGACAGACTCGTCACTGAAACAACACTATGACTCAAACACAACAGACTCCCGTGATGCTTGCGCGACTTCTGGCTCTTCAAGCGGCCCACACTGCCGGTAGGATCACCGAGCATTCTGAAAAAACGATGATCGACTGGTTGACGCAGCCACAATATCGTGAGTTTTCGGATACCCTGGCCGAACGAATCGACCAAGAACTGTGGAAGGAACTCGACGATGCCTTTTGGACGGTGATCCCATTCGGAACCGGTGGCCGTCGTGGAACGATGTATCCGGTCGGATCCAACGCAATCAACGATCGTACGATTGGCGAGAGCGCACAGGGACTTGCCGACTATGTGCAAAGCGTGCTCCCTGCTGGTGTCACGCCTACCTGTGCAATTGCTTACGATACTCGGCATCGTTCGGAACATTTTGCAAAACTCTGCGCGGAAGTGTTGCTGGCAGCCGGCTTCCAGATTTTCTTTTTGCGTGGCTTCCGCAGCACACCAGAGCTTTCGTTTGCAGTACGTTCAACGGCAAGCACCTGCGGCATTATGGTGACAGCCAGCCACAATCCACCAAGTGACAATGCTGTCAAGATTTACTGGGGCGGTGGCGTACAGGTCTTGCCTCCACACGACAAAGGAATTATCGATTGTGTGATGAAGGTTCAGCATGTTCGTCGAGAACACTTCGATCTTGGTGTTGCCGATTTAAGAGTTCACTATGTGGAACATGAAATTGATCCACTGTTTGTTTCGGCTGTTCTTCTGCAGCAAACGCCCGGACCTCGCGACGTGTCGATCCTCTATACACCGTTGCACGGCGTAGGAGGCAGCGCCGTCGTGCCGGTCCTTGAAGGCGCTGGATTTCGCAGGCTCCGCCTTTACGGTCCACAGTCCAATCCTGACGGCGATTTTCCAAACGTGCCGGGCCATATCGCCAATCCAGAAAATCCAGCCGTGCTCACAGGACCAATCGATGAGGCACTCGCTCGCGGCGATGATCTCGTGCTGGCCACCGACCCCGACTGCGATCGACTCGGTGCTGCCGCTCCGCTCACGACACAGTCTGGCAGTTTCTGGAAAACGTTCACAGGGAATGAGATTGCTGCACTTTTGGTTGATTGGGTGCTCTTGGGTCGTCGGCAAAAAGGAATATTCAAGCCCGAAGAGCGTGTGGTGACAACACTTGTCACCACCGGCCTTGTGCGACGCATCGCCGAAGGGTTTGGCATAGAAGTCGTTGACACGCTGCAGGTTGGCTTCAAGTGGATCGGCCAGACCATTGATCAGATAGGTCCTCACAATTTTCTCTTTGGTTGCGAGGAATCACACGGCTATCTGGCTGGCACCCACGTACGCGACAAAGACGCCAGCGTGGCGGCGCTATTGTTTTCAGAACTTGCAGCATCGCTCAAAACGAATAAACAAACACTGCACGAAAAGTTAGATGAACTTTTTTGTACACACGGCCCTCATATGGAGCGACAGGTATCGCTGGCACTGCCAGGAGCTGCCGGTATGGATCGAATGCAAGAGATCATGACAACGCTACGGAAGAACCCACCGCAATCATTTGGCGGACTCAATGTGCTGCGTATTCGCGATTACGCATCTCTCGCCGTATGCACACCTGGCACACATGCTGTACCGTTTGCCGGCACGAAGGGAGATCTCGTGATATTCGATCTCGTCGGTCACACCGAAGCGAGTGTTCGAGAATCGAATCGCTTTCCCGCGATTGGAAATGCTGTGGCTGCACGTCCTTCCGGAACTGAGCCAAAAATCAAGTTTTATTTGTTCGCCGTGTCGCCTCCGTGCGCATCCAATGAATTATTGACCGCAAAAAATATGCTCGCGTCTCAGTTGGATGCAATGGAAACCGACCTCCGACAGCTCGCCAGAAACTGAATCCCTTTTTTATCTCCCCGTACGGAACGAAAATCGTTTCACGCACTTTTTCCCTCTATTTCTTGACTTCTTGACACGCGAGTGAGAGTTTTCTTTCACTTGCCTAGAATTTCAGCGTGAACGATACATTCTCTGAGCACAACGATTCCGAAACAACGCCGGCAGACACCGATCATTTGGTGACTGCCGCCGATCTTTCTGCAGCTGCCGAGAAAGTCAAAACATTTCCACAGACGCCCGGCGTCTACTTGATGAAAGACTCAGCAGGCCGGGTGATCTATATCGGCAAGGCGAAAAACCTGCGATCTCGAGCAGCGAGTTACTTTCTAAAAGCCGCCGAACAGGATCGCCGTACGGCTGAACTGGTGCTGGAAATTCGTGACATTGACTATCTCGAAGCTGATAGCGAGGTCGATGCGCTTTTGCTTGAGAGTCGGCTCATCAAGGACATTCAACCAAAATTTAATTCTGATCTCAAAGACGATAAGACATTCCCCTATCTGCAAATCACAACCCATGAAGACTATCCAAGGATTGAGTTTACGCGCACGCCACGTCGCAAGGGAGTGAAACTCTACGGCCCATTCACCAGCGCCGGGAGTTTACGAGGAGCGATTGTGGTTTTGCAGCGCATTTTCAAATTTCGAACGTGCACTCTCGACATTGATTCCAACAATGAATCATGGCGATGGTTTCGCCCCTGCCTGCTTGCGTCGATTGATCAGTGTACGGCGCCTTGCAATCTGCGAATCTCAAAAGAGGACTACCGCCGCGACATTGGCAGGCTTAAAACATTTCTCGAAGGGGGCAAAAACAGATTGCTTGGGGAGATGAAACAGGAGATGCTCGCGGCCTCCGGTGGACTCGAATTTGAAAAAGCTGCAAGGCTTCGAGATGAAATACGTCTTCTGGAAACGCTCGATCAGCGTGGCGATCTTGAAGAGCACGTTCAGCCTGAGGTCTTTCTCGTCAATCCGAAAAAAGGCCTTGCCGGCCTCAAAAGTGTCTTCAAGCTTGCGTCGATCCCTCGCATTATAGAAGGAGTTGATATCGCCCACCTTGGTGGCGGCGAAACGGTTGCAAGCCTTGTACAGTTTATCGATGGACTTCCATTCAAGGCTGGATACAAGCGGTACCGCATCAAGACGGTTGAAGGGATCGATGACTATCGAAGCATTCACGAAGTTGTGTCGAGAAGGTTTGCGAGACTCAAACGCGAAGGAGGATCTTTTCCAGATCTTTTTTTGGTTGACGGAGGAAAAGGGCAACTGTCGGCAGCCATGGCAGCGATCAAAGAACTTGACATCACCCTTCCATGCGTGATCTCACTGGCCAAACGCGAAGAGGAGATTTTCGTACCGGGCCGTTCAGAACCTCTGAAACTTGGTAGGGATTCGTATGCTTTGCGAATCCTTGAATTTGTTCGAGATGAAGCACATCGCTTTGCTCAGCACTATCATCATTTCCTGCGATCTCGACACACAAAAGATCGACCCGACAAACAAATACCGTGACGTTTCGTTGGTACTCGTTTGATCGCCCTAGCTTACAGACTCACCAGTCGGCGATTTTGAGCCCAACAGAAAAGTGTACGCCTGTCTACTCTGCTTGCTCAACTTTTCATATGTTTTTACTATCAATGGCCCATTGAATTACTTCATTCCGGTGTCGGGGTATTTTTTATTCTTGCGTGTGTGGTTCTATCGTCGAAAAAGAATACGAGCCAATTTGATTTTTCGGACCGCTTAGGGCCCTCGGAGATTTATCTGCTATGGCGCGCACCAACATTGTCACGCTGCAAAATGATTCGCCTGACTTTTCCACCGGTCGTCGGGATTTTTTAAACGTTGGTGTTCTCGGTGGACTTGGCCTCTCGCTTGGATCTTTTTTCAAGATGCAGTCTGCCCGTGCAGATACAAAAACTTTTGAGCATTTTGAGGGCACCGCAAAAAGCGTCATCCATATATGGATGCCCGGTGGATGGGCTCACCAAGAGACATTCGATCCGAAACCACTTGCACCGGTTGAATATCGGGGCGAGATGGGAGTGATCAATACATGTTTGCCAGGAGTTCAGTTTAATGAAAAACTGCCACATACCGCTGCAATTGCTGACAAGATTACCGTTGTTCGTTCGATGACTCATGGAGAAGCTGCTCACGAACGGGGTACCCACAACATGTTCACGGGATACCGACCAAGCCCCGCGCTCAAATTTCCCAGCTTTGGCAGCGTTGTCTCACACGAGTTTGGTCCTCGTGCGAATCTCCCTCCCTACGTCTGTCTTCCGAATCTTCCGGCACCCGATGCAGGCCCCGGCTATCTTGGAAGCGGCTACGGCCCATTTTCAATCGGCTCGGATCCCGCCAACGAAAAATTCACAGTTCGAGATCTCTCTCTTCCGAAGGGAGTCGATGCGTCACGATTTGCAACTCGACAAAAACTTCGCGATGTTGTCGGCCGTCATTTCGATCAACTTGAGAACTCTGAGAATCTCAAGGCAATGGATTCCTTCTATGAAAGAGCCTATGCACTTGTGAGCGCGCCGGAAGCCAGAGCTGCTTTTGACATTGCCGCTGAACCAGATGCCGTGCGGGACGCATACGGACGCAACGAGGCCGGACAACGAATGCTTTTAGCTCGCAGACTCGTTGAGTCTGGTGTGCGATTTGTGACGCTCAGCTACGGTGCTTGGGATATGCATACGAAGATTCGTGATGGAATCCTCAGTAAACTTCCTTCCTTTGATCAAGCCTATGCCGCATTGATCAGCGACCTTGATCAACGGGGTTTACTCTCGTCGACAATGGTTATGGTCTCGAGTGAATTTGGTCGCACTCCAAAGATCAACAAAAATGCTGGTCGCGATCACTGGCCAAAAGTTTTTAGCATGCTGCTTGCTGGCGGTGGAATAAAGGCAGGGAGTGTCTACGGTTCATCTGATGCGATTGCAGCCGAACCGCAGGAAGATCCGCTCACTGTTCAGGATCTTGCCACAACGGTCTACCACTGTTTGGGGATCGTCGCAGACAAAGAATTAGTTGCTCCGGGAAACCGACCAGTTGAGATTGTGGATGGCGGGGATGTTCGCCGCGATCTTCTGACCTGATTTTCTGCCGACCAACGATTCAAAGTGCTTTTCTTTTTTTCTTGAACTTTGTGTTCGTTGGGGATTTTTATGCGGAAATGGACTTTGAACAATCATTCGAGTGCTTTCAATCAGAAATCCGGATTTCTTTTTCTTTCGCTCAGCCTTTTGTTGCTGTCTTCATCTCCTCTGAGAGCTGATCCGACCATCGATCGAATTATTCCACCGGGAGCGAAGCAGGGGTCTGACGTTGAAATCGAACTCACTGGAAAGTTTCTTGAATCTGCAGAAGAACTTGTCTTCGAAGAAGGATTGATTCAGGTTCAACATATTGATTCGGTCGATGGCTCTCGTGTGAAAGCACGCATCTCAATTCCTCCTGACTGTCGACTTGGGGCGCATCGCCTGCGAGTGCGAACCGCTCGTGGACTTTCAGAACTTCGCACGTTTCGCGTTGGGGCGACTCAACAGGTGAGCGAAATCGAACCGAACAACGAGCCTTCGAAGGCCCAGAATATTGAACTGGAACAAACTATCAGTGGCGTGATAACAGGCGAAGATGTGGACTGCTTTGTTGTTCATCTTCTTGCATCATCTCGCATCGCAGCAGTTGTTGATGGAATTCGACTCGATCAAGAAATGTTTGACTCCCATCTTGAGATCATCGATAGCAGGGGATTTGTGCTGGGAGCCAATGATGACAATTCGCTTCTTGGGCAAGATCCAATGCTGTCGATCGTGGTGAAGGAAGAGGGCGATTACACAATTCGTCTTCGAGAAAGCGCCTATGGCGGTAATAATGGATGCGTTTATTTGCTTCATGTCGGAACCTTTCCTATCCCAATTGTGGCATGGCCTCCTTGTGGCATGCCGGGCGAAGAGGTCAAGTTCGAGTGGCTTGGAGACCCGGCAGGATCATTCCAGACCCGGGTCATATTACCCGAGTCCGCTGGCGTTGAAGGGATCGCAGAAATTCGTCCGGAGCGTGATGGTAAGCGATCCACTGCACCGGTTCCCGTTCGAATTTCCTCGCTTGCCACGGTGGTTGAATCTGAACCCAATGATGTTCCTGATCAGGCTTCGCATTCTTCGATTCCTGGAGCGTTTATCGGGAGAATGGATTCCAAAAACGATGTCGACTGGCTCCGATTTTCGGCATCCAAAGGCACCACGTGGCGAGTCACTGCGTATGGGCGTCGCCTCGGTTCACCGATTGATCTGGTACTCAATGCACATCGCGACGACAAAAAACGCGAGAAGATAACCGGGAGCGACGACACTGATGGGCCTGATAGTGACATGAGAGTATTGGTTCCTGACGAAGGGTCTTTTCTCGTGCGAATCAACGACCATCAGCGACGGGGTGGTCCGGAATTTATTTATCGAATCGAAGCTCAACAGGTTGTCCCCCACGTTGATCTGGCGATTCCGGAAGGACGCAGCAACACTCAGGAACGACTTGTGGTGACAGTTCCCCAAGGGAATCGCACAGTTGCTGTATTCAACGCCAACCGCACCGAATATTCAGATGACGTACGCCTCGAGTGGAGCGATGTACCACAAGGAGTACTCGCCACTTCTCTACCGTTTCTAGCGGGTTCTCCTGGAGGCGCTGTTCTGTTTGAAGCATCTGCCGACGCACCGCTTGGAACCGGCATGGCTCGAGTCGTTGTCCGCAGCGCACATGAAACCAATGAACTGCTCGGTGGACTCCGGCAATCAACGTCTTTGGTATATGGGAATCCAAATCAAACACAATATCGCGCGACGATCAGCGATCGGCTGCCCGTGGCGGTTGTTTCTCCATCGCCGATCACAGTGCACCTCAAGGCACCAATTATTCCACTGGTCCGTCGAGGTCGTTTTGATCTTCAAGTACGCATCGAACGAGCCGAAGGATTCAAAGGGGCCGTAAAACTCGAATTCCCATGGAAGCCCACCGGCGTGAGCGCTTTGGCGGGAGTTGAAATACCCGAAGATATTTCTGAGATTGGCTACACCATCAACGCAACCGCCGACGCTCCCGTTCGCGATTGGCAGATTGTCGTTGCCGCTACTCCCAAAGGAGCCCCAGCAGACAAAAAGAAAGGAAAGGCCTTGCAGCAGTCCGATCTGTGGGTAGCCAGTCAGCCAGTCACGCTGCGTGTTGCTGAAACCTTGATTGAGCTGACTCTGGAAAAATCTTCGGCTGAAGTTGGACAAGAGACAACGATTCTTTGCAAAGTCTCAAAGCCTGGCTCGTTTGAAGGAAATGCAAAATGTAAGTTAATGGGTCTTCCGGTTCATGTCGATTCTCAAGAAGTTGCACTTTCCGCAGATGTCAAGGAACTCATTTTTCCCGTGGTCATTGGTGCCGACGCCGCTGTTGGAAAACACGACAACATTTTCTGCCAGGTTCTCGTGCCATTGAACGGAGAGTGGGTTATTCACTCGATGCCAGCGTCTCAGTTGCGCATCGATCGCCCTCTTTCTGGCCAGTCGCAAGCCACAACATCCTCGGACGACAAAGGGTCTCAAAAGCTCTCTCGTCGAGAAAAATTACGAGCCGCTCAGGCCCAATCGCTTTCAAAGGCAACGACTAAAACTCCTGAGGATTCAACTGCGGTTCCAGAAGATGACACTGGCGGGCTCAAAAATAATCCCAACACTGCTCCACCAGTTTCGACAAAGGATTCAGCGAAATGATATTTCACAACAGTGCTTCTGTACGGCTCAACGGTCCGTGGAAACATTGCATGCATGGTTGGCGGCAGTTGTTTTTGCAGGGCATTCCTGTGATTGCGTGGCTCGCTGGGTTTACGGCCTATGCCGAGGAACAGGCATTTGAACGCATCGAGGTTTTTCCTTCGCAGATACAGCTCGACTTTATGCGGGATCAGCAGAGCATTGTTGTGATTGCGCATCGACCAGATGGCCGAACACTCGATGTCACAGAAACCTCCACGATGTCGCTTACGAATCCAGCGATCGCAACTTTTCACAACGGCATGTTCACGCCAATTGCCGATGGATCATGCATGCTCACGATCACCTATGCTGGCCACTGCGCAGATATTCCGGTTACGATTTCCGGAGCAACCCTTGAACCTCCAATTTCTTTTCGTACCGACGTAATGCCTGTTTTTGCAAGAGGCGGTTGTAATACAGGAAGTTGTCACGGCGCAGCACGCGGTAAAGATGGTTTCCGCCTGTCACTTTTTGGGTTTGATCCTGCAGGAGACTATCAACGCATCACTCGCGAATTTCCAGGTCGACGCATCGACCTGGGCGATCCGATTGGCGGGCTTCTCGTACAAAAAGCTGTTGGTGGTGTTCCGCACACTGGCGGAAAAAGATTTGCCTTGGAGAGTGCTCTCGCAGCAACACTCGTGCGTTGGATTTCAGAAGGTGCTCCCGACGACTCCGCAGTTGTTCCGCAACTTGTCGGGCTTGATCTCTATCCACCCGAAGCGATTCTGGACGACTCTGGAACGCGGCAACGATTGGTGGCGGTGGCCAGGTTTGCAGATGGCACAGATCGGGATGTCACAGATCTGTGCTGGTACGGATCCAACAACGACTCCTCGGCGAAGGTTTCTCCGAATGGCATCGTGACGACAAACAATCGTGGCGAAGCATTTATTATGGCGCGCTACCAAACGATTACCGTTGGCATGCCGTTGGTAATCATTCCGAAAGATCTTTCTTTTTCATTTTCAGAGGCGATTGGAAATACATGGATCGATGACCTTGTTGACACGAAACTGAAGAAACTTCGTATCCATCCGTCGAGCGTTTGTGACGATGAAACCTTTTTGCGACGTGCAACCATCGATCTGGTTGGAATGGTTCCTACCCTCGAACAACGCGACCAATTTCTGGCAGATGCTTCCGAAAATAAACGATCCGTGCTGATCGATGAGTTAATGACCAGCAAGGAATTTGTTGAGATTTGGGTGATGAAGTGGGCGGAAATTCTTCAGATTCGGTCCAGCAACAATCAAGTGAGTCCAAAGGGGGCAATCCTTTACCACCAGTGGCTCGATCGCCGCATCGCTGCCAATGAACCGCTTGACACGATGGTGCGGGAGCTTCTTGTCGCTTCTGGCGGCACGTTTGAAAATCCTCCAACAAATTATTTTCAACTTGAACGCAACACACTCAAGCTTTCTGAAAACGTTGCCCAAGCATTTCTTGGAATGCGCATCCAATGTGCGCAGTGCCACAACCATCCCTTTGACCGATGGACCATGGATGATTACTACGGATTTGCGGCCTTCTTTCCGCAGATTGGCCGCAAGCGTGCCGCTGACCCCCGAGAGTCGATTGTTTTTGACTCCGGATCGGGCGAAGTAAAACACCCAATCGGAAATGCAAACGTAGCTCCAAAATTTCTGGGCGCAGAAACTCCAAAGGTTTCTGATCGAGACCGCCGCGAGTCCCTTGCAAAATGGATTACATCGCCTGACAACCCGTTTTTTTCCAAGCACATTGCGAACCTCACGTGGACGCATTTTTTGGGACGTGGAATTGTGCATGAACCCGATGATGCTCGCGTGAGTAATCCACCCTCAAACGATCTACTGCTCGAAGGACTCGGAAAACGCCTGAGCGATTCTGGCTGGGATTTTCGGACACTTGTGCGGGACATCTGCAATTCAAAGACGTACCAGCGATCGAGTGTTTCAAATGAATCGAATCATCTCGACACAACTCATTTTTCGCATGCTTTGATTCGTCGTGTTCGAGCAGAAGTCTTGCTCGACGTCGTTTCCTCAGTCACTCAGACAAAAAATAAATTCCCGGGATTGCCGCTCGGGGCACATGCTGTGCAGGTGGCTGATGGAAAGACCACCAACTATTTTCTGACTACGTTTGGTCGCGCAACGCGAGATGATGTTTGCTCGTGTGCGGTGAGCATGGAACCGAGCCTTTCACAAGCTCTTCATTTACTCAACGGTGACGCAGTCCACGATCGCATCACCCAAGGGAAATTGATTGAGCAGCGAATGCAAGAAGAGCAAAACAATCCGGATATCATCAAAGAACTCTTCATTCGCTGCTTCTGTCGAAGCCCAGATGAAAACGAACTCACGGACACACTGGCCATTGTTGAATCTGCTCCCGATCGGCGGCAGGCGCTTGAAGATGTATTTTGGGCGTTGATTAATTCGCCTGAATTTATTTTTAATCACTAGACGACTCGACCACTCGACCACCAGACATAGCGTGCAAGAAAAGAACACTCCTTCATTTGTTTCTATTTTTCATTTTGATCCCGAGAATTTCATGAACGTTGTCTCACGCATGGTGCTTCTTTTGCAGTTATGCGCTTTACCTACGATTCTTTCGTCGCTGTTTGTGATGCGAGGAATGGTCGCGATGTCTGCCGACATGCCTGTGACCTATGAACAAAATATCCTCCCTCTCTTTCGAGAAAAGTGCTGTTCCTGCCATAACCCCGACAAGACAAGTGGCGGACTCGACTTATCCAGTTTTTTACAGACCCTGGCTGGGGGTAGTTCTGGAAAAGTCATACTGCCCGGCGATGCCGAAGGCAGTTATTTGTGGCAACTTGTCAGCCATGCTTCCGAGCCGAGCATGCCCCCGGAGTCAGAGAAGATTTCAGATGAGATGCTCTCTGTTATCAAGGCGTGGATTTCCGCTGGAGCCCTTGAACGAAGTGGCTCAGCGCCGATTGCTTCCGCACAAAAAACTTCTGACTTTACAATGGCTCCCGGGACTCTCATTTCCCTTGAAGGTCCGCCGATCATGCCACCGAGGCTCTCGCTTGAAGTTGTTGTTGAGGGACTTCGTGGTACGTCGGTGACTGCAATGGCATCATCTCCTCATGGTCCTCTCGTGGCGATTGGGGGACGAGAGCAGGTTCTTCTTTACTCCACTGAAACACTCGAATTAATTGGTGTGCTTCCGTTTCCGGAGGGTGACGTAAACTCCCTGCGATTTTCGCGAAATGCAAAGCTGTTGATTGCTGGCGGAGGAAGACCGGCACGCAGTGGTCGGGTCGTGGCGTGGGATATCTCAAGTGGAATTCGTGTGGCTGAGCTTGGCGATGAATTTGACGAAGTGCTTGTTGCCGATCTCTCTGGGGATCAAAGATTGGTGGCCATTGGCGGTCCTTCGCGAGTCGTTCGTCTCCTTCAGACAGTGAATGGTTCGACTGAAAGCGAAATTAAAAAACATACCGACTGGGTGACCACACTGGAGTTCTCTCCGGACAGTGTGCTGCTTGCCACTGGTGACAGAGCAGGAAATTTATTTCTCTGGGAATCGACCGGGGCTCGAGAATACGCTCTGCTCCGTGGACATACCGCATCAATTACCGGTGTTGCATGGCGCCCGGATGGAGCGGTGCTCGCAAGCGTTTCCGAAGATGGCACATGTCGGCTCTGGGATGCAGACGGCGGATCCCAAAATAAATCATGGAACGCACATTCCGGAGGTGCACTTGGCGTCGTGTGGCTGGGAGACGGAAGGCTTATCACTTGCGGCAGGGACAACAAATTTAAACTCTGGAAACCAGATGGCGTTCTTGAACGCGATTTTGAAAAACTGGCCGACATTGGTATACGAGTTTCTGTAAGCAGTGATTCAACGAAGGTGTTGGCGAGCGACTGGACCGGCTCGGTGGTGGTTCATGATATTTCCAATGGAAAAAGGATCGGTTCAATCGATTCCAATCCTGTTCGCCTCGAGAAAAGATTGCTCCTGGCCCGACATGAGGTACTCGAACATTCCAAGGCAATTATTCCTGCTGACAATGCCTTTACAGTTGCGGATATCGCCCGCACAACTGCCATTCATAGTGTTCAAACAGGAACACAGATTTTTAAGGAACTTTCATCCAAGCGAACTATGCTTTTAAGTACAATCGACACGTCGAATGCGGAAAAAAAGAAACTCTCCGACGACCTCAAGATGACACGCGAGTCACTGGGCGATTTAAAAGCCTCGATCAAAAAAGCGGAGTCTGCTCTCGAGGCCTGCCGCGTTGCAGCCAAAGCCACGCCGGATGACGCGGCTGTCGTCGAGCAAGTCATCGTGGCAGAGAAAAACTCTCGCCAAGCCAAAGAGGCTCATGAAACCGTCCAACAATCGATTGGCTCGGCGAAAGAGTTGATCGATCAACTGACGAAGCAGATCGTTGCTGACTCCTCGGAAAAAGTGATCCTTGAAGCAATGCTCGAAGAAATACAATCTAAACTCACCGCGGATTCAATTTATCGAGACGAAACTATTCGTGAAGCCACGATGCATGAAGAAGCTGTTGTGATGCTACGAAAAAAGATTTCCAACGCTGAACTTGCCGTGATCAAATGGCAGAATGAAATTGACTTTGCGCAGTCTCAGGAACGCTCTGCGAACTAAGGGTCGCTTGTTCAAACTCTTCCACAAACTCAATTCGAGGAGTACCGATTCGCTATCGGTGCGACATGTCACACGAAACTCCGCCTGCCGCTGGAACATAACAGTTTCGTGTGTAATCCATCACCATGCGATGAGAGCTAAACCGCCACGCAAGTGATCCAATCGAGTTAATCATTCTACGAATCCACTGGTGCGGCAACCCATCGGAGTCTCGGTCGTAAAACAGCGGCACTACCTCTTCCTCCAAGACTCGGTAAAGCGACTCCGCATCGCGCGCGTTGGTGATGTCATCGTTGGAATGCGACTGCCCGCTCCCAATGGCAAATCCGTTTTGGCCGTCGTAGGCTTCTGCCCACCATCCGTCGAGAATTGAGCAGTTCAAGCCGCCATTGAGAACTACTTTTTGACCGCTTGTGCCGGATGCCTCAAGTGGACGACGTGGGTTGTTGAGCCAGACATCAACTCCCTGAATCAGATGGCGACAGACATTGATGTCGTAATCCTCAACAAAGACAATTCGACCTGCAAGTCGTTCGTCGTGCCGGAGATTGGCAATCTTGCGAATGAGTCCTTTGCCTGGATCGTCAGCTGGATGAGCTTTTCCGGCAAAAATAATTTGAATCGGACGGTCTGGGTCGCCAATCATTGCCAAGAGACGGTCGAGATCCGAGAGAAGCAAATCAGCCCGCTTGTACGTAGCAAATCGACGGGCAAACCCAATGGTCAAAATATTTGGATCGAGAACGTTACGGGCCATATCGACAGCCGCGTCACTCTCTCCTCGACGACGGCACTGTCGGCTTGTCCGTCTGCGTACAAATTGCAACAGGAGATTTTTGAGCGCGTAGTGTGTTTCCCAGAGTTCTCCTGGATCAACCTCGTAAATCTTCTGCCAAATTTCAGGCTCCCCCATTCGACTAAACCACTTATCTGGAAAGATACGATCGTACAGTTGTTGCATTTGCCAGGCCAACCAACTCGGTACATGCACGCCATTGGTGATGTGGCCGATTGGCACATCCTCTTCGACCTTCCACGACCAGAGATTTTTCCACATTCGGCGGCTGACGTGCCCGTGCAACGCGCTCACGGCGTTGGCGCGCCTGGAAAGCTTGAGGCCCAAGACTGTCATACAAAATGGTTCACCATGGTTGTGCGGCTCCACTCGCCCAAGCCCCATCAGTTGATCGTGTGATATTCCCAAGCTGTCTCGCAGAGGCCCTAGATGCTCTTCGATCAAAGCGCTATCGAATCGATCGTGACCTGCTGGAACAGGCGTATGGGTTGTGAAAACAGACTGCCTTGCGACCTCTCGAACGGCATCATCAAACGGGAGACCATCTTCATCCATTCGACCTCTCACTGCTTCGAGCGCCGCAAAGCTTGAGTGGCCTTCGTTGAGATGGTACACGCCAGGATGAATCCCCATCGCACGGATCGCCTTGACTCCACCAACACCGAGCACCAATTCCTGACGGATTCGCACTCGAGTGTCACCACCGTAGAGGCGGCTTGTGAGTTCGCGATCCTCGGGACTATTTCCATCAACGTCGCAGTCGAGGAGAGAAAGATTGATTCTTCCAACCATCATCTTCCATACCTTGGCCAACAGCGCGCCGGTCCGCGTTTCAATCCGCACGATGATTTCTTTTCCATCGGCACCGACAGCTGATTCAATTGGAAGATTCTCAACTCGCGAAAGGATATATTCCTCGTGCTGGTATCCGTCGATGTCGAGCTGCTGTTTGAAGTAGCCCTGTTTATAGAAGAGCCCAACCGCCATGAGCGGAATTCCAAGGCCGCTGGCGCTCTTGATGTGATCACCGGAGAGAACCCCCAGACCACCTGAATAAATTGGCACCGATTCATGGATGCCAAACTCTGCTGAAAAATAAACCACAGGGTTCGATCCAAGCACCCCGGCATGCACCTTACTCCAGGTTGCTTGATGCGCAAGGTATTCCTTGAGAAGGCGATATGCCTGATTGATTCGACTGTAGAGCACAAGCTCCGCGGCCCGTGCTTCCAATCTTTCTGGCGTAAACTCAGCCAGCAGCGCGATTGGATTGTGATCAAGTTGTCGCCAACGAATGGGATCGAGTTCACGAAAGAGGTTGATCACCTCTGGATGCCAACTCCACCAGAGGTTGCGAGCAAGGGCGACGCATTTGTCGTACAGGTTCTGAGGAGAAAGCTCCATCAGACGCGGACCTGAACTGGAGAACGGGCTGGCGATATCTGTCTGACTCATGCTGTCGATTCCATAGGGTTTTTTCAGAGCACTTGATCGGTCCGCCTCCCGATTCAATACAACTTTCCAAGGGTGCCGCAGAAGTATAGCCCTTCTGTTTCAATTCTTCGACCAGCAGTATGGTTCATTGGATCTTTGCACGGGTTCCGTAATAGTCCGGTAGGACTATTTTTCATTCTGACTTTCCACTTTCTCCTTTATTCCCACAGGAACTCGATGCTTCCTCATACAACGCACATGGTTCTTTTTCAGGACCTCACCGATCCGGCGGTTCTACTTTCGCTCGGCGACGAGATCGCCACGCATGCTGAAAATACCCGACACGCAGGCCCGTGGAAAAGCGGTGTGTTTCATCTCTTTGCGCGAACAGGAATTCTGGCAGCATTTATACCAAAGGACTGCGGTGGAACTGGAGCAAGTGAACGAGTACTCATTGAACTATTTCTTGCAATTGCAAGGCGTTGCCTCACATCAGCATTGGCTCTTTCGCAGTGGGCAGCGGCAGTCAGAATCATTGATACTTCTCATGACCCATCGCGAACCACACTTCTCGCGGATCTTGCCAGCGGGCGAATTCGAGCAACCGTTGGCATCTCGCAAATCTCCACGAGCCGAAGACACCTTTCTGCACCGGCACTTCTTGCGACGCAGCATGAAACTCAGTGGAGTCTTACCGGACTATGCCCGTGGGTCACCGGTGGCGATTCAAGCGACCTGCTCATCACAGCGGCAGTAACGAATTCTGGTGAAACAAAATTTTTTTGCGTACCGCTTCAGGCTCGCGGTCTTTGTATCGAACCCCCGATGAAACTTCTTGCACTTTCTGGAAGTCGAACTTCGGCAGTTCATTTCGATCGCGTCGATCCGGGTGAGCCGATCGATCAGAAAAGTTCATCAACAGTTCGTACCGGGGGCCTTGCTACGAGTGCGCTGGCTCTTGGCGCGGCATGCGGGAGCGTCGATCTCATCGAGAAGGAAGCCGCTGCAAGACCATCGCTGCGTTTAGTGGTTGATGAGTTTCAGAGTGAATGCAGAAGCGTACGAGACGAACTTTTTGATTCGATCACCCGTGACATTGAACCCATGCAAAGGAATCGACTCCGTCTGCGGGCTAATAATCTTGTCGTGCGAGTCGGCCAAGCCTTCCTGACGGCAACGAAGGGAACCGGGTTTATCGAAGGACACCCCGCCGCTGATCGCGTATGTGAATCGCTTTTTTTTCTTGTCTGGAGTTGTCCTCCGTCGGTCTCTGCAGCGGCCATGTGTGAACTCGCGGGGCTCGATCCTGATTCCGAGTTTAGCAGTGACGTTCTGTAGATTGTTATTTTCCGACGATCAGCAACCATCTCGCGGTTCATAATCGTTTTGCAAAGGCGCTCACCATGTCACTGAAAAGTGATCTTGTCGCATCTCCATGCGTACGCCACGCTTGGCACAACGAGGCTGCAACACTTCTCGGCATTTCTGCAGAATTTCGCTATGAATGAACATTTTCGAAACATCCGGCGCATTGTCATCGTGAGGCTTTCAGCGCTCGGTGATGTGCTCCACGCAGTTCCCATGGCAGTCGCGCTGCGTGCATCAATGCCACAAGCACACATTGGCTGGGTCGTGGAAGGCCGTTTTGGAGAAGTACTGGCAGACCATCCGGCAGTTGACACCGTGATGACCGCACCGCGAGGCTGGCTGAAAAGCCCTTCCACAATTCTTCGGCTGCGTCGGGAGTTGCGCGCATTTTCTCCCGATCTCGTGTTTGATGTGCAATCTCTTTTCAAGAGCGCTGTTGCTGGGTGGCTTTCTGGGGCTCCTGTGCGAGTCGGATTCGGTGCGTCCCAATCGCGAGAGGGATCTCGCTTGTTGCATACACATCATGTGACTTCCACAAGCGTGCACGTAGTCGAGCGCAACTGCGAGCTTCTGCGTGCGATCGGAATCGAAGCGGTAGCCGGTGGCAGTACGATGCCGCTGTGGCACGCAGAACAAAATCACATTGATGCATGGATCAGGGAACAACGTCATGGATCTCGATTTGCGGTGATGAATCCAGGAGCGGGTTGGCCTTCAAAAATCTGGCCGGCGGAACGTTTTGCAACAGTCGCCGAAAGACTTTTTCACTCTTCCGGAATTCGTTCGGTGGTCGTATGGGGAGGAAATAAAGAAGAAGCTATGGCCGAGATCATCTGTGCAGCGGCTCCTGCTGCGACGATCAAGGCGCCTCGCACAAGCCTTCGCGAACTCGGTTCACTTGCTCGCCGTGCTGTGGTATTTATTTCCAGTGACACTGGCCCTCTCCATCTCGCTGCTGCGATTGGCACACCATGCGTAGGACTTTTTGGACCGCTTCCCGCCACACGCAACGGTCCGTGGGGTGTCGGGCATATTTCGATTGAAGCTCTTCCCGAAACACAACCTGCTTGGCACGACCGCAAGACCTGTATGCGATCAATCCTTGGAATTTCTGTCGACTCTGTTGTAGCGGCCGTCGAACAGATTTCCTCGCAGAGTCATGCTGCTTAAACACCCGCAGGCGTTTTTCTGATCGCGGTACGGTCCAGCCATTGCCCCACCCTCCGCTGGCTATACTTATGGATTCACGTGGAAATCGTCTTCATTTCAACATGTTTCCAAAGACCTCGTATCGAGTTCTCCTCCTTCACAAAAATCGAGTAACGCATGGCCACATCTGGCTCCAATCCATTTAATCTTCTCCTGGGAATTCTGGGGGTTCTCTTTACGATCACCGCGTGCTGCTACTGCATGGTGGTTGTTCGCGGTACACGGTCCATGAGCATTCGAGCATCGGTTGATTTTGCGACTTCACCCGAAACGGTCCATCCAGTCGATCGTCTCATGCAGAAGCATGGCGAAATAATTCTCGCAATCCAGTTGGGACTTCTTGCAGTTGCCACCTGCGGTGCAGTGGCCGTCGACCAACGTCATGGAATTCGTCCACTCAAGCGTGGAGAAAAACGTCGCGGTGCACCGGTCCGCTCCGCAGAACTCCCGGAACATTCGTTGGAAGGCTCGAAAGATCCGTGAACGAAGACGCACGTACGCAGATCGAGCAGATGCGGTCCGAAATCCGCAGGCATGATCGACAATACTATGTCGAAAGCGATCCCGAGATCTCCGATCTTGAGTATGACCGTCTTTTAGAATCTCTTCGGCAACTCGAAGAACGATTTCCGCATCTGATTGCACTCGACAGCCCAACCCAACGCGTTGGTGGTGAATCCGTTTCAGGCCTTCAGCAGGTAGCACATCAGGTGCCGATGCTTTCGATCGACAATACTTACAGCTCGGAAGATCTTTTGCACTGGGGCAAGCGTGTCACAAAACTACTCGACGAAAGACACACGCGATGGATGGTTGAACTCAAAATCGACGGCGTGGCCATCTCGCTCATCTACCGCAACGGACTGCTCGTGCAGGGAGTCACTCGGGGAAATGGTTTGATTGGAGATGATGTCACCCATGCCGTTCGCACCATTAGTAGTATTCCACTCACGCTGACCCTCGATCATCCTCCTGAAATGGTTGAGGTGCGGGGCGAGGTCTATATGACCAACGCCGATCTGGTAAAGCTCAACGAGTCTCAAGTGTCACAAGGGCTTCCCGCGTTTGCCAATACGCGCAACGTCGTCTCCGGCAGCGTTCGCCTTCTCGATCCACGCATTGTTTCTAGTCGTCCACTAAAATTTTTCTGCCACGGGCTTGGCGATTCACGCGGGCTCAGCCTGAAGAGTCAATCTGCTTATTACGAGTGGGCGTCACTCGCAGGGTTATCCATTGCTCCACGATCGGCGGCCTTCGACTCGCTCGACGAAGTTGTGCAATACGGGACGAATCTCATCGAAGAACTCCACTCGCTCGATTTTGAAATCGATGGCCTCGTTATCAAAGTCAATGATTTTGATTGTCAACAGATTCTGGGATCAACGGCGAAATGTCCTCGGTGGGCGATTGCTTGGAAGTTTGAAAAGTTTGAAGCCACTACAACGCTCGTCGCGATACGAGTTCAAATCGGTCGCGGTGGAACCGTAACACCAGTTGCTGATCTCGAACCGGTTGAACTTGCCGGCACAATCGTGCGTCGGGCAAGTCTTCACAATGCCGCGGAGGTCGCTCGAAAGGATGTGCGTATCGGCGACGTGCTCGTCGTAGAAAAAGCGGGGAAAGTGATCCCGCACGTAGTGCGAGTTGAAAAACATTTGCGAAAACAAGGATTGTTGCCGTGGTGCATGCCAACAGCGTGCCCGGAGTGTGGGACGATACTCATGCAGGATCCTGAAGGCATTTTTATTCGATGTCCTCATTTTCATTGTCCAGCCCAGCAGCGCGAACGCATTCGTTTCTTTGCCTCTCGCGGTGCGATGGACATCGATCACCTTGGTGACAAACTCGTCGAACAGCTCGTCTCTACCGGTCTCGTGCAATCCTATGGCGATCTCTACCGACTCGATGCT
>Ga0194051_1000541_pt1 | contig 21410 bp, 25 predicted proteins | sample SepL2320m_MetaG_FD_161275 | JGI IMG/M metagenome (GOLD analysis project Ga0194051, IMG submission 161275) | Anoxic zone freshwater microbial communities from boreal shield lake in IISD Experimental Lakes Area, Ontario, Canada - Sep2016-L239-20m | ecosystem: Environmental > Aquatic > Freshwater >... | reverse complement strand
CCTACGAGAGATGCTGCCTCAGCTTCAGTATTTGCAATCAATGCATCTGAGGCTGCCACAACTTGCTCTTCACCAATTGCACGTCCGTTAGGTTCAGGCATATCACCCTCGGCAAGCGAGGCATTCTTTACTTTTGCCATGGTGTGCATGGTGTGCACGAGCGGAACATTCCACCGCTCCGCAGCCACCCAGCCCACTTGGCCGGAGAGCCAATAGTGCGAATGTATGAGTCGATAATGTCCTTGAGTGCGCAGAGCCTCTTCGCGCATCAGTGCAGCACTCAATGCACAAAATTGCCCCGGAAGATCTTCTTTTGCCAAACCTTGATAGGGCCCAGCAACCAGATGATGGACTTCGACGCCATCGGCGATCTCCACCGTGGCTGGCAGGGTTGAGGAGGTAGCCCGGGTAAAGATGTCCACTTTGACGCCGGTAGCAGCCATCCGTTTGGCGCTTTCGACCACATAAACGTTCATGCCACCAGCGTCCCCCGTGCCCGGTTGTTCGAGCGGGGAGGTGTGGATCATGAGCATGGCGACGGAGAACACCATCTAAGGATGACTCATCGAACTCGCTTACGCGAGTCGGTCAGGGCAGAATCCCCTCTATGAGTTCAAACCCTTTAGCAAGGCGCGCCCTAGTAACCGGGGCTAGCAGCGGAATCGGCGCCGCCACCGCGTTAGCCCTCTCTTCGGCCGGATATGAAGTCCACGGAGCAGCCCGACGCGATGATCGCCTCGCCGACCTCTCTAGCGTCATAGGCCACCATCTCGATGTGACCAGCGATACCAGCGTGGAAGATTTGGCCGCGCAATTTGAGACTCTCGATGTCCTCGTGGCCAACGCAGGTGGCGCCTTCGATGCTGAGGAAGTAGGCAATGCAAGTCTTGCGTCTTGGGAGAAGGCCTACGACGTGAATGTGTTGGGCACCGTACGAACCATCAAAGCCTTTCTCCCTGCACTCATCGCGTCGGGAAATGGTCATATCGTGATCATGGGTTCCACCGCCGGAAGAGTTGTCTATGAAAATGGTGGAAGTTACGCGGCCGCTAAACATGCACTTGCTGCAGTCGCCGGAACTTTACGTCTTGAACTCAACGGTCTCCCGGTGCGCATCAGTGAAATCGCCCCAGGCATGGTAAAGACCGACGAATTTGCGGTGACCCGATTTGGTGGAGATAAAGAGAAAGCAGCCAAGGTATATCAAGGTGTCGAAAAGCCGCTCACCGCAGAAGATATTGCCGACATAGTTAAGTGGACCGTTACGCTACCCGCGCATGTAAACATCGACCTATTAGTCGTTCGCCCTCTTGCGCAAGCCGCACAACATAAGGTTCACCGAAAAGCGTAATTTGTGGGCAAACCAATAGGAAACGTCACTCGAGGTACCACAAATCCAAATCGTTTGCGTAGGGTCGATCGTTGGATGCTATGGCGTTATGAAGATTTATTGCGCAAAAATACTCACTCACTAGTTGTCGACCTCGGTTTTGGAGCAACTTCAATCACCACGTTAGAGATGGCTGCCCGTCTGCGCACAAAGTATGCGGATCTAGAATTTGTTGGACTTGAGATTGATCCTGAGCGAGTAAAAGTAGCGAACCAAAGTGCACAGCCGCATATTAATTTCCTCCTTGGTGGATTTGAAATCCCCACAATTCAAAAACCTCTGCTTATCAGGGCATTTAACGTGCTACGGCAGTACGACGAATCTGAAGTCGCAAAGTACTGGGCCATGATGCAATCGAGGCTGGCACCGAATGGTCGCATCATTGAAGGTACGTGTGACGAGATTGGCCGTCGAGCCGCATGGATAGAACTCGATAATTCACAACCTCTCACCCTCTCTCTGGGTCTGCGATTGCAAGGATTAGATGATCCGTCAGAAGTAGCTGAGCGATTACCCAAAATTTTGATCCATCGAAATACACGAGGGAATCGCATCTACACATTCCTGCAAGAGCTATCGAGGTCGTGGGATTCCCATTCGGGTTACCGAGTCTTCGGTCCCAATCAAAGATGGCGAGCAGCGGTCAACTCGCTTCGTGATTCCTGGCCCATCGTGAATAAACATCACCGCGAAGGCGAACTTACAATTGAGTGGAGCGCAATCGCGCCCGATTGATGTGCGAGGCCTAGTAGCGCGGGCGCCTAAGAATCTCATTGATCGCTGGTTTCACATCAACGAGATAAACAATCACCGCGATAATGCCCACAATGCCAAACATGCTAAAGAGCCCAAATATTTGCGTCACAACCAGTGAACCAATAATTAACCAAAGCCAAAACTTCTTGCTCTGTTTGCTCGCAGCCACAAAGGCATCAGGCCTCGTTTTGATCACATGTACCAACGCAATGATGTTTCCTACCAAAAGCAGGAGGGAGAGAACCCCAGTAATTGAGGAACCGATGTTGAGCAAATTCATGTGACTACTCTAACCAATCGCGGCGACGATCTCGCCAACTTTAAGACCACCACCTAAAACTGGGGTATCGGCCAACTCGTGAAGTGCAGAGACATCCACCCCGATTCGAGAGAGCGCCGCAACCAGCACTACAGGAATGGCACGCATTGATCCATCAATCACTTTGAAGGCCACGGATCGTCCATCGGCAAGTGCTGCGATCTCCACGCCTTCAGCGCCTTCTTTCACCATAAGCCCAGGAATGAGACGCATGGCTTCAGTGGTGAATCGCTTCTCACCACCCACCATTTCAGGAAAAGCTCGCATTGCGGCAAATACTCGAGCGCGTGCCGGGGTACTGCCAGTGGCTACCGCACTTGAAGCCTGTGCAAGCCCCCTGAGCGACATTGAGAAGATGGGAGCACCACAACCGTCTACTGCAACATGTGTCGAAGTTGTCCCCGAAGCGTCGAGGTACTCTTTCTTAATCTCGATCTGCAAGGGGTGAGACGGATCTCGATAAGTATTGATGTCCCAACCGTTGATAATAGATGTAGCGATCATCGAAGCATGTTTCCCACTGCAGTTATGCACATCGCGAGCCGGTTGTTGATCTCCGTAAGCACGTCGTTCCGTGTCGCCGTAAGGTCGATCTGTGGGGCATTGCAGTAAATCGACATCTAATCCGACAGAGTTCAAGATTTCCTTAGCAGCCAGGCGATGCATCTCGCCGCCAGAGTGGCTCGCGCAACTCAAAGCCAGGAGCCGATCAGGAAGATCTAAACCAAGACGCACCATCGCGCTTGCCTGGAGAGGTTTAGTTGCCGACCGCGGAAGTATTTCAGAATCTATGTCGCCAAGCCCAGTAAATTCACTTCCATCAAAAAGCGCTATCGATCCAAAATGGATTGATTCCACAAAACCATTACGAATGTAATGCGCAAGTTCAATCATGATCGACTATGCGCGCGGCAGAGTAGCCCAGAGATGCGGTTGCAACTCATGCTCTGGTGTTCCCATGTCGTAAGCAAAAAAGAGTTCGCCTTCGACGAGACCATAAAGGCGATGTCCTTCAGTGACAGTTTTTGCACTCGGCGCCGAGTAGGCATGATCCATCGCTAACTGAATCTTTGCGCCGTCGTAGCGACCCACCCAGCCTTCAGAGATGCCCGTTGCATGGGCGAGTACTACTTCCAAAGTGTTATTTGGCTTGGGGCGCCAAAATCCTGTTTCACTCCCGGCTGGTCTAAGAATTTCGCCATCTGAATCCACGATCCAGGCCCGTGAGTAGTAAGTCAGAAAGGGTCTGGTGTCGTGACCAAAGACCACTTCTTGCGCGAACTCAAAGGGCGCAATGCCCGGGTACTCCCCATGGCCACGGCCACGCCAAGTTCCAAGGAGCCACGAAAGTGGGAGAAGGTCTGGATGCAGGTCTGCTGGAATCTCGAATGCCACGGACACAGCCTAGAGGGTCGTAGAGTGCTCTCATGGCAACACTTGTTTTGAAATTGACCACGGTTGAACCTGAGAAGATGTCGCAAGCTCTTAACGTGTGCGCAACCGCGTTGGCTAGTGGTGCAGGCGTCTCTCTCTGGCTCACCGGTGATGCTGTTCGACTAGCAACACCAGGATTCGCCGCCGGAATTGAATTAGAGCAGAGCGCACCTTTTGACCAATTGGTCGATGCGGTACGAGCCGGCGGGCGACTCACCGCCTGCACCCAATGTTTAGGACGACGCAACCTCATGCAAGAAGATCTCTTTCCCGGAGTTGAGATCCGGGGGGCCAGTGGCTTCGTTGAAGAGATACTTCAGCCTGCCGTTCAGGCATTAGTCTACTAATCAAAGAGATAACTCAACGGAAAGAGTGGGTATGGCAAAGGAATTGAGCGCATCGCGCCTTCGTCGGTTTAACCTCATCGCAGGGCTTTTCCATCTCCTGCAAATGATTGCCGTCATTGCACTCGCAAACGATTTCTCGTTACCTGTGAACGCGACATACATGTCAGGACCTCCTGGATCTACTTTCGCCGCTCCAGTCACTATATTCAGCGTGCTCATAGGGCCGGCGGTTGCTCTCTTCTTAGGGATTTCAGCGCTTGCACACTTCATTGTTGCTAGTCCGCAATTCTTCCCGCGTTATGCGGCTGGGTTAGCCGCTAAGCGAAATAACTTCCGCTGGATTGAGTACTCCGTGAGCTCATCTGTGATGATCGTTTTAATTTCGCAGATCTGCGGCATTACCGATGTCACAGCACTCTTAGCAATCTTCGGAGTAAATGCGTCCATGATTCTCTTTGGATGGTTGCAAGAAAAGTATGCACAGCCCGGTAATGGTGAGTGGCTCCCCTTTATCTTCGGGTGCATCACCGGGATAGTTCCATGGATTGCGGTCGCGATATATGTCATTGCTCCTGGTTCTACAAGCGATGTTTCAGCTCCTGGTTTTGTTTACGGAATTGTGATCTCACTCTTTGCGTTTTTCAACTCATTTGCTGCCGTGCAGCTGCTGCAATATCGGGGTCGTGGGAAGTGGAGCAACTACCTACGCGGGGAACGCGTTTATATCGTGTTGAGCTTGGTTGCCAAGTCGGCACTCGCCTGGCAAATATTTGCCGGAACTCTTATTCCTTAGAGTCTCAGCTGATCTTTGCAAAGATAAGCGCTCCTGTTTCAGCGGCCACACCTTGATGAGATTCGCCCTTTGCCGTCTCAAACCAGGTCTCCGACTCCATGATTTCCTCGGAAACCACTAATTCCCCATCGAGAATGAAAGCCCGAAAACCCGCACCCCAGATACCGATTGGTAAACGGTAACCCTCTGAGAACTTCAGCAATGCGCTCATTGCAAGGGTCTGAGGATTTATTGAGAGTATTTTTATTAAAAGAGTGCCAAGACCAAATCCGTTCAACTCGGGATACCTGACATTGAATTCTTCTGAAGTAAGCCAAGGAAGAGTTTCGGTATCTACTTTGACCCAACCTCGTGGCCCAAGCGCAGACGCATAATCATCTGTCAAGGCGTTGGTGCCAGCTAATTCACTGGGTCTGATTACCCGGGATGCAGCGCCGCTTCCCTCAGATTCGTCTTCACCGTGCGAGAAAAGTAACGCCTTGAATCCAGTGATGCTGGTAGCCGCATGAATAAAACCAGGAGGACGCCAAAAATAGTGATTACTATAGAAAATTTGCTCACCACTTAGAGTGCAATCGCCAGATATGAAAAAACACTCCTCCACGCTGTCGTGATAGGCGTCTGTAAGGTCTGCAAATCCTGGTTGTAAGTCAACAAAATCTCCACGAAAAGTTGTGGTGGGGTCGATCGATAGATTCTTCTGAAGGTACTTGGAATATGCAGCCTCCAACTGATCTGCGGGACCCAAATTCTCTTTATAGTTATCTGGCATCATGGAGATGACGTCCCATCCATTTTGCCATTTCATCTCCCGCGTGCGAACTATCTTCATTAAATCTCCATTTCACCGCTAGTAAGAACTCTTAGAAGTTGGGTTTTCTCTCATGCCAGTCCGTTGCAGTTTCGAATAATTGCATAAGTTTCAAGATTTGAGCCTCGTTAAATGGCGAAGACACAATCGAGAGACCGATCGGTAAACCAAAGCGATCAAAACCACAAGGCTGACTACTCGCTGGCACTCCTGCCAATGCAAAGGGCAAATTATTTCGTAAGTGTGCCTGGGCGAGAGTGAGTTCTCCTTCTCCCACCGGTACGAGTTCGTTTGTCAAAGTACCAAATTTTGCTGGGGAGCAAGGGAGGGTAGGGACCACTATCGCATCTACTTGATGGAACAAGTCAGTAATAGCCTCTGCAATAAGCCGTTGGACACGTAGCGCACGTATATACAGTGTTGCCGGGATTTCCTGTGCTAACTCAAGAAAATTGAGCGTATCGGGGTCGAAAAGTTGTGGAGATGCATCAATTCTCTTTCGGTGATACTCAGCAGATTCCGCAAGGAAGATAGCCATGCCGATCGGAGTTGTGATGTCCACATACGGAACTTCAATTTCGATGATCTGGGCTCCGGCCTCACGAAAAATACCTATGGCATTCTCTACTGCAGAGAGAATCTCTGGTTCTGCAGGTTCATACATACTGCGCGGAATTCCGATTCGCGTTCCGCGCAGATTATCGACACTTAAGTCACCAAAGTTTGGCACCGGCATCGAGCTCGCGCACGGATCCTGGGCATCATGACCACTCATCGCATAGAGCCCGACGGCAACATCGCTCACAGTGCGGCCGATGGGGCCGACCGTATCCATTGCCCAGGTGAGGGGTCGCACTCCCGTTCTTGAAACACGTCCCATCGTGGGACGTATGCCTGTCACCCCACAGATACTCGATGGAATGCGAATGGATCCGACGCTATCTGTACCCACCGTAAGTCGAATCTGCCCACTTGCAACAGCGGCCGCAGAACCCCCCGATGATCCCCCAGGAATTCGCTCGTTAGACCACGGGTTTTTTGTCGGTGGTGTGGTTCCCCCTAACGCATACTCATGAGTATTTGTCTTCCCCACAATAATCCCACCAGCAGCCCTCAATTTTCTTACAGCGCCTGCATCATGTTGCGGAAAGAATCCTTCTTGATGTTTGGATCCAGCACTTGTGGGCATGCCTAAGACATCGACGATGTCTTTCACGCCAATAGGAATTCCGTGCAATGGTGCTAGCGGTACTCCCGCCAATCTCTTTCGATCCGCTTCCTCAGCTGCCTTAATCGCTTCATCATGTGAAATATGCGTCCAGGCCCTTATGTGTGGATCAATCTCATCAATTTTTTGCAAAGTCGCATTGACTAAATCAACTGCGCTGATTTCGTTTCGCATTTGCCGATCTACTAGCTCTAAAACGGATCCTTCGGGATGAGATGGTTTAAATTCTTCGCCGGCTTGAGCGCTGGAAGTTGCCCATGGCCATGAGATAGGAAGAGTCTCGCCTAAGTCTTTCGTAAGGATCGATTCGAGATCTAGCGCAAGTGAACGGGCAAATTCACGAGCACTATCTGGATTCTCGTGTGTCACAGAACTGGTTTCCTTTAAGAGAGCTTCAGCTCTTGGGCAGCTGGGATATCTCCAGCCAGCAATAGCGCATCCTCTGGAATGTTTCGCTTAATAACCGCGAGCGCAATAGGCCCTAACTCGTAATGTAGGGCCGATGAGCCAATAAAGCCCATCTGCTTATCTTGATACATCACCGGCGTGCAATGTGGCGGAAGCGAGACGACGCTTCCATCGAGATGTAACTGCACAAGACGCCGTGGAGGTTTTCCCAGGTTAAAAGTACGCGCCACTGTTTCTTGACCTCGATAACAACCCTTGTTCATGTGCACTGCACTATGGAGCCAGTTCACTTCGTTAGGAATAGTCTTATGATCAGTCTCAAATTTAAGACGCGGACGCCCGGCAGAGATACGCTCTGCCTCTATCGCCCACATGCCTACTTCAACTGAATCAACAGGCAGTTCTATTTCTTGGTCACGCTTCACAATTCTAAAAGGACCGCCGAGTACATCAGGAAGTCCAGGAATTCGAAGACATTTGTATTCACTACTCACATTCGCGACCTCGACGCGCAGCATGAACTTCATAGACTCCAAGTATTTGACGAGCTCATCTTCAGTTTCCGGTTCTACGTGCATCCACGTGGTCACACCATCATCTACAAGTAGTAAGTGATGTTCCACGTGTCCATGTGGGCTAAGAATCAATGCCTGCGTCCATTGATGTGGAGCAAGTCTCTCGAGATCTTGTGTGGTGAGTGAGTGCAACCAAGTAAGTCGATCTATCCCACTTACGGTGATGATGGGTCGGTGACCTAGATCAGCCCAACCGCGCCCTTCATAGAGCGCACGCTGCTCTTGCACAAATGACCCAGAGTGCCAGAGCGCGCCTTGATCAGGACCACTCTCAACTAGCACGCGGCTACTCACATCACTCGTTACTTCACTTGGCATGACGCACACGTTCCATAAATAGCGAAGTGCGTGACATCAGTTGCAAACCCACGCTTCTTCAGAATCAGATCCACAAAATCTTTAGCATCTTCCAACTCGGACTCATCAACTTTTCCGCAGTCGCCACACACTAAGTGCAGGTGCGTAATTTCGTCAGCCGCGTGATAAGTGGCGCCACCATGTCCCAAGTGTGTATGGATGATGAACCCGGCAGTTTCTAACGTCTCTAGGTTTCGATAGACCGTAGAAAGGTTGATACCGGCGTGCATTTGGCGCACCGTTTGGGCGATCTCTTCAGGAGTGGCATGCCCTAATTCTCGAACAGCGTCTAACACCAACTGGCGTTGAGGGGTGAGGCGTAAGCCACGAGCACGGATCTCATCGTCAGGCATATGCGCATTCTACGGTCAGGAAGCTATTTCAAGTACGAGATCTACTGGCTCACCCAAGTGCAGGGAGAATTTCGCTTCACAGGTGGCTCCGGCCGTGAGGAGTCGAACACTCCACTGCCCTGGCGAGGCAAAGAACCGGAATTGCCCCTCTCTCGATGTCGGTACCTCGGCGGTGAAATCCCCCTGAGCATCCAGTAAGCGCACATACCCCCGGCTGACTGGCTCACCGCCTATTAGTGCAATGCCCTGAACTATCGCACTCTTTGATACGTCGATCCCATCAAGAGAGGGACCCCCGGCTTTTGCCCCGCACGTGTTCACGCACCCAGCTCCACAGGAACGCCGACGAGTGAGCCGTATTCCGTCCAAGATCCGTCGTAATTCTTCACGTTCTTCATCTCAAGAAGTTCGTGAAGTACAAACCACGTATGCGAGGACCGCTCGCCGATACGGCAGTACGCAATGGTGTCGGTGTCCACATTGACACCCGCTCCCTTGTAAAGCTCCGCCAGATCAGCATCGCTCTTGAAGGTGCCATCCTCGTTGGCACTCTTCGCCCAAGGAATATTTTTAGCACTGGGAATATGGCCGCGCACTTGGCCCTGCTCCTGTGGCAGGTGGGCTGGAGCCGCCAACTCTCCGCTGAACTCTTGTGGAGATCGCACATCAACCAGATTTAACTTACCGATAGCGGCCAGGACTTCATCACGAAATGCGCGTAGCGAGTGATCTTGCTCGGTAGCCACATACTTACTGGCAGGACGAGTAGAAACATCTGTCGTAAGTTCGCGTGACTCGAGCTCCCAAATCTTGCGTCCACCATCTAACAGGCGAACATCCTTATGGCCATAAAGCTTGAAGTACCAGTAGGCGTAAGCGGCAAACCAGTTGTTATTCCCACCGTAGAGAATCACAGTGTCATCGTTGGCAATACCACGATCCGAAAGCAGCTTCTCGAAGTCAGATTTAGCAACAATGTCTCGGCGAACTTTGTCTTGCAAGTCATCGCGCCAGTGCAATTTCACAGCCCCCGCGATATGGCCCTTCTCGTAGGCATCAGTATCTTCATCAACCTCGACTAGTACGACCCCAGAGGTCGAGAGATTTAGTGAAACCCAATCTGAATTTACTAACGATGTTTCCCTTGACATTTAAGCTCCCACAGTTTCTTTAGTGCGCGAGAAGCGCTTGATTATCAAATACATTTCGCAACCTAAACAGAGTCCAAAAATCGCGTTGAGAAAGGATGCTGCTAGCGCAAATCCAGTGGCTACATAGAAGAGCGGCGCGATCCCGCTAAATCCTCCAACGAGACCTACCAAACAAAAAACCAAACCCACAGCCTGCGCAAATTGTGGAGCGCGACTATCTTCTCTCTCTTTGGTGGGAGAGATCCGAGGCTTCACAACTTTCGCAAAGAAGATTCCATAAGGTGAACGATGTGGTCCGCGAGATGCACCAAGTGCAAATACCACTGTTTGAAGAGCCAGTACCCATACGGATCCGGTAAAGAACGCGATTGCTAAGACTGCGAGGGTGAGGGCTGCTCCAAAACGGGGACCGCGGATATCGATTTCCATCTTTTGTTACCTTTCATCGCTGGCGTGGGCAGAATTAATTGCAATTACTTGCGTTGAATTAATTAGGCACGACAGCGCGAGCTGGTAAGACGGCAGAAATCAATAGTCCGCCTCTTGGTCAACTCGTTGGTAAACATGAGTAAAGGGTAAAGCCATCTGTAGAGATCCGCTAATTGCAAAGCCTTCGCACTTTCAATGCCTACGCAGCAAGTCGCGCTGATTTATCGAAGGGAAGCAACCACCCGTTCGATGTCGTCTCGCTTGGGAGCACCGGAAGCCCGACCGACTTCCACACCATTCCGATCAAGAATGATGGTGGTGGGCGTTGAAAGAATGTGTAGGCGCCTAACTAACTCGAGATAGGCCTCTGCGTCTATGTCGTGATGAATAAAGCCTGGGTTGGCAGTTGCCACGCCTTCAAGAAGGAGTCGGGTCGCTCGACAAGGGGTGCAGAAAGCCGATGAGAATTGAATAAAGCTACCCCGACTCCCTAACTCCACCGTGAGTGGCGAGAGATCTAGTGTGCTGGGCGCGCGATCTCGCGAGAGGGACTTGGCAGGATGGACTCGTCCGCGTTTAGCTCGATAGACAAAGCCAAAGACCAGCGATGCCGCCAACAGGAGAGCCAGACCCCACACGCCCATCTCAACCGCCCGCAAAGGGCGGAAGGATTTCCAGGGTGCTTCCCGCACATAAGGGTCTATCCAGGTCATGGAGGGCCACGCCATCAAGGAGCAAAGTTGAAGTGGCGGCGACGGCATAGAAAGACTCCCCGAGCTCGCTGCGTAATTGGATGAGGATCTGCCGGGCGCTCCCTGGGGCGACCACCATCTCGCTACGACCAGCCGCGCTCTTGGCGCCCGCCCAAAACCGCACCTGGACGCCCTCAATCTGGGCTCCGATTGGGAGAGCTGAACTCATGCCGGGTATTCTCCTCCTAATTGAACGTATTGCGTAACGAGCGGAGGTGAGCCGATGGCGAAATTGCTCCTGCTCACAAACACGTTCGGCGGGTCCAGCGAAGTCCTACCCGCCCTCGGATTGCTTTCACACCAGGTACGCATTCTCCCCGCCGAGGCGAGCATTCTGATCGATGCACCTTCAGGAGATGTCATCTTCCTTGACGCCCGGCGCGAGCTCACCCACGCAAAGTCGCTCGCCACACTTTTGGCGAGTACCGGCCTAGGGGCTCCACTCATCCTTATCGTTACTGAAGGTGGCCTGGCAGCAGTGAGTGCTGAATGGGGAATGAATGATGTCATCCTCGATACTGCCGGACCAGCAGAGGTCGAGGCTCGTATTCGCCTCAGTATTTCCCGTAGTAAGAGTGCGCTCGCACAGGTTGATGATGCGGCGGGCGAAATACGCACTGGTGAAATGGTAATCGACGAGGGCGCATATTCTGCGAAAATTCGTGGCCGCGCACTTGATCTTACTTTCAAAGAGTTTGAATTATTGAAATATCTTGCGCAGCATCCGGGACGAGTCTTCACTCGCGCCCAACTCTTACAAGAAGTCTGGGGCTATGACTACTTCGGCGGAACTCGCACTGTCGACGTGCATATCCGTCGACTGCGCGCCAAATTAGGTCCTGAGCACGAAGCAATCATCGGAACCGTGCGAAACGTGGGATATCGCTTCGTGCTTGGCGGGACCATCCAAGACGCAGACTCGCTGCCAGTCTTGATTGATTGATGGAGCTCCAGCACCACGCGCGTCTTTCAGAAAGTCAAAGCGCAGAGATCCTTCAAATTGCTCAGCTCTCAGCTATCGAAGATGGTATCAATCCACTTTCTGAGCACGTCGCGTTGCACTTGCGTGAAGGTGGTGATGACCACGATCAACATCTCACAGTTGAATTTGATTCACACATCCTTGGTTATGCCCATCTAGATACCTCAGATCAAGTAGAGGGACCAAGTGCAGAAATTGTGGTTTCCCCTCTTGCTCGCAAACAAGGCGTGGGAAAGATGTTGGTGAACGAACTCTTGCGCATCGCTGGTGAGAATCTCCGCCTTTGGTCTCATGGTGATCTCGCAGAAGCCGCCACTCTTGCAGGCACGCTCGGATTTAAGAAAGTGCGAACTTTGCGTCAACTTCGACGATCCTTAGAAATTCCAATTCCCGTCACTTCCCTTCCAGATTCGGTCTCTTTAAGAGCATTCGGAGACGAAGATATTGAAGAGTGGTTGCACGTTAATTCAAGAGCTTTTGCGAGCCATCCTGAACAAAGAATTTGGAGCACACGAGACGTGCATCTGCGCATGAAAGAGCCTTGGTTTGATCCAAATGGATTCTTAGTCGCATATGAAGATAAAAAAATGATTGCTTTTTGTTGGACCAAAGTCCATGGTTTGGCTAGTAGTCATGGGCACGTGCCCATCGGCGAGATCTATGTCATCGGCGTGGACCCAAGCGCCCAAGGTCGTGGGCTCGGACGAGAGCTCACGGTGGCCGGACTCTCATACCTGCGCAACAAGGGAATGCGCACCGCAATGCTCTACGTGGAGAGCGATAATTCGCCAGCCAACCAGATGTACCAGACGTTAGGTTTTACCGAGTGGGCCATCGACGTGATGTATCGCAAGTAACCTTGGAATTCGACTGTTCAGCATCTATATGCCCACTGTTTACCCAAACATGCGAGAATAAAGTGTGATGCCTTATATCGAAAGAGAGTCCAGCTGGCTGGCCTTCAACGAGCGCGTCTTTGAGTTGGCCAAGGGCCCAGATAGCCCGCTACTCGAACGTGCAAAATTCCTCGCCATTTTTTCTAGCAATTTAGACGAATTCTTCATGGTTCGAGTAGCAACCTTAAAGCGCAGGATCGCCACTGGCCTTGCCCTCAAGGGACCTACAGGCGAGCAACCTAAAGAGGTGCTTGCTTCAGTGCTGGCTCAAGTAAAGAGCATGGTGACAGATCACGCTGAATTCTTTCGCGATGATGTGGCACCTAAGTTGCTCGATGAGGGAATTGAAATAGTTGATTGGGAGAGACTTACGACGGAGGAACGTGAGCATCTAGACACACTCTTTGCTGATCGAGTTTTTCCAGTTCTTACTCCGCTCTCGGTAGATCCATCTCATCCTTTCCCATACATTTCGGGACTCTCCTTGAACCTGGCAATTTTGGTGAAGAATCCAGAGAATGGTGAGGACGTATTCGCGCGAGTGAAGGTGCCACCACTTCTGCCGCGATTTATCGAAACACTTCCGCGCGGCACAGGACGCTTTCTCCCACTTGAAGCACTCATCGCTGAACACTTAGCGGATCTCTTTCCAGGTATGGAGATCGTCGCTCACCACTCTTTTCGCGTGACGCGCAACCAAGATCTTGAAGTTGAAGAAGATGATTCTGAAAATCTATTGCATTCTTTAGAACAAGAACTGTTGCGACGTAGATTTGGTCCTGCGGTACGTCTTGAGGTTTCTCGCGACATCGATAATCGCATCTTAGATAGGCTCAGCGAGGAACTAGGCGTTGAGCCAAACGAGATCTTCCACCTGCCAGAACCACTCGACTTAACTGGACTCTTCAGTATTGCCGGACTTGATCGTTCAGAATTAAAATTTCCGTCTTTCTCTTCGCGTACACATCCCTCGCTCGTTGAAGTGGATACAGATTCAGTGACCGGAGAAATTTTCGAGGCAATCAAACGCAAAGAGATCCTTCTCCATCATCCATATGATTCCTTCACCTCGAGTGTCGTCTCATTTCTTGAGCAAGCGGCAGCTGATCCCAAGGTACTCGCAATCAAACAAACGCTTTATAGGACTTCAGGAGACTCTCCTATTGTTGATGCCCTGATCGATGCTGCATCTGCCGGCAAACAAGTTCTAGCGCTTGTAGAGTTGCGCGCCCGGTTCGACGAACTTGCTAACGTGCGTTGGGCGAGAAAACTTGAAGAAGCTGGCGTACATGTGGTCTATGGCATTCTTGGCCTCAAGACACACGCCAAACTTTCGCTAGTCGTGCGCGATGAAGGCGACCGACTTATGCGCTATTGCCATATAGGCACGGGTAATTACAACCCTAAGACGGCCCGCCAATATGAGGACTTGGGTATCCTCACGGCGGATCCAGAACTGTGCGACGATCTCTCGCGGCTCTTTAATCAATTGTCGGGCATGGCTCCACAAACTGATTTCCGCCGATTGCTGGTAGCTCCGCGAACACTTCGACCTGGTTTGATCGAGAGAATTAAGCGCGAGATTGCACACGCCGAAGCTGGCAAACCCGCTGGAATCCGCATGAAGCTCAACTCACTTGAGGACGAGAATATTATTGATGCCCTTTACAAAGCATCAGAGGCCGGGATCAAGGTAGAAATCATTGTCCGCGGTATATGCGCCTTGCGGGCTGGGGTGCCTGGACTTTCGGAAACCATCACCGTGCGCTCTTATCTCGGACGTTTCCTTGAGCATTCGCGTATTTTTCACTTTCATAACGCAGGCCATGACGAGTTATGGATCGGCAGCGCTGACATGATGCACCGCAATCTGGATCGCCGAGTTGAAACCCTTGTGCGAATTGTGGCGCCAACTTCACACCAGAAACTCATGGTCTTGTTAGACGAACTCACCTCTGGGAAGTTTGCCGCTTGGTTCCTCCAAGAGAGCAACGAGTGGGTACATCGGTCACAGGACTCCAACGGTGAGGATTTGCAAGATCTTCAAGAGTTCTTGATTGCGCGATCTAAGGCATCACAATGACGAAGAAAGTACTTGCAGTGAGGGCGGCTGGCGCTGTTCTGTGGCGCGCCACTGAACCAGAGAAAGTCGAAGTCGCTTTGGTACATCGCCCCCGTTACGACGATTGGACCCTGCCCAAGGGAAAAGTTGAACCGTTTGAACATGATCTAGCCGCTGCCTACCGAGAGGTCCTCGAAGAGACTGGCGTCAAGGCTATCTTCGGTCCAGAACTCGGAGAAATTGAGTACGACGTGGAAGGTGTCGATAAGAAAGTTCGTTTCTGGTCGGCTAGAGCCCATGAGTACACACAGCGAGTAGATGACGGCGAAGTCGATGAAGTTCGCTGGCTCACGCCCACCGAGGCCAGAGTCTTACTCACCTACGAACTTGATCAACGGGTGCTCAACTCATTTCTTACAATTGGCACCGGAACGAATGCTTTCATTCTGCTCCGGCACTGCAAAGCCATCAAACGTTCAGCGTGGGATGGTGATGATGACGATGATCGCCCTCTCGATGCCAAGGGCGCCCGACAAGCAGCCCGCCTTGTTGATATTTATCGTGCATATGCCGACGTCGAACTGCACTCCTCAGACGCCACTCGCTCTCAGCAATCTCTTCAACCCCTGGTGAAGGAGCGACAGAGCGCACTTATTACTGAGCCTTCGGTGAGTGAGTACGCGTTTAAGCGAGATAAGGTCCCTGCGCGCACAAAAGTACTCGAACTCATTACGCGAGACCGCACGGTTTTACTCTGTTCACATCGACTGGTGTTGCCAGCACTTCTCGAGTACGCCCTTGAAGATTCGCGCTTTAAAATTCCCACTGAGAATTTAGAGCCCGGAGCTGCCTGGATTATTCACTCTCGCTCTGGCGTAATCACCCAAGTGGATTACCTTGAAGCACCACCCACGCCACCTTCGGTAGAGACGGATTAAGAGACTAACTCTTTGCAGGTACGCATCATGGCTTCTGTATGCGCTGCCACATCCGCACTTGTCGTCTCTGGGCACATCAGCGCCATGTTGTGAAAGGGCGTGAGAAGAAAACCGTCATTGAGCATCCTGAGGTGGAGATACTGCTCGATCGCAAAATCGCCAGCTTCCATAGCCTCTGCACCAGTACGAGGCGCACGGGGAGAGAAGTTGTACTCTGCGCGAGCGCCTAATCGATTGCAATGCCAAGGTAAGGCACAGGCTTTGATGACAGCATCAACGCCATCGGCCCACTCATGGGCAAGTGGAATCATCTTCGTGAAATTCGCCGGGGTAAGAACCTCAAGGAGCGTTGCCCGCATTGCTGCCAGTGAGAGCGCATTTCCAGCCAACGTGCCACCGATTCCGCTGGTGTCTATCCAATCTCGACGCACTAGACGCGCGATGCGTGCAGAGACTTCTTCGCTCATACCAAATGCCCCCACGGGCATTCCGCCACCGATTGATTTACCAATCGTGAGAATGTCGGGAGCGAGATTATTGAGCGCCGTCATACCCCCAGGGCCTGCAGAAATCGTATGTGTTTCGTCAATGATGAGAATGGTTCCGTATTTGGTTGCGAGAGCACGTAATCCTTCGAGAAATCCAGCCGTCGGTAAGACAATCCCTACATTTGTAAGTGCGGGTTCAGTCAAAATGCAGGCGACATCACCTTGCTTTAATGCACTTTCCACACCTTCTAGGTCATTAAATTGCGCAACTCTCGTGGTCATATCCAAGGAGACGGGTGCGCCAATATTTCCCTCGCGACTCACCACTTTCGATGCATCATCTAGAGTTGCAAATGTTTCATCGACACTTCCGTGATAACAGCGATCAAAAACTAAGACTTTATTCTTGCCGGTGATAAGCCGGGAGTAACGAATGGCATGACGATTAGCATCTGTGGCAGAGACAGTGAATTGCCAAAGTGGCAGACCAAATCTACTTGCCATGGTTTGGGAGACCACAAGGGCATCCTCAGTAGGCAACATTGCGGTCATGCCACGATCGAGTTGGGACTTAATTGCCGCAGTAGTTGCTTTAGGCGAATGCCCGGTCATAGAACCTGTATCACCCAGACAGAAATCGATATATTCAAGACCATCAACATCCGTGAAACGCGCACCCTGCGCACTTTTCACGAAGAGTGGGAAGTCACCAGGCCATTTGGTCATCCATGACATGGGAACCCCACCAGGCATAGAACTCTTCGCTTCGAAAGAGAGTTGACCGCTCGCTGGGTGTAATTCGCGAAATCGCTGTTGCTCCCTCTTGGTGAGTACAGCGAGCCTTCCCCGGTCGATTTCCATGTCACTAGCCTACTGAGGCAACCCACTCTTCAAAATATCTAGCCACAACGCGAAGGCTACAAAGATGGCCACTACTCCAGAGATCAATAGTGGGAGATTTCCAAATTCTCCCCAGGAGAGCCCAGCCCAGATGCCGGCGATCAATATTGCGCCACCACTCACTCCCTGAAAGAGCCCCTGGGCACTACCTTGTCGATCATTCGGGGCGATTTTGGCAACCCAAGACTTGCCGACAGCATCGTTGCATGCGGCAAATCCACCATAGACAAGAAGGAGCAGTATTGAGATCCACTTGGAATCGGTCTGTGAGAGACCTATGTAAGCGATGGCAAATGCAAAGAGGCCACCAGCAAAGATTCGATGCTTGGGAATGCTATCTGCCAGGGCACCAAGTGGGTATGCAAGAAGAGCGTAGGAGAGATTAAAGAGTGCATAGAGGGCTACTACTTGGAACGTAGAGAACCCGATTTGATGCAAGTGGAGCAAAATCAGTGCATCTGGAAAATTTACTAGACCGAAGATACCCATCAGAAGCACTAATCGTTTTAATTCAGCTGGCAGAACTCCATGCCTCGCTGAAGCGTCCACACGTTTAGGCGGTTGGGTCTCCTTAACAAATTTAATGAGAAAGACGGAGAGCGCGGCAGGTATCAGGGCAATCCAGAGCACCGTGCGAAGTGATCCGTGTGCAAAGTGGATAATGAGTAACCCAATCAAGGGACCCACGACTGCGCCTGCAGTATCTGCTGCCCGATGAAATCCGATAGCTTTGCCACGATTTTCGACTGGAATATCCATTACTAAAAGCGCATCCCGAGGCGCTCCACGAATTCCTTTGCCTAACCGATCAACTACTCTCCCGAGTAAAGCAACTGGCCAGACGAAAGCAAGTGCAACTAGGAGTTTGCCGATAGCGGCGAGGAGGTAACCGAGAAAAATGATGGGTTTGCGTTCTCGACCATCGGAGATTTTGCCAGAAAGTAATTTAGTGATCGCGGCGGCGCCTTCGGCCAACCCTTCAATCATTCCCACCACTACAACTGGTGCACCAAGGGTGACCGTAATAAATATCGGAAGAATCGGATAGAGCAATTCACTCGCCGCATCTTGGGCAAACGAAACTGCGGAGAGGGTCTTTAGGTTTCGCGTGCGCCACGACATGACGTGAGCCTATCTCTTTGGAAAATGTGGGCCGATCGCCCAGGTCTGATCACCATGACGATCTACCACCCACGCAGACCATGTGGGGTGCTCCACAAACCAGTGAGCACCATGTCTACCTGCTACAACAAGTGCGGTTGCGAGCGCATCAGCCACCCCCGAATCAGGGGCCACCACGGTGGCCGAACGCGCTTCGAGAGCCGGCAATCCGTTTGAGGGGTCGATGATGTGCGCTCCTCGTTCATATGTGCCGCTAGTAGCGATAGCGCCGTCATAAATCTCCACGACTTCAGCAATTTGAGTGGCATCATCCGGGTGGCGAATCCCAATACGCCACGGCTCACCCGGAGCATTTCCACCTCGCAGTGAGATATCTCCACCCGCGTTTATCTGCACATGTGGGATTTGGGGGATCAACTCCAGTGCACGATCTGCTGCCCAACCCTTAACGTAACCGCTGGGATCAAAGCCACCCGAAACTGACCAGGGATCAAAGGCTCCAAGAGTCAATGCCTTGGCCTCTTCACATAGGCGCCAAACATTCCTCACCCATGGATGTGCATCTTCGATCATCAAATGATTGGTGCGCAGGCGACTGACTTCACTCGTTGGCTTGTACGTTGAAAACAGTTCATCAATTTCATGGAAGTACTGGACCATCTCTTGTACTCCCGCACGCAACTCATCTTCTGAATGCTTCGAGGAATTCAGAATGATCGAGATTACCGTGCCCCACACTTCCTCGTTATGCACGAATTTCTGAAGCGGCATGTGATTTGGTTACAAACCCGCTGCAGTAAGCGCAGATTGCAATGAATTAATCCACGCATTAGATGTGTAAGTGGCACCACCTACACCAGCCACATTTGCAGAATTCTTGGCTGCGAGTGTTTGCTCCACCAGCCAAGGAATAGCTTGTTTACTGATCCATTCTGAACGGTTATCACGATTGGGATAGCTCACTGCCTTAGCAGCAGTCACCACACCATTCGCTACCGTAATCTGAACTGAGACCGTGCCAAAGCCGCCGGCGTTATATCCGCGTCCAGTGACTGTGACATTTGAATCCGGAGCTTTCTGCGCAGGTGTGGGGGTGGGTGCAGGTGCGGAAGTGGGAGTCTGTGTAGGAGTTGCAGATGGTGACGTGGTGGCTGAGCTTTCCGAATTCGAAGGTTGAGTACCACTTGCTGATTTCTTGGTTGCTGGTTTCTTGTTTGCGGTTTTCTTAGCGGTGCTACTTGAAGTGGCAGTTGGCGTACCAGCATCAGTACGTGTGGGCGTAGGGGCAGTGATTTCGCCAGGAGCCTGCGTGGAGGGAGTCGCCGGCGCACCAGAGTTGATGGTGGCGCCACCACTGGATGGGGAGATACTGCCCGATGCACTTACAAGTTGCGCCGGCGTATAAGAGAGCACTGCAGCTACTCCTGCGACTGTGCCGCCAGTAATTAAGAGGGCCCTCTTCATCTCTTCTCCTTATTCCCCATGGAAGGCAAACGCCTCGTCGTGGAAACGCTCACTCGGTACGCCAAGTGCCTCAACAGTGTGACGAACTCGGTGTACTAAAGCCTCTGGACCGCACACAAATACGTCGCAGAGCGCAATATGTGGAACGATCGAGATCATATGGCTTGGTGTTAACGGATATTGCGCGCGGGGACCAATCATGTAATGAATGCGCGCATGTAATTGTTCTGCTAAGAAATTTAATTCTTCATGCAGCACCACATCATCTTCGCGCGAGGCACGATAGATCACGTCAATAGATGAACCTTTGGGAAACTCCTCCATCAGCGCTCGAAGCGGAGTAATGCCCACGCCACCGCCCACCAGCAGCACATGCTTGCCGGTGGCCCGATTAGCGGTGAAAATTCCGTATGGTCCTTCGGCTAGTACGCGAGTCCCCGGTTTGAGATGGGCAAGCGAGCGCGAGTGATCTCCCAAATCCTTTACGGTGATGCGAAGTAATTTTGAATGTGGCGCTGCTGAAAGCGAGTACGGATGTGATTGCCACCAGAAATTCTTGGTGAGAAATCTCCATCCAAAGAAATGCCCGCCGCGAGCGCCCATCTTGTCAAGGCGACGTCCCCGGATGTGCACGCTCACCACTCCCGGACCTTCAACAACGACCTTCTCCACCACAAGCCCGTGAATAAGTGAACGGAGAAGCGGTAGTAGTAAGCGCCATAAGACCATAGATCCACCTACAAAGATGTACATCGCAATCCACCACATTTTTGCGAGTGGATGAGAAATGAACATCACACCTGTGAGAACTTGGTGCATAAAAGAGAGCGCGACAGCAAGATACGTGTAGAGGTGGATGATCCACCACGTTTCATAAGCCATTTTCGCTCGAGCTTTGCGATATGACGTGACTCCTGCGGCCATCATCAATATGAATCCCACGAGTGCTGGCAACATCCAGGAATATGTGGTGACTATATTCCAGAACTCTTTATAGGCCGGAATGCCATCGTTACCTGAATATCCAAACGTCACCAGGATTACATGAAGAAGAATGAGATAGAGCGACCAAGGCCCAAGCTTTCGATGCCAGGTCACCATGCGGTCGTGACCTACTGATCGCTCCACCCACGGAATGCGAGCAACCAGCAGTAATCCCACTAACACGAGATAGGTGCCGATGAGAGCCGCAAAGCGGGCGGCAATAGTGATGAGCCCGGAAGTCTTATGAAGATCCTCAGCGGTGAGCGAGATAATCTGGAGAGCAATAGTGATACCCAGACCTACGCCCACCACCAGGGCAGCCGTATCCCCAGCACGGCTAAAGTGCTTGACCGACTTTCGGCTCATCTTCACCTCCATTTACGCTTGAATCATCCTCGGCTCACCTGTGAGAACTCTGAGATGCGTCTCTACGCCCCGTGCGGATTTAGGCTAACCCCATGGAGCCGAGCG
>Ga0194051_1000540_pt1 | contig 21413 bp, 17 predicted proteins | sample SepL2320m_MetaG_FD_161275 | JGI IMG/M metagenome (GOLD analysis project Ga0194051, IMG submission 161275) | Anoxic zone freshwater microbial communities from boreal shield lake in IISD Experimental Lakes Area, Ontario, Canada - Sep2016-L239-20m | ecosystem: Environmental > Aquatic > Freshwater >... | reverse complement strand
GGCCGGCTCGGGAACCGCCAAGAGTGCGGTTCGCGGCGACGCTGCAGCACGATTGGAAAGCGATTGGAAAAACGATCCTGCCCGCCGCCTTGCGCTCATCGCCGCTAGCGTTCGATCGGGGTCGAAACTGCTCGCTAACGTAATCGTGGCAACTGCTGATCACGATGACGGCAACGGCTTGAAGCAGGCGGCATGCGCTGCGCTCGATTCGCTTGGCATCGATGCGGCAAAGGTGCGCGAGAGTGCTCATGAAACCGGACCGAAGCTGAGCGCATATGCAGTGGACAGAGTGCTGGAGTTGGTCGATCAGCAACGGGGCGATCGGGCCAGTGGTGCCGAATTGTTTGTCTCGAAGAAATGCACCGCCTGCCATGCTGCCGGAGCGAACAGCGCGAGCCTCGGCCCGTCTCTAGCCAATGCCGCTGGCGTCTACAACCGTCGGCAACTTGCCGAAAGTGTCTTGCTACCCAGCAAGTCGATTGCGCAGGGATTTGCCACCACGGCGATCGGACTGCATGACGGGCGTCAGTTGGTAGGATTTATCACGAGCGAAGCGGCCGATGCCCTCACGATGCGAGATGGACAGGGTGCAGAGCACCGTGTGGAAAAGTCTGCCATAGAAGATCGCAGCCAACTGCCGACGAGCATCATGCCCGAGGGTCTTGTTGCGGATCTCACCATCGCACAATTCGCCAGCTTGATTGACTTTATCGAGGGCATCGGCAAATAGCTCACAGGCCACGTTGTGAGGTACTGCTTTGCAAGCTGGTATTCGATCAACTATTCTCCAGCGTTATCCCCACTGCAACGACCCGATGAACCCCGACCGTTTTTGTACAGGTGTCTCAAACAGACTCTCTATCACTAGGAGCTTTCTCTATGTCGACCAAGGGTAAACAATCCAATCGGCGTCGCTTTTTGAAGACAGCGTTGGCGACCGGCGCCGCTGCAGCGATCGCCCCCACGATTATTCCCAGTTCGGCGTTGGGGCTTGACGGCACGATCTCGCCCAGCGAACGCGTGGTGGTCGGCGGCATCGGCATCGGCAATCGTGGCACCTACGATCTGGGGTGCTTCCTCGAACAAAAGGACGTGCAGTTTGTCGCTGTCTGTGATGTCAAAGAAGGTCGTCGGAAGGCCGTCAAACAGATGGCTGACGGGCGTTACGGCAATGCAGATTGTGCCATGTTTCGAGATTTCAACGAACTGCTCGATCGCAGCGATATCGATGCGGTGCTGATTGCAACAGGCCCCAACTGGCATGCAACGGGGGCAATGGCAGCCGCCCGCGCAGGCAAAGATATCTACTGCGAAAAGCCCGTCACAAAAAACATCGAACAGAGCCTGATCCTTAAAGACACCATGCGCCGCACCGGCCGTGTGTTTCAGGCTGGCACGCAGCGACGGAGCCTGCCGCACTTTGCCTTTGCCTGCGAACTGGCCCGTACCGGCAAGCTGGGAAAATTAACAGCCGTTTACGCACATCCAGCCGGTATGACGGCGATGATGAGCGGCTGGCTACCGGCGCAACCCGAGCCGCCGAAAGACTCTGTCGATTGGGACATGTACCTTGGCCCCGCAGCGTGGCGGCCGTTCAATCAGGCACAGCTCGATGGTTTCAATTTTGAAAAAGGTGGCGGTTTGGTTGGCGGTGGTGTGCTCGAATGGGGATCGCACTGCGTCGATCTGTGCCAATGGGCGATGGGCGATGCCGTGGTGCCCATCGAATACAATGCCCCGCAAGATGGTCGGTTGGTGGCAACGTATCCCAATGGCACAAAACTAGTCTTGCGCGAAAAGGACTGGATTCCTCTCGGCTCGTGCCCCGTGCGTTTTGAAGGCGAAACTGGTTGGGTCGAAGCTGGGGACAGCGGCAAAATGGTGCTCAGTTCACCAGAATTGCTGGCGGGGCGTAACGTTGAGGAAATCGGCGGCTATCCGGCGACCTTTCACGTGCGCAACTTTTTAGACTGCGTAAAAACGCGCAGCCAGCCCCGTACCAACGCAGATGCCGCCTGCAATGCTCACATCGCCTGCCATGCTGCGAATATCGCTTTGGCCCTCAATCGCACGGTCAAGCTCGATCCGCTGACGCATGAGTTCATTGATGATGCTGCGGCCAATCGCCTGCGGGGCGAAGCCTTAAGAGAACCCTGGCGGCTGTAAGCAACCGCTGTTGTCAGTTGCTGTGGTGGCTGCGCTTACTCTGAAACATTGATCGTCTCAAACACCTCAAACCCAATTAAACTATTCAGGACATCCCATGAAACTTTTATTGCGTTATCTGTGCTGCCCACTGTTGGCTGTCTGGCTGCTGATAGCTGCGTCGGTAACGATTGCTGCCGATGCATTTGCGCCGGTTGCTGAGTCAGAACTGATTGCAGTTTTGCAATCAGGCCAACCCGCCGACAAAGCCCTGGCCTGCAAAAAACTTGCCCTTTACGGCGGCAAGGACTCGGCTCCCGAACTAGCCAAACTGCTGGGCGACGAGCAACTCGCCTCTTGGGCACGCATCGCGCTGGAGGCAATTTCTGACCCGGCGGCGGGTGATGCACTCCGCGGCGCACTTTCTACGCTGAAAGGCAAACTGGCGATCGGCACGATCCATTCCATCGGCATTCGCAAAGACACGGCTTCCATCGATGCCTTGGTTGCCCGTTTGCAAGATACCGATGCCGATGTCGCCGGCGCCTGCGCACTGGCGCTGGGTCGAATCGGCGGCGCTGTAGCCAACAAAACGCTGCGTCAATCGCTCCAGTCGGGGCCTGCCGCCATTCGATCGATGGTAGCCGAGGGCTGCATCTTGTGCGCCGAGCGTTGTCTGGCCGAAAACAAGCATGCCGAGAGCGTGGCGATCTACGACGAAGTCCGCGCAGCCGACGTTCCCAAGCCACGCAAGCTAGAGGCTACGCGTGGCGCGATTCTGGCTCGCAAGACAGACGGCATTCCGCTCCTGATCGAACAATTGAGGTCGACTGATAAAAAGTTTTTCCAGATCGGTTTGAACACCGCTCGAGAGCTCCCCGGCAAAGAGGTCGCCGATGCGTTGGCAGCCGAGCTGGGACGTACGCTGCCCAACCGCGCGGCGCTTGTGCTCTATGCACTGGCCGGTCGCAAGGATGCCGCTATCTCGCCCGCAGTGCTGGCCGCTGCCAAAAGCGCTGATCCGCACATGCAGATCGCAGCCGTGGGCCTGATCGGTCGCGCAGGTGATGCCGCCAGTTTGCCCGTACTGCTTGAAATCGCAGCTGATCCTGCCACCAACGCCGAGCTGGCTGCCGCCACAAAGGAGGCGATCACAACTCTCCCAGGCGATACGATCAATCGAGAACTCGCCGCTCTGCTATCCAAAGCAGACGCCAAGACATTGCCCATCTTGATTCAGTCGATCGGCGAGCGACGGATCGAAGCCACGCCGGCGTTGGTCGCTGCGCTGAACAATCCTGACAGTTCGATTCGGACAGCGGCCCTGACGGCACTGGGCGAAACCATTGCGGCCAAAGATCTGCCGCTGCTCATCGCACAGGTGCTCTCGCCGGCCAACGCCGATGACGCACCGGCTGCCAACAAAGCCCTGCACGCTGCCAGCGTGCGGATGCCCGACCGCGAAGCATGTGCGGCCGCATTAGCCAGCGTCGTCGATCGCGCACCGGCGCCGGTTAAAGTTACGATCATTGAAATCCTTGGTGCGGTGGGTGGCCCCAAAGCTCTGCAGACGATTGCCGCTGCCATGCAGGGGGGAGAAGAAGCACTGTCAGATACCGGCAGCCGCGCATTAGGCGAATGGATGACGGCCGATGCAGCTCCCGTTCTGCTGAAACAAGCCACGGCCAACGCGGGCGCTGGTAATAAATATCAGGTTCGCGCCCTGCGTGGTTACATCCGTATTGCCCGCCAGTTTCAAATGCCGATCGCCGATCGCGCTGCTATGTGTCAAAAAGCACTCGAAGCCGCCGGTCGATCTGATGAGCAAAAGCTGACCCTAGCCATTCTCGAACGCTACCCGAGCATTGAAACGCTCAAGGTCGCCTGTAATGCCACACACAATCCTGCGCTCAAAGAAGACGCGACGATGGCCGCTCTCGCCATCGTTGCAAAATTGGGTCCTGACTCGAGTGAAGCTCGGCAGGTACTCGCAGAGTTTAAAATCGAGCCGCCGAATGTGGCGATCATCAAGGCCGAGTACGGCGCTGGCCGCAAGCAGCAAGACGTCACCGACGTGCTCCGCAAACAGTTGAAGGGGGCACCGGCAATTGCGCTGTCGGCTGGAACATACAACGAAAGTTTCGGCGGTGACCCCGTGCCCGGGTCGGCCAAACAACTTAAAATTCAATACCAACTCAACGGCAAATCAGGCGAAGTGATTTTTGCCGAGAATCAGCCGATCGTACTGCCCGCACTCAACTAGCGATGCATAAAAACGGGGACAGGTACAGTTTCTGCCAAAGGGGGGGTGTGGCCTAATGGGCTACGGACGCCAAGAGAACCAAAAAACGGCAGGGTACTCTAGTGTTAGACGATGAGATACGCAGTTTCGTGAGCAAAAACACTTAGCGGTTTGCCAAGACCATGCCAACGTCGCCTCGCTGGTATGCGTTGCGAAACTCGGCCATTGAAACTCGGCCATTGATGAGCAGAGATTCGTTCAGTTCGTGAAGGAAATACGAAGCAGAGGAACGCGGCGACGGTATAGCGGCAAGGAGTATCTATACCTTGACGTTGATGGTTTTGAATACTGGACGATGGGTGCGCCAGTTGGGGAGACAATCCTCATGCCTCATGAACCGCGCAAAAATACTGGGGAAATAAACGTGGAAGTACTAGGGCCGCATGCAGTCACATGCAAAAGCATTGGTGACATGCAAAAGCATGGGTGACAAAGTGGTTGACGCAAGGTTAGGGGCTGAAAAGATACAACGTGGCCCTGTTGCCATTTCGACAGATCTAGCCCTTTCCTCGTCCTGTCCTAGCGGCATTCTGCGGCCCTGCCCAATGGAGTGAGGCGACCTCAGGCACTCGCATGGCGACACGCTGTGCCTAGAGCGCATCGCGCGGAAACGGCACTCGCTATGGCTCCAGCACCACGGCCGCCGGCAGTGAATTGCCAAATGTTTTGAAGTCTTTGAACGTCCAGACGACTTTCTTTTCGGGAGTGACTTCGATGATCTGCGGATTTTCTGGCCCCGCATGGCAGTTGATCAACTGCGTGTTGCCATTTGGCTTGCGCTTGACTTGCGTGACCCACGCTAGTGTGATGCCGGGTAGATCATTCTGCTCGATCTTCCAAACAATCTCTTTCTGCGGAGTGACTTCCAGCACGCTGTGGCCGTTGCCGGTACCAATCAACGTATTGCCATTGGCCAAGCGGATCGCTGAGTAGGCCTGATTGCCAAACGCTTCGGGGCCGTGGTCGGACTTGCGTTCTTTGCCGAAGAGTGGCACCTCAAACTCCCAGATTACCTTGCCGGCTCCATCGTATTCGCGAATCACACCATCCTTCTCGTGGGCCACAAGATACGTGCCGGCCTCCGTTTTCTGTGCGTTGCGCGTGTCGCTGTGGGTGGAGGGGGTGCGCACGACGAGTTTGATTTCTTTTTGCACCTTGCCGTCGCGGTCAACTTCTAGAATCCGCGCCGGTCCCGATTCTACAATCATCGTAGCGCCATCGGCGAGTCGCTGGAATGCATGCACTTCGACTCCACGGTTGGCGTTATCCCCTTTCTTTGCATCGTATTCCCAGACCTGATTGCGGTCTTTGTCGAGTTCGATGATCCGCGTCCAACCGTCCTGAAACAGAAGATGGCCATTGGGGAGCAGATAAAGATCGTGGTTGGCACCGTTGGTTCGACTCCATTCGACATGCCCGTCGGGTGCAATCACAGCCAGCGTTCGCTTCGAGTCGTCTGACGCAATGACTCGGCGGGGCGAGCCTGTTTGCACAGCGGTCGCCGTCTCAGCGGCCGTTGCTTGCAGCGACTGAAAACCCCAAGCAACCGCAACAGCGGCAACCCATCCAACCGAGCAGAGAAAAGTTCGCATCATCATTGCCTCCAAAGAGTTCTTCTTCACCTGAACGCCGTACAGAGATGATGACTGTTTTATCCAGTTTGTAAACACGCTGGCTCAGCCGACTATTGCATTGCCGAGACGGACTCCGCGAATGTTTGCTCTATTCTTCTCTAATGTCTCTTCTCTAATGTCTCTTCTCTGTTTTTAGCATGACGCCTTCTCCGCCTTGTCAGGCGGGTGGACTCCAACCCACACGGGGCTGCGGGTGAATCAGCGGGCCTGGAGATCCGGCCGATGCGTTTATTCGCTTGCGCTCTTTGGCAACGAGCGGTCCGCGGAAGTGTTCGATTGCAACCTCAAACCGCACGCTGCTCTGCGGCAACAGATGGACAACGCGGTTCTGCGATTCCTCAAAGGATCGTGGGTTGGGGAAATTTGTGGCGGGTTCCAGGCCGGTCACATACCCGTCGGCTGCTCCACCTTGATTTTTCCAGAGTGCAAAATAAGGCAGGGTGTCGGCACGCCACGATACACCTGCGGCGTTTTCGGCATCAGCCGCGACGAGCAGGGCCGATGCCCAGCCATCCCTATCAGCGCGCAGCTTTGCAAAGTGCACCTGCTCCAATCGGCCTGCCTGCGCAGCGGCGAAAGATTGCCACGCTGGCACGTCGCTGACAGCCCGGGCATCGCGCGGTGCGAGTTCCTCGATCTGAGCAACAAGCTCTGCCCCGGCCCCCAATAGCGGCGGCCCAAAATTGATGTGGTAAAGCATTTGCATCGAGGTGGGGCGATCGGAACGATTCTCAACCGTGTCGACCCAGGAGACGCGAGACCGATCGACGTGCAGCGTGAGTTGCGTGGTCATGCGCAAAGAGTGAAATAAAAAACGCGTTTCGTCGACGATCCCAGTGAGCCTGATCGTGCCGGCTGAGTCGTCCAGCGTAACCTCGAGGTGGTGGGCGGGTAGATTGGCAATCCTTCCGTGCAGGCCGTGCAGCAACCTGCCGTTACCACTGAAATCGGGTGCGCCATTGCTCACCAAACCACAGCGGGCAACAAGCTCATCGAAGCCATCCAGCCAGCCTAGGCCAGATGGTTCGCTCAGTGGTACAAATCGTGGATGCACCGGTCCCTGCAGCGGCGACTGCCAGCCCAAGCGCACAGTGTCACTGACGATGCTCCAGATTCCCAAGCCTCGGTCGGGCAGAATAAAAACCTGCGTCGTGCCGGCAACCAACTCGACCAACAGCAGCCCCTCCCGCAAACCACCGCGCAGCCGCTGCCAACGCACGGCCAGAGGACCGAGCACAATGCCACCCTGATCGACAGGCGCAGCAGCACCGGTGGATGCATTGCCCGCAGCGATAAGCTCGATTGTGTGAGTGGTCATCTGTCAGAACATGCAGTCTACTCTTAATCTACTCTGCGGTCGATCTTTCCGGCAGCCCGACGCCTGACAGCTGCTCGGCATGCATTCTCTAGTGGCCAACCCGTGCACGTCCCAGACCACCCTACGACCGGCTCCCTTCCAGACAAAGAAAAAGGACCGTCGATCAGCATCTCATACGTTCGGCATCTCAGCTAAATTTTGAAACAGATCTTTATGGAGAAGAAATCTTTATGGATAAGAAATGGCCCTGACCACCAAAGAGCTCGATCCAATCGGTGTTGTGCTGGCTGCAGGCCGTGGCACCCGCATGAAGAGCGACCTCCCCAAAGTGCTCTTTGCAGCGGCCGGCAAGCCACTCGTGCGCTGGGTGGTTGAGGCCTTGACAAGCGCCGGCGTGCACGAGCAGATCGTTGTGATTGGCTATGGTGGCGAATTGGTGCGAGCAGCACTTGTCGATCTACCGGGCGTGACCTTTGCCCATCAACAGGAGCAACGCGGTACCGGCGACGCTGTGGCCGCAGCCGCCCCGCTGATCCAGGCAACTCTTGTCGGCACAGCAGCCAACGGCCGACGGCCGGTGGTGATCGTGTGTGGCGACTCACCATTGCTACGCACAAAAAGCGTGACCGACCTGCTTGAGCAATTCACCGCCCGTCAGGCATCCTGCCTCGTAGGCACAGCACTGGCCGTCGATCCGGCCGGTTTGGGTCGAATCGTGCGGGGGCCCAACGGTTGCTTTCGAGGGATTGTTGAGGAAAAAGATGCTACGACTGAAGAAAAGATGATTTGCGAAGTCAACATGAGCACCTACGTATTTGCGGCTGACGATTTGCTGTGGGCACTTTCAAAACTCAACAACGCCAACGCCTGCGGAGAATACTACCTAACGGATTGCCCGGGATTGCTGCTGGCAAAGGGATGTGTTGTGGATGCCGTTGCGTGCCTCGACCAGAGCGAAACGCTTTCGGTCAACACGCCAACCCAACTGGCAGCCGCTGCGATGGCTTTGCAGAAGCGATTCCACACCCAGACCCCGCCAGCAGCCCCAGTCGGATAGCACCAGCGGCTTGAAACGGCCGTCTGATAAAGATCGCAGTAGAATATTTTTCGCTTGAACGCTCTGCTTTTGCAGCCCCTCAGTTTTTCCTATCCGCCGCCACGCACGCAGGTTGTCTTCCATGAATGATCTCAAAATCTTCAGTGGCCCGGCCAATGCCGCCCTTGCTCAGGACATTTGTCGGTATTTGAATCTGCCAATGGGCAAGATTTCACTAGGGAATTTTCCCGATGGTGAGATCTCCTGCAAAATTGATGAAGACGTCCGCGGCCGCGACATTTTCATCGTGCAGCCCACCTGCCCGCCGGTGAATGAGCACCTGATGGAGTTGCTGGTGATGATCGATAGCTTTAAGCGCGCAAGTTCTTATCGCATCACTGCGGTGATTCCCTATTACGGCTATGCTCGACAAGATCGCAAGGACTCCGGGCGGGTGCCGATTACAGCCAAGCTGGTCGCCAATTTAATCACGCGAGCGGGAGCCGACCGCGTACTGGCGATGGACCTGCATGCTGCGCAGATTCAAGGTTTTTTCGACGTGCCGGTCGATCATCTCTACGCTGCACCGGTACTCAACAACCACTTTGAGTCGATCGATCTGCCGCGCGATGAGCTTGTGGTTGTCAGCGTTGACGAAGGAGGCATCAAACGTGCCGTTGGTCATGCCAATCGGCTACGTGCCCCTTTGGCAATCGTGGACAAGCGGCGACTCAGCGCCGTTACAACCAGCAGCGCCAACATTATTGGTGCCAGTGTTGAAGGAAAAACAGTGCTCATGTTTGATGACATGATCAGCACGGCGGGCTCTATCTGCTCGGCTGCTGACGTTGTGCACCGCAGTGGTGCCAAGGCGATCTATGCGGCGGCCACCCACGGCCTGCTGATCGGCCCAGCCGTTGAGCGACTCAAGGCCGCCCCCTTTGCAGGCATCATCATCACCGACTCCATTCCACTGTCGCTGGAAAAGTCGCTGCCCAATATCACCGTTCTCTCGGTGGCTAGCCTGCTTGGCCAAGCAATCAAACGCATTCACCGCAACGAGTCTGTGAGCATGATGTTTCAGTAAGAATTGTGCTCCGCCCATGCCCGGCCCCTTTTTTCATTGGGAATCCACGCTGCAGGCTTGCGAAAGTGCCGTTTTGTGACAGACTCACCCCTTCCCCATTAGGAGTTCCCATGAGTGATTCGTTGGAAGTGATCGCCCGCACGGCAAACGGTACCCGAGAGAGTCGTCGTCTGCGCCGGCAGGGCTTGGTGCCTGCTATTCTCTACGGCCACGGAATCGAGTGCGTTCATTTATCGGCCAAGCGCGAATTGCTCGAAGCGGTCATTCGACACGGTAGCCGCGTTGTGGAACTCAAGGGCGCTGTGCAAACAAGTGCCCTCGTTCGCGAACTGCAATGGGACACGTTTGGGGTCGAACCGATTCATATCGACTTTCTGCGCGTCAGTGCGTCGGACCGCATTCGGGTCAAGGTGCCGATCGATCTCAAGGGAGAATGCCCCGGTCAGCGTGCCGGTGGGATTCTGAACTTGCTCCTGCATGAAATTGAACTGGAGTGCACGGCCGACGCCGTCCCTGAAAAGATTCACGCTTTGGTTGGAAAATTAGAACTCGGCGGCCTGATAAAGGTTCGCGATTTAGATCTCCCCAAAGGATCGCGGGCCGTAGCCGACGCGGATGAGACTGTCGTGAGTTGCGTGGTTCCGCTCCATAAGGGCGACGACGTGGCCGCGGCCACTGGCGGCGTAGAACCCGAGTTGATTGGCCGTAAGCCAACCGAGGAAGGAGAGCCAGAAGCAGAGGAAGCCTGATGCGCAACGTCTTGCAGTTTCGGCTTGCAGTTTTTAAGTGCTGTCAATCGCGGTGCTTCTCGACTGTGGTACGGCCTTTTGCGGCGTAGGCTTTTCCAGGTGACAACACGTGAAACTCTTGGTTGGACTGGGCAACCCGGGCCGCGCCTATGAGGCCACTCGTCACAACGTTGGCTTCGAAGTGCTGGAAATATTGGCCGCTAGGGCTGGTGCACCGGGGCGACGAACGCGGTTCCAGGGTGAAACAGCGCAGGCAACCCTGCGTGGCCATCCCGTTTTATTACTCTGGCCGCTGACGTGGATGAACCTCAGTGGTGCCAGCGTCTTGGCGGCCCGAGATTTTTACAAGATCGATGCAACTGACATCTTAATACTGTGCGATGATTTCCAACTTTCAACCGATACAATTCGACTGCGTGCCAACGGATCAGCGGGTGGCCAAAACGGCCTCGCCGATATCGTGGCCCGCTTGGGAACGACCTCTGTTCCGCGTCTCCGCATCGGGATTGGTCCGGTTGAGCCGGGCTGGAAAACGGCCGACTTTGTCTTGGGTAAATTTGCTCAGTCAGAGCGTGCAAACGTCGATCTGCTGCTGGGGCGGGCAGCCGATGCTGCGGAGGAGTGGGTCGCTCTGGGTATCGAGGCCGCTATGAATCGGTACAACTAGTCTTATTCAGATAGTATTTAGAAAATCTAAAAATAGGAGAGTGCGCGATGGTGGTGTATGAAGGAATGTTTATTCTCGATGCGTCAAAGTATGCCCGTGACCCGGTTGCGACCGCGCAGCAGGTCACCGATCTCATCACGCAATTCGGGGGCACCATTCTCGCCTCTCGGTTGTGGGACGAACGAAAACTGGCTTACCCAATCAAAGGCCATCGCAAAGGGATCTACTGGCTCACGTACTTTCGCATGGCAGGGGCTAACATCACGCCGCTGGAACGCCAGTGCGAGATTACTGACGAGATCATTCGCAAACTGATTCTCAAGGTCGATGCTCGCATTGCCGACGCACTGGTCGAGCACGCCTTAGCGGGCGATGCGGCGCCGAAGCGGACCCCACCACCGGCGGTCGTCGCAAGTGCCATTGACCCATCCGAAATTGAGAGCGAGGAATGAAGGGCGGCCCCAGCACCGGGAACCGCATCTGAGAGCAGTGTTTTTCAAAGCCTTGCAACTTTCGACGGCAGGGTTTATCCTAATTGTGCTCTTGTACATGCGTTCAGCACTTCTTGAGAGGAGACCAATCGAATGGCTAGCTTTAATAAGGTGATTCTTCTGGGCAATGTGACCCGCGATCCAGAACTCCGTTACATCTCTAACGGCACAGCCGTGACCGATATCGGATTGGCTGTCAACGACCGTCGCAAAAACGCCACCGGCGAATGGGTTGAGGAAACAACGTTTGTCGACGTCACGCTCTGGGGTCGCACAGCAGAGATAGCTGGCGAATACGTCACCAAAGGTTCGCCGCTTTTAATTGAAGGACGACTCAAGCTGGATACATGGGAAAAGGATGGCAAGAAAAATTCCAAACTACGGGTTGTTGGCGAGCGCATGCAGTTGCTCGGCAGTCGACCAGGCTCCGCCGACGGCTCTCGCAGCGAGGGTGCGCGACCCAAATCGAACGTTTCCGGACGCGGCAACTCTCGAGGTAGCGGCTCTGGTGGGGACGATTTTGATCCCGCTGGCGGCTATGATGGGGCCGATGCGATCGATCCAGAGAGTCGTGGCGTGGAGAGCACGGCACACCACGGCACGCAGTCGGGCCAAAACTCTGGGCCCATTGGTTCCGACGATGACATTCCGTTCTGAATGCCTTTGGCATTCAGGGGCTGACGAAGCCCGAAGGTTCTTTCTTAACTATTTTTATTCGTACCCATTCTCGTTCGCACTCATTTTATTTTTCAGGAGTTGATTCATGTCGGTGAAACAGTTGCTCAAAGAACGCATGCCTCGCTCACGTCAACTCCCCAAGGGCGCCCACGGTGGAGTCGAATTGTTGCTCGTGCAGACGATCGAAACCCTCGGCAAACAAGGGGACGTTGTCGAGGTTCGTCGCGGTTATGCCTACAACTACCTTCTCCCGCAAGGCCTGGCCACGATTGCCACCGATCACCACAAGCGGATGGTCGACAAGCACCGGTCTAAACTCGAAGAAATCGCCCGCGAACGATTGGCTGGCCTGCGCAGCTTGCTGGAAGAACTTATTCGCACAAGCGTTACGATCGAGGCCAATGCCAACGATGAGGGGCATCTGTATGGTTCCGTTGGGGCTCCAGAGATCGCTCGCTCGCTCAAGCAGCAAGACCTTTCCGTTTCTCAGGATCAGATTATTTTGCAAGGCCCACTCAAAGAGGTTGGTCTCTACACTGTCCGCATTCGGCTATCGGCTGAAGTCGAGGGAGATCTCAAGGTTTGGGTGGTGCCATCAAGCAGCGAGGCCGGATCGAAGTAAGGGACGGGGCAGGTATTCAAGCGGCGGTTTTTTGGCGGCAGTGGATCTCGAGCAGGGAGGCTTAAAAAATGGTGGCATCCCGTGAATCTCGTTCGCGGGGCGACCAGCGACCCGCTGGTCGGAGCAGTTCTAGCTCCGGAGGTGCTCACGCCACCAGCGCCCTGATCGACTCCCGCGATCGCCCCGCTAATGTGGACGCCGAACGGGCCGTGCTGGGAAGCATTCTGCTAAAAGCTGATGTTTGTGATGATGTTGCGTTGATTGTACGCGTCGAAGATTTCTCCGACGAAGCCCATCAACTTCTGTACCGGCATCTGCTCGATCTGCACGATTCGGGCAAGCGGATTGATGTCACGATTGTTCTGGAGCGGCTGCGCACCAAGGGAGATCTTGATCGGGTGGGTGGCACTGCAGCGCTCGCAGAAATCGTGGAAGCTGTGCCGCACGCTGCTCACGCCTCCCACTACGCGCATATCGTTCGCGACAAGGCGATGCTCCGCGCTTTGATTGATGCGGGCACCGACATCCTGCGCGACGCCTACGACTCCCCCGACGAGCCCCGCGAATTACTGTCGCGGGCTGAATCGTCAATCTTTGCGATCCTCGAGCACCGCAGCTCGACAGAGGCACGACCGATTCAATCCGTGCTCGAAGAGGTGATGGTGCGCATGGATGCACGCATGAAGCACGAACATGCGATCGGTGGTGTGGAAACAGGATTCACCGAGCTCGACTCACTCTGCGGAGGCATGCACAACTCGGAGTTGATTATCCTCGCTGCCCGACCCAGCATGGGAAAAACAGCGCTGGCAATGAACATCGCCGAACACATCGCCATCGGAGTCAAAAAACCGGTGCTGTTTGTCAGTCTGGAAATGGCCTGTTTGGAACTTGCCGATCGCCTGCTGTGTTCGGCGTCTCAGGTCAATGGTCACCGGCTGCGCAATGGCACAATCTCGCAGGAAGATCGACGCCGACTCGTACAGAAATCGGCAGAAATCAGTTCGGCACCGCTCTACATCGATGATACTCCGGGACGCACGCTGACTGAAATTGCTGCTGTCGCCCGGCGACTCAAACGCAAGCAGGGGCTGTCTCTGATTGTGATCGACTATCTGCAGTTGATCGAGCCGGACAATCCACGCGATCCACGGCAGGAGCAAGTGGCAAAGATTGCCCGCCGACTCAAGATGATGTCTCGGGAACTCGACATCCCGGTGCTGTGCCTTGCCCAACTCAATCGTCAGGCCGAGGCTTCCCGTGACAACCGGCCTCGCCTCAACCATTTGCGAGAATCAGGCGCAATCGAACAGGATGCAGATGTCGTGATGTTTGTGCACCGCGAGGAATACTATCAAACCAACGACGAAGATCGGGAACGCGTAAAGGGTCAGGCGGAGATCATTGTTGCCAAGCAACGCAATGGCCCCATTGGCGACATCAAGCTCCTCTGGCAGCACGACTACACACGGTTTGTGAATCTCGAACACCGTCCCCACGACGAATTTGAACAGTTCTCTGGTTTCTAAAGCAGCCCTGCAGTCCCGCTTGATTCGTTGAATCTGCTCGGCCTGTCGCCCTATTCTGCTGGGCGAATTGGCAAGGCTTACTTGCCGAAAGTTTTGCTGGTGTGCTTTTTGCGGTCTGTGCCTGGCAAAATATCGAGCTCAAGACCATCGTCCTCGCCACGTTCCAATCGCTCCCAGGCGATCGCGCCCATGGCGGCATTGTCTGTGCAAAGCGATAGCGGTGGAATAAACACTGCTACGCCTCGCTCCCGGCCCAGCCGTTGGATCGATTCACGCAGCAGCGCATTGGCTGACACACCGCCGCCGATAGCCAACGCGCGGCAGCCGGTGCGGACAAGAGCGATCTCAACTTTTGCCAGTATGGAATCAATAGCTGCCTGCTGGAAAGATGCGGCCAGATCGGCGCGTTGTTGGCCCACCGGGGCAGGCGTGTTCTCGGCGGCTCCCGGAGGACGCACCAAATAACGCAGCGCTGTTTTAAGACCGCTGAAACTGAAGTCGAGTCGTTCGCGATCATTGGCGAGCGGTCGCGGCAACCGATAGGCCCGCGGATTGCCCCCGACGGCGGCGAGTTGGATCTGGGGTCCACCGGGATACCCTAATCCCAGCAGACTTGCCGCCTTGTCGAACGCCTCGCCGACGGCATCGTCGATCGTGCCTCCCAATCGTTCAAGCTCCAAGGGCGACCGCACGTGGAAGAGGGAGGTGTGGCCCCCGCTTGCTACAAGGCCCACGCAGGGATAGTGCATGCTCTCACCATACGCCAACCGGCAGGCATACAGATGCGCGGCGATGTGATCGTAGCCCACAATCGGAAGGCCGAGCGCAGCGGCAATGCCCTTGGCGGCAGAAAGTCCGACCAGCAGCGAGCCGACAAGACCGGGCCGGACGGCCACGGCGACAGCCTCCAGCGAGGCCTTGGAAATACCAGCCCGCGAGAGGGCTTCGTCGATCACCGGTATGATTCGTTCCACATGCGCCCGCGATGCCACTTCAGGCACAACGCCCCGCCAGCGGGCATGCAAGTCATCTTGGCTGGCAACCACGCTAGACAGCACCTCGCGGGCACGGGTCACCACCGCAGCGGCGGTCTCATCGCAGGTGGTTTCAATCGCCAGCAGCGGCACAGTCAGACTCCAGGCTACGAATCGTCAGAACCCACAACGATCAATAGTCGTACCACATACCCACGCCGCACCGATTCTGATTACTGAAGGCAAACTGATACTGCGGGTCCGATCCATAGAGATACTCAAAACCGATGCGGTAGAGCTTTTCGCTGCGTCTGCCCCGCCAGGCCCAGCCCGCCTGTACGCAGACGTTGCCGCCCCAGTCGAGTTCTTGCCGTGACATACCGTTGACAGCTAGAAACGGTGCACCCCGACCCCCCGTGGGTCTGGCTTGAATCAATTCAGTACCAAACTGAAACTCCCACGGCTGAGAGCCGCCGGCATTAAAAAATGCGTAGCCCACTTCACCGTAGAGTCGCAGCCAGTCGTACGCGTAGTAGGAGTTGCCCCACACCATGCAATCGCGCACGTAATTGATGCGGGGGTACGTCGGGTACTTGATCATGAATTCATCCCCCAAGTGCGCGCTGTTGTGGTAGTACGCGAGCTTTGTCTGCCAGCGGCCGAGGCCGTAGACAACAGGCACGCCGAAGCGAAAATCAGACGATCGCAGATCGCGCTGATCCTGCGGATCCAGACGCACAAATGCCGCGCCCTCGATCTGCACCTCTAGCCCCTGCGGATGCACGACGGAGTCGGAGCCGTATCGCAGGATAGAAACCCGTCCACCGAGCGTGGTGTCCCAGAGCGTGCCCTCTGGCACCGATGGGTCGTACACGGCCGGGGCTGTGTCGTTATAGACAACTGATCCGATGCGCGATTCTTTGGGACCTGCCAGATAGCTCGTGTAGATCAAGTTATTGGGCAGCAGCTGCCAGAACCACGGTCGTGGTGCCCAAATGTCATCGAAACATTCCGGAAATCCTGCGCCGGGCACAACACAGTCATCAAGACACGCTGGCGACTCTTCGTATGGAACATCGAGGACCACGGCCGCGCCTGGTTTTGTTGGCGGCAAAGTGCAGACCGACGGTGCGCTGGAAAAATCACCCGGGATAAATGGTGGGGGAGCAGGAAGCGGGGCAGGGATTTCAAAAATCATTGGGGGCTCTGCCTGAACCGATTGCGCTGGCTGAAACGCTGAGAGTGGCACCATCCAGCAGCCACAAAACAGAAGCCACCAACACCGACCGCGCAGGAACCAACAGAGAGCCGCTCTTGGGGCACGCGCTACTATGAAAGATGATAGAAAGGCTACTGGCATCGTATCGAGCGAGCAGGATCTGGGTCGGGTGTCGACAAACTGCTGATGAGTTGCGAATCAGTGCAGTCGCTGCAACAATCTAGGCGTATTGAGTTCCATAACGAGAGAGAGATCGGCATCCCGTCCTGACTTTCGCCAGCACATCTACAACATTGAATGCATGGTGTTCTCGGTGTGTGAAGCGGGGCAAGATTGCAAACCCGCTTCTCTCCCAGACACCGTCTATTGACTGAATGACCTGCATGACGCCCGCCCAGCCAACCTCCAAGAATGACAACGTAGTTCCCCAAGTTGCCAGCGCTCAACCCGCTGACGGCAGGGCTCCGATCGACGGTGTGGCGGCCGTACTGGGAAAAATCCCCAGTGGGCTTTTTGTGGTGACGTGGTTGGAGCAATCTCAGGATCGCGGCATGCTCGCCAGTTGGGTGATGCAAGCTGGCTTTCAGCCACCGCTGATTATGATTGCCATTGATCGATCACGAAACTTACTCACTGCGATTGAGCAGGGGTCGCCATTTGTCGTCAACGTTCTGGGAGAATCACAACGCGGGCTGCTCGCTAAGTTTGGCCGTTCGGGGAGCAGTGGGGAGAATCCGTTTACTGGGCTTACCATCGTGCGCACGCCGTGCGGAGCCGCAGCGATTGACGGATCCGTTGGTTGGCTGGAATGCCGCTGCAGTGGCATTCCCCTGGGACAAGACGGCGAGCATGCAGTCGTGATTGCCACCATTACAGCAGCCTGTGCAGGCTCGGCAGAGGTCCCTCTGGTGCATCTGCGACGAAATGGGCTACGGTATTGAATCAATCGCTGCCTGTGGATTGGATACGAATCGCCTCGGGGGCTTGGGAATAAACAGCCACGCTCTATGGCTCTCAACTTTTGGGATACCTTTTATGCTTTTTTTAAAACGTTTTTGCCTCGCCGCTCTACCCCTTGTGAGCTGCTTGCCAATGGTCATTTTTTCCGGCTGTGCGGAACAATCGACTGTGAAGCGATTCATCTTCATCACCAACGGCGATGATCCCTTCTGGGATGCTTGCAATGCTGGGCTGATCGAAGGCGCTAAGCAGCAGGCTCTTGACTCGCAAGGCCTGCGAGTGGTGATGGAAAAGAATAACGGTACAGCGCAGGGACAAATCGAGAAGCTCCGGCAGTTTGCCAGTCAGTCGGACATCGCTGGCGTGGCGATTTCGGTGATCCAAGCGGAAAATGAAGCCATCGTGGAAGAGATGAAAAAACTCCGCGCCAAAGGGGTGCATGTGATCACTGTCGACAGCGACATCAACCGGGAAAGTTTTCGTAACGCCCGTTCTTGGTACATCGGTACCGACAACATTCTTGGCGGCAGATTGCTGGGGACAGCCGCCAAGAAAATTCTCGAGAGTCGCGGCATAACATCGGGTGGCTACGTGCAGTTTGCTGGGTTCACCGATAATGACAACGCTCGGGCGAGAATGAACGGACTCCAGGAGACGATTGGGAAAGACTTCAAAGAAATTGACCGTATGAGCGATGAAATGGATCTCTCTAAGGCACGCGATAATGTGCGCGCGGCGCTTGTCAATCACCCCGATCTCACGGCACTCGTCGGCATCTGGGCCTACAATGCTCCGGCTATTGCTGAGGTGGTGCAAGACCGCGGCGTTCGCGACCGCACGACAATCGTCACGTTTGATGCTCAGGCGGCAGCTTTGGAGCACATGGCCGAGGGCAGAATCGATGCTATGGTCGTGCAGAATCCTTTTGAAATGGGAAAGCAGACCGTTCGACTGCTGCTGGCCATGCAAACGGGAGATGAAAAAACGATTGGGGAAATGTATCCCGACGCCGACAAAACCGATGGTGATATTTACACCACAGGCCTGCGACTGATCGTGCCCGACAAGACGGCTACTGCGGAAGAATCGCCACTGAAAGTTGGGGACATCGATGGCGATAACATCGAATGCATGCCGCTGTCACAATTCCGCGAGTGGCTCGCCCGTTACAATCTGTCGAGTTCCTGATCGAACGCCCGCGCACCTTACAGAGCGAAAAGCTACCCGGCGAACAAGCAGAAGTCCTTCATGCCACATCGAGAACCAGTGCTGCAAGGCCCGCGCCTGCTTCGTCCGAGCGAATGGGGCCTTGTCTTGGCGATTGTCGTCGCTGTTGGCCTAACGGCACTGGCCGATGCGAACCACAGTTACTGGTTTCAACCGCTGGAGAGCCTCCGCGATATCGCTCGTAATACGGCCCTCCTCGGCATTTTTGCGCTGGGGGCAACGGTGGTGATCATCGCTGGCGGCATCGATCTTTCAGCCGGCTCAATGATCGCACTATCTGGCACTGTCTGTGCGACAACGATGCTGTTGCTTGCCCCGCTGCAAATGATGGGCTTCAAGCCGGTCGGTCCGGCAATCGTGGCGGTCGCTTGCGGGGCAAGTCTCTTAGTTGGCTTTCTAGTCGGCACGCTCCACACCTGGCTCATCACATCGATTCGCCTGCCACCATTCATTGCCACGCTGGCCACCCTCGTGGGTCTGCGCAGCTTTGCCCGTGCCCTCTGCGAGAGCAGCACTGCTGCTCTAACACCCACCAAGAGCGCGCTGATTAATGTTTCTGATCCATTTTTCAAAATGGTCCGCGAAAACGTCTGGATTCCGGTGGCAGTGTTTGGGGTGCTTGCTCTTATCACTTGGCTGATTCTCTCCCGCACAGTCCTAGGCCGTCATCTTCATGCCCTTGGCGGCAACGAGCAGGCCGCAAAATTGGCCGGCATCCGTACCGATAATGTGAAGTGGTTTGCCTATTGCTTTGGGGCCATGTCGGCCGCGTTGGCTGGTCTCTTTTATGTGGCCAATGAATCGGTCGCAGCCCCGGTGAATCAAGGACGTGGCCACGAACTCAATGCCATTGCGGCAGCAGTGGTCGGCGGTTGCTCGCTGGCCGGTGGTGTGGGCACGGTGCCTGGCACGGTATTGGGAGCAATCTTTTTACGAGTTGTCATTGATGCCGTTTCAAAACTTATCAAGACCGGTGCAGATGTTTACGAGGGGTTAATTGTCGGCATCGTTGTTGTCATCGCCGTAACATTTGGACAAATCGGCCAAATGGCTAAGGGCGGAAGACGCCTACTGCCCGGTGCACTGGGGCTCTGTGCCATCCCCACGCTGGCAATTCTCTGTGGCACAATTGTGGCGATGACAACCGGCACGCGATCTGGCCTGATCTCGGCTTTTGCGGCAGTCGTGCTGCTGGGATTGGTTCGCTGGTGGGAATCACGACGCACAGCCTAGTGCCCCGGCAGCGTGGTCGACAATAACTTCAGGCATTCCATGAGCCACGCCCAAAACGCCGTCGTCATGCAGGGGATCACCAAGCGATTTCCCGGTGTTGTTGCTCTGGAAAACGTTTCGCTTGAGGTGCGCCGTGGTGAACTGCATGCCATTTGTGGCGAAAACGGCGCCGGAAAAAGTACCCTGATGAAGATCCTTTCTGGGGTCTATCAACCGGACGACGGCACGTTGCAAATCGATGGTGCCGAGGTTGGCTTTGCAAGTACCCGCGCTGCCGAACAGGCTGGAATAGCCATCATCCATCAGGAACTAACGCTCGTCGAAGATTTATCTGTTGCCGCTAATGTCTTTCTGGGTCGTGAGAAATGCCGTCGCGTGGGTGGCATCGACTTTGGTTTTCTCGATGAGCAGGCCATGACGAAGGAGTGTGGTCGATTGCTTGAACTGCTGGAGTGCAGTGTTTCACCACATGCGCGCACAGCCAATCTGCGCGTCGGCGACCAACAACTCGTTGAGATAGCCAAGGCTTTGTCGCTCAATGCTTCTATCGTAGTCATGGATGAACCAACCAGCGCACTCACTGAAAGCGAATCGGCTAGACTCGAGCGCACGATCGCTCGCTTGCTCGCAAGTGGCACAACGATACTCTACATCTCGCACAAAATGGATGAGGTGTTTCGGCTTGCCGATAGGATCACTGTGCTGCGCGACGGTCGCCACGTTCAGACGGTGAATCGTGCTGACACGACAGCGCGTGAGGTGACCGGATGGATGGTCGGTCGAGATATCAGTGGGGTTGATTTTCGTGAGCCGCGGTCGCGGGGCAAAAAACTTCTTGAAATCCACGATCTGCTTCTTCCCTGGCCCGAGCATCCGCGTGGCTACAGGCTTTCCAACATTTCGCTCGATCTCCATGCCGGAGAGATTCTCGGGGTGGCCGGACTCATGGGGGCCGGACGGACTGAACTCCTGGAGACGATCTTCGGTGCCGTTGAGCCAACGTGGACGGGCACGATTGCCGTGGCAGGCAAGCCGGTGCGCTTTCGCCATCCTCGTGAGGCCTGTGCGGCCAGGATTGCAATGGTCACCGAGGACCGAAAGCGACTCGGTCTTTTTCCAGATCTTGATGTGGCTGGTAACATCAGTCTCTGCAGCTTAACCGACACGCTTGTCAGAGGCTTTGTGAACCGCGGTCGCGAAGAGTCTCTCGTGGCTGCACCGATTCGCGATACAGGCGTAAAGACGACCGGCCCACACGCCTCCATCATGGGGCTCTCAGGTGGGAATCAACAGAAATGCATCATTGGTCGTTGGCTGCTCACCAAACCGCATATCCTGCTCCTCGACGATCCTACGCGCGGGATTGATGTAGGAGCCAAGGCGGAACTTTACAGACTCATCAATCAGCTTTGTCGTGAGGGAATGGGCGTGATCCTCACATCGAGCGAACTCCCCGAACTCCTCGCGCTTGCCGACCGCATCATCGTTCTGGCTGAGGGCCGATTGACTGCTGAATTCGAGCGTGCTGAGGCCACCGAACAA
>Ga0194051_1000537_pt1 | contig 21491 bp, 18 predicted proteins | sample SepL2320m_MetaG_FD_161275 | JGI IMG/M metagenome (GOLD analysis project Ga0194051, IMG submission 161275) | Anoxic zone freshwater microbial communities from boreal shield lake in IISD Experimental Lakes Area, Ontario, Canada - Sep2016-L239-20m | ecosystem: Environmental > Aquatic > Freshwater >... | reverse complement strand
TACCTTCAGGATTATTTCCATGAATGCCCCCGCCGAGCCCCGCAAGGAGAGCGTCTCCTGCCCCATGGACTTCATCCTGCGCATGCTGATGGGGCCGTGGACGACGTACATCCTCTACAACCTGAAGACCCACGGACCGCAGCGCTTCGGTGAATTGAAGCGCCGCGTGTCGGGCGTCTCGGCCAAGATGCTGACAGAACGGCTGCGCACGCTGGAAGGCGCGGGCCTGCTGCGGCGCGACTACGAAGCCACGATCCCGCCCAAGGTCACCTACTCGCTCACCAAGCGCGGCCACGAGCTCGACGACGTGCTGGGCCGGCTGGCCGAGGTCGGCACGCGCTGGGAGGCCGAGGATGCCGCGCACCGCTCGCTGCGGGCGGCGGAGCTGAAGGCGGCGGAGTGATGGCGAAGCCCCAAAGATCCTTCGGCTTCGCCTCAGGATGACAACGGACCTATAGGTCCGTTGTCACTTCGGCACGTTGAAGTGGCCCTGCACGAAGCTCAAATCGATGAACGATTTCGGATCGGCGTCCTTGGCGACCTGTCCCGACGATTGCCAGAAGGCCACCTGCTTATAAATGTCGCCGACGTCGAGCCGTCCCTCGGGATCGACGAAGGGCAGGCCGGCGGCAACCAGCGCCGGCGGCTGCTTCAGGGCAATTGACAGAATGCCGATCATCTCGTCGTAGTTCGGACCCGGCACCAGCTTGCCGTTGTCGCGCTTGCCGAAGGCCTCGCTGTAGGCCGCCGCGCCGCGCCGGTAGCCGGTGATGAACTTCTCCACCAGCGGCCGGCGCTCAGTGATGGTCTTGGGCGAGGTGAAGACCGCGCCGAGCTGCCACGGCTCCTCGTCGCCGACATAGGCGATGATGTGACCGCCCGCCTCGGCCTCGACCTGGCGATAGGTGGTGATGGGAAAGCTCGCGGCATCGACCTGGCCGCCCTTGAAGGCCGCCGCCATGTTGGGCAGCGACTGCAGCGGCACCATGGTGATGGTCTTGGCGTCGACGCCGAACTTGCGCGCCAGCATCTCGATCGAATAGTGCATCGAGGAGCCCGCCGTGGTCATGGCGACGCGCTTGCCGGCGAGATCCTTGATCGACCGCACGCCGGCATCCCACGCCGCCTTGGTGACGGCGATGACATTGAGCTGAAAGCCCGGCCGCTCCGCGCTTTGCGCCGCGATCACCTTTAGCCCGCCCTTGGCAGCGAGGTTATAAAAGCCGGCGGTAAAGGCGGTGGTGCCGAAATCGGCGTCGCCCGAGACGATGGCAAGCGGCACCTGTGTCGCGGCTGTAAAATCCTTGATCGTGAGGTCGACGCCGGCGTCCTTGAACCAGCCCTTCTCCAGGGCGATGAAGACCGGGCCGGACGACGACAGCCGCAGGAGCGCGATCGATGCCTTGATGAGGTCCTGTGCCCGGGCTGCAGGCGCCACGGAGGCCGCGGCCAGCCCGGCCAATGCCGTACGGCGCGTCAGACGATTCTCGAACAACCCTGCCTCCCATTCATTCTCTCAACTCCTCTCCCCCTTTAGGGGGAGAGGAATATGAGTGGCGAGTATGCCGGATGGGCTACTTCTTGGACATGCCCCAGAAGACGGTGACGGGCGGTGGCACAGCCATGGTGGTGACGTTGGTGCGCACGGCGCCGATGCCGAACCATTCGCCCAGGGGAACGTGGGTCACGACCTGCAGCGCATAGCGCTGGACTTCCTCGGCGACGGCCTTCTTCTCGGCAGCGGTCTCGGCCTTCACATACTTATCGCGCAGCTTCTCCATGCCCTCGTCGCACGGCCAGCCGGAACGCGCCTTGTCACAGGTCGCGGCGAGGAAAGGAGTCATCAGCGGATCGAGGATGTCGACCTGGGACCAGCTGGTGGAAAAGGCGTTCCAGCCGCCTTCCGAAGGCGGCACCTTCTTGGCCAGCCGCACGATCATGCTCTGCCAATCCAGCGCCTGCAGGTCGACCTTGAAGCCGGCCTTCTCGAGAGCGGACTTGGCGACCGGCCCGAGTTGCTTGATGACGCCGAGGTCGCTCGGATAGAGCAGCGTGACGGGGGTGCCGTCATAGCCCGACGCCGCCAGCATCTCCTTGGCCTTGACCGAATTGCCCTCGACCAGCCCTTCCATGCCGGCCTCCGACGCGAGCGGCGTGTCGCAGGTGAACATCGCCTTGCAGGTCCGGTAGAAGCGGCTGTCGCCGATGTTGGCCTGCAGGAAATCGATCTGGTTCAGCGCCATCGCCGCGGCCTGGCGGACTTTTACGTTGTTGAAGGGCGGCTGCAGCCAGTTCATGCGGAACACATACTGGTTGGAGGTCGCGTTCCGGATGACGCGGATGTCCTTGCTCTTCTCGACCAGCGGCAGGTGATCGGTGCTCACGGCCTCGAGCATGTCGATCTCGCCGTTCAGCAGCGCGTTGACCTGCGTCTCGGCGTCGGGGATCCATATCCATTCGACGCGGTCGACGCCTACGACCTTGCCGCCGCTGAGGCCCGCCATCGGCTCGGCGCGCGGCGCGTACTTGGCGAACTTGGTGAAGACCAGCTTTTCGCCCGGCTTCCATTCGTCCTTCTTGAACACGAACGGGCCGGAGCCGATGTACTCCTCGATCTGCTTGAACGGATCGGTCTCGGCGATGCGCTTGGGCATCATGAAGGGCACGACGACCGAGGGCTTGCCGATGGCGTTGATGAGCTGCCCGAACTTCTCCTTGAGCACGATCTGGAACGTCTTCGCATCGACGATCTTGTAGTCCAGGATCGACTGCGCGAGCTTCTGCCCCATCGCGTCGCGCACCGCCCAGCGCTTGAGCGAGGCCACGCAATCCTCCGCCGTGACCGGCTGGCCGTCATGCCATTCCAGGCCATCGCGCAGCTTGAAGGTCCAGGTGAGGCCGTCGTCGCTGGTGGTGAAGCTGTCGACCATCTGCGGCTTCACCTGGTACTTCTCGTCCATGGCGAACAGCGTGTCGTAGACCATGTAGCCGTAGTTGCGCGTGATATAGGCGCCGCTCCAGATCGGATCGAGCACTTTTACGTCGGAGTGCATGACGGCTTTGAGAGTCTGGGCCGAGGCGAGGGACGCGGTGAAAGCGGCGAGCGCCGCGGCAGTGACGAGAAGAAGACGACGCATGAATGGCCCTCCGGGAAGAAGCGAAATCTAGACCGCTCGCTGGGGGCGCGCGACTCCAGTCGCGCGTCTTTGCTTGCACCAGCAATGATCGCGCCACTGGAGTGGCGCGCCCCCAGCAAAGAATCAGGCGAGCTTGTAGACTCGGCTCGCGGTGCCCGAAAACAGGGCAGTCTTCTCCGCCGTAGAGGCGCCGGCGGCGAGCCGCTTAAAAGCGTTCCACAGGACGCCGTAGCCGCTGGTGATCTTGTCGACCGGGAAATTGCTCTCGAACATGCAGCGGTCGACGCCGAAGAGTTCTATGCAGGTTTCGACCCAGGGCTTGAAGGCATCGGCCAGGGCCTGCGAGCCGGGAGGGCTCGGCTGCTGATAGAAATCGAACCAGCCCATGGCCATGCCGAGGCCGCCGACTTTTACGACGATGTTCTGGCGCTTCGCCAGTTCGGCCATCGATTTCTTCCAGGCAGCCCTCACCTCGTCGTGGCGGCCGGAATATCCCGCGTAACCCAAAGGGCCGCCGACATGGTCGAGGACGATGGATGTGCCGGGAAAGGCATCGGCAAGATCGGCGATCTCGCCCAACTGCGGATGATAGAGCCAGGCATCGAAGGTGAGGTTTCGCTTGGCCAGCTCAGCAAAGCCTGCGCGGAAAGTCTTGTCGCGCGTCAGCTCCGGCGTCGGATCGGTGCGCGAGTTGCGGATGCCGGGATCGGCATCCCAGCCGGTCTGATAGCGGACGCCCTTGAAGCGGCCATTGCCGGCGGCGATCTGGGCATCGAACACGGCACCCGCCTTGCTGCCCAGGCGCAAGTCGACATGGCTGACGATGCCGGCGCAGGCGCGCAGGTTGCCGTAGAGGCCGCTGGCACTCATGGCAGCGACGCCATTGGCGAACTCGGTCTCACCGGTGCAGCGCAGCTCGGCCGGGCCGTCCTTGCGGTACATCGAATGGCAGTCGACGAAGACGGTGCCCACGATGTTATGGCCGGTTTGCGTATCGGCCAGCAGGTCGTGGAACAGGTAGTCGTTGCCCGCGCGCTGCCACAGATGATGGTGCGGATCAACGATGGGCAAGTCGGGTTCGAGGGCGGGCTCGCTCACCTTGGCGACCCAGGCAAGATCGGGATCCATCACGTTGCCGAGCGGCGCTGTCTCTTTGGTCATGGCGTCCTCTACGGTACGGGCGTTCAGAGTACGGGCGTTTCGGCGATCATGGAGACGTGGGCGGCGATGACTTTCCAGCCGACATCGGGGAAGCGCACCCAGGTCTGCATCTGGCGGCCGGTCATGTCCCTGCCGCGCACCTTGTAGACCAGCGTGACGGTGGCGATATCGCGGCCCACGGTCACGACATCGAGACGCAGGCGCTTCTCCTTGGTGCCGGGGCCCGGCACCCGCGCCACACGATGGGCATGGATGCGGTCGAAGCCGTAGCCGTGCTCGTGGTTCGCCAGACGGATGGCGTACGGGCTGTTCCAGAAGGTGGCGTCGAGCACCTCGACGTTCTTGTCGATCAGCGCCTGTTCGTAGCGCTCGAAAAGTTGGTGAACTTCCTCGACGACCTCGGGAATGTTTGGCGTCGTATCCTGCACGTCGTCTCCTACTTGTTCGCGGCCTCCAGGGCGCGCGCCACGGCCACGAGCGTGGCATCGCTGCCGCGCGGGCCGAGTATGGAGAGACCGACCGGCAGGCCGTCAACCGTCACCGCACCCGGCAGATTGACCTGCGGAAAGCCCGCGAGGCCGCCGTGGGCGCAGAGACAGGTGATGCGGTCGCGCAACGGATCGAGGACGGAGAGCGGCTGTCCCGCGAGCGGTGCCGGAAACGGCGTCGTCGGCATGCAGAGGATGGTGCCGGCCGGCAGCAGGTACTTCATGCGGCCGCGCACCTCCTGGCGCATCAGGGCTGCCCAGGTCTGGTCGGCTTGCGGCGTCATCGAGCCCATCACGAGCGCCTTGGCGACCGAGAAGGCGAAACGCGGATTGCCGTGGTCGAGCCAGTCCTTGAACGTTGCATAGGCCTCGACAGGCTGCAGACTGCGTTGTGCCCGCGCCCACACCGAGAGGCCTTGCGGCGCCATGATCTCCTCGCGGCTGTTGCCGATGAGCGTGCCCAGGCGCTCCACCATCGGCTGCAGGGCATCGGCCACGTTGGCGTCGGCAAAGCCGAAGGCGTCGACCGCCACGATCAGTTTTGTCGGCAGCACCGTGGGAATGGCCTCCCCCAGCAGCACCGACGACACCTTGGCAAAGGTCTGGGCATCGCGGGCGAACCATCCGGTGGTGTCCGAGGTTGGCGCTTGCGGCAGCATGCCGGAGACATCCAGGCGGCCGTGCGTCGGCCGAATGCCATACAAGCCGCAGAAACTCGACGGCACGCGCACCGAGCCGCCGGTGTCGGTGCCGAGCGCGGTGTCGCAGATGCCGGCGGCGACGGCGGCAGCGGAACCGGACGACGAACCGCCCGGGACCCGCCCCGGCGCGCGGACGTTGACCGGCGTGCCGTCGAAGGCGTTCTCGCCCAGGATGCCGAGCGAGACCTCGTCGGTGATGGTCTTGCCGATCAGGGTCGCGCCGGCATCGAGGAGCGTCTGCACCGCCCAAGCATTCCTTGCCGGGATCGGCCGGCCACGGGGCCAGTCATGGTTGCCGCCGCCAGTGAGCACGCCCGCCACGTCGAACAGATCCTTGGCGGCGAAGGTGAGGCCGGCCAGCGGGCCGCCCGGCCGGCCCTCGATGCGGACACGCGGTCCCGGCACGAACGCGCCAATATCGTCGGTCATGCCGTCAGCTTTCGTGGATTTGAGGAACTACTCGGCCGGCGCGGCCGGCGCCCGGCCCTTGACGCGCCAGCGCTTGGCCCAGCCCGGGCTGAAGCGCATGCCGGTCAGCCGGTCGAACCAGATATAGACCACCGGCGTGATGAACAGCGTGAGAAGCTGGGACACCATCAGACCGCCGACCACCGTGATGCCGAGCGGCTGGCGCAACTCGGCGCCGGCGCCGGTGCCGATCGCGATCGGCAGGGCGCCAAGCAGCGCGCAGACGGTCGTCATCATGATTGGCCGGAAGCGTAGTCGCGCCGCCTCGAGGATCGCCTGTTCTGCGGTTGCACCCTGCGAACGGCGCTCGATCGCGAAGTCGACCATCATGATGGCGTTCTTCTTGACGATGCCGATCAGCATGACGACGCCGATCATGGCGATGACGCTGAGGTCCATCTTGAACAGCATTAGGATGGCCAGCGCGCCGATGCCCGCGGACGGCAGGCCCGACAAGATCGTCAGCGGATGGATGAAGCTTTCGTAGAGGATGCCGAGGATGATGTAGATCACCAGCACGGCGGCGAACAGCAACATGCCCTGGTTGGCTACGGCCTGCTGGAACACCTGGGCCGAGCCCTCGAAGCTGATGGCGATGTTCGCTGGCAGGCCGATCTCGGTGGCCGCCGCGGAGATGTCGCGCACCGCTTCGCCCAGCGCTACGCCGGGCGCCAGGTTGAAAGAAACCATGACCGACGGCAGCTGCCAGATGTGATTGACGGTGAGCGAGGTCGGCTTGTCGCTGCGCTTGGCCACCGTGTCGAGCGGCACCATGGCGCCGGCCGGCGTGCGGATCATGATTTTGCGCAGCACTTCGCTGGTGTCGGCGAATTTCGGGTCGGCCTCGAGGATCACCTGGTAGGTGTCGTCGGAGCCGAAGATGGTCGAGACCTGGCGCGAACCGAAGGCCGAATAGAGCATCAGCCGGATCTGGTCGACCGAGAGGCCGAGACGTGAGGCGGTGTCGCGGTCGACGTCGATCACGGTTGAGCGGGCGCGAACCTGCAGGTCGGAGTTCACGTCGAGAACGGTCGGCAGCTGCCGCATGCGCGCTTCCATGAGCGGCGCGTACTCGCGCAGGGCCGCAAGGTCGCCCGAGCGCATGCCGAACTGGTACTGCGCGCGGCTCGCCGTGGTGCCGATGTTGATCGACTGCACCGGCTGGAAGAAGACATTGATGCCGGGCACCGACCTGGTGGAAATGCGCAGTCGGGCCATGACCTCCGACGCGCTGTCCTTACGCTCCGGCTTGTCGCGCAGCATGATGAACAGGCTGCCGGAGTTCACGGTGTTGGCGCCGAACCCGCCGCCCACCGTCGAGATCACGGAGGCGACATCCGGATCACGCTTGATCACCTCGGCCAGCACGGTCTGGCGCGCCACCATCGCGTCGAACGACGCGTCGTCCGGCCCGACGGTCGAGCCGCGGAGCTGGCCGATATCCTCGACCGGAAAGAATCCCTTGGGGATCGCCTGGAACAGGACGGCGGTGAGCACGAAGGTGCCGGCGGTGATGAGCAGCACCAGACGCGGCCAGGCCACTGTGCGTCGCAGCGCCCAGGCATAGCCGTCGCTCACCTTGTTGAAGCTCCACTCGAAGGAGCGCAACAGGACATTGTGCTTCTCGTGGTGGTCGATCGGCTTGAGCAGACGCGAGCACAGCATCGGCGTCAGCGTAAGCGACACGAGACCCGAGATCAGGATGGCGAACGCGATGACGAGACCGAACTCGTTAAACATGCGGCCGACCACCCCCCCCATGAACAGCACGGGAATGAAGACGGCGACCAGCGACAGCGTCATGGAGATGATGGTGAAGCTCACCTCCTTGGCGCCCTTGAAGGCGGCCTCCATCGGCTTTTCGCCGGCCTCGATGTGGCGGACGATGTTCTCCAGCATGACGATGGCATCGTCGACGACGAAGCCCACGGCCAGCGTCAGCGCCAGCAGCGAGATGTTATCGATCGAATGGCCAGCCACGAACATCAGCGCGAACGTGCCGATCACCGAGATCGGCAGCGCGACCGCCGGGATGAAGGTGGCGCGCGCGCTGCGCAGGAAGAAGTAGATCGCAATGATGACCAGTACCGCGGCCAGCATCAGCGTGAACTCCACGTCCTCGATGGCGTGGCGGATCGGGATCGACCGGTCGGCCATCTGGGTGATGGTGACGCCGCTCGGCAGCTCGGACTGGATCGCCGGAATCATCGCCTTGACGCGGTCGACGACCTCGACGGTGTTGGCGTCGGGCTGCTTGTAGACCGCCAGCACGATCGCACGCGTGCCGTCGTGCCAGCTCGCGACCTTGTCGTTCTCCACGCTGTCGATCGACATCGCCACGTCGGATATGCGGACCGGCGCGCCATTCTGCCAGGTGACGATCACCGGCATGTAGTCGGCCGCCTTCTGGATCGGGCCGGTGGCGTCGAGGATCGAGTTGAGGCGCCGGTCGGCGATCGAGCCGACGGGCTTGCTCGAATTGGCCGCGACGATCGCGTTCTGCAGCTCCTGCAGGGTCAGGCCGCGCACCGCGAGCTGGTCGAGGTTGGCGCGCACGCGCACGGCGTATTTCTGCGAGCCGAAGATCAGCACCTGGGCGACACCGGGCAGCGTCGAGACACGCGGCAGGATGGAGCGGCTGGCGAAGGCGTCGACGTCCGACAGGCGCACCTGGTCCGACTTCAACGCCAGGAACATGACGGCGAAGTCGGCCGGGTTGACTTTGCGGAAACTGGGCGGCGCCGGCAGTTCGGGCGGCAGTCGGCGCAGCGCCGAGGAGATCGCCGACTGCACGTCGAGCGCGGCGCCATCGATGTTCCGGTTGAGGTCGAACTGCAGCGTGATCGAGGTGGCGCCGAGATACGAGGTCGAGGTCATCGACGTCACGCCGGCGATGGTGGCGAATTGGCGCTCGAGAATCGAGGCGACCGAGGCCGCCATTGTCTCCGGGCTGGCGCCCGGAAGCTGCGCGCTGACCTGGATGGTCGGGAAGTCGACGCGCGGGATGGCGGCGACGGGAAGCTGCTTGTAGCCGAACATGCCGGCGATGACGAAGGCCGCCATCACCAGGATGGTCATGACCGGGCGACGGATGCACAGGGCTGACAGCGACATGTCCGTGCTCCTGTCCGTCAGCCGCGCGGCGGCGCCGGTGAAGCGGCCGGGGCCGCGGGTGTTGCTGACGGCGCTGCTGCTGGGCGGGGAGCTTCGGCCTGCGGCGGCCGCACCGAAACAGAGGCGCCGTTGACCAGCCGAAGGTGGCCGTCCGTCACCACCGATTCAGTACCGTCCAATCCGCTGCCGATGACCGATTCGCCACCTTGGGTGCGCTTGATGACCACGGACTTGACCGTGGCGACGCCGTCCTTGACCACGAATACATAGGCGCCTTGCGGGCTGAGCTGGACCGCCGCCGCCGGAACCGAGACGGCATCAGGCTCGACGCCGAGCACCACCTCCACCTTCACGAACTGGCCGGGCCACAGGCCCTCATTGGCGTTGTCGATGCGCGCCTTGGCCGTCACGGTGCCGGTGTTCGGATCGACGGTGTTCTCGATGAACGCCATCGCACCCGACTGCCTCTTGGTGTCGTCGACCATTGCGTCGACCCTGACCGGCCCCCTGGCCATCGCGGCGCGCAAGTCGGGCAGGATCACCTGCGGGATGGCGAAGGTGACGTAGATCGGATTGACCTGGTTGATGGTGGCGAGCGAGCTGGTCACCGTGTTGTCGGCGATGCGGACGATCGTGCCGGCCTTGCTCGTGATCGAGCCGATCCGACCCGACACCGGCGCACGGATCTCGGTGTAGCTGAGCTGGGTAAGCGTGCTCTGCCGGCTGGCTTCGTCGGCCTCGAGCTGCGCCTCGAGGGACTTCAGGTTTGTGACGGTGGAATCACGGGATACGACCGTGCCGGCGCCCTTGGTCAACAGGCCATCGGCCCGCTCGGTGTCGCGCTTGGCCTGGGCGATCTGCGCCTGGTCCTTGCGGATCTGGGCTTCGATCATGCCGAGCTGGGCCTTGAGAGTCCGGTTGTCGAGTTCGAACAGCAGGTCGCCTTCCTTGACCAGCGCGCCCTCCTCGACATTGACCTTCATGATCTGGCTGTCGAGGCGCGGCTTGATCTGGATCGAGGCGATAGCCTGCACCGTGCCGACGGCTTCGACGACGACGGGCATCGGCTTTTTCTCGATCGCCGTCACCACGACCGGAACCGCGCCGGCCGGATTGGCCCGGCCGCGCCGGCCCGGCGGCTGCGCCATAGAGGCGGGACTGCTGCCAGAGGCTTGTTCGGCGGCCTTGGCCGACGCGCCCAATCCCAGGCGCTGAGCCAAATCCACCCCGAGGCGCTTGGCCACTTCATCGCGGTAGACGTAGGCCGCCCCACAAACCGCGACCACGAGCGTCGTCAATACCGCCAGACGGACAATTCGCATATCCGAAGTCTCCAACCCCAAATCCCCGCGGGAAGTATAAACGCTGCTTCAGCCGCCGGACAGTCGGAACCGTGGCGGAATCAGGGATTTCCAAAGCAAAAAACCCGCCATAAGGCGGGTTTTTCACACTTCCTGAAGGCCGAGGCCTCGAATTAACGGCTGTAGTACTCGACGACCAGCGACGGCTCCATCTGGACCGGATAGGGGACGTCGGCCAGCTTCGGGCCACGGACGTAGGTGCCCTTCATCTCGGCGTGATCGACCGAAACGTACTCCGGCACGTCGCGCTCGGCGGTCTGCGTGGCCTCGATGACCCGCTCCATCTCCTTGGCCTTCGAGGTCAGCTCGATGACGTCGTTGTCCTTGACGAGGTAGGACGCGATGTTGACGCGGCGGCCGTTCACCTTCACGTGGCCATGGCTCACCAGCTGGCGCGAGGCGAAGACGGTGATGGCGAACTTCATGCGGTAGATGACCGCGTCCAACCGGCGCTCGAGCAGCTCGACGAGGTTCTCGCCGGTGTCGCCCTTGCGGCGCACGGCCTCGAGGTAATAGCGGCGGAGCTGACGCTCGCCGACCGAGCCGTAGTAGCCCTTGAGGCGCTGCTTGGCCATCAACTGCAGGCGATAGTCGGTCGGCTTGGTGCGACCCTGGCCGTGCTGGCCGGGACCGTATTCACGCTTGTTGATAGGGCTCTTGGGACGGCCCCACAGGTTGACCCTGAGGCGGCGGTCGATCTTGTACTTCGAATTCGCGCGCTTGCTCACGCAGCACTCCATCGGTTTTGCGCCCCGGATTCATCTGGGGTCGCTGTTGTCCGGATAGGCCTTGGTCCGATACGTCGCGCCTGTTTACAGGCGCTTTGATCGGGGCGGGACGAGGGCCTGAAACGGCCCCCGGCCACGTTCTCCGGAGAAGGGCGGAACATACTTTCGAACGCCGCTTAGTCAAGCAGGCGTTCTGGCATTGAAATCAATGACTTAGATCTCAACCAGCACCACTTCATGGGTGATATCGGCCGACTTTCGCACCATGGCGGTGGCCGAACAGTACTTTTCGTCCGACAGGCTGACTGCCCGCTCGATCAGCGCCTTGTTCAGTTTGCGGCCACGGACGGTGTAGACAAGCTTCACCGAGGTGAAGACCTTGGGATGATCGTCGGCCCGTTCGGCGACCAATGCCACCTCCACCCCCTCGATATCCTGGCGCTGCTTCTTCAGCATCGAGACGACGTCGATCGCGGTGCAGCCGCCCATGCCCATCAGCACGACCTCCATCGGCCGTGACGCCAGGTTGCGGCCGCCGACGTCGGGCGAGCCGTCCATGGTGATGGTATGGCCGCTGCCCGCCTCGGCGACGAACAGGGCGCCCTCGACCCAGGAGATCTTGGCGATGGTGGACATGGCTACTCCTCGTGCTTGCTCTTGGAGAGAAATTTTATGACGCCGTGGAAGGTGCGCGCTTCCTGCTCGGTCATCGCCGCGCGCTGCAACAGTGCCTTGAGATTGAGCACCATCGAGGGCCGCATGTCCTTGTTACGGAGGAAGCCCGACTGGTCGAGCGCGCGCTCGAGATGGTCGAACAGGTTCGCCAGCTCCTCCTTGGTGGCAGGCCGCGTCGCGTGCTCGGCCATGCGCGAGGCGGGCGTCGCGTCGCCGGCGGAGGCCCATTCGTAGGACACCAGCAGCACGGCCTGCGCCACGTTCAGCGAGGAGAACTGCGGATTGAGCGGGATCGAGAGCGCGGTGTCGGCATGGACCATGTCGTCGTTCTCGAGGCCGGTGCGCTCGGGGCCGAACAGGATGCCGACCCGCTCGCCCTGCCCGATCCAGCCGCGCACCTCGGCCGCGGCATGCCGCGGCGTCAGGATGCGTTGCGTGAGCTCGCGGTTGCGCGCCGTGGTCGCCACCACCCGTTCGAGATCGGCCACGGCATCGGCCACGCTGTCGAACACCTCCGCGTTCTCCAGCACGACATCGGCGCCGGAGGCGGCGCGCTGCGCCTTGTCGTTCGGCCAGCCGTCGCGTGGGCTCACCAGCCGCAGGGTCGACAGGCCGCAGTTCAGCATGGCGCGCGCCGCCATGCCGATGTTCTCGCCCAGCTGCGGCCGCACCATGATGATCGCAGGCGTGGTCGCGGCGACCGCGCGGCCTTTCGAAGCTCGTCCCATGCCGCCGTATAACGTGGTTAGCGCGTCGCGATAAGGCCCGGCCGGCGCATCAGGAACAGCAGCGGGATCAGGACCAGCGAGCAGATCATCATGACCCGGAAGTCGTTGAGATAGCCGATCAGCGCCGCCTGGCGGTTGATTTCGGCGTCCCAGATGGCGAGCAGCGCCGGGTCGGCGCCGGGCAGGCCGCGGCCGAGCGGCCAGCCGGGGTGGAAGGGCGTGAACTTCTCGACGATGTCGGCGCGGTTCTGCTGGGTGTTGCTGGCCAGCATCGAGAACAGCACGGCAATGCCGATGCTGGCGCCGAGGTTGCGCAGCAGCGCGTTGATCGCCGCACCCTCGGTGCGCAGCCGGGGCGGCAGCGTGGCGAAGGTGAGCACTGTGAGCGGCGGGAAGACGAGGCCGAGCCCGAAGCCCAGCAGCATGCCGTTCCAGATGATGTGGCTTTCGCTGACGTTGAAGTCGAACAGCGTCATGTCCCACAGCGATACCGCGCAAAGGGCGAAGCCCATGGCGATCAGCAAGCGCGAGTCCATGCGCCCGATCAGGCGCGACACCATCATCATCGAGACCATCATGCCGGCGCCGCGCGGCGCCAGCACGACACCGGTGGTGAAAACCGGATAGCCCATGAGCTGCTGCAGGAAGGGCGGCATCAGGGTAGCCGAGACGATCAGCACGAGGCCGGCAAGCGCCGTGAAGACGAGCCCGACCGTGAGGTTGCGGTCGCGGAACAGGTCGCGCGACAGGAACGGCTGGCGGTCGGTCATCATGTGGACCAGGAACATGGCGAAGGCCACGCCCGCCACCAGCGTCTCGCCGATGATCTCGACCGAGTCATACCAGTCGAGCATGTGGCCGCGGTCGAGCATGAGCTGGAACGAGCCGATGGCGACCGCCAGCAAGGTGAAGCCCAGCAAATCGAAGCGCCGCGGCGCGCCGTGCACGTTGTCGCGCACCAATGCGAGGATGCCGACGGCGCAGAGGATGCCGACCGGCAGGTTGACGTAGAACACCCAGCGCCAGCTGAACTCGTCGGTCAGCCAGCCGCCCAGCGATGGGCCCGCGATCGGGCCCAGCATGGTGCCGACGCCCCACATCGCCATCGCCTTGCCCTGCTCCTCGCGCGGGTAGGTGTCCATCATGATGGCCTGCGAGACCGGCACGAGGGCGGCGCCAAAGCCGCCCTGCAGGGCACGGAACAGCACGAGCTGGTCGAGCGACTGCGCCGCGCCGCACAGCATCGAGACGATGGTGAAGCCGATGACGCAGGTCGCGAGCGTGCGGCGCAGGCCAAAGCGCATGGCGCAGAAGCCGGCGAACGGCGTCATGATGGCCGAGGCCACGATGTAGGAGGTGACGACCCACGAGACCTGCTCCTGGGTGGCCGACAGCGAGCCCTGGATCGACGGCAGCGCCACGTTGGCGATGGTGCCGTCCAGCGCATGCATGATGGTCGCGGCCATCACCGTGAAGGTGATCAGGCGGCGGCGGCGCAGCATCGCCCGATCGACCGCCGGCGCCATCGTCCTAGGGCTTTGCATCCTGGGACTTGATTGTGGCTGACGAGATCGACAGGCCGAGCCACTTGCCGAGCCCGGCCAGAAGCCCGCCCAGGGATCGGCTGTGGCCGGTATCGATCTCGACCGTCGTGCTCATGCCGACGCGAAGCGGCGGGTCGCCCTCGCGGCAGGCGACGGTGACGCGCACCGGGATGCGCTGCACCACCTTCACCCAGTTGCCGCTGGCGTTCTGCGGCGGCAGCACGGCGAACTCCGCGCCCGTCGCCTGGGCGATGCTCAGTACCGAGCCGGTGCAGACGGAGTCGGGATAGGTGTCGACGTGGATCGTGGCCTTCTGGCCCGCCCGCACGCGCGTGAGCTCGGTCTCCTTGAAGTTGGCCTCGACCCAGAGGTCGGTGTCGGCCACGACGACCATCGCCGGCACACCGGCGGTGGCGTAGCTGCCCGGCACCGGCCGCTTGGCGACGATGCCGTCGAGCGGCGATTCGATGGTGGTCCGGCGGAGCTGCAGCAGCGCCTCGTCGCGCGCCGCCATCATCTGCTTCACCTTGGGATGATCGTCGGTACGGATCCGGCGATCGCCGGCCAGCGCCGCCTCGATGCGGGTCAGGTCCTCCTCCGCCGCCGAGATGCGCTGGCGCGCGACGTCGAGCGCGAGACGCGCCTCCTCGAGCTTCTGGGTCGAGGCGATCTTCTTCTCGGCGAGCCCCGACTGCCGTTCGAACTCGGCCACGGCATAGGTCTGCTGGCTGAGCGCTGCCTTGATCTCCTCGCGTTTGACGCGCCACTGCGCGCGCAGGCCGCGGATTTCGGCGCGCCCCGTCTCGATCTCGGCCTCGAGCCTGACGAGCGCCAGGCGATAGGACTGGTCGTCGAGCTTGAACAGGAGCTGGCCGCGCGACACCGCCTGGTTCTCCTTCACCGGCACCTCGACGATGATGCCGCTGAGTTCGGTGGCGATCTGGGCACGATCGCCCTTCACATAGGCATTGTCGGTCGTAATGAAGCGCCCGGACGACAGCCAGACCAACAGCGTCACGGCCAGGACGAACAGCGGCAGCAGCCACATGAAGGCACGGGCGAGCACGCGACGGGACAGCCGCGGCCGCCGGGAAACGGCCGCCGCGATGGGCGGGTTCTGGGTATCCAGATGCTCTCCGTCTCGCACGCCATATATGGTCTGCCCCGACCCCTCCAAGGTCAACCGGTGGCACCGGCATGGCAGCTAGGTAAACCCGCTGCGCGGTTCCTCTCTCTACGCCGGCTCCGCCGGCCGGGCCCCGTCACGGAAAAGCTTGTAGGTGATGGCGTCGTAGAGCGCGTTGTAGGACGCATCGACGATGTTGGGTGACACGCCGATCGTGCTCCAGCGCCGTCCCTTGGCATCGGCACTCTCGATCATGACGCGGGTGGTCGCGGCCGTGCCGCCGGCCGAATCGAGGATCCTCACCTTGAAGTCGACCAGCCGCATGTCCTCAAGCTCCGGATAGACCGGCAGCAGCGCCTTTCGCAGCGCAGCATCCAGCGCATTCACGGGGCCGTTGCCCTCGCCCACTTCCATCGCGCGCGCGCCGGCCACGTCGAGCTTCACCGTGGCCTCCGACATGGTGATGAGCTGGCCGCGCGCATTGACCCGCCGCTCGGACAGCACGCGGAAGCTCTGCAGCGCGAAGTAGTCGGGCACGGTGTGAAGCTCATGCCGCGCCAAAAGCTCGAAGCTGGCATCGGCGCCGTCGTAGGCATAGCCCTCGGCCTCGCGCTCCTTCACGATCTCCAAGAGCCGCGCGACGCCCGGATGCTTCGGGTCGACTTCCAGGCCGATCTGGCGGAAGCGCGCCATGATGTTGGAGCGTCCGGCCTGGTCGCTGACCACGATGATGCGCTGGTTGCCGACGACCTCGGGATCGACATGCTCGTAGGTCTTGGGATCCTTCTCGACCGCCGAGACGTGCAGCCCGCCCTTGTGCGCAAAGGCGCGGGTGCCGACGTAGGCGGCGCTGCGGTTGGGCACGACGTTCAGCCGGTCGTCGAGCAGGCGCGACAGATGCGTGAGCCGCTGCAGCGCACCTTCCTTCAGTCCGGTCTCGAAGCCCATCTTGAGCACGAGGTTGGGAATGAGCGCGATCATGTTGGCGTTGCCGCAACGCTCGCCCAGGCCATTGATCGTGCCCTGGACCTGGCGCACGCCGGCGCGCACGGCGGCCAACGTGTTGGCGACGGCATTCTCGGTGTCGTTGTGGGTGTGGATGCCAAGGCGCTCGCCCGGGATCTTTTTCACGACCTCGCCCACGATGCGTTCGATCTCGTGCGGCAGCGTCCCGCCATTGGTGTCACACAGCACCAGCCAGCGGGCGCCCGCCTTGTCGGCGGCGGCGAGACAGGCCATCGCATAGTCGGGATTGGCCTTGTAGCCGTCGAAGAAATGTTCGGCGTCGAACAACACCTCTTCCATCCTGGTCTTCGCATAGGCCAGCGAATCGCCGATCATTTCTAGATATTCGGTACGGTCGACTTCGAGCGCCACGTCGACGTGGAAGTCCCAGGTCTTGCCGACCATGCAGACGTTGCGCGCCTTGGTCTGCAGGATGGCGGCAAGGCCGGGATCGTTGGCGGCGCTGCGGCCGGCCCGGCGGGTCATGCCGAAGGCGGTGAACTTCGCGTTCTTGAATTCGGGCGGATCGGCGAAGAAGCGGTCGTCGGTCGGGTTGGCGCCCGGCCAGCCGCCTTCGATGTAGTCGATGCCGAGCAGGTCGAGCTCGCGCGCGATCGCGACCTTGTCGGCCACGGTGAAATCCACGCCCTGCGTCTGGGCGCCGTCTCGCAGGGTGGTGTCGAAGAGATAGATGCGGTTGGACTGGGTCATGAGGGCGGCATCATAGTTGGGCAAGCAATCGGGAGATACGCCTTATGACCACCGCCACGACCATCACCGAGCTGCGTACGACCCTTCTGGAAGTGCCTTGGCACGGCAAGCCGCCGGCAGCCGGGCTGAAGATCGAGACCAAGCGCGACATCTTCGTGCTCGAGATCGAGACCCAGGGCGGCCTCATCGGCATGAGCTACCTGATGCCGTTGCGCGGCGGACTGCACACGCTCGACGCCTGCGTGAAGGAACTGATTGCACCCCATGTGATCGGCCGCGACGCGACCGAGGTCGAGGCGATCTGGCAGACGCTCTACAAGAGCAACTTCTGGCTGGGCCGCATGGGCGTCACCGTGTTCGCGCAGAGCGCCGTCGACATGGCGCTGTGGGACATCGTCGGCAAGCGCGCCAGCCTGCCGCTGTTCCGCCTCTGGGGTGCGGCGCGCACCGAAGTCCCCGCCTACGGCTCGGGCTGTTTCCGTGGCCTCGGCCGCGACGGCATGATCGCCCGCGCCAAGGAATTCACCGCCCAGGGCTTGAAAGCCATCAAGATGCAGGTGGCGCACATCCGGCCGTGGCGCGAGGACGTCGAGAACGTGAAGGCGATGCGCGAGGCGATGGGCGGCGGCATCGAAATCATGATTGACGTCAACATGGGCTGGGACGCCGACACTGCGATCCAGGCCGGCCACCGCATCGACGAGTTCGATCCCTACTGGCTGGAGGAACCGGTGGTCGCCGAAGACTTCGCCGGCTACCGCCGCATCGCCGCCGCCTTGAAGACACGCATCGTGGGCGGCGAGAGCCATTTTGGCCGCAACGACCTCCGGCCCTTCTTCGAGCATCCCAGCACGCCGATCCTGCAGCCCGACCCGATGCGCGGCGGTTATAGTGAACTGCGCAAGATCGCGGCAGCGGCCGAGCCGTGGGGCATCCGCATCGCCCCGCATCTCTTTCACGAGACCATGGTCCACGTGATGGCCTCGATCCCCAACGCCAACTATCTCGAATACATGGACTGGAACGACGACCTCTGGATCGAGCCGGTGCTGCCGTCGAAGGACGGCACCATGTCTCCGCCCGAACGGCCGGGCCACGGCCTCGCCTTCCGGCCCGAGATCCTGAAGGACCACCGGATCGGCGGGCAGCGCCTGAAGGGCTGAGCAGTGCGGGTGCTCCTGCTGGCGCTTGCTCTGGTGGCGGGTCTCGGCTGCTTCATCGGCGGCGAATCGCAGGCCCAGACGCCGTCGCTCACCGTTACCGACAGGAGCGCGTCCCGGACCCTTTCCCGGGCCGAGCTTCTGGCCGACCGCCGGCTGCAGACCGTCGCCATTGCCTACGATCCGGTCTACCGGCGGCCGATGACCTATCGCGCCATCGCGGTTGCCGACCTCCTGAAAGGCGCAGGCATCGGAAACGACGATCATGTGCAGGCGCGCGCCTACGACAATTTCTCGATCAGCATTCCGGCCGACCTGCTCATGGCCACGCCGCCTTCCGGCCCGGAGGCTTTCCTCGCGATCGAGGATCCGGCAGCACCCTGGCCCGCGATCCCGGGCACCACGAAGGGCAGCGCCGGTCCCTTCTACATCGTCTGGCGCGGCGGAACGCGCGCCGAGATCAGCAGCGAGTACTGGGCCTATCATCTCGCCACCCTCACGGTCACCGACAGCCCCTTCAAGCGCTGGCCGGGCCTCGCCGTGGCCGCCGACGTTTCCGCCGGCGATCCGATCCGGCGCGGTCTCGACCGCTTCGTGGCCGTCTGCATGGCCTGCCACCGCTTCAACGGCGAGGGAGAAGGCGAACAGGGTCCGGACCTCGCCCGGCCGATGAATCCCGTCGACTATTTCCAGCCGGCGATCCTCAAGAAGTACCTGCGCAATCCGTCGTCGGTGCGGACCTGGCCCGAGCAGAAGATGCCCGCCTTCGATCAAGACAATCTGAGCGACGCCGACATCGACGCCATCGTCGCCTGGCTTACCTACAAGGCGCGGAAGTGAGACGATCGCGCCAAGGGTTGAGAGTCCGCCACAGTGGCGGAAAAACAAAAAACTCAACCCCGCTCCGGCGCCGTCTTGCCAAACCAGGGCCAAGGTCTTCGGTTTGTTGGCTTTTTCCGATCCTATCACCACTCTCAAATGTCCGCCGAAAGCGGGCATTCGGGAGATCGACTTCGCCATTTCTCGTTGGTCTACGGGGAGTATTGGGAAACAAGCCAAAGAAAGGGCAAGCCGATCATCAATCGGATATATAGGATCAATGTCCTATAGAATCAAGGTCTAAATTCCTACCTGCGTCGGCAAACTGGACGCAGATGAGAGGCTAAAGCATGACGCCGCCAGCGCTGTTACTGCGGGGACAGCCTCACCGCCGTCAGGTAGCGCTGGCGGTAGTAGTCGGAGTCCAGGTGAGTCACCATGACGGGCGAACCGCGATGCGTGGCGTGAACGAACTGGTCGTTGCCGGCATAGATACCGATGTGGGTGAAGGTGCCGCGGTAGCCGAAGAGGACGAGGTCTCCCCGCTTGAGGTCGCTGCGCGCGACGGGCGTGCCCTCGCGCACCATCTCGTGCGGCATACGCGGGATCCGCTGCCCGAAGACCGCGCCGTAGAGATAGTAGACGAAGCCGCTGCAATCGAAGCCGGTGCTCGGCGAGGTGCCGCCGTAGCGATAGGGCGTGCCCAGGTAGTCCATGGCGCGCGAGACCAAGCGGTCACCCCAATCGCCTGCGACGGCGGGGGTGGCATATGAGACCGGGATCGCGGCGGGTGCTGCCTGCGTGAAACCGGCGTACGCGCCGTTCTCCTGCTGCCATTTGGCATTGAGCTGATCGGCAACGCTATCCGTCGGGTCGGCCTTGGCGGCAGGTTTCAGCTTCGACTTCGCGGGTGCCTTGACCTGGGCACTTGCGGGAGAAAGAACACCCGCCGTCCCGAACAGAGTCAGGGCGGCCAGCACCATGAATGAATAGGTCGTCGCCTTGAGAAGCGCTTGTACGTTTGAGGGGATGCAGCGCCCTGTTCTCAAAGCCATGAACTCTCCCTTGGAATAATGCCAAACCGCCAGTGGCCCCATAGTGGCGAAGGTCGACGGGTCCGTCCAACAAATGTTGCATTTTTGCCACAATAGTTTTGGCCGTCTAACGCATTGATTTGTCTCACTTTCTAACCCCTCGCCCCGTGCTCGGTCCCGCAGCTGTACATGCATATCGACTGAACTCTGCCAGTGATCGGCTTTCACAATTTTGATGGCGATGACATCCGCTTTGAGTCAGAAGCGACACCACCCGGGCCGGACACGCGCCTGCCGATTGTTTGTCTTCTCTGCCGGGAGTTCTCAATGATCCGTTTCCTCGCCCCGCTCGCGGCCCTCTTGCTGCCGTTGGTGGCCTCGGCTCAAACGCTGACGAAGGAAGATGCACAGAAGATGGTGCTCGGCCTTTACGTCGTCGATGTCGCCATCGAGGTCTGCGACCTCGACCTTACCAAGGACCAGGAAAAGCGGCTCGAGTACTGGATCGCATGGGCAGAGAAGCAGCTCGATATCGCCGACCGCAAGCTCGACAAGGCCTACGACGCAATGGAAGCCGAAGCCAAGAAGGACAAGAAGGCCTTCTGCGCCGAAATGACTCCGATCGCGAAGCAGACACTGAAGGAATTGCCGGCAGCGATGTAAGCCGAGTCCCGCTCGCCTCAGCTCCGCTCGACGGCGCGGACGCGCTTGCGGATGAGGTTGATGAGCGTGCGTCCCACCGGCGGCAAGGTGCGATCGCGCTTGTAGGCGATACCGAGCTCCGCCACCGGCGGCCGGGTCCGCCATGGCAGATCGAGAAGCGCCAGCCGACCGGCGGCGATTCCATCCTTCAGTTGGCTGATATGCCCGAGACTGATCGCATCGGTGCCGGCCACGATCTCTAGGCCCAGGCTGAACGACGAGACGGCGATCGACGGCAGGATGTCGCCCGTCGTCGAATCAACGGTAAAGCCGGAATCTATATCCTCGAGGAGGCCGATCTTTTCGCGCGACATGCTGGAGAAGACGAACGGATAGGGCCGCACGTCCTCCGGCCGCCGCGCCGTCTTCTTCAGCAGCGGATGGCCGGCGCGGCAGTAATAGACCCCCTGCAGCTTGCCGAGCGGCTCGACGCGCAGCGACGGCACGCCGCGCAGGGCGCTGACGTCGAGGACGGCGAAGTCGACGCGATCCATCACCAGCATCGCAAGCGCCGCCGTCCATTCGCGTTCCAGCAGCTCGAGACGAACCGACGGGCTTGCCTTGATCAATTCAATCGCCGCCGGCCGGACCGCGATGTCATGGACATAGACGCCGGCGGCCACGCGCAGGCGGCCGCTCCGGCCGTCGCGCACCATCTGCAGGCTGCTGGAAATCGCCTCGGCACGGGAGACCAACTCGTCGGCCATCCTGAGCACGTCGTCGCCCACCGGCGTCGCCATGACATCGCGGCGCGACCGTTCGAAGACACGCATGCCGAGCTGCTTTTCGAGGGCAGCGATGTTGCGGCTGAGGGTGGGCTGGCTGATGT
>Ga0194051_1000534_pt1 | contig 21546 bp, 22 predicted proteins | sample SepL2320m_MetaG_FD_161275 | JGI IMG/M metagenome (GOLD analysis project Ga0194051, IMG submission 161275) | Anoxic zone freshwater microbial communities from boreal shield lake in IISD Experimental Lakes Area, Ontario, Canada - Sep2016-L239-20m | ecosystem: Environmental > Aquatic > Freshwater >... | reverse complement strand
AGCGCCATCATCGTCGGCCGCACCAATGCGCCGGCCTTCTCCATGCGCATCTTCACCGACAACGCGCTGCACGGCCGCACGCTCAACCCGCGCGATCCCTCGGTGACGCCGGGCGGCTCGAGCGGCGGTGCGGGGGCCGCCGTCGCCACCGGCATCGGCCCGATCGCGCACGGCAACGACATCGGCGGCTCGGTGCGCATCCCCGCCTACTGCAACGGCGTCGTCGGCCTGCGCACGGGCTTTGCCCGCATTCCGTCCTTCAATCCCTCCGCCGCGGCAACAGGACGTCCGATCGGCGCCGTGCTGATGGCGGTGCAGGGTCCGCATACGCGCACGGTGCGCGACGCACGCTTGGCCCTCGAGGTAATGGCGCGCGGCGACCGGCGTGACTGGCGCTGGAACGACGTGCCGATGCGGGGCTCGCCGCCGGCACGGCCGATCAAGGTCGCGATCGTGCCCGAGGTGCCGGGCGGCAAGAACCATCCGGCGCAGGTCGCGGCGGTGCGCCAGGCTGGCAAGCATCTGCAGGCCGCGGGCTACGTCGTCGAGGAGGTGCTGCCGCCCGACATCGAGCGCGGCGTCGAACTCTGGCATGAGATCTGTGTCACCGACGTGATCGGCGGCCTCTGGCCGACAATGCAGAAGATGGGCGACCCCGACGGCATCGCCGCCATGCGGGGCTGGCTCGACATTCACAAGGCGGTCGACCTCGCGACCTATGTCGCCGCCCTCACCGAACGCGAAAGCCTGCTGTTCCGCTGGATGACCTTCTTCCAGCAGTGGCCGCTGCTGATCCTGCCCACGCTCGCCGATCTGCCGCCCAAGCAGGTGGCCGACATCACCCGCGACGGCCAGGCGCAGGTGCTGGAAGCGATGCGCCCCGCCCTGCTCGCCCCGCTGCTCGGCCTGCCCGGCCTCGCCGTTCCGGTCGGCAGCCACGGCAAGCTGCGCACCGGCGTCCAGATCATGTCGATGCGCAACCGCGAGGACCTCTGCCTCGACGCCGGCGAGGTGATCGAGGCGGCCGAGGGAATCGTGACGCCGATCGATCCGGCCAAGGCGTAGGCCGCTCGCGCCTACTGCTTGACCTCGCGGAAAATGCACTTCTCGACGCCCTCGCCCGACACTACAGCGCGTTGCGACCATTGCCACAAGGGCTTCCAGTAGGCGTCGAGGATATCGGCGGCGGCCTTCTTGTCGTCGACGATGTAGCCAAACTCCTGGAGATTCACCGGGTACATGTTGTCCGAGCCGATGTAGAAGACCCGGTCGTCGACCATCCAGAGTTTCGAATGGTTGGAGATCGTCTTGCCGCTCGGCCAGGTTGCGTCGGGACCAAAGCGGAAAGGCGCGAGATGCACGCGCTCGCACAGCAGCGCATTGACCGGATCGGGTCCCCTGCGGATCTCGTAGCGCGACAGCGGGTCCTTCGCCTCGACCCGCCGCTGGACGGCGTCGCGCAGATGACGCGCGAGCGCTTCCAGAGTAACGCCATTTGAATAGGTGCTGCCGCTGTTGCCTGCGGCGCCCAGGTTGGACAGCACGATGTAGATGTGGCCGTCGCGGCGACGCAGGAAATCGACGAGCCGATCGATCGTGCTGTCGGGAAACAGCGTGTCGGCACGCCCGAAACTGAAGCCGAGATCCTGCTGCACGATACGGATACTGTGCTGGGCGGCCCCCAACATGAGGTCGCGCGCGAGCTCACTTTGATTGGCGAAATCCTTGGTGATCCCGGCACCGAGCCGGCCGACCGCCAGGATCGGCACGCCGCCTGCAGCACGTGACGGCGAGATCGGCGCTGGGGCCACCGGACATTCATTTGCCGGCACGCTCTGCCCGCTGGCGAAATTCGCCAGGGATATCGACGCCTTCTTGCCGACGCTGGCACAGACATATTGCCAGAGTCGGTCGGCGAAGCGCGACGCGCTGGCCGCAGCGGGTCCGCGCACGCGCATCGACAGATCGTGCACCGGATTGTCGACCAGATAGTCAGGCGACCACATGTTGTGGCCGCCGACCATCGCCTCGCGGCCATCGACGGTGACGATCTTGGCGTGGTTCCAGGAGTAGCTGTCGCAATCCTCGGTAACGGCGCAGGAACGCATTGCCGCGACGCTCACCGTGAGCCGGGCCCCCGGAATGTCGCGCAGTTCGGAGGTCAGTTCCGAGAGAAACGCCGAAGCGTTGGCCTCATCCGGCGGATACTGGCCGACGATGATGCGGACCGAGACCGGCCGGCGGCTCCGTGCGAGGTCGTTCAGGGCATCGCGCAAGGCACCGAGAAAGCGGGTGTCGGGCGCCGGCTGCAGCAGGTTGATGTCGACGCTCTGCCGTGCCGCAGCAACGAGATCGTGGACATCGACCAGCAGTGCATCGGAATGACCGAAGCACACCTTGCGGTCTGCGCCACGTGGACTGCCCGGCAAAGGCCAGATGGTGCCGCAAACGCCGCCGCCAGCACAGTCGGTGTCGGTGCTGCAGGAGGGCAGCAGAATATCGCGGTCGCAGTCTTTGCAATCCAGTGGGTAGTACGGCAGATCGCTGGCCGGACGCCCCCAGCGGTTCGGACTCTGGATGAGCCAGTCGCGGCCGAGAACATTGCCTCTGGTGAGATCGTAGGTAATGCCGGCATAGGCGCCGCTCGGATCGCTCTTGGCGAGTTCGGCCTGCAATTGTTCGAGCAACGGTACCGGCGAGGATTCATCCGGCACTTGGATGCCGCGCGCACGCACCAGGCTCGCGACCGACGTCATTGCGGTGGGCGTGCCGTAGAAGCGTTCGGCTTGATGCCGGGAAATGGCGACGTTGGGCAGTGCGCCGCCGCACGAGCCCAGGACACCGAGGAGAATCAGGCAGCCTGCTCGGCTGGCCATGCGGGCGAAGGCGAGAGACATGGACAGAGACTTAATCCCCTCCCAAACTACAGAGCAACGTCAAACGCAATCGTCCTCCCGAGGTTCCATCGACATGAGCAGCAAAGCATCGCATTCGATCGGCTGGATCGGCCTCGGCCGTATGGGTGAGGCGATGGCCTCCCGCCTGGTCAAGGCCGGCCACGGCGTCTCGGTCTGGAACCGCACGGCGTCGAAGGCTGATCCACTGGCCCAGATCGGCGCCGAGGTCGTCACGGACAAGATGGCGATGGCCCACTGCGCCACCGTCTTCACCATGGTTTCGACCACTGACGACCTGAAGGACATCCTGTTCGGCAAGGGCGGTGTGCTGTCGGGCAACGCGCGACCCAAGCGCGTCGTCGACATGTCGTCGATCTCCGACTCCGGCTCGGCCGAGATCCGCAAGAGCCTGACCGAGGCAGGCGTCGCCTATCTGAGCGCGCCGGTCTCCGGCAACGCCAAGGTCGCCAAGGCGGGCAAGCTGCTGGTCGTGGCCTCAGGCCCCAGGGCCGAATACGACGCCGTCGAGCCGCTGCTCTCCGCCCTCGGCCGCTCGGCGATGTACGTTGGCGAGGGCGAGCTCTCGCGCATCTGGAAGATCGCGCACAACACCATGTTCGGCGTCATCATCCAGTCGTTGTGCGAGATCACCCTGCTGGCCGAGAAGGCCGGCATACCGCGCCATGTGTTCCTGGAATCGATCAACCAGAGCGTGCTGGGCTCGATGTACACGAGGTACAAGACGCCGGCGCTGGTGAATCTCGACTTCACCACCACCTTCACGCCCAAGCTGCTGCTGAAGGACATGGAACTGGGCATGGGCGCCGCCAAATCCTTCGGCGTGATGATGCCGACCGCGTCGGTTACGCGCGACTCGATACTGTCGCTGTCGCATCAGCATCCCGGCGATGTCGATTTCTCCGTGCTGCTGGTCGAGCTCGCGCGCGCCGCCGGCATGACGCTCAAATCCGAGAACGTCGAGGTAAGCGACGGGCTGAAATAGCCATGTCGAAGTTGCTGCTGAAATCCGGCATCGTCGTCACCCAGGACCCGACGCTGGGCGCCTTGCCCAGCGGCGACGTGCTGATCGAGGACGGGCGCATCGCCGCCATCGCGCCGTCGATCGCGGCCGGTGACGCCGAGACGGTCGATTGCGCCGGTCATTTCGTGCTGCCGGGCCTGGTCAATGCCCACATGCACACTTGGCAAACGGCGCTGCGCTCGGTGGCGGCCAACTGGACCCTGCTGGAATACTTTCGTCATGTGCACGCGGGCCTCGCCACGGTGTTCACGCCCGACGATATCCATGTCGCGACGCTGGCAGGGGCGCTCAACCAGCTCGACCACGGCGTCACCACCCTGGTCGACTGGTGCCACAACAACCCGACCCCGGCGCACACCGACGCGGGAATCGCGGGCCTCAAGGAGAGCGGCATCCGCGCCGCCTTCTTCCATGGCTCGCCCAAACCCGATCCCAAGCCTGGGGAGCCGCATTTCTCCGAGGTCCCTCACCCGCGCCAGGAGATCGAGCGCCTGCTGAAGGGGCCACTCGCCGATCGCAGTGCGCTGGTCACGCTCGGCATGGCGGTGCTCGGCCCGCACTATTCCACGCTGGAAGTCAGCGCCCACGATTTCGCTCTCGCCCGCGAGCTGGGCATGGTCGCGTCGATGCACCAGGGTGGCGGCGAGGCCAAGACCCCGGGCGGCTGGGAGACCTTGATGGCGCGCGGCCTGGTCGGCCCACACATCAACATCGTGCACGGCAACAACCTCACCGATGCGCAGCTAAAAGCCTTCGTCGAGCTGGGCGTCAGTTTCTCGATCACACCGGAGAACGAGATGGCGCAAGGCCACGGCCATCCCATCACCGGCCGTCTGCGCGCGCTGGGCGCGGGCCCCTCGGTCGGCGTCGACCTCGAATCGGCGATCAGCGGCGACATGTTCACGGTGGCCCGCATGGCACTGGCCTCGCAGCGCGCCCTCGACAATGCCGCGGAACGGACCAGGAGCGGCGGCATTCCCGCGACCTCGACCGTGCCGGCCGCCGAGGCATTCGACTGGATCACCACCCGGGGAGCCGCGATGCTGGGCATGGCCGATCGCATCGGCAGCCTGACGCCGGGCAAGCAGGCAGATATTGCGGTAATGTCGCTGGGACCGCTCGCCATGTGGCCGGTGCACGATCCGGTCGCCTCGGTGGTAATGCAGGGTTCGGGGGCGCGGATGCGCGACGTGCTGGTTGCTGGCCGCTTCGCCAAGCGCGATGGTAGGCTCGCATGGCCCGATATCGCGAGCCTGCGCGCCAGACTGGCGGCGTCGGGCGAGCGGATTCTGTCAGGACTAAAAGTAAAAAGCGTCAGCCGCGAAATAGCGGCGACATAATGGGAGGCTATCCATGACACGTCTGATTGCACTCGTGCTCACCGGGGCACTCGCAGTGGCGCTCGCCGCCCTGCCCGCTTCGGCGCAGAACTATCCCGACAAGCCGATCCACATCATCGTGCCCTTCACGGCAGGCAGCGCCACCGACGTCGTGGCGCGCGCGCTGGCCGCGGTCATGACCAAGAACCTGGGCCAGACCGTCATCGTCGACAACAAGCCGGGCGCCGGCGGCACGATCGGCGCGGGCCAGGTCGCGAAGGCTGCCCCCGACGGATACACGCTGCTCGCCAACTCCTCGGCGCACACGGTCAATGCCGCGATCTATCCCAACATGACGTATGACACGGTGAAGGATCTGCCTGCGATCAGCCTGCTCGCAGTGCAGCCCAACATCATGGTCGCCTCGCCGTCGAAGGGCTGGAAAACCGCGGCCGACTATGTGAAGGCTGCGAAAGAGCAGCCGGGCAAGCTCACCTATGCGACCGCCGGCACCGGCAGCGGCACCCACATGAACGCCGAGAAATTCAAGCTCGCCGCCGGCATCGACACGGTGCACATCCCTTATAAAGGCACGCCCGAGGCGCTCAGCGACACGATGAACGGTCGCACCGACATCTATTTCTGCCCGGTGATCGCCGCCCTTCCGATGATCCGCGACAACCGCGTGGTGGCACTGGCCAACGGCAGCCCCAAGCGCTCGTCGGTGCTGCCCGACCTTCCGACCACGGAGGAACAGGGCTTCAAGGACAGCGGCTACAATTTCTGGGTCGGCCTGTTCGCGCCGGCCGGCACGCCGTCGGCGCTGATCGAACGGCTCAATGCCGAGGTGAGGAAGGCGCTCGAGTCACCCGAGGTCAAGGAACGGCTGGCGGCGCTCGGTACCGACGCCTCGCCAACGACGGCGGCCGAATTCGACAAGATCGTCGCGCGCGAGGTCAAGGAAAACGCAGAGTTGGCCAAGAAGGCCGACATCAAGTTGCAGTAGGAGAAGCAGTGCCCGAAGTATTGTTGCAGACCACCGTCGTCGGCTCCTACCCGCAGCCCGACTGGCTGGTGAACCGCGAGATGCTGTCGAAGGTCGTTCCACGCACGCGCCTGAAAGAGATCTGGCGCGTGCCCGAGGCCTATCTGCAGCAGGCGCAGGACGACGCCACCCTGCTCGCCATCCGTGACATGGAACGCGCCGGCATCGACATCATCACCGATGGCGAGATGCGCCGCGAAAGCTATTCCAACCATTTCGCCACGGCGCTGGACGGCATCGACCAGGAGAACCCCGGCTACGTGATGACGCGGTCGGGCCAGAAGACGCCGGTGCCGCGAGTCGTCGGCAAGCTCCGGCGTACGCGGCCCGTGGAACTGCGCGACATGCAGTTCCTGCGCGCCAACACCGATCGTCCGGCCAAGATCACCCTGCCCGGCCCCTTCACCATGGGCCAGCAGGTCAAGGACGAGTTCTACAAGGACGCCGAGGCGATGTGCATGGACTATGCCGCGGCGGTGAACGAGGAAGCGCGCGACCTGGTCAAGGCCGGCGCCGACGTAATCCAGCTCGATGAGCCGTGGCTGCGCAACAATCCCGAAGAGGCCAGCCGCTACGCCGTAAAAGTGATCAACCGCGCGCTGGAAGGCATCACCGTGCCCACGGTGGTCCATCTCTGCTTCGGCTATGCCGCCGTCGTGCCGGGCCTCAGCAAGCCCACGGGATATTCGTTCCTGCCGCAGCTCGCCGACACCATCGCCCAGCAGATCTCCATCGAATCGGCGCAGCCCAAGATCGACCTCGGCGTACTGAAGGACCTCGCACCGAAGAAGGTCATGCTGGGCGTCATCGACCTCAACGATCCCGAGATCGAGACGCCGGAGAAGATCGCCGAACGCATCCGCGCCGGCCTGAAATACATGTCGCCCGACAAGCTGCTGCCGGCACCCGATTGCGGCATGAAATACCTGCCGCGCGCGACCGCCTTCGGAAAGCTGAAGTCACTGGCAGCAGGCGCGGCGATCGTGCGCAAAGAACTGTCATAAGGGACCGCGGGCCTCCAGGCCCGCTCAAATCATCGCCACGAGGCGGGCCTGGAGGCCCGCGGTCCCTTATGAGGACTAGCGGGCGATCACGCTGCCGTTGGGCCAGGCCGTCACCGACTTCTCGGTGTTGCCGCGCGTTGCCTTGGCTGTCCATTGGCCGTCCGGGCCGCGGCGCAGATCGTGGACGTCCTTGTAGCCCAGCGTCTGGAGGCGGACCTTCGTGTCGGCGGCGCCCGGCGCGTTTGCCGGATTGGTCTTGGTCTGCGCAGCCGCCGAGCTGGCAATTGCCATCAGGGCGGCGGCGAGGACGTAGCGTGTCATGACGCCAGTTTGCCCTTCAGAACATGGCCGAAGTAAGCCCCGGTCGCCTCGCCGTTCTCGAACGCCACGGCGCCGTTCACCAGCGTCGCCCTGATGCCCTCGGCCTTCTGCACCAGGCGGCGGGCGCCACCGGGCAGGTCTTTTTCGACCGTCGGCAGGCTGGGCCGGATGCCGTTCTCCTCGAACAGCACCACGTCCGCCCTGTAGCCTTCGCGGATCAGACCGCGATCGTCGAGTTCCCAGGCCTTGGCGTTGTCGTGGGTGAGCTTCTTGACCGCTTGCTCGAGCGTGAAGGCGCCGCGCTTGCGCACCCAGTAGCTGAGCAGATGCGTCTGCAGCGACGAGCCCATCTCCTGGCACACATGAGCGCCGGAATCCGAGAAGGTGGCGAGCGTGCGATCGTGCTTCAGGATGCCGAGCACGTCGTCCGGCGACTCGTTGACCAGCGGCTGGACATAGACCTGGTTCTCGTTGGCCAGCGACAGGTCGATCATGACCTCGACCGGATGCTGTCCGCGCGCCCTGGCAAGCTGCTCGACCGTCGGATCGTCCCAGTCGACGCCTTTCATCGCGAACAGGTTGGAATAGTCGGGCTTGCGCGGATCCGTGGTTGCGGCCCCTCCTCCCTGGAAGACGTTGTCGCGCGGCTTCATCCGGCCCTCGGCCGCCACCAGCTCGCGCCGCACCTCGGGATCGGCCAGCTGGCGCTTTTGCTCGTCCATCGGCAGGTCGCGGACCTTGCGCCACGCCGGTAGCACGTCGAACGGCAGATAGGACTTCAGCGAGAAAATGGCGTTGATCGAACGTGTCGTGCCCTGGCCGAACATGCGGCCACCGGCGGCGACCGTGTCGTCGATATAGCGCGTCTGGTAAGCCCAACCTGTCGGATCGTCGCCCTGCTTGGTCGCCAGCACGCCGAACATGATCGGCCGCTTGTAAGTGAGAGCGACTTCACGCAGGCGCGCAAGGAAGGCGCGGTGCGCCGCACCACTGGCGATATCAGGGCCGACCTGGAAGATACCGGCATCGAGTTCGGCCATCGCGGCAATGATGCGATCGATCTCCTCCCACTCGGCGATGCGGCTCGCAACAGGCGTGTCGTCGGGCGTCACATGCGTCGAGGCGCGCGAACTGGAAAAGCCCATAGCGCCGGCGCGCAACGCTTCCTGCACCGACGCGGCCATGCGCAACATGTCGTCCTCGGTCGCCTTCTCCGAGAGCGCGCGCTTCCCCATGACATACATGCGCAGCGCCGAATGGCCGATGTACATGCCGTAGTTGATCGCCTTGGGCAGCCGCTCGACGGTGGCGAGGTATTCCGGGAAGGTCTCCCAAGTCCAGTCGAGGCCGGCGGCCATCGCCTCCGTTGGAATGTCTTCGACCGCCGACAGGCAGCGCGCATACCAGTCGCGATCCTCCGGCTTGCACGGCGCCAGCGCGAAGCCGCAGTTGCTCATGATCACCGACGTGACGCCGTGCCAGCACGAGCAGGTACCCAGCGGATCCCACGCCACCTGCGCATCCATATGTGTGTGGCCGTCGATGAAGCCCGGCGAGACGATCAAGCCGTCGGCATCAATGGTGCGGGCAGCGACGGAGGTGACGCGGCCGATCTCGACGATCTTGCCGTCGGCGATGCCGACGTCGGCCGTGAAACGGGCCTTGCCCGAGCCGTCGACGACCGTGCCGCCGCGGATCACCAGATCGAGGGCCATCAGAGGCGATCCTTCTGTTCGACGATCTTCCAGTAGGTGTCCTTGGCCGAGATCTTTCCGCCGCGGAACGTATAGATGTCGCAGCCCTGGTAGTTGAGGTCCTCACCGTCTGCACCTTTGCCCTTTACGGTCCAGACCGAGATCGCGCGGTTGCCGGCAAAAATGTACTCCTTGTGGTCCCAGCGCATGTCCGGGATCACCTTGAAGCGGTCGGCGAGCGTCTTGCGGATTTCCGCCTTGCCGCGAAGCGTGCGACCGACCGGCTCCGGGCCGCGCGCCAGCCAGAAGGTGGCATCGTCGGTGAAGCAGGCGACGATGCGGTCGACGTCGCGGCTGTTGAAGGCCGCGGAAATCGACTTCATGAGTTCCGGTGTGGCGACGTCGGCGTTTGCGGCTGTGATGTCCGGCATACGAAACCTCCCGTGCGAACCTTGCAAAACGATTGCAGGCTTCACTGCCGTCGGCAACGCCGAAAGCCCACCCTGTCCGACGACGAGGCGGGCGATCGGCGCTCCAGTAATACGCTCGGTTACTCAGTGGCGACGCGGCCGCTGGCGTCGACGGTGACGCCTACGCGGGCACCACCGCGCGTCGCCTGGCCACGCCAATTGCCATCCGGACCACGCGTCAGGCCCCGCACGTTGCTGTAGCCCTCGGCCTCGATGCGGGCGCGAGCCACGGCCGACCCTTCGGCGTTGGCCGCTGGGAGGTTGGCGATGTCCGGAGTCGCAACCGACGGCGGCGTCACACCCGGCGTGGTCACGCCACCCGAGGTAGTGCCCGGCGGCATGATGGTGGCGCCGCCGATGCCCGGCGTGCCTGGCACACTGGGAGTCGTCACGGTGCCGGGATTGACCGGCGGGGTCGTTACGCTGCCGGGACCGACCGATGGCGAGGTCACAGTCTGGGCGCTGGTGGCGCCGGCGGCGGCGGCCACGAGGGCCAGGGTCAACACCTTACGCTTTATCATTCGTCTTTCCTCCTCCGGTTGGGGGTGGACGGAGAACGCGCCCCGCGGTTCGCAGTTCCGCAGTGCTTTCTTGCATTGGCCACATCGGCCTGCAGGCGTGCTAGCGTGTCTCCAACAAAAAGGGGAAACGCGCGGTGTACGATTACATTATCGTGGGCGGCGGCTCGGCCGGCTCGGTCATGGCCCATCGGCTCTCGGCCAGGAGCAGCAACAAGGTCCTGCTGTGCGAAGCAGGCCAGGACACGCCGCCGGGCAAGGAGCCGCCGGAAATCGCCGACAGCTATTCCGGCACGGCCTATTTCGACCCGCGCTTCCATTGGACCGAGCTCAAAGTCCATACCCAGGTCGTCAGTCACAACAATCCGCAGGAGAACCGGCCGCCGCTGCGCAAGTACGAGCAGGCCCGCGTGCTGGGCGGCGGCTCGTCGATCAACGGCCAGATGGCCAATCGCGGCGCGCCCACCGACTATGACGATTGGCAGGCGCGAGGTGCCGCCGGCTGGGGCTGGAACGACGTGCTGCCCTACTTCAAGAAGGTCGAGCGCGACCTCGACTTCGACGGACCGCTGCACGGCAAGGAGGGCCGCATACCGGTCCGCCGCATTCCGCGCGAGCACTGGAGCGGCCACGCCCAGGCGGTCGGCAAGGCGTTCGAGGAAAAGGGCTTCAAGTTCCTGCCCGACCAGAACGGCGAGTTCGTCGAAGGCTACTTCCCCGTCACCCATTCCAACGCCGAGGAACGGCGGGTGTCGGCGGCGATGGGCTATCTCGACACCGAGACGCGCAAGCGCCCCAACCTCACGATCTCGACCGACACCCAGGTCATGTCGCTGCTGTTCGAGGGCACGCGCTGCATCGGCGTGACGGCGATGATCGGCGGCAAGGAGCAGGAGTTCCGTGGCCGCGAGATCATCCTGTCCAGCGGCGCCATACACTCGCCCGCTCATCTGATGCGGGCCGGCATCGGGCCGGTGGGTCAGCTCGCCGAACTCGGCATTCCCGTCGTCTCTGGCTTGCCCGGCGTCGGCCAGCGGTTGATGGACCATCCCTCGATTGCGCTGTCCTCCTTCATCAAGCGCAGCGCGCGCCTGCGCGAACATACGCGGCGGCACATCCACGTCGGCCTGCGCTATTCGTCGAACCTGCCCGGCGTTCCCAAGGGCGACATGTTCGTGGCCGTGGCCAGCAAATCGGCCTGGCACGCGGTGGGCGAGCAGATCGGCTCGCTGCTCACCTTCATCAACAAGACCTACTCCGAGACCGGCCAGGTCAAGCTCGCCTCGCGCGACTGGCGACGCGAGCCGGTCGTCGAGTTCAACCTGCTTTCCGACAAGCGCGACCTCGACCGGCTGATGAGCGGTTTTAAGCTGATGGCCGCGGTGCAGATGACTGATGCGCTCAGGAAGGTGACGGACGTTCCCTTCCCCGCCTCCTACAGCGACCGGGTGCGCGAGATCGGCGTGGTCAACACCAAGAACAAGTGGTTGACCAAGGCGGTGGCCACCCTGCTCGACGGGCCGGCGGCACTCCGGCGCTACATGATCGACAATTTCGTGGTCGAGGGATTTACCTTCGACCAGGTGATGAACGACGACGAAGCGCTCGAAGCATTCGTGCGCAAGGCCGCGATCGGCGTCTGGCATGCCTCCTGTACCTGCCGCATGGGGCGCGACGACGATCCGATGGCGGTGGTCGACACGCAGGGCCGCGTGCGCGGCGTCCAGGGCCTGCGCGTCGTCGATGCCTCGGTCTTCCCCGTGGTGCCCTGCGCCAACACCAATTTCCCCACGCTGATGACGGCCGAGAAGATCTCGGAAGCGGTGTTGGCTGGACAATGAAGTTCAAACCGGACCGCGGGCCTCCAGGCCCACTCATGAGGCGGGCCTGGCGGCCCGCGGTCCGCTCGAGGAGCAAACCATGACTGTAATCCTGGGCAGCGGCGAGCATCGCTATCGCGTGGTCGAGAACTGGGCAAAATTGCCTGATGGCTGGGAGTTCCGCGACGTCGCGGCCGTGGCCGTCGACAGCAAGGACCACGTCTATGTCTTCAACCGTGGCCAGCATCCGATGATGGTGTTCGACCGCGACGGCAACTTCCTGCGTTCCTGGGGCGAAGGCCTGTTCAACCGCGCCCACGGCATCCATATCGACAGCGACGACACGCTCTACTGCACCGATGACGGCGACCACACCGTCCGCAAGATCAGCACCGATGGCAAGGTGCTGCTGACCATCGGCGTGCCCAACCAGCCCGCTCCCTTCCTGAGCGGCAAGCCGTTCAACCGCTGCACCCACACCGCGCTCTCACCCAAGGGCGAGATCTACGTCTCCGACGGTTACGGCAATTCGCGGGTCCACAAATATTCGCCCGACGGCAAGCATCTGATGTGCTGGGGCACCACCGGCACCGATCCCGGCGAATTCAATATCGCGCACAACATCGCCACCGACGAGGATGGCTGGGTCTACGTCGCCGACCGCGAGAACCATCGCGTGCAGGTGTTCGACGGCAATGGCAAGTACGAGGCGCAGTGGAACAACATGCACCGCCCTTGCGCGCTCTATTGCTGCGGCGGCAAGAATCCGCAATTCATCATCGGCGAGCTGGGACCGGGCATGCCGGTCAATACCAAGCACACGAACCTGGGACCGCGGCTCAGCATCGTAGACAAGAAGGGCAAGACGATCGCCCGGCTGGGTGGCGAGCATGGCCCGGGCCAGGAGACCGGCCGCTTCCTGTCGCCGCACGGCCTTGCAGTCGATTCGAAGGGTGACATCTACGTCGGCGAGGTGAGCTACACCAACTGGCCCAGCACCCATCCCGGCGTTCCGGTGCCGAAATACCTGCGCTCACTGCAGAAGCTGGAAAAGGTCGCCTGATGGACCCTGCCGGCCGTCTGCATCTGATCGGGTCGATCCCGCTCGACAACAGCGAGCAGGTGTTCCGTGCGCTGGCGGCGGAACTCGGCCCGTTCTTGAGCCGCATGCCCGACGGCGAGACCGGCGAACGCTCGCGCTGGGTCTATTTCCAGCGCCAGATGCTGCTCGACCATCCGGCCATGGAGATCGATCCCACGGTGCCGCCCTACAAGTTCATCCAGTGGGATGGCAAAGTGGTGCGCGAGGTCGAGCAGGTGCGCTTCAAGCCGAGTGTCGATCCCGCCACGGTGGTGTTCGAGACCGGCTACGACAAGGCAGCGCTCGCGTCCTACAGCATCTTCAAGCGGCTGCGCGAGGCCGGCGCCATTCCTCTGCATGTACGTTTCCAGGTCTGCCTGCCGACACCGCAGGCCAGCGGCTATCTCTATGTGAGCGGCCCGGCGCGCGAGACCTACTTCGGAGTCTACGAGCGCGCCCTGAAGGCGGCGCTGGTCAACATCGTGAAGGCGATCCCCGCCGATGATCTCTCGATCCAATGGGACGTCTGCCAGGAGGTGCTGGCCTTCGAGAACTATTTCAAGGACCGGCCGGCCCACTACAAAACGCAGATCTTCGAGATGCTCGGCCGGCTGGGCGATGCCGTGCCCGCAGGCGTCGAGATGGGTTTTCACCTCTGCTACGGCTCGCCGCGCGACGAACATCTGGTGCAGCCCAAGGATGCCGCCATCCTCGTTGAGATGATGAACGGCATCGCAGCGGCCGCGAAACGGCGCATCGACTTCCTGCACATTCCTGTTCCCAAGGGCCGTACCGATGAGGCCTACTACGCCCCGCTCGAAGGCTGGAAACAGCCGCCAAATCCCAAGGGGGGAACCAGGCTCTATCTCGGGCTGCTGCACTACGACGATGACGCCGGCGACAAAGCCCGCATCGCCGTAGCACGGCAGTTCGCGGACGATTTCGGCCTGTCGGCCGAATGCGGCTGGGGCCGCACCGAGCCCGGGCGCCTGCCCGGGCTTCTGAAATCTCATCGTGTTGCTGCGGAGGCATTCTAATGGTTGAACGCGTACTCGTGGTCGGACCCAAGGACACCATCTCCATGGTCGACGACCTCGCGCCCAAGGGCTTCGAGATCGTGAAGGCGCTGCACAACTCGCCGGAGATGAAGGCAGCCCTGCCGGGCACCGACTACTTCGTTGGCTTCGTGCAGCAATACGTCAACCCGCAGCTCTTCAAGGACGCGCCGAAGCTGAAGCTGATCCAGCTGCTGAGCGCCGGCTACGACCGCGCCGATCTGAAGGCCGCACGCGCCAGCAAGGTTCCGTTTTGCAACAACGGCGGGGCCAACTCCGTCGCCGTCTCCGAGCATGCCCTGTTGCTGATGCTGGCGGTATCGCGCCGCCTGATTACCCAGCACGCCAACGTCACGGCCGGCCGCTGGCACGGCAACGCCCCGCCGACCGTCCACGAGGTCCGCAACAAGGTCCTGGGCATTGTGGGCCTGGGCACGATCGGCAAGAAGGTGGCGCGGCTGGCACAGGCCTTCGGCATGATCGTCCACTACTACGACATCGCCCGCCTGAAGGAAGAGCAGGAGGATGCGCTCGGGGTGCGTTTCCGGCTGCTGCCCGAGATCCTGCGCCATTCCGACATCGTCTCGTTGCATGTGCCGCTGAACGATTCGACACATCACCTGCTGGGTGCCGCCGAGCTCGCGGCCATGAAGTCGTCGGCGATCATCGTGAACACATCGCGCGGCCCGGTGATCGACGAAAAGGCGATGACCGCGGCACTGAGTGCCGGCAAGCTGTTCGGCGCCGGCCTCGACGTCTTCGACGAGGAGCCGACGCCGCCTGACAATCCCCTCCTGAAGCTCGACAATGTCGTGCTAACCGCCCATCTCGCCGGCCCGACCTGGGAGAGCAACATCACCCGCCTGCGCAACGGCTTCGACAACGTCCAGCGTGTGGCGCGTGGCGAGCCGGCGCTCTGGGTGGTTCCCGAACTTCTTTAGGAGACGATCCATGCGTCAACCGACCCGCCGCGGCCTCCTCGGGGCCGCGCTCGCGGCACCAGCCCTCGTGCGTTCGGCGTCGGCCCAGAGCGATTGGCCCAAGGCGCCTATCCGCTGGGTCGTGGCATTCGCCGCCGGCGGCGCCGCCGACACCGTCGCGCGCAATCTCGCCGTGCGGCTGACCGAAATGCTGGGCCAGCAGGTCATCATCGAGAACCGGACGGGCGGCAACGCCGTCGTGGCGGCGAACGTCGTCCTGCAATCCCCGCGTGACGGCTACACTTTCCTGGTCGATGCCGCCAACCAGATCACCAATCCCTACCTGATCAAGGATGTGCCATTCGATTACGAGGCGACCTGGCTGCCGGTGACGCAGCTGTCGATCTTTCCCCAGGTCGTGGCCGTGAAGCACGACTTTCCCGCCAAGACCATCCAGGAATACATCGCGATGGCCAAGGCCAAGCCCGGCACCGTCAGCTACGGCACGCCGCCCGCGGCCGGCATGGGCCATCTCGCGGGCGAGGCGCTGCAGAGCCTAGCCGGCATCAAGCTGATCCATGTCCCCTATCGCGGCGGCGCCGACGCTGCCCGCGACATCGGCGCGAGCGCGGTCGACTCCGTCATCATCACGACCTCGTCGATTCGCCCGCCCGTGGCGGCAGGTCGCGCCCGCGTGCTGGCCGTGACCAGCCTGAAGCGCGCGGCCACGCTGCCCGACGTGCCGACACTCGCCGAGAGCGGTCTTCCCGGCTTCGACATGAACGACTGGAACGGCCTGTTTGCCGCAGCCGGCACGCCGGCGCCGCTGATCGCCCGCATGCAGGCAGCCGTCGCCGAAGCCTGCAAGGACGCGAAAGTGAGGGAGCGTCTTGATCCCTCCGGTGCCGAACTGGTCGCCAACACGCCCGCCGAGTTCGCTGCCTGGATCAAGGGCCAGCGGACCCTGCTCGGCAAGCTCATCAACGAGGCAGGCATCAAGCTCAATTGAGCCTCGGCTGATCAACGCGTGAGCATTGGGGCGGCCTCGCTGCCTCAATTGGTGCATTGCAGCATTTCCTCTTGTATCGCCACATTTGGCGCCTAATTATCGCGTGTGCGTCGCAGCATAGCGACGTTCGGGAGGATGCCCACTTATCCGCGTCTTGCGCAGAGGGACCCATGCCCGATTCCGGTTACGTGACGGAAGACTTGCAGGAACCGCGCGGCGATCTCGCTTCGCGCGTGCTCGCCATGCCGACCGACACCAATCCGAAAGGTGACATCTTCGGGGGCTGGATCATGTCGTTGATGGACATGGCCGGCAAAATGTCCGCCACCACCGTCGCCAACGGCCGCGTGGTCACCGTCGCGGTGGACCGCATCGTGTTTCGCGAACCCGTGAGAGTGGGCGACGTCGTGTGCTGCTACACCGAGACCCTGCGCACTGGCCGATCGTCGGTGACGCTATCGATCGAGGTCTGGGCGATGCGACAGGGTCAGGGTGTCCGGGTCAAGGTGACCGACGCCGTCTTCACCTTTGTCGCGGTCGACGACGATGGCCGTCCACGAGCCATCGCCACAGCCTAGGCCGTTTGCAGCGGCGCCCTATAAGTCTCCTTGAAGGCGAGGAGCGCCGAGAAGGAGATTGCGGCGGCTGCCATGATCATGAAGGCCGGGCTGTAGTCTTTGCCCGTGCGGCTGACCAGCCCCGTTGCCGCCAGCGGGCTGAGGCCGCCCACCAGCCCCAGGGTCACATTGTAGCCGTGCGCGATCGCGGTGCAGCGTACCGCGACGAGCGCGGCCTCGACCATGATGGCCGGTTGCGTGCCGACGAAGGTGCCGACGGCCAGAACGAAGCCCAGCTGTCCCAGGAGCGCGACCGCGGGATCGGCATGGTGCATCAGCCAGAAGAACGGCAGGGCGCCGACGAACCCGAGCACTATGGCGCCCACGAGAAAGGTCGGGATCGCCATTGCCGCCACCGAGAAGGTGAGCGCGGCGCGGCGGCCGAACCGGTCGCCGATATAGCCGATCAGCGCACCGCCCACCGGGCGCATGAGGAAGCCGACGGCAAAGATACCGAAGGCCGCCAGCACCGCGCCACCGGATCCGCGCCCGGGAAGAACGCACGGCCGATGCCGGCAGCGAAGTAGCTATAGATCGCGAAGTCATACCATTCGAGCACATTGCCGATGGCGCCGACCGCAATGGTCCGTGTCGTGCTCGTCGTACTCGATGACATTCCCCGCCCCTTACCTGATCCCGCCGCGACGCCCGGAGCCGAACAAGCGCCTCCATAGGGCAAGACCGATCGCGCCCGCGATCACTGGTCCGAGCATGACGATGAAGAGGCGCACCGGGTCGACGAGTTGAAAGACAAGTCCAAACCCGTCCAGCCCCACGATGTTGGGATCCTGCTGCGGCCGTATGACGACGAACCGCACCAGCCAGGACTGGCCTGTGGGGTCCTCGGTCACCAGAAGCCAGGTGGCCATGCCGATGCCAACGATCCAGAGAATAGACAGAACAGCCCCGACAGACCTCATCGCCCCCACTCCCCCCGTTCGCGCGGGCAGAGGCTATCACATCGCCATCGCGCACCGAGGAACTCGTTCACGCATTCGGGAGAGGCCCTTGGCATAGGTGCCACGACGGCTCACCGCCGCACCGGTCAGGTGGATCGTCGGGGCGGCACAGCGGAACTCCGTCAGCGGATGGAGAAGCGGTCGGGCGGGACGAACAGGTTCCACCATATGACCTCCATGGTCGCCGACATCGATTGCTGCTATCGGATTGTGACAGGGGTCGACCGAACGATCGATAGCGACGGAGTCTTGCCTTGGATGCGATTTTTCCGAACCATGTCACCTATGAGTTCGTCACCTTGTTCGTCGTCCTCGACCCGATTGCGAGCCTGCCCGTCTTCGTCGCCGTTACCTCCGGACTTACCCGACGACAATCTCTCCTGGTCGGCTTCTACGCGCTCGGCATCTCTTTCCTGGTGTTGCTGTTCTTCATCGTCGCCGGACAGCACCTGCTCAACGCGCTGAAGATCCCGATGGCCTCGTTCCAGCTCGCCGGATCTCTCGTCCTCCTGCTGTTCGGTCTGAAAATGGTGCTGGGCAAGATATCGGAGGAAGCGGATGCCGCGGCGACATCCGGCGGCCTGCTCGAGCGTGCGGTCTATCCCCTGGCAGTGCCTGGCATCGCCGGCGCCGGTGCGATGCTGACGGTGGTCCTGCTCACCGACAACAACACCCGCTCGGTCGCCGAGCAGGCGACGACCACAGGCATTCTGCTCATCTGCCTGGTCATCTTCTTCGTCCTGTTCTCGCTGGCGGGAGCGATCTTTCGCGTGCTTGGCCAGCCCGGTGTCGAGATCGTCAGTCGCGTCTTCGGGCTGATCCTGGCCAGCATCGCCATCACCAGCCTCGTCATCGCGATCAAGATGAGTTTTGGAATACCCTTGGGTTAGTCGAGGCCGACTGGCGTTCGCCTCATCCGACCAAGCGCCAGACACGCCCCGCCATGGCGATTGCGCGCCCGAACAGCAAGCCCGAACACGCCATGGCAACCATGGTCGCATAGTATCGCCAGATCTTGCCGTTCGGCCCGATCGCCGCACCTGCGATATCGACAAGGGCCGCCGTCAGCACCAGAACCGCGATCCAGATGACGGTGCGCCTGCCGGCGGGTCGCACCACCAGCCAGAACTCATCGACTTCCAATTTCATGGTCAGGCCACGCGCACCGCCGATGACCAAGCCTCCCCCCAGGGCGGCCCAGAAGGGCCACACCGGTTGCTTCATCCTGGCTTCCATGAACACCAACAGGAGGCCTGCGATCATCGCGAGCCACGGCGACCAGAACAGTCGCCTGAGCCTGACCGTCCTGCGCCGGCTCTCCCATAAAGCAAAGTACAGGCAAGCCGCTGCGCTCGGCAGGAGAAAGACATGCAACAGATTGAGCTTGTAGGCGAACATTCGAGCTTGAAGCCGGTCGTGGACGGGGATGCCAGTCGTTCCACCGAACTTGCACCGCCGTCAACTCTTGAATGTGGGAGCCGGTTGAGGGAGCTCCGGCCACGTGGCACCATGCGACACAAGGAGAAGATGTACCTCGCAAACCTCGACTTCGTGTCCGCAGTTTCCTCCGGGCGCACCAACCTGCTTAAGGCATTCCTCCTCCTGGGGCTTCTTCTGGCATCGCCGGCGTTCGCGCAGGCGCCTCCCGGTTCAGGACGAGCGCCGGTGCCCAACGTGCGTGCACCGGTGCCGCAAGCGGCCCCTGCGGCGGCAGCACCTGCCAGCACTGTCGCTCAGCCCCGTTCCCCCACGCCTTCGGAAAACGAACGACAGCTGCAGGGCGCGGCAGGCGTGGGACGCGTCGTCGACGGCGACACCCTGAGACTAGAGGGACGGACCTATCGCCTGTGGGGCATCGATGCACCCGAACTCATCCAGGTGTGTCAGCGCGACGGCCAGGGGTACGCCTGCGGTCGCGAGGCTGCCGCCTACCTCCGCATGCTGCTCGTTCCCGAGCCGGTGCTCGGCGAGAACGCCCCTCCAGCAACGGCTCCCCAGCTCGTCTGCACACCGCGCACCAGCGATCAATACGGCCGGACCGCGGCGCTCTGCCGGCTGGGCGACAAGGACCTCGGTGCCGAGATGGTCCGCGCCGGCTGGGCCCTGGTGTTCACGCGACACAGCAGCGACTACGCGCCGGAGGAAGACGAGGCGCGCGAGGCGCGGCGTGGCCTGTGGTCCGGCACCTTCGACATGCCATGGGATTGGCGCGCGAAGCGGCTGGGTGAATGAGGGGCGGGCCTGCTGCGCCAGTCAAAGCCGCGTGGCAAATGTCGTGTTCCCAACCCGATGAACATTCTCGAAATGGGGAGGCACGAGGCGCTCCTTGGCAATCCGGTAGTTGCCGTCATGCAACGGCTCGTAGACCCGTTCGTCGGTGTTATCGAGGACGACGATCCCGCCGTGTTTGACGAAGGGCGTCCAGCTTTCAAAGGCTTCGCGCGCGCCGTCGGGTGAATGATCGGCATCGAGCAGCAGGAGATCGATTGGCTTCTGCCAGCTCGCCGCGATCTGGCGCGAAGTCCCCTTGCAGACGGTGACGGTGCCTTCGAGCTTGAAGTGCTTGATCTGCGATCGAAAGACCTGCTCGAGCGTCTGGCCGCGAAACTTCCTGAGGACATCCACGTAATGGGGAACCGAGGCTGGATCGCCGGAGCAATCGAACGGATCGACGCAATAGACTTGCCCGCTGCCCTGCAGACGCCGCGCGCCGGCCATCAGAAACGTGCTGCGCCCCATGAAGACGCCAACCTCGACGATGGTCGGGTGAGGCGCCAGGTCATAGGCGGCAGCAGCGACAGCCCGCGCCGCCTCGCCCGCTCGCCAGCCCGGGATGTTTGCCGAAAGCTCGACCAGCCAGTCGAGCGCTGCATCGCTTGATGCCATGTTCCGACCTTCGGATAATGGCGGAGGGGAAGGACCTGCCAGCAAACTCTCTCTGCGTAGCGGTGCGGGGTGCTGCGGAGCCCTGCGCGGGTGCAATTTTCACCTCGGCGTCCGATATCTTTCGGCCGCCAGGTATTTGTTCCGCCCCAGCAGCTCCTGGTCCACCGTCCCCGTCACGTAGGCCAGGATGCGCGCCCAATCCATAACCGCCCCCTGCCCTGTCCTGCCCCCGGCGACGGCGTCGTGGGCCGTCTGGAAATTGTACGGGAATACCACCGGCACCGTTATGCTGGTCCTACATAACACCGGCGTTCCGGCCGTTTCAGTTTTTTGACCAAACGGGGTCTGCCACAAACTGCTGCTACGTCTCAACACCCGCAAGCAAGATGTGCTGCGCTTCCTCTCCGACCCCAACGTACCGTTCACCAACAATCTAGCCGAGCAGGATGCGAGGATGATGAAACTCCGCCAGAAAATCTCCGGTGGCTTACGCTCCGAGGACGGCGCGACGGACTTTGCAACAATCCGATCGCTTCTCTGACCGCGAGGAAGCAGGCGTGGAGCTTGCTCGATACCTTGATGAGAAATCGCGTCAGCCTGATTCGACGATTACGATTGGCCTGAGCTTGGTCGAGGTAGCTGGGCAGTTACGGAATAAGAAACTCGGATTCCAGACCGGCCAGCCACGCCTCGAAGCTCCGCAGCACCTTCACCAATGCGTCCGACATGACGACCTCCCGATGCCTTTGTTTGTTTTCATGGTGGTGACCTCAAGGATGGCCCGCAAGTCACCACGCCTTCACCCGAGCGGCAGCACGTCCTTGATGATGCGCTGGGCGATCTCGTCCTTGCCCATCACGACCAGCTCGGCGCCGAGGTGGCCTATCTC
>Ga0194051_1000533_pt1 | contig 21548 bp, 19 predicted proteins | sample SepL2320m_MetaG_FD_161275 | JGI IMG/M metagenome (GOLD analysis project Ga0194051, IMG submission 161275) | Anoxic zone freshwater microbial communities from boreal shield lake in IISD Experimental Lakes Area, Ontario, Canada - Sep2016-L239-20m | ecosystem: Environmental > Aquatic > Freshwater >... | reverse complement strand
CGAGTGAACTGGACGCTTGCCTCGATACCTTCCGGATCGAGATGGGTGAAGCGGCCTGGAAGACGACCGCGGTTGTCTGCGTCACCGAAATGGGTCGAAGGGCATATGTCAACGGCACCTCGGGCACCGACCACGGTGTTGCATCGGTTGCTTTCCTGCTTGGCGGCGCCATCAACGGCAACAAGGTCTTTGGCAGCTGGCCTGGCCTCGCCAAGGCAGATCTCGTGAACGGCGTTTCGCTGCGCGCCACAACCGACATGCGTGCCGTCTTCAAGGGTCTCCTGCAGGATCACCTTGGTGTTCCACGCACTCTGCTTGACACGGAGGTCTTCCCGGCGAGCCAGACCGTTGCGCCGATGCAGGATCTGCTCAAGACGCCGACAGTGGCATCTGCCAGCCCTGTGCCCACCATGGCAGTCGCACGTTCCATGGCAGCGGCAGGCTCCACGGCAGCAGCACGCTCCAAGTCAGCGCGGGCCACCGCAAAGGCCAGCCCGCGCCGCGAAACGGCACTCGCGCGGTTCCGCAGGAAGAATGGTCTCAGCTGAAGCCGTGAGCGGCCAGTTGAATGGCCGACCGGGGCGTGATGCGCCCCGGTCGGACTGTCACGCCGGATAGATCACGCCTTTCTTGACGATAATGTTGCCATAGAGGCGCGGTTCGCTGGAGGCGACGATGGCGAAGCACGCCTTTACCTTGTTGTAGAAGGCATCGCCCACCAGCGGCACGATCTTCTGCTCGGGTTCATGCTTCAGCAGGACGGAGGCGAAGTCCTCGAACACCGGCTCCATGCGTTTGGGATCCATGTGGGCGGCGGGCCGCCACACGGCCTCCGGCACCATGTCGTCCACCGGCATCACGGAGAGGATGGCGTCGAGGATGCGTGGCGCGCCGTGGCCGTCGAGCCTGACGACACGCTTGCCATGCTCCTCGGCAGGATAGTTGCCGTCCACGATGGCGATCTCGTCGCCGTGGCCCATCGCGCGCAGCACGCGCAGGAGATCCGGGCTCAGCAGCGGATCGATACCTTTGAGCATCAGGCCTTCTCCTTGAACAAGACATTCCGGTTGATGATGAAATTGTCGAACAGTGGCAGGCTCGCGGCGCCGAGCGCGCGTGCGTCCGCGCCGATGGTACCTTCGAGGATCGGAAAGTCGGCCAGCCCCTGGCGATCGACGCGCGCCAGAGCCTGCTGAACCGCTTCCACGAAGCGGGCCCGCACATGGAGCGGCACTGCACCATCGATGATGATCGCCGAGCAGTCGAGAACGGCCATGACGCCTGAGGCAGCAGTTGCGACGTTGAAAGCCGCACGGGTGAGCCAGCGATCGAGTGATGGTCCCGCCCCGCGCCATTCGCCCAGATCGCGCCACAGCAGTTCTGGATCCCCACCTTCGCGCTTGATGTCGCGCTCAAGCGACGCAAGCGATGTCGAATGCACCAATTGTTCTGATTGTCCCAGTTCCGACGTCACCGGGAGCGAGGCCAGTGCGCCGGCATTGCCATGGCGGCCCAGATACAGGCTGCCATTCAGCACCACGCCGCCGCCGATGAAGTAGCCGAGATAGAAATAGGCGAAGTCCTGCAGATCACGGCCGCGGCCGAACAGCAACTCCGCCGCGCAGGCAGCGGAGGCATCGTTGCAGAAATGAATGGGCCAGGTGAAGCGCGTGGCGATTTCCGCCTGCAGGTCAAATCCCTTCCATGCCATCAGCACATCGGGCGGTGCGCCCACATCCTCTGCCCAGTTCCACAGCTCGAAGGGTGCGGCGATCCCCATGCCGCTGATCCGCCCGCGCTGCTCAGGCGTCAGCCCCGAGACGAGTTCTTCCACACCCGAGGTCACGAAGCTGATCATCTCGGTAGGCGAAGGGAAGGTGTAGGGCCGGTGGATGGTGTGGCGTACGTGGCCAGCGAGATCGACAAGCATCAGGTCGCCCGAACGTCGCCCCACCTTGAGCCCGATCGAGAAAGCACCATTCGGATCGAGCTCGAAAGGCACCAGCGGCTGGCCCACCTTGCCGCGCTGGGGGGTGCATCGCTTCAGCAGTCCGTCAGCCTCGAGCTGGCGTACGATGACCGAGACAGTTTGTGCAGAGAGGCCGGTCAGCCGCGCCATTTCGGCCTTCGGCAACTGCCCGTGCAGGCGGACGAGGGACAGGATCAGGCGTTCATTGTAGAGCCGGACGCCCGTCTGCGTGGTGCCACGCGAAAGCTCGGGGTAACTGTCCCCGCGCGTGCCGCTGGCCCATTCGATCGACATTGCAGTCCCGTTCCCTGTGCAGATGGCGCACAGATTTCCAGCAGCCCGGGAGACTGTCAATCAATAAATCATTCCGGTTTACTTATTGACAGTGGTCAATTTTTGAGTTGAGAATGCTCCCATGTGCAGGAGTGTGGACACACATTCCCCTCCCGCACCTGGAGTAACGAAACGTCACCTAACCCCTTGATAGGGGTAAAACAAACTGATGGGAGGCCTATGTGAAGACCCTTTTCAAAGCTGCTCTGCTCGGCGCTGCGGCGACCGCTGTTTTTGCCGTCACCCCCGCTCTTGCGGCTGATGGCGTCTGCCTGATCACCAAGAACAACACCAACCCCTTCTTCGTGAAGATGAAGGAAGGTGCAGAAGCCAAGGCCAAGGAACTCGGCCTCGAATTCCAGGCCTTCGCCGGCAAGGTCGACGGTGACGCCGGCCCGCAGATCGAAGCCATCGAGAACTGTGTCGCCTCCGGCGCCAAGGGCATCCTGATCACCGCGTCGAATGACTCGGTCATCCCCGCCCTCAAGGAAGCCCGCGGCAAGGGCCTGCTGGTCATCGCCCTCGACACGCCGATTGGCGATGCCGAAGCGGCCGACTCGACCTTCGCCACCGACAACTTCGAGGCTGGCGTCCTGATCGGCAAATGGGCCAAGGCCCAGATGGGCGATGCCGCCAAGGATGCCAAGATCGGCATGCTCAACATCAACAAGGACAACATCTCGGTCGACGTCCTGCGTGACACCGGCTTCCTCACCGGCTTCGGCATCGAAGTTCCGAACGGCAAGGTGATGGGCTCCGAAACCGATCCGCGCGTGATCGGCCACGAGACTTCGAACGCCAATCCCGAAGGCGGCCTCAAGGCAGTAGAAAACCTGCTCGCCAAGGAGCCGAATATGAACCTGATCTACACGATTAACGAGCCGGCAGCCGAAGGCGCCTTCCAGGCGATGAAGGCGGCGGGCAAGGAAGCTCAGGCTCTCATCGTCTCGGTCGACGGTGGCTGCCCGGGCGTGCAGAACGTGAAGGCTGGTGTCATTGGCGCAACCTCCATGCAGTTCCCGCTGCTGATGGCATCGAAGGGCGTCGAAGCCGTCGCTGCCTTCGCCAAGGATGGTTCCAAGCCGAAGAACTCGGAAGGTCTGACCTTCTTCAACACCGGCGTCCAGCTCATCACCGACAAGCCGGTCGATGGCCTGCCCTCCATCACCTCGGAAGAGGGCCTGAAGATCTGCTGGGGTTGATCCCAACGCAGTTTTTCTGAGTTGAACAGCATGAGGGGCGGCCTTAACGTCGCCCCTCATACAAGATGCGGAGAAACATCCGCACGTTATCACCGGGGATGGACAGATGAGCAACAGCGGTCAGCCGACGAAAACTATTCCTGACTTCGAAGGGACGCTCACCAAGGCCGACACCTCGGTTGCTTCGTTCGAGGCGGAACACTTGGGCGGTCTGCAGAGGCTGCGCATTTTCCTCCAGGCCTATCCGGTCGCGGTGCCGATCTTCGTTCTCCTGCTTTCAATCCTGCTTTTCGGATTCACAACCGACGGCAAGATCTTCCTGCCGGGTAATCTTTCAACCATCCTCAAGCAGATCACGCCGATCGGCATCATCGCAATCGCCCAGACCATCATCATCCTGACGGCTGGCATCGATCTGTCCATCGGCGCCATCATGGTCCTGGCCACCATCATCATGGGCAAGCTAGCAGTCCAGTCGGGCGTCCCCGCGCCTGCCGCCATGGCCATCGGTTTCTTCGCTGGCGGCGTCATGGGTTATTTCAACGGCTTCCTCGTCACGCGCTTGCGCTTGCCGCCATTCATCGTCACGCTCGGTACGCTCTATATCTTCCAGGCGCTGAAGCTCTGGTATTCGCAATCTGAATCGATCCGCAATGTTGATACCGAGGCAACGGCACCGCTGCTGATCTGGTTCGGCAAGGTCATCTCCATTGGCGGCTTCCAGATCCTCTATGGCACCATCGCGTTCCTGCTGCTGGCGTGGCTCATGTCATATATCCTCAAGCATACCGCATGGGGACGCCACGTTTACGCCGTCGGCGACGATTTGAACGGCGCCATGCTTTCAGGTGTGCAGACCGATAAGATCCTGCGCTCCGTCTATTCCGTGGCAGGCGTTATCGCTGCTTTCGCCGGCCTGGTTCTGATCGGGCGCGTCGGTGGCACGGTCACGCCGCTTGCGGGTGAAACCGCCAACCTCGACTCCATCACCGCCGTGGTGATTGGCGGCACCTCGCTGTTCGGGGGCCGCGGCACCATCGTAGGCTCTGTGCTGGGCGCCATCATCGTCGGTGTGTTTCGCTTCGGCCTGTCTCTGTCACGTGTTGACGTGCTCTGGCAGGACTTCACCGTCGGCATCCTGATCATTGCCGCCGTCGCCATCGACCAGTGGATCCGCAAGGCCTCGGCCTGAAAATTCCAACACGTCAACGCGTCAAGCACGGGCACCGTCATGAACACCACCGTCGAACCGATCCTCACGACGCGCAATCTGGTGAAGCGCTATGGCCGCGTCACCGCGCTCGATCACTGCGACTTCGACCTCTACCCCGGCGAAATTCTCGCGGTGATCGGCGACAACGGGGCGGGCAAGTCCACTCTCATCAAGGCCATTTGCGGCGCCGTGACGCCGGACGAGGGTGAGATCAGGCTGGATGGCAAGCCCGTGCACTTCCGCTCTCCGCTCGAAGCGCGCAATGCCGGGATCGAGACCGTTTATCAGAATCTTGCGCTGTCGCCCGCCCTGTCGATTGCCGACAACATGTTCATGGGCCGCGAAATCCGCAAGCCGGGCTTCCTCGGCAACGTGCTCAAGAAGCTCGATCACAAGGCGATGGAAAAGATCGCCCGTGACAAGCTCACCGAACTGGGCCTCATGACCATCCAGAACATCAGCCAGGCGGTGGAAACGCTGTCCGGCGGCCAGCGTCAGGGCGTCGCCGTGGCACGCGCTGCCGCCTTCGGCTCCAAGTTGGTCATCATGGACGAACCAACTGCCGCGCTTGGTGTCAAGGAATCACGCCGCGTGCTGGAACTGATCCTCGACGTGAAGCGCCGAGGCCTGCCCATCGTTCTCATCTCGCACAACATGCCGCATGTCTTTGAAGTGGCGGACCGCATCCATATCCACCGTCTCGGCAAGCGTCTCTGCGTGATCAACCCGAAGGATTTCACCATGTCGGATGCGGTGGCCTTCATGACTGGCGCCAAGGCACCACCTCCGGAATTGATGGCCGCCTGATAACAGAAACGAACGCCGCCTCAGCGCGGCGTTTTCTTTTCCTGCGCGCGCTTGTGCGCGGTGAGTGCCATCATCCGCCTGTCACGCCAGGCCGTGGCGTCTTCGAGCTTTTCCTTCGGCACGGCGGCCCGCCGTTCCACATCCAGGGTTGCGCCAATTGAGTCAGGCCAAGCAGCTGCAGCGGACTGGCTGTCACCAACGCGGCGAATGGTCGGTCCATAGCGCTCGAGGTAGTCTGCCACGCCTTGCGGCGCATTGAGGTCGATGGTCTCGATCGGACCCATGAAGCTCCAGCGCAACGCCAGGCCGTCCTTGATGGTCTTGTCGAGGTCTTCGGCAGACACATAGCCCTCTGCGATGAGCCTGAAGGACTCATTCAGGACGGCCAACTGCAGCCGGTTGAGGATGAAGCCCTCGATTTCACGCTTCACCGTGATCGGGGACATGCCGCAACTTGCCATGAAGTCGCCTGCCCGCGTGATGATGTCTGGCGAGGTAAAGTCCGCGCCGCAGAGTTCGACGATGGGTGCCAGGTGCGGCGGGTTCAGTGGATGCGAAACGAGGCAGCGCTGGCGGGTGGCGAGCCCGCCAAAGATAATCGATGGCATGATCGCCGACGTTGAACTGGAGATGATCGCATCGGCCGGGGCAAGCTTCTCCACTTCGGCGAACAGCTTCTGTTTGGGCGCTGCCCGCTCCACGATGTTTTCCTGAATAAACTCCACCCCTGACACTGCGTCGGCAAGGCTTGCAGCTCCGGTGATGCGCCTGCGCACGGTCTCTGCATCCTCGATGAGGCCTGCCTCCGCCATGTCGGGCAGGGTGCGCGCGATATGTGCAAGCGCCTTGTCCACCTGCGCGACGTCCTGGTCCCACAGCACCACCTCGTGTCCGCCACGGGCAAACACCATCGCCCATGACCGCCCAATCAGTCCTGAACCAAGGATCGCCGTCTTCAACGCGGCACCGGTGCGTTTGTGTGCAGCAGCCCCGCCGCCTTCAGGTCCTTCCACAGCGCCTTTGGGATCTTGGCGTCGAGGGTGGCCACGTTGAGCGCCACTTCCTTTGGACTGACCCCGCCGGGAATGACACTGACCACGCTCTTGTGATGCATCGGGAAGCGGAGTGCTGCCTGCGCCAGCTTCACCTTGTGTCGCTTGCAGATGGCCTCGATCTTCGCCACCCGCTCAAGGATCGCCTTGGGGGCATGATCATAATTGTACCACGCACCAGGCTTTGGGCCTGTGGCGAGAATGCCTGAATTATAAGGACCTCCAAGCACAATGCCGATGCCGCGATCCTCGCACAGCGGCAGGAAGGAGTTGAGTGAGTCCTGCTCGAGCAGTGTGTAGCGTCCGGCCAGCAGGAAGATGTCGACATCCGCATTCTTCGCCAGAACTTCGCAGACCTCCCATTCGTTGACGCCAGCGCCATAGGCCTTGATCACCTTTTCGCTGCGCAGCTTTTCCAGCGCCTTGATGCCGCTGTTGAGAATGGTCTTCACATGCGCGTCACGCGCCGCCACGGTCTTGTGGTTGAAGACATCGACGTCGTGGATGAAGATCACGTCGATGGAATCGACGCCGAGGCGCTCCAGCGAAAACTCGATCGAGCGCATGAAGCCATCATAGCTGTAGTCATAGATTTCCCGGCGTGAAGGCGTGGCGAAGAATTTTCCGATGCCGGTACGCTGCTTGGGGTCACAGACTTCGAACAGTCGACCTACCTTGGTGGAGAGCACATAGTCCTTCCGCTTCTTGCCAAACAGGAAGCGGTTGAGCCGCGTTTCTGACAGGCCGAGGCCGTAGAGCGGTGCAGTGTCATAATAGCGGATGCCAGCCTTCCAGGCCGCTTCCAGCGTCTTCTGGGCCTCTTCCTGACCCGTCGCCTTGTATAGGTTGCCGAGCGGTGCCGTGCCGAAGCCCAATTCGGTGAAGGAGATCGATTCTCCCGATGGCGCCCTGAAATTGCGCTTCTTCATGTCTCCGGTCCTCCCGTATTGTTGAGATCGGCGAAAAGCTCCGGCCTTTCGCGGGCAAATGTTTCGAGTTCTGCCATCACCGCATCGAGGTGACCGTACATGGCCCTCGCAGCGGCATCGCGATCATGTGCCTCCAGTGCCGCCACGATGACCTTGTGTTCGGAGAGCGTCAGTTCGAGGCGGCGACGCGTATTCAGCAACTGCCGCACACGGTCGAGGCCGAGGCGTGCTGTCTCGGTCGCGTTGCGGACCCGCTCGAAGCCAAGGTGGTCCTGCAGCAGGGCATGGAAACTGAGGTCAAAGCCGTGGAAGCCCTTCAGGTCCTGCGCTTCAATGGCTGCCTCTTGGTAGCGCAGGTTGCTGGCGAGCTGGTCGATGAGTTCCGGCGACGCTGTCGCCGCCAGCCTTCGCACCGTTTCCACCTCGAGGGCGCGACGCAGGAACATGTTCTCGCGGGTGTCGGAAATCTTGATGAGCGCAACGCGCGAGCCGCTCTGAGGAATGATGTCGACCAGCCCCTCGGCAGCCAGGCGGTTCATCGCTTCGCCGACGGGGAAGCGGGAAACCCCCATGCGTGCGGCGATGGCCTGCTTGTCGAGGAACTCGCCCGGTTTCAGGTCGAGCTGGACGATGGCTTCACGCAGGGCGGCATGCACGCGGGCCGTGGCGCCCTTGGCCGCAATTCGGCCTGGACTCAAGAAATCATAGGTGACGGAAGCCACTGGCATGCTAACATGTTAGCGTTATTCATAGGGCGGGCAAGCCCCGCAGCAGAGAAGCGAGCCTTCAGATGATTGCACCCGTACCAAAAACCCCCCGCATGCTCCGTCTGTCCAGCGCCGACAACGTCCTTGTGGCGATCGACACCGTCGACAAGGGGGCCGAGGCTCCTGAGGGCATTATCGCGCTGGACCGCATCGGCAAGGGCCACAAGATGGCGTCCGTGGCAATCAAGTCCGGCGAACCTGTGCGCAAGTTTGGCCAGATCATCGGCTTTGCCAAGCAGGATGTTCCCAAGGGTGCCTGGGTGCATGAGCACAACACCGGCATGCAGGACTTCGACCGCGACTACGCTTTTGCGCAGGATGCGAAGCCCGAAGACATTCTGCCGCTCGAGAAGCAGGCAACCTTCCAGGGCATCCGCCGCGCCAATGGCAAGGTTGGCACGCGCAACTACATCGGCGTCCTCACCTCGGTGAACTGCTCGGCCACCGTGGCGGGCTTCATCGCCGAGGAGGTGAAGCGGTCGGGCATGCTGGATGCCTATCCCAACATCGATGGCATCGTGGCGCTGAAGATGGACAATGGCTGCGTGGTCGACTACCGCGGCGTGATTTTCGACATCCTGAAGCGCACGGCGTGGGGCTATGCCACCAACCCCAACATGGGTGGCGTGCTGATGGTGGGCTTGGGCTGCGAAGGTTTTCAGATCCCGCGCTTCAAGGAAGCCTATGGCGTAGTCGAGAACGAGACCTTCCGCACCATGACCATCCAGGAGACGGGTGGCACCAAAAAAACGGTTTCAGCGGGCGTTGCCGCAATTCGAGATATGCTTCCGCATGTGAACAATGTGAAGCGCGAAACCTGTCATGCATCCGATCTCATCGTGGCGCTGCAGTGTGGCGGTTCGGATGGCTATTCAGGCATCACGGCGAACCCCGCGCTGGGTGCGGCGGTGGACATTCTGGTGCGGCATGGCGGCACCGGCATCCTGTCGGAAACGCCGGAAATCTACGGTGCGGAGCATCTCCTGACGCGGCGCGCCGCCAACCGCGAGGTGGGCGAAAAGCTCGTCGATATCATCAAGTGGTGGGAAGATTACACCAAGCGTAACAACATGGAAATGAACAACAATCCGTCTCCGGGCAACAAGCTGGGCGGGCTCACGACCATTCTCGAGAAGTCGCTGGGTGCAGCCGCCAAGGGCGGCACCACAACGCTCCGCCACGTCTATCGCTATGCCGAGCCGGTGACTGGCAAGGGCTTCGTTTTCATGGACACGCCGGGCTATGACCCGGTGGCGGCAACGGGTCAGGTGGCGGGCGGTGCAAACCTTCTGTGCTTCACCACGGGGCGCGGCTCGGCCTATGGCTGCAAGCCGGTGCCGTCGATCAAACTGGCAACGAACACAGACATCTATAACCGCATGATCGACGACATGGACATCAACTGCGGTGACATCCTCGACGGCGTGTCGATCGAGGAGAAGGGGCAGCAGATCTTCGAGCTGATGCTGAAGGTCGCGTCTGGTCACAAGACCAAGTCGGAAGAGCTCGGCTATGGCGACAACGAGTATGTTCCCTGGCATGTCGGCGCGATGATGTAGTTGCGTTTTCGCGTTGCTGCTGGATGCATTTCGGATGCTGCCCGAGCCATCATTGCACCATGATTGCGGAACAATGGTCTGCCCCAGCGGGAGACCTCCGGTTCACGGCATGTACGGCATGTAAAGTGGACCCCGGCTAGGTTTGGCCCCGCATCCGGTGTTCCGGGGGAGTGATGGGTCGGTCGGGTAAGAAAGGTCAGGGACGGCAGCGGGAGGAACCGCAGCTGTTCACGGGCAAGGCAAAGGCCAGGGCCAAGGGCCCGGGTAGCGGCTCGCAACCCGCCCGCGCGCCACGCGCCCGCCGTCGCCGGTCCTTCCTGTGGCCCATCATCCGTTTTGGCATCACCTTGGCCGTCATCGGCTGCATCGGCCTTGCCGGCCTCTTCGGCTATGTCTGGATGACGCTCGACAAGCAGGGACTGCTGCAGATCCCGGATCGCGACCCCGGCATCATGATCCTTGCCAATGACGGGTCGGTGCTGGCCGAGCACGGCTCGTTCAACGGCGACGAGGTGCGGATCGCCGACCTGCCGGACTATGTGCCCAACGCCTTCATCGCCATCGAGGACCGCCGCTTCCGCAGCCACTTCGGTGTCGACCCGATAGGGTTGGTCCGTGCCATGTATACGAACTACCGCTCCGGCCGCGTTGTGCAGGGCGGGTCGACGCTCACCCAGCAGCTGGCCAAGAACCTGTTCCTGTCACCCGACCGCACGCTGCAGCGCAAGCTGCAGGAGGTGGTTCTCGCCCTGTGGCTGGAGAAGCACTACTCGAAGGACGATATCCTCCAGCTCTATCTCAACCGCGTCTATTTCGGTTCCGGCGCCACAGGGATAGAGAAGGCCGCACAGGTCTATTACAAGAAATCCGCCTCCGACCTCACGCTTGCGGAAACGGCCACTCTGGCGGGCGTCGTCAAGGCGCCAAGCGCCAACAACCCGATCTCCGACCCGCAGGCCGCTGCCGAGCGCGCGAGGCTGGTGCTGCAGAGCATGGCGGACGGCGGCTTCATCACACCCGAAGAGGCCGCCGCCGCGATCAACAATCCGGCCGAGGCCAAGACCGACAGCTACATGTCGGCCAAGAATTTCGTCATCGACTGGATCGGCGAACAGCTGCCGGAATTCGTGAAGGACTACCAGCAGTCGCTCGTCGTCGAGACGACAATCGATCCCGCGATCCAGAACAGCGCAGAGCTCGCGGTGGCCAAGGAACTGGGCGCACAGGGGCAAAAGCTCAAGGTGTCCCAGGGCGCCATGGTGGTGATGGATGGTTCCGGCGCGGTGCTCGCCATGGTGGGTGGCCGGTCCTACAAGAAGAGCCAGTTCAACCGCGCCACCAAGGCCAAGCGCCAGCCCGGCTCGTCGTTCAAGCCCTTCGTCTATCTGGCCGCCCTCGAGCACGGCTTCACGCCCGAGTCGGTGGAGGTCGACGAGCCGATCCGCGTCGGCAGCTGGACGCCGGAAAACTATCGCAAGAAATATCTCGGCCCCGTGGCGCTGGAAACAGCACTGGCATTGTCGCTCAACACCATCTCGGTGAAGCTCGTGCTGCAGGTTGGGCCGCAGGCCGTCATTGCCGTGGCGCATCGCCTTGGTATCGTGTCGCCGCTCAAGGACGATGCTTCGATCGCACTCGGCACCTCGGAGGTGACACCACTTGAGCTGACGTCGGCCTTCACGCCCTTCTCCAATGGTGGCTATCCCGTGACCGCCTATGCGGTGACGCGCATCAAGACGCGCGACGGCACGGTGATCTATGAACGCAATGGTTCGGGCTTCCCCAAGGCCATCAACGACAATGACCTCTATGGCATGAACCGCATGATGCGGCTCGTCGTGACCGATGGCACCGGCACGCGCGCCGCCTTCCCGGGCTTCGACATTGCGGGCAAGACCGGCACCAGCCAGGATTATCGCGATGCCTGGTTCATCGGCTACACCAGCGAACTCATTGCCGGCGTGTGGGTTGGCAATGACGATAATTCGCCCACCAACAAGGTAACAGGCGGCCTGATCCCCGCGATGATCTGGCACGATGTCATGGAGCCTGCGCACCGCGGCCTGACCCCGCGACCGCTGCCGGGTACTCCGCAGGTGGCGCTGAGTGGCCCGGCGACGGTGACGGACCAGCAATATGACCAGGGCGCTGCTGAAGAGCCGGCACCGCCGCCTGAAATCAATGCCGGAGGCTTCCTCGAGCGCTTGTTCGGCGGTGGTCGCCAGAACAATCAGAATGCCCAGAAGAAGCACAACAGCGCGCGTGAGCGCGCGCTGCGTGACAAGCGGGACGAGCCTTAGGGGGCTCGCGAGGGCGGAGCCTTCTGTCTTCTCCCGCTTTCTCAGCGGGAGAAGAAGGGACCCGTTGCGGTACGCAACGGGGAGATGAGGGAAAACGCGTGCTGCGGTTTATTCGGCGTGTGCATTCCCTCACCTCCCCCAACTGCGTTGGGGCCCCGTCCTCTCCCGCGAGCGGGAGAGGACGAGAGTCCTACACCACCACGCGGTGGACGTCCTGGCCGTGGATGCGTAGCCAGTTTCGGGCGCGGGTGGCGTTGGGGCAGTGGGTGAGCACAACCCGCCAGAATCGCGGGCTGTGGTCGAGGTGGCGGAGATGCGCCACTTCATGCGCGGCGACGTAGTCCAGCACATAGTCGGGCGTGAGGATGAGGCGCCAGGAATAGGAAAGATCGCCGCCGGCCGAGCAGGAGCCCCAGCGGCTGCGTTGGTCACGGATCGTGATGCGGCGGAACTTCACGCCCATCAGTGCGGCATATTTCGTGGTGGCCCTGGTGAGATCGGCGCGCGCTTCGGCCTTGAGGAAATCAAGGACGCGGCGCGGCAAATGCGCGGGGTCGCCCGGCACGTTGATGTAGTAGCGGTCGCGGTCGGCCGTCACCACGCCGCGGCGGCCGGGAATGTGCTGGATGTCATGCTCGATGCCGCGCAGGGGCAACGCGCTGCCATGCGCAAGCTTGATGAGCCCGCCACGCGCCCGCACGCGGTCCTCGATCCAGCTGCGCGAGCGTTCGGTGAATTCAAGCGCGCGCGCGCGCGACACACCCTTCGGCACGGTCACCAGCACGCCGGTTCCCGTGGCGTTCAATCGCAGGACAAGGCGGCGTGCCTGGGCATGGCGGCGGAAGACAACCTCCAGCACCTCGTCGCCGACGAGGAGCCGGGAGGGTTCAAGCGGTCTTGGCGCGACCGTTCGCTGAAGGCTTCTGAGAAGTCCGATCATCAGCGTTCTTATTCACGAACGCGACGATTCGCGGAACGATTTCCTTGCGGAACCGCGAGCCGTTGAAAACGCCATAGTGGCCCACGCCCGGCTGCAGGTGGTGGAGCTTCTTTTCAGGCGCCAGGTTCGAGCACAGGTCCTGTGCGGCTTCCGTCTGGCCGACGCCCGAAATGTCATCACGTTCGCCCTCGATGGTCATCAGCGCGGTGCGGGTGATCTTGGAGGGGTCGACGCGAGAATTGCGGTGCGTCAGCGTGCCCTTGGGCAGGTCGTGGCTGACGAAGACCTTCTCTACCGTCTGCAGGTAGAACTCTGCGGTCAGGTCCATCACGGACATGTATTCATCGTAGAAATCGCGGTGCTTCTCGGCGGAGTCGCCGTCGCCGTCGACGAGGTGCCAGAACAGCTCGCGATGGGCATCGAGGTGGCGGTCGAGGTTCATGGTCATGAAGCCGCCGAGCTGCAGGAAGCCCGGATAGACATCGCGCATCATGCCGGCATGGGGTGCCGGCACCTTCATGATGACGTTCTTGCGGAACCAGTCCACGCCCTTTTCCTGGGCGAGGTTGTTCACGGCCGTCGGGTTGCGCCGCGTGTCGATGGGCCCACCCATGAGGATCATGGTCTTGGGCGCTGCCGGGTCCTGCGCCGCATTCATCAGCGCGACGGCGGCCATCACCGGCACCGAGGGCTGGCAAACCGCCATCACGCTGGTGTCGGGCCCGAGGAACTGCAGGAACTCGGTGACGTAGTCGACATAGTCGTCCATGTCGAAGCTGCCCTGCGACATGGGCACGCCGCGGGCATCCACCCAGTCCGTGATGTAGGTGTCATAATGGGGGAGCATAGATCCCACCGTGCCGCGCAGCAGCGTGGCATAATGGCCCGACATGGGGGCGACGATCAGCAGCTTGTGCTGCTTCTTTCGCTTTTCCCACTGTTTCTCGAAATTGAGCAGCGTGCAGAAGGGCTTGATGAGGACGTTGCGCTCCTCGATGGCGACGATGTCATCATCGATGATGACGTCTTGGATTTCGAAGGGCGGCTTGCCGTAGCGCCGCGTGGTGCGCTCGAACATTTCGAGCGACGCGGCCATGGACCGGCCCATCTGGGTTTCCGCGAACGGGTTGGCGGGGCTCCGCCAGAAGTTGAGGCTCGCATCGGCCGCCGCACGCCAAGGTGCAAGGGCCGCATGATTCATCTCGTAAAGATAGTACAGCACAACCGGGAAACCCCTCGTTAACGCTCGACGGTAGCAACTCCCCCGAATCGGGGCAACCCGTCAATTCTAGACTTTAGGGGGAAGTTCTAAGTGTTTCCTTCAGTTCCGTAGCAAGTTTCGCGGCATCCGTGGTGTAGGGCATGTGTTTCACGAAGCGCCCGTCCGGCCCCATCAGGTAGATGATGCTGGAATGGTCCATCAGATAGTCGGTGGCCGAGGCGCCGTTTCCTGCCTTAGCGTAATAGACCCGGTAGGCCTTGGCGATGGCGGCCACTTCCGCCTCCGTTCCGGTGAGGCCGATAAGGCGGGGGCCGAAATTGGCGACATAGGCCTTCAGCACCTCGGGCGTATCCCGCGCCGGATCGACCGACACGAAGACCGGCTGGATGCGGCTGGCCTCTGGACCGAGCTGGTCGAGCGCTGCCGTCATCACCTGCAGTTCGGTGGGGCAGACGTCGGGGCAATAGGTATAGCCGAAGAACACCAGCATGTAGTTCCCGAGGAAGTCCTTCTCGGTCACCCTCTTGCCGTCCTGGTTCACCAGCGAGAAGGGGCCGCCGACGAGGGCCACACCCGAACTCCGGGGTCCATGCAGTTCATGGCTCATCCAGGCATAGCCGCCCAACCCCGCAGCGATGAGCAGGATGAATGCGGCGAGGACCATGATCGGGCGGCGGGGCATCAGTCTTCTTCCTTCAATCCGTCTGCACATATGTCTAGACTGATCGGGACTCAACCGTAACCCGCCGTGACCCGAGAGCGCATGCCGCAGGATTTCGTGATCGACCCGAGGCCGGCTTCGAGCGGCGCCGAGATCGGAATGCTGCGCCTGCGCACGCTGGTGCGGCTGCGCTGGCTTGCCATCGTGGGCCAGGCGGGCGCGGTGCTGGGCGTGCACTTCGTGCTCGGTTTTCCGCTGCCGCTGGGCTTGTGCCTCGCGGCGATCTCGCTCAGTGCCTGGCTCAACATCTTCCTCACCATCCGCTGGCGCAAAAGCGTGCGCCTGCATGAGAGATATGCTGGCCTGCTGCTGGTCTATGACGTGCTGCAATTGGCGGTGCTGCTGTTCCTGACCGGCGGGCTGCAAAACCCGTTTTCCTTCCTGTTCCTCGTGCCGGTGACGATCTCAGCGACCTCTTTGCCGAACCGCTGGACATTGTGGCTGGGGCTTCTCGCCTTCGCCTGCGCCACCTTCCTCGCCTTCCAACACTTCCCGCTGCCATGGATGCCGGGTGAGGAATTTGCGCTTCCCGACATCTACATCGGCGGCATGTGGGTGGCCATCATGTGCGGCGTGGTGTTCTCGGCGATCTATGCCAGGCGCATCGCGGATGAGGCGCGGCAAATGTCGGCGGCCCTCTCCGCCACCGAAATGGTGCTGGCGCGCGAGCAGCGGCTCTCGGCGCTCGATGGCATGGCGGCTGCTGCAGCCCATGAACTGGGAACCCCGCTTGCCACCATCGTGCTGGTGGCCAAGGAGCTGAAGCGCGAGATGGCGCCTGATGCTCCGCATGCGGAAGACATTGATCTGCTCATCAGCCAGACGGCGCGCTGCCGCGAGATCCTTGCCCGGCTGTCGAGCCGCGAGGCGCAGACCGACGAGATGTACCAGCGCACGGCAATCCTCGTCATGATCGAGGACCTCGTGGCGCCATTGCGCGGCTCGGATGTCGTCATCGCGGTGACGAGTTCAGCCGATCTCGACGACAAGGCACTGGGCAGTGAACCCGTGTTCCGGCGCAATCCGGCCATTACCTATGGGCTTGGCAACCTGCTGGAGAATGCCGTCGACTTCGCGGAGAGCCGCGTCGAGGTCGATGCGCGCTGGACGCCCGCGCAGGTGTCAATCACCGTCCGCGACGACGGGCCAGGCTTCCACGAGAACATCTTTGACCGGCTGGGCGACCCCTTCGTGACCACCAGGCCCGGTTATGGCGAAGAGACAGGCGAAGCCGGCCAGCATGAGGGCATGGGCCTCGGTTTCTTCATCGCCAAGACGCTGCTGGAGCGCTCGGGCGCCACGGTTTCCCTCGCCAACCGGCCGACGCCGGAGCATGGCGCCGTCGTGCATGTCGTCTGGCCGCGCAGCCTGGTTGATCTCGGCCGCGCCTGACTGCGTATAGGGAAGTGTTTGAACCCGCGCCCTCAAGAGGCTAGAGAGCGCATTGAGCACTGAAACTGAAGCCACATGACAAACGCCGTGATCCCTGCCGAAAAGACACTGCTGCTCGTCGATGACGACCATCCCTTTCTCACGCGTCTGGCCCGGGCGATGGAAGCCCGCGGCTTCGAGGTGCTGATGGCGGAATCGGTGGCCGAAGGTGTCGCCCATGTGAAGCGTTCGGCGCCATCCTTCGCGGTGGTTGACTTGCGGCTGGCCGACGGCAACGGCCTCGACGTGATTGAGGCGTTGCATCAGGCCCGCCCCGAGGCACGCGCCGTGGTGCTCACGGGCTATGGCAACATCGCCACCGCGGTGACGGCGGTGAAGCTCGGTGCCATCGACTATCTCGCCAAGCCCGCTGACGCCGATGCCGTCCATGCCGCGCTGGTGGGCGACACCGACTCGCGTGCGGCCCTGCCTGACAATCCGATGTCGGCGGACCGTGTACGCTGGGAGCATATCCAGCGCGTCTATGAGCTGTGCAGCCGCAATGTTTCGGAAACGGCGCGCCGCCTCAACATGCACCGCCGCACCCTGCAGCGCATCCTCGCGAAGCGCGCGCCCAAATAGTCAGAGATTTTCCGCCAGCGGATCATAAAGCCCGTGGAGCCGCAGGGCCGCAGCCCTTGCGAAGGCGAGCGTTACCGCCTTGCGGCGTGACGCATGGAGGCTCGAGGCCTCCGCATGGCGCAGAATGTCAGCACCCCAGCTGTCGGCAATGATGAGGCCGGCATCGGCGGGCATGATTTCAGGCTGCATGTCGGTGGAAATGGCGAAGAACAGCCGGTCGCACCAGTCCCGGTATTCGGGCCATTTCGAATCGCTGCGGAAGTCTTCCGGGGAGGACTTGATCTCGACGATCCAGATTTCGCCCGCCTCGGAAAGTCCCACAACGTCCGCACGACGGCCCGAGGCGAGCGTGAACTCCGGCAGCACCGCGAAATTGGCGGCGCGCAGCAGGCGCGCGACGCCGCGCTGGATCATCAGCGCGGTGGCGGACTGGCGGCCGTCGGGCCGGGGCTGGGGTCGATCCATGGTTTTCCACCGGGGTGAGCCTTGCGCCGAATTCAGGGGCGGCAAGCTCCGTTCCATCCTATGATTGAATTATAAGGCAATAAACCGTCCCGGCAACGGGCAACGGCGAAATAGGAGCTTTGATGATGACCCGGCGCATGCGCACCGAACATGATTCGATTGGCGAAATGGCAATCCCGGCAGAGGCCGACTACGGCATCCACACCGCCCGCGCAGTGGAGAACTTCCCGATCACCGGCATCACCCTGTCGAACTTCCCCGAATTCATCGAGTCGCTCGCCATGGTCAAAAAGGCGGCGGCCCTTGCCAACCGCGACTTCGGTCGGCTGACACCGGAGGTTGCCCAGGCCATCGTCTCCGCCTGCGACCTCGTCATTGCGGGTGACGAGCACCATGACTTCGTGGTCGACATGCTGCAGGGTGGTGCCGGCACTTCCACCAACATGAATGCCAATGAGGTGATCGCCAACCTTGCCCTCAAGCTGCTGGGCAAGCCGCGCGGCGACTATGCCACGATCAATCCCAACGACCACGTGAACCTGTCGCAGTCGACGAATGACGTCTACCCCACGGCCGTGCGCCTCACCGTGCTGCGCGCCTGTCCTGCTTTGATCGAGGAGCAGAAGCTTCTCGTCGCGGCGCTGATGGCCAAGGCGGTGGAATTCGACGATGTCATCAAGGTCGGCCGCACGCAGCTGATGGATGCCGTGCCGATGCGGCTGGGCTCCGAATTCCGCGCCTTCGCGGTGACGGTTGCCGAAGACATCGAGCGGCTGAAGGAATTTGCCAGCCTCCTGCGCGAAGTGAATTTGGGCGGCACGGCCATCGGCACCGGCATCAACACGCCCGAAGGCTATTCCGAGCGCGTCATCCGCAACCTCGCGGAAATCTCCGGCGTGCCGATGGTGCCCGCGGCGGACCTGATCGAGGCGACCTCCGACCTTGGCGCCTTCGTCACCTTCTCCAGCGTGCTGAAGCGGATCGCGGTGAAGCTGTCGAAGATCTGCAATGATTTGCGGCTCCTCAACTCCGGCCCGCGTGCAGGGTTGGGCGAAATCAAACTGCCTGCCGTGCAGGCCGGTTCCTCGATCATGCCGGGCAAGGTCAACCCGGTGATCCCGGAGGTCGTCAATCAGATCGCCTATCAGGTGATCGGCAACGACCTCACGGTCACGATGGCAGCGGAAGCCGGGCAATTGCAGCTCAACGCCATGGAGCCCGTGATCGTGCTCAACATCATGCAGTCGATGCGCATGCTGCTCCGTGGCATGGCGGTGCTGCGCGAGAAATGCATCGTCGGCATCGAGGCCGACCGCGAGCGCTGCCAGGAGCTGCTGGAAGGCTCGCTCGTCACCGTGACGGCGCTCAACCCCTTCATCGGCTACGATGCGGCCAGCCGCGTGGCCAAGGCGGCGCTGAAATCACGCCGTTCGATCCGCGACGTGGTGCTTGCCGAAGGGCTAATGACTGAGGAGCAACTTCAGCAGGCCTTCTCCGTCGCCAACCTGCTCGGCCAGCGCTAGAGGCCCCAGCGCAGGGCGGGGGTGTGCACCGGCGCATCCCAGCCCTTCGTGATCGTGTCATCCAGCATGGTGACAGTGATCGAGCAGCCCGCCATGTCGAGTGACGTGACATAGCTGCCCACCAGGGAGCGCACCGGCGTGATGCCGTGCTTGGCCAGCTGCGCGGCAGCCGCGTTGTACATGAGATAGAGCTCCATCGACGGCGTGCCACCGAAGCCGTTGACGAAGAGCAGCGCATTGCCCTTCACATTGAGGTCTCCGGCGATGGCGGCGACCATCTCCTCGGCGATCTCGTTCGCTGTGCGCAGCGCAACACGCCGGCGTCCCGGCTCGCCATGGATGCCCACACCCATTTCCATTTCGATGGCGCTGATGTCGAATGTCGGCTTGCCGGCGGCGGGCACTGTGCAGCTTGTCAGCGCCACGCCCATCGAGCGGGTGGCGCGGTTCACCTTGTCACCCAGCGCCTTGAGGCTCTTGAGGTCGGCACCTTGTTCGGCGGCGGCACCCACCACCTTTTCGACCACCAGCGTACCGGCAACGCCGCGGCGGCCGGTGGTGTAGAGCGAGTTCTCGACGGCGACGTCGTCATCGGTGATGACGGTCTCGATGTCGCGGCCCGCCATCTCGCGCGCCATGTCGAAGTTCATCACGTCGCCTTCGTAGTTCTTGACAATGAACAAGACGCCGGCACCGGTGTCGACGGCCTCCGCCGCGGCGATCATCTGGTCGGGCGTGGGCGAGGTGAAGACCTGGCCAGGGCAGGCGGCATCGAGCATGCCGTGACCGACGAAGCCTGCATGCAAGGGTTCGTGCCCCGATCCGCCGCCAGAGAGCAGCGCCACCTTGCCAGGCTTCAGCACCTTGCGCTGCACGAACTTGTGCTCCGCTCCGAGTGTGATGATGTCGCCATGCGCCGCCACGAAGCCATCGAGGCTCTCAGTCAGCACGTTCGATATGTCGTTGATGAGCTTCTTCATCGCCGTTTCCCTTTTTCCCGTTCGTCCTCGATCAGCCTTGCAATGTCCCGCACGAAAGCGCTGACCAGCCCGTGCAGTTTTCGTTTCTTCGCCTCGTCGCCGAGGTCCGGCAGTTCCACCGCAGCGGCGGCGCGTGCTGGCTTCTCCGCCAGCATCTTTTTCGGATGGGCGCGGGCATAGAGCCTGGTGAATTCCTGCCGTTCAGCGCTTGAGAAATGGCAGACCTCGAAGATCTGCGCCAGATGGCTCGCGGGGATCGGCGTCGGATAGGCGGGGTTGGTGATCTGGCTCACGAAGCTGCGGTTCTTGGCGAGGGCGGTGGCAAGCCGCTGGCGCGCGCCCGAGGGTCGACGGTCGATGATGGCGGCGAGCAGCCGCTTGTAGGCGGCAACCGCATCCTGTGGCGTCTGGTTTGCTGCAGCCTGCGCCATGTCAGAGCTCCGCAATCGCCGCCTTGAGGCGGGCAATGCGTGCAGGCGCCACGGAGAGGGAGGTGAGCCCTGCATCGAGGAGGGCTCCGAGGTGCTTCGGCTCGCTTGCCATGTCGCCGCACAGGCTGACGGGAATGCCGGCCTCGCGGCCATAGCGCGCCACCCGGGAGATGAGCGCGATCACGGCAGGGTGCGACGGATCGTTCAATGAAGCCACACGGGCATCGTCACGCGAGGAAGCCGTCACATATTGCGTGAGGTCGTTGGAGCCGATGGAGAAGAAGGCTGCGGCATCGAAGAGTTCCGGCATGACGGCGACGGCGGGAACCTCCACCATGATGCCGAGTGGTGGTCTCTGGCACGCCACACCCTGTTGGCTGAGCTCCGCCACGCAGGCATCGAACAGCGCGGCGCTGCGGGTGATCTCGTCTGGCACGGTGACCATGGGCACCATGACCTTGAGGTTGCCATGCACGGCGGCGCGTGCGAGCGCGCGCAGCTGGGTGCGGAACACATCCTCGCGGGTAAGCGTGAGGCGGACGCCGCGCAGGCCGAGGAAGGGATTGGCCTCGCCATCGGGTGTCAGCCCGCGCACCGGCTTGTCGCCGCCGATATCCAGCGTGCGAATGGTGACGGGCTTGCCGCCGGCCCATTCCACGAAACGGCGATAGGCGCGATACTGCGTCTCCTCGTCAGGCAGTGGTGCTCCGTCACGGAACAGGAATTCGGAGCGCATCAGGCCGATGCCGTCACAGGAAGCAGGATCGATGTGATCGAGTTCCTCGACACCGGCCACGTTGATCAGGATGTCGATACGTGAACCGCTGCGGCGCGTTGCGGGAGCAAAGCGGAACTTCTCTTCGAGGTCGCGCGCCTGCGCGTCGGAGGCAAGCGCGGCAGAGAACGCCGCGTGCTGTGCATCATCCGGGTCGGCGACGACGGTTCCGCTGCCGCCATCGACGACAAGTGTCGCAGCATGTTCGGGCAGCTCACCGAGGCCCACGACCATGGGAATGCCGCGCGCACGCGCCAGCATGGCGACGTGGCTGGTGGTGCTGCCGCGCATCAGCGCGATGGCGCCGCCGCCGCTCCAGTCGGTTTCAAGGAAGGTAGTGGGGGCGA
>Ga0194051_1000532_pt1 | contig 21579 bp, 19 predicted proteins | sample SepL2320m_MetaG_FD_161275 | JGI IMG/M metagenome (GOLD analysis project Ga0194051, IMG submission 161275) | Anoxic zone freshwater microbial communities from boreal shield lake in IISD Experimental Lakes Area, Ontario, Canada - Sep2016-L239-20m | ecosystem: Environmental > Aquatic > Freshwater >... | reverse complement strand
GCGTAAAGAAGGGTTGCTACTGCTGGCCTCGGCCCCTCTTCTTCCCAATGGGCTGCTGCTCAGCGCAGACCTACTCATTCCGCCAGACCTAGACGAAAAAAGCGTGATCTTTGAACGGGTCAAAAAATCAGATCTCATTCGCAAGCCCAGTCAGCTTGACCTGATCCGAGAAGCCATTACTGCTGGTCGCAATGCGACGCGCGCTGCACGGCGCGGCGATGCAGACTCGGCGGCCAAGCACTGGGAAGAATGCGGTGACCTTTGGCAACAAGCTGGCGACTCCAGGCGCGCAACTCTTGCGTTTCAACTCGCTCAGTCGACTTTTTATGAACAGTCCTAGCTGCTCTCTAGCCACAGCCAAGCGGCTCACTAGCCACCGATGGTCGAGTTCGCAGCAACGGTTCGTAACTGATCTGCATCATCCTGAAGAATCGCTCCTGCTTTGACCGAGGCATCAAGCGAAGTGTTCCAATCTGTTACAAAGCTCTGATGGTCAGGGTACTGAGCAGCTAACTGCTCAGCAGTAAAGGGAACGGTGGTTCCGAAGAGGCCACAAAAACTCTGGCCCTCTTGACCCAAACCAGACAGAGTCGCAATCGGCACATCAACCTGAGGTGTGCGAATACCTCCTTCGGCAATACCGAACTCGTTGCGCACATAGTTGGTCTGCGCAGTATCCAGATCTAGCTGTGGCATCGCCGCCGGTGCCTGACCGGTAATAGCCCAGGTACGAAGCGCCGCTAGCGCTGAGCGGACCACATAGGTATGCGGTCCGGCGTTGATTGGGCTTGAGCAGCTAATGATGCCGAAGTACACCGATGCAGGCGGTGTGCTCATCGCTGCGAAGAGCTCAGCATCGGCCACACCCGAACCATCATCTTTGTCTCCGATTCCCAAACTGTAGGCATCGGCATGGGCAGTTCCGGGAACTTCCCACCCTGCAAAGAAGGCAGTGTCGGGCTGACGAGCCCGCGCATATCCGAGCCCAGCACCCACTAGGTCAGTTTCGGAAGAAAACACCAGCACGGGAACTTTGAGATCGGTTCGAGACAGGGTTGGGTCGGGGGCCGGCACAGGGGTTGCTGGCTCCGTTGCTAACGGCGCACCCTTTGCAGCACGGCTATGCACGAGGTACCCGTCATAGACATCGGCTAGCGGAGCTATGGCATTGACATAGGTAGTCAGGCGGAACGCTGATTGTGACTCCCCTGCTGCGAGCACTGTTGTGGGCTCAAACCCGCCAAGGACTTTCTGAGCATCAAACCAAACTGCTGCACCGGCTTGGCTAAAGATGTCGTAGCTGTAGTCATCACCCGGATGCACCAGTGGTTCATAACGAACAGGGTCAGCATTCTTCAGTGCAAGCGAAGCCCCCAGCGAACTGCCGCCGCCATAGATCCCAACCCGCTGAGCCGATACGCCAACCCAAGCCGAGCCTGAGCGAATGATCTCGGTATGGGTATAGGTCCAGTCCGGATCAGCATCGAGACCACCAGAAACGTTGAGCCACTCAACCACAACGGTGCCGTCAAAGTCTGCCTTGTTCGCCGGACGACGAACCACAATGCGGCTGGTATACGGAGCCGAGGTATCAGGTGTAGCCGACCACTTTCCGTCTTCGCTCAACGGCTTTGCCGAGGTATACGAGGTTGCATCACCAGAGATAAAGAACTCTTCTTGGGTGTAGCCAACTGTAGAGAGATCAAACTTTGGTGGGCCCAGCACAACCTGCCCCGAACCAGTTGTTATCGGCCCCTCTACTGCTGGGGTCGCAACTTTGCTGGGCTCGGGCGGGCCCGCGAGCGGTGCAACTGGCTTCTCGGTAGTAGTCGTTGTCGTACTCGCTGCGTCATCTTTGTTACTCGAACAGCCTGCAGCCAGCACAGAAACTGCTGCTAGGCACGCAATGGCCACTAACGGCCGAAACGTTGAACTCTTCACTAGATGCCTCCTCGGCTTTGCGAACATTCCCCCCGGAACTACTGCCGGACTCTATATGGTCGATTCGGCAAGATGGCCTATCTGGATGGTCTGTGTGGCAAGCAATTCAGCGCTTACCCGGCGACGATGGAACTCAACATCGCCAAACTCGCCAGCTAACGCCCAAGATCGCTTCATATACAAGTGAAGGTCGTATTCAACGGTGTAGCCAATGGCGCCGTGAACCTGCAGTGAAGCAGCGGCTGCACCCTTGGCCGCAGCAGAGGCCTTTGCTTTGGCCATCGAGACATGCAGAGAGGCCTGCGGGTTACCCAAAGCCAACGAGTTGGCTGCTCGCAGGACGAGTGGCTCTGCAAACTCAACCGCCAAACTGGCATTTGTGAGGTGATGCTTCACTGCTTGAAAGCTGCCGATCTGAACACCGAACTGTTTACGCTCCGTTGCATACAAAATCGTCATTTCGAGCATGCGTCGAGATAAACCAATCAGTTCTGCTGCAGCACCAAGAGCTGCAAAATCAAAAGCCGCCAGAGTTGCTGCCTGTGCTGCGGCACCCGTGAGCAAAGCCGTTGACTCACCTAGCTCGGCGGGCACAACAAAGTGAAACAGGTTCCTTGCACCGTCAACTGACTGCACCGGCGTCAGTTGAAGCGAAGCTGGATCAACCAGATGCACCGAATCGTCTAGGCACAACAAGATCTGGTCGAGCGAAGTTGCTGCAGGTACAAAGTTTGAAACAGCCACCACAGATGCGGGCCCCATGGATTCTGACTGAGCGGGGTTTGACTGAGTGGAGCCTGACTGGGAGGAGTTTGCGAACACACATCCCAAGCTGATCTCGCCTGCAGCAATCTGCGCCAAAAGTTCTTGTGCCCGAGGCTCTGAACTCGAAGCATGCCGTAACAAAGTGACTGCAACTCCAGCGGTTGCAGCTAGAGGGTCCGGTAGCCCAGCCCAGCCAGCCTCGAGAAGCAAAGGGACTAGATCCTCCTCGGTCATAGCTAGGCCACCTTGGGCCTCGGGAACCATGATGCCGAGCACTCCCATCTCTGCAAGCGCCGACCATGCACCCGGTACTCGGCCATTCCCGCCACCGGGCCCGCCACCGGCAGTTTCTGCGTCAGGCCAGGCGGCTCGCAGCTCATCCGGGCTGCAGGTATCTGCCAGTAAGCCTCGGACCACGGCACGAAACTCAACTTGATCTTCTGTCAATGCGAATCTCATCTACCTACCGACTTCTCTCTAGTTGCTCTAGCTGTGCTGATGAATGCTGTGCTGACGAATGCTGTGCTGACGAATGCTGTGTTCATTACTGCTGTGCTCATTACTTGCGGGGTAGGCCGAGTACTCGCTCCGCCACGATGTTTCGTTGAATCTCATTGGTACCGGCATAGATCGGCCCTGAAAGAGCAAACTGATACCCCTTCATCCAAGGGCCATCCAACTCTGCTTCAGCCCCCAGAAGATCAAGGGCAACCTCATGCAGGCGAACATCAAGCTCGGACCAGAAAATCTTGTTATACGAGGATCGGGCCCCCATCGCAACGCCCTCAACCACCCCAGTTACATCCGACAGGGTAAAGAGGGAATACGCCTCTGCATCGATCCAGGCATCGGCTACGGCATCAGCCATCTGCTGACTCAATCCATCACCCACACGCTCGCGTGCAAGGTCAACAAGTCGAGTTGCAGTTGCCTGAAAACGCCCCGGTGAGCGCAAGGTGAGTCCTCGCTCGGATGAGGTAGTCGCCATCGCAACACCCCAACCTTGATTGACCTCACCAAGGATTCCACCGCGCACCATCGTGTCGGCCGTGCCGTCATCGTCAGGGATGAACAGATCGTCAAAGAACACCTCGGCAAAACCCGCGTCACCATCAAGGCGACCAAACCCCCGCACGGTGACTCCATCGCCCTCGAGGGGAACCATGAAGTACGTCATTCCCTTATGACGCTCAGACTCGGGGTCAGTGCGGAACAGCCCAAACAAGTAGTTGCAAAATGCTCCGCGAGTAGTCCAAGTTTTTTGACCCGAGAGTCTCCAGCCGCCAGCAGCCTCGTCTCGGGTTGCTTTCGAGCGAACTCCAGCAAGGTCAGACCCCGCGTTTGGCTCTGACCAACCTTGACACCACAAGTCCACTGCTGAGGACATCCGTGGCAAGTAATAATCCTGTTGAGCGGCTGTACCAAACTCAAAAATGGTGGGAGCCAACAAGAAGATGCCGTTCTGCGTGACCCGCTGCGGGCCTCCAACTCGGTAGTACTCCTCTTCAAAGATCAGCCATTGCCACAGGCTGGCATCCCTGCCGCCAAAGGCCTTTGGCCATGACACCACTGACCACTGATCCGCCGCCAAGCGGTATTCCCAGTCAAGATGCAGCGCAAAACCCTTTTTGGTGTCACCTGAAGGCAGCGCAGGTGTTGGCACGTTTGACTCAAGCCAAGAGCAAGCCTCGGTTCGAAACGCTTCTTCGGATTCACTCCATGTCAGATCCACCGACACACTCCTTTGTTATCTCTCGTTCTGTGCCGTCCTGCCATCTCTGTGCCGTCCGGCTTTACAAACTTATGCCGAGCAGTGAGCGGCAATTCGTCACTCGGAAGCACTCAGTCTTCCGAGGCACTCTTCGGCCTCGGACATGATGCGTTCGAGCAGATCCGCCACCTTGGGAAGATCCTCAATTGCCCCAACTACCTGCCCCGTTGGCAGGATTCCAACCTGTGCATCGCCATCGACCATGGTTGCCTTGGTCATCATGGGAGCATTTGCAGCAAGAGCAACTTGAGCCCAAGTCAGTTCCTGATCCTTCTTCATTTCAAGGCCCGTCTTGACAAGCGCCGGCAAGGAAATTCCGGCCTGACGGGCGAACTGCAAGGCGTTACCCGCCGCACGCGGAAAGCGCAGCAGCCCGGGTGACTTCTCGAGCGCATCGATCATGGCGGTGCGGATCACTCTTTGAGGCGCACCGTCGATTGCAGTGGTCACCACGGTTCCCGTCAGTGGGGTTTGCATGTAAATCTCTGTGATCGAATCAGGGACTTGGCTTTCTGCGGTCAGCAAGAAGCGGGTACCCATAGCCACACCATGCGCACCGTAGGACAGAGCTGCAACAAGTCCGCGGCCATCAAAGAATCCGCCGGCGCCAAGCACGACGACCCCGGAATCTGCCACGCCGTCGACGACCTGTGGCAGCAACAACGAGGTCGGAATCGTTCCTGTGTGCCCGCCGCCCTCGCCGCCCTGTGCGATCACGGCTTTGACTCCCATGGCAGCCACCTTCTCGGCGTGACGCTTGGCGCCAACTGTGACGATGGTGACGACCCCGGCATCGTTCAGTTTGGACACCTGATCTGCTTTGGGCGCTGCAGCAAAGCTGGCCACCGGAACCTGCTCTGAGATGATCAGATCCAGTCGCTGTGCCGCGTCTGGCTGGTTTGGCAACAGGTTCACGCCAAAGGGTTTGTCAGTGCGGGCCTTAACTTTTTTGATTGCCTGAGCAAGCTCCTCAAGAGTCATGGTGGCCGAAGCCAAAATCCCAAGCCCTCCAGCCGCAGAGGTAGCTGCAGTGAGTTGCGCCCCAGAAACCCAGCCCATTCCCGTTTGCACAATGGGGTACTCCACACCAAACAGCTCACAAGCCACAGTCCGCAGTGCTGCTGGGCGAGTTCTGTCTATGTTGACTACCAGAGTTTGGTCAAGATCAGTCATGGCTCGGGCACCTCACTCAAACGAAGGCTACGCGGGTCAAGGCGGTGAATCTGCGCGAGCTCTTGTTCGGTTGGTGCGCGAGACTCGCCAAGGTCCGCTGGAACCACCACGTCACAGCCAGTGGCTTCGAGTACCTCTTCAAGGGTTACGCCAGGGTGCAGCGAACGAAGACGCATCGTGGGAACTCCCTCGGCGTCTAGGGCTTCAAAATCAAACACAGCAAGATTCGACACGACACGGCGAACCTCATGGAACCGAGAGGCAACGGGTCCAAGGGCGTGTGCCCGGTCATACCCAATTCCACAAACAACATCTACTGCTGGGACAAATACTCGTGGCGAGTGGTTCGGAACCCAATAACTCGTGGTGTGATTGATGGTGTTTCCTGGCGCTCCGCGAAACCCGAGCAACTGTCGCCGTGGCTGAGCCCAGTCACCAATGGCAGCGATGTTCTGGTTGCCATATTGGTCAATCTGCGTTGCACCCATCATGACGTGACGCTTCCCTTGCCAGAGCAGGCCAAACATCTCTCGGTACGGGTTCCAATGCGCAACGGTTCGCTGCGCAACACGCTCTGCTTCTGGCAATGCAATTGGCGGCACTTCATCAGGGGACTGCGGGTCCATCAGGGTATAGAAGCCGTCAGTCAAGGCCAGATACGGCTCAAAGGTTGCAGCGGCCAGACGCCCACCAATCAGCGGCAGGTTGCCAATGGGATTGCACAAGCGTTCGCCATCTCCACGAAATGCCTCGGCAATCGCAACGGCGCAGATATCTGCACGAGTCACAGCAGTGCTGCTTGGCGTAGGTGTGCTCACGTCGCTCATACCTGCAACTCCTTCACCTTGGCCTGGTACCCGGCCTCATCGATATCTAAGAACTCCACTCGGAACTCATCCCAAGCTTCATCGGATTTGGCCGTGGCGGCATAGCGCTTCTGGAACGCCTCGTCTCGAGAATAGTCAGGTAGGCATTCAGTGAAATGTGCACCGTGTGGAGCTTCGATCACGCCGGTTACATCCATACGAGAGATTTTTAGGTGTGCAATATCGCCCAGACCCGCAAGTTCGGTAGTGGGCAAAATGCGTTCGGTACTGACATATGAACGCTGTGCGGCGCGCACAAACAAGTCATCCATGAACGGGTCCTCGCCTAACCACACGGAGTTACCCGAAACGTCGGCCGCATTTTGGTGCACCAAAGCGGCATCAAGTTCTAGCGCTGGCACGGCAAGCAACTCTTCAAACTCGCCACCGTCGTTCTGACCGGGCAGAACGGTTGCATAGGGCGAAGTAACAGTGCGCAGATCAGGCATGTTCTTCATGACATCCGAGCCAAGCCCAGCGCGAGTGGGTAGAAAGGGCACACGCCATGCGGCGGCTTGCAGGCCCAACAACAACATGCCTTCATCCCATTCAGCGGCTTGGATACTGCCGTTTTGGCGAGCGGCCTGATAATGAGGCTCGAGTGGAATCGAATCCAGCGAGACAAACCCAGAGATCACCTTGCGAACCTTGCCGCTTCTGCAGAGCAGGCCAACATCAGGGCCGCCATAGGAGACGATGGTGAGGTCAGTCAGGTCTGAACGAAGGATCGCTCGAATGAGCGACATGGGCTTTCGCCGACTCCCCCACCCACCGATTCCGAGGGTCATGCCAGAACTCAGTTCGGCAACAACTTCATCTTCTGTGCAGCGCTTGTCCGGTCCGGGCACCGGACCCCCTTTGGTTACGGCCTGACTCCGATTTTCACGAACTCAAGCGACGGCAGAACCCCAATTCTGATGGGGCGTCAGGTTATGAAATCTAGACGGTCATGACCTCGTTGATGAAAAGCGTCTGCGCTCTGCATGCTGAGACCGCTCTGTGCATCATGCGAATATGGCCGCAGTACCCCAAAAGGACCGATAACGTGATCGCACCGCTGGCCGCCTGGCCAACTGGGGAAAGAGGAGTTCTCATGAATTCGCATAACAACTGGCGGCGCGTTGGTGGCGTAGTGATGGTCGCAACTCTTGCGCTCTTTGCTGGTGCCTGCAGCAAAGACAACGAAAGCAAGTCAACCACCACGACAACCGTCAAGGGCGACAAGACAGACAAGGCGACCCCATCGTCTACCGCCAAGCCACTCAGCGATGAGGAATACAGCGCCAAGGTTGCCGAGATCTCGACTGCAATCACAGGCGCTGGAACTGACCTCTGCAAGCTCAGCACCGTCACCACCGAGGGACCTCCTGAGCCCACGAATCCCAAGCAAACCGAAGCGGCTGTAGGTCTGTACGTGGAACTGCTCAATGCCGTAGCGGGAGCATTCCCTGCTGAGTCCGCTGCATCGAGTGAGGCACTTCGCAACGCTGCAACGACCTTGCAGACCGAGGCTGCTGCAGCCGGTTACCCGCCTGACTTCTTGTCGGGAGATGCTGGCAAGAAGGCGCTCTCCGGCGAGGGCTACACCGCTGCGATGACGGAATACCAGTCGATCTATCAGGCTCAGTGCGCACCTGCAGCGCCTACTGATCCCGCTGCAAACCCAACTGCCAGCACGGTTCCCAAGGGCTGATACTGCTCATTTATTCTGTTGGCACGGCCTCACCTAACGGTGGGGCCGTGTCGCGTCTCCCTCGGGACTGCAGGTCGTAGGGATGACAGCCCTACTTCGAGAACGCTTACTTCGAGAATTTGGCCTCGGTCTTATCAACAAAGGCATCTCTGGCCTCGTCTGCTACGCCAGACAAGTTGAGTTCATAGGTGAAGCCCTGCTCAAAGCGGTAGCTGCGCTTAACGTCCACAACGTCAATTCCGTTCAGGCATTCCTTAGCCCGGCGGATAACAAAACGGCTCTTCGTGCAAATCTTGGCCGCAATTTCAAAGGCTGCGTCTCGAAGATCCTCAAGCGGAACGACTTTGCTAATCGATCCCCAAGATTCAAGCAGCGAGGCATCCACGGGTTCTGCCGTGTAGACCATCTCTCGCATCTTGTGTTGGGGAACAAGTCGCGCCAGATGCGTTGCTGCACCGAGGGCACCTTGATTTACTTCGGGTAACCCAAACCGGGTGCCCTCGGCGGCCACAATGATGTCCGAGTTGCCCACCAGACCAATGCCTCCGCCTAAGCAGAACCCGTGGACAGCCGAGATAACCGGGACTTCACACTCGTAGACGGCCGCGAACGCTGCATAGCAGCCTCGGTTTGCTCCGAGCAGTGCGTCAAAGCCCTCGGTGTTTTGCATCTCTTTGATGTCAACACCTGCATTCCAGCCACGGCCCTCGGCACGCAGAACAAGCGCTCCGACCTCTTGGTTTCGACCAGTTGAAGTCAGGACATCAGCCAACTCGTACCAACCCGCCACGGTGAGTGCATTGACGGGTGGATTATCCATCACAACCTCGGCAATGCCCTCTGTGATATTCACCGAAATTCCCATGCTGTACTCCCTGTTGATTCGATTCCTGCCAAGACCTTCTACAGACGCTGCAAGTTCTGTCAGGATGAGAACGGTACCGCCGGGCATCCCTCGGCGCCATGAGCGTATAGTCGCAAGCCGAATCAGGCAGTCACATCAGCACTCACACAAGCACTCAATGAAGCATTCAATGACGGACTCAGAGAGGGACGCACCATGACAGACAGCAGTCAGGAATCCTCCGGACTCGACTACTCAGGCCGGGTAGTACTAGTCACCGGCGGCACCAAAGGAATCGGCCGGGTCATCGTGCAGCGCTTTTTGGACTGGGGTGCCGAAGTCATGACCTGCGGGCGTACCGAGCCAGAGAGTCTTCCCTCGGCGGGTGGGCGAACTGCTTCATTTACGGCCGCTGACGTCAGAGACCCTGATGCTGCAGTCGCGCTAGTGGATGCAACTGTGGATCGGTTTGGTCGAATCGACACTGTGATCAACAATGCCGGTGGTGCGCCACCTGCCGACGCCGCAACGGCCTCACCTCGATTTAGCGAGTCCATCATCCGCCTGAATCTGCTCGCTCCACTACATGTAGCTCAGCGCGCAAACTTCTATATGCAGGCTGCGCCCGAGGATGGCCGCACGAACGTGATTATCAATATTGCTTCGGTCTCGGCCGTTCGGCCCTCCCCAGGGACTGCAGCGTATGGCGCAGCCAAGGCAGGGTTGCTCAGCCTGACGCAATCACTCGCCGTGGAGTGGGCACCAAAGGTTCGAGTCACCGGAATCATTGCCGGGCTCATCCTGACCGAGCAGGCTGAACTTCACTACGGGGATGAAGATGCGGTTGCTCGCGCCGCAGCCACGGTTCCCGCTGGCAGGCTCGGCACGCCAGAAGACTTGGCCCAGGCCTGTAGGTGGCTGGCTTCCCCGCTCGCCTCGTATGTCAGCGGCACGTCTATCTGGCTTCATGGCGGTGGAGAGCGACCCGCCTTTTTGGATGCCGTTGAGGGCAATTAGCCGCCACTGCTAGTGATGGTCCCCCGCTGTTGCGCTCAGGGTTCCTACGCTGACCTCATCACACTGAGTACTGGGTACCACACGAACTCGAATGCGAGCGCAACTCCGAGCACATATCCGAGCCCTCGGGCGAGGGGCACAGTGTCGCGAGCGCTCACCACATGCGCGCTGTTTTTGGTGGCGTTCCTCGCAACTTCTTGCGGAGACCTCCTCTCCACCCATCCAGCCGATGCCGTGGTCAAGATCGAAGCAGACGATCAGCCCGCTGTGCTGCAGACCCGCCAAGAGATCCTCGCCAGTGCCAGCACCTGGGGAGGAACCCGAGTTGGCGAGGAAACCACTCGACCGGACGAGACTGCGCTGGAGTTCAGCCTGCCAGGGCAGAACTTAGAAATCGCTTTGGGCGCTCTTGGTCGGCTCGATGCTCGAGTGGTGGCTACCAAGATTGATGTTGAGGCTCAACAGATCGATCGGGCGCAGGTGCCCAGTACTGTCGCCGGATCAACTTCCGCTCCCGACCCGGCCGATTCCGCGGTTCGATTGCGCGTTGAGGTGGCTCAAGCTCCCGCTGTTGGGGCAGGAGGCTTTCTGCGTTTCGTTATGGCGATCTTTAGTCTCGTAGGCATGGCTGCCACCGCAATCTGGGTCACGAACTGGGTCAAAGGTCGCTCTCAGCCAAAAGCTCCTCGGCGAGCACGCCGAATCGAAAATATTGCGACCGTAGAAGATCCGCCCACTCAAGAAACCCCGCGAGTCCCTCCCCAGTGGTGAGCTCACGAACTACTGAGCGAACAAACCGCTCAGCGAACCCATCTCACACCCGCTGCACGCCAGTGCTGCGAAGTTCAAAATGCTCCTGATTCAGGCCCCGTAGTACTCTGAGAATTCGTCAGAACTACGACTGCCAGAACTGAGGCAAAAATGGCAAAAGCCAAACTCCCCGCTGTTGAGGGGTGGTTCACGATGTCGCCGAGTGAGAACACTCCGCGCCCCGAGGGGGCAGACCCCGTTGCGCTCATTGGCACCCGCTGCACAGAGAGCGGAACGTACTTCTTCCCGCCCGAGCGAGTCATGTCTCGTGCCCCAGGGTTCTCTGGTTCGGAACTTGTCGAGGTTGAACTCTCTACTCGTGGTCGGCTGTGGTCCTATACCGATGCCCAGTATCAGCCACCAGAACCCTTCGAGGCGCCGACTGACCCATACGAGCCATTCTGTTTGGCTGCTGTTGAACTAGAGACCGAGCAACTCGTTGTTCTAGGTCAAGTAGTTGCGGGCGTGGGCATCGAGGACTTAGTCGTTGGCATGGAAATGGAACTAGTGCTCGGCACCTTGTACGAGGATGAAGACACTGAATACACGATGTGGAAATGGCGACCAGTGGCCACAAGCACTGCAGGAGGCGAAGCATGAGCGTTGACCAAGTAGCCGTTCTCGGGGTTGGCATGCACCCATGGGGTAAATGGGGGCGCAACTTTGTTGAGTACGGAGTAGCAGCCGCTCAAGATGCGCTCGCAGATGCTGGCATTGACTGGCGAGATGTGGGGTTTGTGGCTGGCGCAGACACCATGCGAAATGGCTACCCCGGCTATGTCGCTGGAGCCACCTTTGCTCAAGCTCTTGGCTGGACAGGTATTCCTGTGACGAGCGCATACGGGGCCTGCGCCTCGGGGGCGATGGCTTTGGATGCTGCCCGACAGCGCATCCTTTCTGGCATGTGCGAGGTCGCCCTAGTTGTCGGCGCCGATACCACACCGAAGGGGTTCTTGAAACCCAATAAGGGCGAACGTGGCGATGATCCCGACTGGTTGCGTTTTCGCCTGCTTGGCATGACCAACCCTGCGTACTTTGCCATGTGGGCTCGGCGACGCATCGATTTGTTTGGTGCGAGCAGTGATGACTTTGCTCAAGTGAAGATCAAGAATGCTCGGCATGGTTTAAATAATCCCTACGCCCGTTACCGCAAAGAGGTCACTGCGGAAGCCATTGCAGCCTCCCCCACGGTTTCGAGTCCGCTGCGGTTGCTCGATATTTGCGCAACCTCGGATGGTGGCGCTGCAGTCGTGCTCACCTCGATGGACTACGCCCGCAAGCATCTGAGCAGTTCAGCCGGATCGGCCGATCCGCTGGTCAAGGTTGCAGCTATCTCTACGGTGACCCCGACCTTCCCCAACACCATCTTGGAGATGCCGAACTTTGCAACGGATTCGGCTGCCGGCATTTCACGACCCGAGCGCGGGTTCAAGCAGGCAATTGGCGACTCTGCCTATGCGCAAGCCGGACTCGGCCCCGATGACGTTGACGTGGCAGAGGTCTATGACCTGTCTACTGCCCTTGAACTGGATTGGTATGAGGATCTGGGATTCTGTGGGGTTGGCGAGGCCGAGAAAATTTTGCGTGATGGCGTCACCACCTTGGGCGGACGCCTACCAGTCAACCTCTCAGGCGGTCTTGCCTGCTTTGGCGAGGCCGTCCCAGCGCAAGCCCTCGCTCAGGTCTGTGAACTCACTTGGCAGCTTCGCGGTACTGCTCGGGGTGCGCAGGCAGAGAACGCAAAGGTTGGAATCACCGCCAATCAGGGGCTTTTTGGGCATGGATCCTCGGTCATTCTGACCCGCTAGGGCACAGGTTGGCCCGGTTGATGCTCAGAAATGATGGTCATGGAAAACTTTCTAAGAAAAAGTTCAGGTTGGGTGTCATGGGTGTCGAAGACCTTTTGGGGAACACCAAGACCAGCAGATCAGGGCAGTCCTGGCTCGGGCACGAAGTTTCGTAGCCCGAGCCTGTTGCTGCTCTAAATCGTAAGCGAGCGGCTGCAGCTTCTACGATCTGACCATGACGGCTCCCGAGCATGTGTTGCCGAGACAGGTGTTGGTTGAAGTTACTGACACGATCTCGATTGGGTACACCACTGGGATACAGCGCGTGGTGCGAGAAATCATTCAGGGGCTTCGCGGCCCTCTCGGCGATGGTCTAGAGGTCGTACCAGTTCTAAAGCCCTCAGCAAAGGGTAGCTACCGAACGCTCAGCGCTGAAGAACAGGTTCGCCTTGAGGTGCACCCGCCTGGTGGGCGCGCGGGTAGGCGGGCCGATAACTTTGGATTTCTCTCGCCGCTGGTTCGAGTGATCGGAGATCTTTCCCCGGTAATTTGGACCCGAGTGCAGATCGGTAAGGTGCTGCGAAAGCGGCGAGAGCTTCACCCACTGAACGCTGCGCTGGCCTTGGGCGCTCCGCAGCCCGGGTCTATTTTTTTTGATCTTGAGGGGTCTTGGTATGACCCTGAGCCGAGATCGGTGCTGCTCCCCCGGCTTCATTCAGAGGGTGTGAGCACCGTGGTGCTTGTTCATGATGTGATGCCCATCGTTCACCCCGAATGGTTCGATCCTCGACATATTGCTGTGTTTCAATCTTGGATCGAGGCGCATGTTCAGTGGAGCAGCAGGTTTCTTGCCAACTCAGAGTGCACTGCGAGGGATCTTCGCTCCGTTGCGGCAAAGTTTGGACGACAAGAAGAACTCGATCTCATTGTCATTCCCTTAGGCGCCGATTATCAAGCCGCTGCCGGTGTTGCGGTGGACCTGCCCCCCGAGCTAGGCAGATTCATGCTGGTTGTTGGCACACTCGAACCGCGCAAGAACCAAGAACTCGTGCTCAATGCCTTCGATCTCCTGAGCGGGGAGTTTCCTGATCTCTCCCTTGTCATTGTCGGAAAGGAGGGCTGGATGGTGGACTCACTGGTTGCTCGGATTCGATCGCACCCCGAGTTTGAGCGGCGAGTGTGTTGGTTCGGAGGCATCGACGACGCTGAACTCAGCTGGCTCTATGACCACGCGTTTTTGTCGATTAATCCCTCGAAGTACGAGGGCCTTGGAGTCCCGGTTCTCGAGGCTCTAGCCCATGGCTGCGCAACGGTGGCCTCTACGGGAGGCGCCCTGCCCGAAGCTGGCGCCGGCTTCACAGAACTGATCGACCCCGATGACGTGGAGGGTCTCGTGAATCTCATCCGCTTACACCTTGAGCATCCGGAACATCATCAACTCATGCGAGACAAAGCGAGTTCCTATGTGCCGCCATCTTGGGCAGAAACTGCCGCCGTTGTGGCTGACGCGTTACTGACTCTTCCTGCCCTGAAATCTCCCCCCACTCTGAAATCTCCTCCTGCCCTGAAATCTCCTCCCGCCCTGTCGGCTTCTGCCGGTGCCATAAACATGCCGAAAGAGTCATCCTGAATGAGTAATCCTGAATGAGTAATCCAAGTCCAGCTGAGGCCGAGCCTGTAGCCGAACCTTCGGCCGCAGATCCTTCAGCGTCTGTGAGTTCAACGCCACCCGTTGATGTGTTTCTTTGGGTGGTGACGGTCAGCGCGATCCTCGTCGGCATTGCTCTGCGATTTGCACCCCGATCGGGAATGTGGCTCGACGAGGCCTTATCGAGCAATATTGCTCAACTTCCTGTGGGCGAGATTCCCGGTGCGTTGCGGCGAGACGGTCATCCGCCACTGTTCTACGTGGCGCTGCACCTTTGGACTGCAGTTGGAGGGGTCTCAGACTGGTGGATTCGAGCCTTCTCGGGGCTGATCTCGGTGCTCACTTTGCCGCTGATGTACTTGACTGGACGGCGAGTAGCTGACCGCCAAGGTGCTGGACCGTTAGGGATTCAACGTACTGGCCTGATAGCGCTTGCCGTTGCGGCAGTCATGCCCTTCGGTATTCGTTACGGTGCCGAAGCACGCATGTACGCGTTGGTCATGGCGCTGTCGGCTGCTGGCTATTTGTTGGTCGACGACTTACTACGGGCTCGATTCACCGGGGGCCGGCGTGTCATCGCCGTTATTGCAGCAGCCTGTGTTGCCTCGGCACTGCTCTGGACCCACTACTGGTCACTCTGGCTGCTGGGCGCGGTGGGCTTTATTGCTCTCTTCCAAGCTTGGAAAGCCCCCAGTCACGAGGGAAAGGTTGGTGCTCGCCTTCTGGTTGGAGCACTCGTGGTTGGCGGATTGAGCTTTGCACCTTGGGTGCCGACTCTCCTGTATCAGTCGGCGCATACGGGCACCCCGTGGGGAGAGCGTTTCGGCCCAGCTTCGGTGGTGGTGTTGAGCATCGTTGATTTTGCTGGGGCGAAGTATGGCATTGCGCATCTGTTCACCTACCTGCTCGTGCCAATCATGCTGCTAGGTGCTTTGGCGGTGATCCAGAAGGCGCGTTCAGCTGACACGGAGACGTCACCAGAATCGGCCCAAGCGAAACCAGCTCAGCAGGTAGTCCTCACTGCTTCAGTTCAGCCACGGATTCGAGTGGAGCTGTGTGTGATCCTGCTCACGATGAGCATTGGATGGGCTGCAACGGCCGTGTCGAATGGGGCATTTTCTTCACGCTATGCCTCGGGGATTTATCCACTGTTTCTGCTCTGCATCGCCGCTGGCATCGCAGTGATCCGAAGTCCTCGCGGCACAGCAGTGGTACTTGCTGCGATCGTCATCATCGGAGCCTTTGGGGCATTTGGTTCCATACGAGGGGTGCGGTCGCAGACGGGTGAGATTGCAAAGACAATTTTGGCGGCTGAATCAGCAAGTGCTCCCGGTAGTCCAACCGTTGTCATCTCATGTCCGGACCAACTTGGGGTGTCATTGGAACGAGAACTTGAGTTGCAAGGAGCGAAGGCTAGCTCGGAGCCCAAGGATGGCTCTACATCGAGTTCGGTTATTCCGTATCCGACGGGCGGCGACCCGAGATTCGTGGATTGGGTGGATTATGCAGACCGAAACGCTGCTGCGTCACCAGCTGCTTTTCTTCAAAAACTCTCGGCTCGGATCCCCACAAATGCAAAGGTATACGTGGTCGAGAGCCCCACCTATCGAACCTTTGAAGGGCAGTGCGAGGGATTGCTCGAGGCGCTTTCTGTAAACCGAGATCAAAGCTCGCTCATCGGGTTAGACGACAGCGGCATTGACGAGTCGGCCGGCCTCTCGGTTTTTACACCCCGGCCGTGACGGGTCCTTGAGCGGTGACAACATCGAGCGAGTTGCAACTCCAGCGCCAAGCCACCTGGCCTTCTGGCCTTCCTGCGGTTTGTCTTGGATGGTTGTGGGCTCGGTTATGCATCGCTAGTGGGTTTGTAACCGCTCATGTCATGGTGAATCACCTTGATACCCCACGCGGATCCCAGCAGATTCACGAAGGCCTGTTTACCTGGGATGGAGCGTTCTACCGAGGTTTGGCTCAACAGTGGTACACCCGACCGTTCAGCGGCCCTGGCATCAGCGGCGAGGAGGCAAGGTTCTTCCCCGTCTACCCTGCCCTAGCCCGATTGCTGAGCCCAGTATTTGCCGGCCATGCTGATTGGGCGTTGATCGCTCTCAGCAACGTTGGGGCATTCTTGGGCGCTTGGGTGTTGTGGAAGCTCGCTACAGAAGTTCTGGGTGATCCGAGGCCCACAATTCAGGAGCGCCAGAGCTCAAGTGGAGTGCTCGGAATTGCGAACCGGTCAGCCGTGCTGGTCGCTATATTCCCTGCTGCCTTTGTGCTTGCCTTTGCCTACTCAGAGGGCATAGCCCTGCTCGTGGTTGCAGGAACTCTGCTGGCGCTTCAGCGTCGCAATTTTGTAGCGGCTGGTTTGCTTGCGCTGCTCGCTGCGGGGATTCGGCCAGTCGGTGGGCTGCTTCTGGTTCCGATTGCTGTTGAGTTGTTTCGGGCGAAGCCTCGACCCAGGTGGTGGAACTGGGTTGTTGGCCTTGGAGGACCAGTGGCTGGACTCGGGCTTGCGCTTGTGTGGATTGAACGTTCCACTGGTGATTTGCTGCTCCCCTTGCGCCTACAGCGCCAGATACGAGGAGGGTTCCAAGACCCCGTCACGCGAGTACTCGAACCCATTGGCGAACTGTTCCGCGGCAACTTTCGCGATGTCTACAACTTGGGATTCATGATTCTCTTCTTGCTGCTGTTCCTCTCTATGGTGCGCGGCTCTCTGGCAGGCAGCGATCGAGATGCTTCAGCCAAGCTGCCAAGCTCATGGGTTGCTTACGCAGGTGTGTCACTCCTGTTGCTGCTCTGCTCTCAGGTCACCGATTCACTGGGAAGGTACGGGCTACTCGTTCTGCCATTTATTGTTGCGCTAGCTCTGTGGACTGACCGCCAGTGGCGTTATGTAGCTGTTGGAATTGCTTGCACCGTTGGCTCCATCTGGCTCACGAGTGAAGCCCTGCTCGGGCGGTTAGTCCCCTGACTTGGCGTGCCGAATGAACTTGGCGTGCCGAATGAACTTGGCGGCTCTGCCTTGATGTACGGCGCAGGCAAAGCCCTCTTTTAAAACCGCGTCACAACGAAAAGCCACCTGTGGAGTTGGCATTTGATCGCGCTTTGGCTACCAAAGCCTGGAGCCTTAACCGGTGCCGGCGAACAGTGGTGTTCGGTCGATACCGAGACTCGTACTGTCCTCGCCCGGTGCGGGCGACTCGTCCCAAGCGCAACTCGTAGCGCAGAACATCGGCGATCACTTTATTGGGATCGGCCCCACCTACGGTCAGCCCCAATTGCTCGAGTGCTGCGCGCAACTCGGCGATCTTGCATGGCCGGCCCCTCTGGTCCAGAAGGGTGAGCAGGCAGTACCTCAGATTTGCCCCGCACAAGTACTCGGGATGGAGATACAGGGGTCGAACATATTTTTCCATCGGCACAGTGTGCCGAGTCCCACACAAATTGTCACCGGGGAGGAGTGCCCGGTGAGGGCAAGGACAACCTGTGGATCTGCAAGAGTTTTCGTCGTGACGCGGTTTTAAAACAGTGTGCTGAGCCCTTCCCCGACTCAGTCATCAGCTTTAGGTGACGGGTCGGCAGCGAGCCACGACCCAAGTTCCCCAGCGCGCTGTAGAGGCTGTGACCTCAAACTGTGCGCTACCAGTAAGGGCCTGAGCAATCCGCTCAGCAGAGAGGTGAATTGGTGTGCGATCTCCGATTGAGTTCACCCAGATCAAGACCCCATCCGCTGCCAACACCGAACGCGACAGCAGGTCTTGCAACACCTCTTGCCCTCGAGCCCGATTCCCAGAGACCGCCCAACTCCGAGCCATCTCATCGAAGAATCCTGCAACTTGTTCTGCGGCTAGCGGTGTCCAAGAAAGCGGATCATCAGCCACGGCCTCAGTTATCTTGCGCATTGGATGAGAACTTCCAACATCTTCTGGAGGCTCTCCGACGGGATGTAACACGGCCGGCAGATACTGAACCTCCGGGCTTCTCTCAATCTGCTTACTCAAAACTTCACGCTGAAGCCGAAATCGTGGTTGCACCTCGCATATACGGCAGCAACAATTCGGGGATTTTGATCGAACCATCCGGCTGTCGATACGTCTCGACGATTGCGGCCCAGACGCGAGGCACCGCTAGCGCGGAGCCATTCAACGTATGCATCACTTCGGTTCCCTTGCCACCCTCAGGCTTGTATCGGAGATTTGCTCGTCGAGCTTGGTATTCACCAAACCAAGAGACTGAACTCACCTCAAGCCATTGATCCACCCCAGGCGAGTACACCTCAATATCAAAGGTTCGGGCGGCCGAGTTACCAATATCACCAGCGCACAAATCCAGTACTCGATAGGCCAAGCCCAGCTCAGCAATCAGACTCTCAGCCCGGAACAGAATCTCGGCATGAAGATCGGCGGCCTGAGCCGGAGTTGAGTAAGCCAGAATCTCCACCTTGTCGAACTCATGAACGCGCAACAAACCACGAGTGTCCTTACCCGCTGATCCAGCCTCACGTCTGAAACAGCTGGTATGGGCGCAAAACCGCATCGGCAAATCAGACTCGGGCACGATCTCATCCTGCCCAAGGGAAGTCAACGGAACTTCAGCCGTTGGGATAGCCCAGAGATCATCACGCTCTACGGCATAGGCCTCCTCAGAGAACTTTGGAAGATGCCCCGTCGCGATGAGTGTGGCTGTGCGAACCAATGTGGGCGGCCGGACCTCTTCGTAAAGATCAACGTTGCGGTCAATCGCTAACTGGCACAAAGCTCGCACCAGCGCAGCACCCTGTTTGCGATACATCACAAACATTGAGCCCGACATCTTTACTGCCCGCTCCACATCCAATATCCCGAGTTGCTCACCGATCTCCCAATGTGGAACTCGCTGACAATCCAGGTAGGAATCAGGCTGGTATTGCTCGACTCGCAAGATGACATTGTCTTCTTCACTCGCCCCGTCCGGGCAATCCGCTGCAGGAAGATTCGGTATACGCAGAAGCTGATCGCGGAGCAGAATCTGCAACTCCTCGGCCCGCGCATCAAGTTGCTTCTCTTCAAGGCCAAGCAACCTGCTCTGCTCTTGCAACTCTGTGGCCTCATCTTGGCGCTGCTCGCGGAATAACTTCCCCACCTCATTGGAGAGGGCCCGAACCTCTGCACGCAGCGAATCACGATGGCCTGACAACGATCGCAACTCAGAATCTAGGCCTGCTACTTCGTCTATCACAGCAGGGTCTTGGCCCCTTCGGGCAAGTCCAGCTCGTACACCATCAATATCGGCGCGAATCAAACGCACATCAAGCATGAGTGGAACCTAGTTGGCATCGGGCAACAGGCTGAACCCCATTCCCAAACTGTCCCGAGATCGGAGACAGAACTAGCGTCTTCCTGTGGCAGTAATCGTGGACCGGCTCAGTATTCATTATGGCGACATCGTGGCCGTAGACAAGATTAGTTTCGAGGCCCAAGTCGGTCAGATAACAGTGCTACTCGGTCCTAATGGTGCCGGCAAGACTTCAACGATTGAGCATCTTGAGGGCTACCGTGCCGCTCATTCAGGCTCAAGCAGCGTGGTCGGCCTTGACCCCATCTCGGACCACAGCAAGCTCACATCTCAAGTCGGAATCATGTTGCAACAAGGTGGTATCCCTTCAGCGATCCGACCAATCGAACTGCTCAAGCAATATGCAGGCTTCTTTGCCAACTCTCAGAGCCCTGAGGATCTCCTCCAACGTGTGGGCCTGAGCGAACGCTCCAAAACTCCCTACAGACGCCTCTCGGGTGGCGAGCAGCAGCGACTCTCACTTGCATTGGCTCTGATCGGGCAGCCAAAAGTTGTGTTTCTTGACGAGCCCACCGCCGGCGTCGACCTGGAGGGTCGTGATCTCATCCGCGCATTGCTCCTCGAGCTACGCGCAGATGGAGTCTGCGTGCTCATCACAACCCACGACCTCGCCGAGACCGAGCGCCTTGCCGACAAGGTGATCATCATTGACCACGGAATCATCGTGGCGCAGGGCTCCCCCAAAGAACTGATGTCGGCGACAAGCTCCGATCACCTGCTCTTCGGCGCTACACCCAACCTTGACTGCGAAGCCCTCAGCACAGTCCTCGGATCTGCAGTTACGGAGCCGTCCCATGGAGAATACCGTGTGGAAGCTGCGCCCTCGCCGGCACTGGTTGCGGCCGTCACAAACTGGCTAGCCGACCAGAACATACAACTCACCGATCTGCGCGCCGAACGGCAGCGCCTCGATGACGTGTTCCGCAGATTGACTGAGGGAACACAACCATGAGGGCTCTTCGCTCACAAGTCCGAACAGAGCTCGCACTGAGCTCAAGGCAGGGTGAGCAACTTCTGGTATCGCTCGGCATACCCCTGCTGATTCTGGTGTTCTTCTCTTCAGTCAACGTGCTCCCCACGGGTACCGACGAGCCAATCGACTTCCTCGCCCCAGGCGTGCTTGCGCTTGCGGTGATGTCGACCGCGATGGTCTCGCTAGGAATCGGAACAGGATTCGAGCGCACCTACGGCGTGCTCAAAAGGCTCGGAGCCTCACCGCTCGGTCGCGGGCGCTGGGTAGCGGCAAAGATCGCAACAGTGCTCGTCATCGAAGTACTCCAATGGACCGTCCTCATCGGCGCTTCCATCCTGCTCGGCTGGTCGCCACCCCTTGCAGGTTGGGCCTGCGCCATCCTTGGAGCCCTGCTTGGAACAGCTGCGTTTGGTGGCCTCGGCCTCCTCATGGCAGGAACCTTGCCAGGTTTAGCCACCTTGGCTGCCGCGAATGGGCTCTATTTAGTCCTGCTCCTCACGGGAGGAATGATTATTCCCCTCAGCGAACTGCCCGCTCCGCTCGCTGCGCTAGCCAAGCTCCTGCCAGCTGCACCCCTAGCCGAGATCATCATCGGCTCGCTAACAGTCGGGGGTTCCGTCGCACCTTGGGCTTGGGTTTCCCTTAGCTGCTGGGCAGTGATCGCTCCGCTGGCGGCTGCGTCTCTGTTCCGCTGGGAGTAGCAACATCTGCGAGTCCAGCTGATCCAGAGGGAACGAGTTTGCCGCGAAACTTCGACTGATTCGCTTTGCTGCCAAGCGACCACTTAAAGAAGATCACGCCGATAATTCCCCAGAGATAAAACCCCGTGATGATCTTCATCATGATCCCCGCGAGTTGTTGGTCATACACCACACTCACACCCCACAGGCGGGGACCGTGGTTATACCCCTGATACAGAACCGCCTCGGCAGTGGTCAGGAATGCTGCGGGAAT
>Ga0194051_1000531_pt1 | contig 21665 bp, 14 predicted proteins | sample SepL2320m_MetaG_FD_161275 | JGI IMG/M metagenome (GOLD analysis project Ga0194051, IMG submission 161275) | Anoxic zone freshwater microbial communities from boreal shield lake in IISD Experimental Lakes Area, Ontario, Canada - Sep2016-L239-20m | ecosystem: Environmental > Aquatic > Freshwater >... | reverse complement strand
CTCGAACGAAAAAACAATTGTGATCTCACGGGGAACGGGGTCAATCACCCCAACGACTTTGGGCATCGCATTCATGCGCAGGTGGTTCTGGGGCTTCTGGATCCTGCCAAAACGCAGTCGCTACCGCGATAAAAAGAGTCTGCTTGTGGCATTTTATTTTTCACAAAAGAGGTGACTTGTGCTTGGACCGCACCCTGCCAAATGTATTTTCTGCTTCCAGATTCTTTGTGCTTTTGTGACGTTGATAACTGCTGCTACAAGAACGATTGCTGATGATTTTCCCGTTCCGTATAACTCCGAAAAATCGGTGACGACTCCCATGGCTCCGGAAGAGGTGGTCGCTACCGCAAAGCTGCCTCCGGGATTTTCGCTTTCTGTGTTCGCATCCGAGCCCGACATCTGCAACCCGATCGCGATCACGACCGACTCCCAAGGCCGACTCTGGGTTGCTGAAAACTACACCTGGAGTGGCGCCGGATTTGGCAGCTACGACACGACTCTTCGAGACAGAATCGTGGTGCTCTCGGATCGTGATGGTGACGGCCGCCATGATGATTCCACAGTGTTTTGGGATGGTGGAAGAAAGCTCACAAGTATTGAAGTGGGGCTCGGCGGTGTCTGGGCCTTGAATCTTCCTCATCTGATTTTCATCCCGGATCGAAACGGAGATCTGGTGCCTGATGGTCCTCCTGAGATTGTGCTCGATGGGCTTGATGAACAGGCCGTCGGTCATACACCCGCCAATGGCCTCAAGTGGGGCCCCGATGGCTGGCTTTACGGTCGTCATGGGATTCAGGGCACGTCTCGAATCGGTGTTCCTGGTTCAGGAGATTCGCAACGCATTCAAATCAATACCGGTGTTTGGCGGTTTCATCCGATCCGCAAGGTTGTTGAGGACGTGATGCACGGCATGACAAATTCCTGGGGATCAGATTTTGATTCCAATGGAGAAATGTTTGTTATTAATACGGTGATTGGGCATTTGTGGCACGTTGTTCAAGGCGCACACGTCGAACGAATGTACGGCACTGATCTTGATCGGTATGTCTACGATTTAATTCCGCAGACGGCCGACCATGTGCACTGGGATACCGGCGAACACTGGAACGATATTCGCAATGGAGTCTCTGATAAGACCAGCGCAGCCGGCGGTGGCCATGCGCATATCGGCCTGATGATCTATCAGGGAGACAATTGGCCGAAGGAATTTCGCGACCGAGTCTATACGCTCAACATGCACGGGCGTCGCATCAATAGCGATATTCTTGAGCCACTTTCAGCAGGCTTTACGGCCCGTCATGGTCCAGATTTTTGTTTTATTGCTGATCCATGGTATCGCGGCATGGATCTGATCACCGGACAAGACGGCGGAGTTTTTATTGCTGACTGGTCAGACACCGGTGAATGCCATGATCACGATGGCGTGCATCGTACCAGTGGACGCATTTACAAGCTCATCTATGGAACATCACCACACAGTCGACCGATTGATGTTGCCCAGGCAAGTTTTGAAGAAACGAAGGCCTATTTCTTGAAGACCAATCGTTGGTGGGGCAGGCAGGTTGTGCGAGCGTGGCAGGGGCGGGCCGCGCGAGGTGAGAGTCTTGAGAAAGAAAATAAATGGCTTGTAGAAATGCTGAAAACAAAAAGTGAGCCAGCGTGGCGAATGCAGTGCCTGTGGGCCCTTTCAGTGACCGGTGGTCTCAGCGAGTCAATTCTGCTTGAAGCCCTTGAAGATTCAGACGCTTTCGTTCGCAGCTGGGCTTTGCGCTTGTTGGTCGAAGAGTGTTCTCAAGACGGAAAACAGCCGTCTTCTGAATCGCTGAAGCGAATTCTTGCGCATGCACAAAATGATGTTTCCGGACCAGTGCAGATGCACCTGGCTTCATCACTCAGCCGACTTTCAGACGAAACCCGCTGGCAGGTTGCAGAACGCCTCTGTCTTCATTCAGAATTTTCGGCTGATCGAATGCTTTCGAAGATGATCTGGTACGGCATTGAACCGTCTGTGCTTCGCGATCCAAGCCGGTGCGTACAGCTGGCTAGCCATGCATCGTTGCCTCAAGTTCGCAGAAACTGTGCACGACGATTATCCGGGGAAATCGAATCGCTTCCCAAAATTGTCGATTCACTTTTTGTGGCAGCATCCCACAATGTTAATTCAGAAGCCTGTCGCGATACCCTGCTGGGAGCCGCTGACGGTCTTCGCGGTTGGCGACAAGCTCCAGCTCCCGAGTCTTGGAAAAAGGTGTCGCTGGCTTTTGCAGGCAGTACCGATGAGCAGACCCTTCAGGCTGTGCGGGAGTTGGATGTTCTTTTTGGTGAAGGACGCGGCATCGAACAGGTGCGCTTGATTGCAAGCGATTCCAGAGCGAGTGCCGATGCGCGGAGGCAGGCGATTCGAACGCTGGTGAGCACGTCACCTGAAGATGGAGCTACGTTTCTACAGGGAATGCTCGGCGATCGAACGGTGATCTCAGAGGTACTTGCCGGGCTTGCTCGTTACGATCATCCAGACACTCCGTCGCTGATTCTTCAGAAGGCCGGCATGTTTACACCGGCGGACCGCGCCACGATGATCGATACGCTCGTTGCGCGACCGGCCTACGCCAAGGCGATGCTCGACGCAGTTGAATCTGGAACGATTGCAAAAGAAGAGATTTCAGCCTTTCACGCAAGACAGATTGCAGAGTGTGATGACGAAAAGCTCTCTGAGCAACTCGCTCGCGTCTGGGGTCAGGTGCGAGTGAGTGCGGCAGACCGAAAAATTCTTGTGACGCACTGGAAAGAGAAACTCGACGCAAAATCGCTCGCCGAGTCTGATCGTTCAAATGGACGCGCAATCTTTGCAAAGTCCTGCGCTTCGTGTCATGTGCTTTTTGGAGCAGGAAGAAAGCTAGGACCCGATCTCACCGGCTCCAATCGTAAAAACCTTGACTATCTGCTGGAAAATGTGATTGATCCAAGCGCCAGCGTCGGCAGTGATTTCCGTGCTGTTTCAATCGTGCTTCAAGATGGACGTGTGATCACCGGCGTGATCAGCAGTACTACCGAGCGAACGCTTACTGTTCAAACAGTTCAGGATTCTGTGACGATTGATCGAAACGATATTGCGGAACAGTCCGTGACGCCCCAGTCGTTGATGCCCGACGGGATGCTGACCAATCTTTCGGACGATCAGATACGAGAACTCTTCTCGTATCTGATGTCGGCAGATCAGGTGCCGCTGCCAACACCCTGAACCCCAGAGGTGTCTGCCGTCAGGTGGAGATGGTTGAGAGAGAGAGGGTGCGAACGGCCATTCCTGTTTCAACAAATAGCAGTGTTGTGGTGATGTGTGTAGGATCGATGTTCAATCTCGAAGCAACCGCCATTCGATAGTGTTCCATTTGCGGTGAATACAAATGGATTTTCGCATCGATTGCACGAGTGTGTTCATCTGGGGAAACACCGAGAAAATCGGTTTTAAAATCGACAATCTCTGCAGCAATAGGCTTTCCATGACGAGACCAGATGGTCGCTCTGTCAATTTTTCCACTGACGACATGTCCGCTATTCGGAGTTCGTACGGCGAAGGCGCGTTCTCGTTCGAGCGTCGGTTCGGCGGGGCCACAGGCAAGACCCGTCACGACAATTGAATCCGGAAGTGACAAAGCAGGTTGAGCCAGATGTGAGCACACGCTTGGTATCGTGAGCATGCCACGAAACTGTTTTTCAAGGTTCGCATCTTTCGGCAGCAGCGGCGAGTGAGCGGCGACGATCTCCCAGAGCGTTTGTGAATCGGGAACATCAAAGCCATTTGGAGAAGTGGTGGACCATTCGATCTTCTCAAACCATGCGTGAATCAGAGTTCCGCGGGCAAATGTTGCCTGCGATGGGCCTGCCAGCAGGCTGTCCGCCAAAACAATGTTGCTCTTGTTTGTATTGGAGGGAATGTCCACCGGTGCGTGGCGAGGTGGTTCGCTCTGCGAACGATGTCGAAACACAATCGGAGTGCATTGCGAAATGTTTGGCATGAATGCTGTTTCCGTTGCACCGTCGGTGACCTGTGGCCTGTCAAGAGTGTCGCAACCGGTGAGGCAGGCATGGGTATGTTCATAGAGAATTGTGGCGGGCGTCGCCAAGCCTGGTGGGCAAAGTGTTGTGCGAAGTACACCGGCGAGTGTTTTTGGACAATTCTTTTCGCGAGGTTCACTCGGAGCTACGATGATTTCCATCCCTTGAACTGCTCGAGTGAGTCCAACATAGAGCGTGGCAATCTGCTCTCGCACAATTTCACGAGGCCCGGCATCACACGCCTCTTGCCACCGCGAAGGCAACAATGATTGAACCTGTTTCGATGGCCAAGCGATGACTCCTGAGATGGGTGAGAGTGCATCCTCCCGATCAATTGCAATATTTGGAGAGTGTATACAGAGCTTTCCATCAAGATCGGTCAGCACAACGAGATCAAATTCAAGACCCTTCGCCTTGTGAATCGTCATGACCCGGATGGGCGATGGCACCACGTCATGAACCGATGTCTGCCGGCACATTGAAACAAAATCGTCTGTCCGCAGGGTTGCTCGTTCAAAGTTTCCTAAATCTCCAGAATCCCATTGACGAGCCTGTTGCGCAAGCTGGTTTAAACGCCGACGATCTCGAGGCGATCCATGTGAATCAAGATCACGGATGCAGCGGTCCACCACCGCAGCGTATCCATCAAGAATGAGTTGTCTTCGCAGTACATCGAGTGTGCGGCGATGAATGTCAGACGCTTCGTGAAAAGTTCCTCGGTTCAACGGATCGAAAATAGGCAGACCTGCCATGGAAGCGAGCGGCGAAGTCGACAGATGAAACCGTGCAACGGAATCACCTGGGTGATCAATCAGTGTGAACAACGAAAGAATAAGTTCGACGGCAGGAGAATCAGCCAGAGGATTGCCCCCTTCTCCGCTGGCGATAATTCCATACCGACTTTGCAACTGAGCGATGAGACGCTCTGCAGCGCGGTTGGTTCGAACCAGGATGCCAAGAGTCGCCCCAGGATTGGCATGCGCAAGCGCCGATGCCCGAGCAGCGGCACACTCCATGACACAGTCGGCGGTATCCTTTTTTTTGTGACCGCTCGGAGAAGTTCGCAGACGAACCCATCCGGGAAGCAGTTGTTTGCTGCTGTCGGCCCTGTGTGGAACGAACTCGTTCGCCCACTGTACTGCGACCTGTGGATAATCGACCAACGCCACACTTGATCCAATGGCACTGAAAATAGTATTCACAACGTCGAGAATCGCCGGACTAGAACGATAACTGTGAGAGAGTTGTCGAGTGGAAAGGGGAATTGGACCGGTTTCAAAAAGTTTGCCAACGTGTTCAAGAAGTTCGGATCTGCCGCCCCGCCAGCCATAGATAGCCTGTTTTTCATCTCCAACGCAATAAAATGTTCCTTCGGAAGCCGCAGCCTTAGAAATAATTGTTTTGAGAATTCTCCACTGCGAAAGCGAGGTGTCTTGGAATTCATCAAGCAAGAGATGGCGGTGCGAGGGAATACCACGCCAACGAGCGGAGTCGATTCGCCCGTTAGAGACCGCATCGCCAACGAGTCGAGTGATGTCATCAAATGAAACGACACCTTCTTGTGCCACGAGACCGTCATAGAGTTGCGTGTAGAGCGAGAGCATGTCATGCATAGCGCGGGTCTTTTGCACTATTCGTCCGACAAGTGCACTTCGTGCGGCCTCGATCAGTGGTCGGTAGGCTTTGGCGACATCACTGTCGATGGGTTTGGAGTAGTAGGTCAAATCACCACTGACAATTTTGGCAACGAGTCCTTTTTGTACGAAGTCATCCCAATGAAGTGCTCGAGCGCGCTCGATATCGCTGTCGCGAGCAGAGGTGAATCGCGAGTCGGTGAAGGAAAACGCTAACACTTCAAGCATCGCGGTAGAAATGTCTTGGCTTGAGATCTCGGGAGGAAGTGTGAGGCAGTTCCAAGCTGCCGGAAGCGTGTCGCGAAAAACCCCCGCAAGACTGGTGACGATGCCCTCGATCGATTTTTCTAGGCCAATGGCCAGCCGGCCACCGTTGAGTTGCACGATCAACGTGGCTAAATCGGCCGTGGTGTTGGAAATAGTATCTCCGACGAGCAGTCGTTGAATTGCCATTCGACGAAGTCGGGTGAGAGTTCGCTCATTGCCGATCGACCATCCCGCAGGAAGCCCAATCTCGAACCGAGACGATCCGGCCCACGATACAAAAAAACTATCAAGCGTGCCGATCATAAGTTGATCGAGTGACGCAGTGACCTTTACAAGAAGATCACGGAATGTCTCGGTATTCACTGTTCCAAGAGCAAGTTCCGCTGAAAGTGTCTCAGCCATCCGGGGGTTTGATGAATCGGCGGCAATCGCAAGACGTCGCAAAAGTCGTACAAGAATTTCACCCGCTGCTTTTCGAGCAAACGTTGCAGCAAAAATATCTTCAATGGCTGCGCCACCAAGGAGCAGTTCAAGAAGACGATTGGTAAGCGAATGAGTTTTGCCAGTACCAGCGCTTGCACGCACGCTGATAAAGGGTGACGTCGATAAGTTCAAAGATGTCACGTGTCGTTCTCGCTGTCGGAAGGTTCAATTCGATGGGTTTGACAAATTGTGTCAAATTCTGGAAACAGATGAGAGTTTTCATCACGTCGGGGCCAGAAAATTTCTTGTCTTACTGCACGAATAATATCCTTCGCCGCAACATCAGAGTTGGCAAGCATCGCTGCATCCCAGGTCGCCAGTGTGATCCCTGTGTTCTCGATATCTGCAGGAAGGTTGAAATATCCAAGAGCAAGCATGGTCGGATCGATTGATGGAGCCACGCTCGACAGTAAATGTCGATACAGCGGAAGCTGAAGGTCGATCCATTCATCACCGGTTCGGTGCGTCCGATCGGGTGGTGTGCAGGTGGCTTTTGTTTTGTAATCCAGAACTTCCCAGCGACCTGTCTGCGGATGATGGTCGATACGATCAATCCTACCGGTGATATTCATTGGTGAATTATCGACAATGAGTGTTCCACGAGCGGTGGTTTCGAATGAGTGGATCATCCATCCTTCTCTGGCACGTTCGGCCTGTACCGAAGCAAACTGCGACAAACGTCTTTTCGCAAGTTCTAGGCCAACAGCCACCGCCCCGGACGGATGTGATCCAAATCGATTTTGTGAAAAGCTGTCAAGAATGTCGCACAGACCGCGAGAGAGTTTTTGAGGATCGGTGCAGGAAGCGAGGTCTGTAACCGAGAATCCTTCAAGAACACTATGAAGAAGCATTCCAAAATCAGCCCCACGCATCTCTCCAGTGCGCCCCTGGGATTCACTGAGTTTGAGCCGGTGTCGTAGCCAATAGCGGTAAGGGCAAGCTAAGTAATCTTTGAACTCGGTGACTCGCATGGACGCGACAGGCGGTGATGAATCTGTCGGGCGTGGAACACTGAGACGCGAACCCGTTGAGGTGATCGTCGTTCCGACAAGTTTCGGAGTCTCACCTAAAAAAAGTTTCTGAGCTATTCGCACAACATCATCGGGAGGGCGACGAAACAAAAGTCGACTCGGAACGGATGGCGAATGATCGCTGCTATACTGAGGAACAATCACCAGCAGGGTCTCTCTTGAGGAAACTGCCAGTGACAAAATCCAGGCATCACGAGCAGTAGTTCGTCGCGAATCCAGAAGATGAAGTGCCGTGCGCAGCGACTCAGGTAAGAGAGGGTCGAGCGAAAGTCTCGATGGCACAATACCTTCAAGGACGCTTGTCAATGCGAGCAACGGGCTGTCATCCAACGCGACTTCCAGCCAGCCGACCAAATCAATGCAATCATCCTGTCTGGGAGCAGGAAGCACGCCCGTGCCCCACAATGCCATGAGCAAGTGCTCAAGCCCTCGACTGCCGGCGAGCGTCACCATCTCGCGAGAGAGTGTCTCGAATTCAGCAAGCGTTTCGGACAGTAATTCGAGCGATTGTGCGACGACTCGATCCAGAGGCCACTCCAGATTGAGGGAACAATCGCGATACACTGTTGCAAAAATCTGGCGAATTGCACCGGTCCACGTGGCGGCGTCGGCAGTTCCATGAGCGATATGCGTCGATGCCTCGACGAGCGGACGAAGCCAATCGTCGAGTGAGTTCAAAACCGCTAATAAACCTTGTAAATCCTGATTCTCTCGACGAGCGGTTTGTCCACGAGACTCTGCGACGGCCTGTTCAAGGTAAGCACGATCAATCTTCATCGGCAAATGCTGCGAAGAAAAAACATCGAGCAGTTCGAGTGATCGGGTTTCACCAGAAGTCTCGATAAAGTGCAGCACTTCCGGCGAGCGAAGGAGTGTTGCGAGGCTCTCATAATCGCGGTACATGATCCAGCCAAAAACAGCTGAGAGCATCTGGTACGGAGTCGATCGTCGTGCGGTGCGTTCCACTCCGTAACGGGCCGCAACGCCCTCTGCCGCCAGAGCGTGTTCGATCGTTGGAGCAATCGTAGCATCCGGAACAGCAATCGTGATCTCATCGGCTCTTTGGTGAGAGCCAGAATGCCGAAGCCATTCGACAAGCTTCTCACATTGTCCTTGCGTGTCGAGAACATGCGAGATGCAGTTCAACGGGATCGGAATGTCGCGTGTCAACCATGCATCGGGAATAAGACAACCGAGGGAATCAAAACAGGAGGCTGCCTCTGCGGTCGAAATGTGGGCAGGAAGTGCCACGAGAACGTCGATTGATTGCTCGATACGACTCAGCAATCGACGTTGTAGAAAATCGAGATCGACAGTTGCCAACAGCACCAACCGCCCGTTGAATTGGATTTCATTTTTTTCAAGTGCAACACGTCTCGCGGTTTGTCGATCCCAGAGACCGTGTGATTCGAGGATTAAAAGATAAGCACTTTCGAGACGTCCCAGTGCCTCCCACCGAGCATGGTCGGAAAAGCCTGGAATCATTTTTGCGGCCTTTGCACAAACGTCACGAAAACCAAGATCGACCCCCGCGAGTTCTCGATGCACTCTCACCAGTTCGCGTGCAGAAGTGACAAGTGCTTCCGGAGACTGCATTGGCGATGGAATCACACTATCGCGGTCAGCGGGAGTGCTGTGAGAAAGGGCTGCCACCCATGCCAGCGTTTCTGTGGTGATGCTTGCCAGTGGTTTTCTGGGTGTGTACAGGAGTTCCGGAAATGAACCGAGGGTTGTAATTCTTGGCGGTTCGAGATCGAGTTTCTGCTGCGATGACAGGTCGATGAGATGTTCGAGCAAACGGTGGCCTGCGCGTCGACCTGGAACAAGGATTGTCCAGTGACCGAGTTTCACTTGTGAACTTTTCGATTCGCCGGTGGCTTGGGTAATAAGCCACTGTGCTGCACTGTGTAAAATTCCAGATGAGGCCTTCAGTGTGTGTACGCGAGGATTGGTGAAAGCCTCATCGAACGATCTGCTGGTGGCATGCGGCATAACACACTTTAGACGTTCGAACGTTTCTCTCGATCGACGCGATCAATCACCAATGGATCATTTGATCGTACATCACTGATGCGAAGGGTGGCTCGACCGGCGAGCAGATCATCGACTAATTCGCCAACGAACTCTGCCCGCCAACCAGATGCGAGAAGCGGTTCGCGATCGCCGGCATGATAGCCAAGTTTCATTGCCAACAAGTCTCGCATATCAGAGGCTGTTCCGACGAGAGCCGGGGCAATGCTCATCTGCCGACAGACGCCGGCGATGGCCGTTGCGAGAAACTGACCAAGCATTGAGAGCTGCGCCGGGGGTGCTCGGTGACGTTCTCCGCCTGGACACTGGTCATCTGGTATATCGAGGCCTGCGCGAATCGCATCCGAAAGATCTTTGAGTATGTGACGCAGATCAGATCGCTGCATGCCACGAATAGAAGAAATTTGTTGTTCATCGGCGCTTTTGCGTTTTGCGATTTCCACGAGCAAATCGTCGCGAAGCACTCGCTTTGCAGGCATGTCACGACTTTCAGCGACGCTGTCGCGCCAATGCCAGAGTTCTCTAGCCACTGCCAACTCGCGACGAGATAAACCATTGAGTCCCGAGACTCTGCGCCATCGCTTTCGAAGAAAGGATTCCTCCACATCATCCTGCCAGGTGAGCATTTCGGCCACCATCCATTCGGTGCGCCCAAGTTGCGAGAGACGTTCTTCGAGTGATGCCCACATTGCCTCTAGATAGCGAACATCATCCATGGCGTATTCCAGTTGGGCATCCGAGAGCGGCCGCCGCCGCCAATCGGTTCGAGTCTCACCTTTATTGGTATTGAATCCAAGAATACGGCGTACAAGCGATGCGTACCCGGATGGATAGTCGTGATCGACGAGCCCTGCTGCCACCTGCACGTCAAAAAGTTTTGTAGGACGCTTTCCGATTGCATGAAGTACGAAGCCCAGTTCCTCTCGTCCGGCATGAACAATCGTCGTTCGATCTGGCTCGGAGAGAAGATTCCAAAAGGAATCGAGATTTGGAACCGCGAGCGTATCGACTGCTGCGAGAATTCCAGGAGCACTGACCTGCAGAAGACATAACTGCGAACGGTAGGTGTGTTCAGAAACAAATTCTGTATCGAAACTAAGGTGCCTGTGCTCCTTGAGTCTGTCGATAAGATTGCTCAAATCGTGTTGGGTAGTAATCAGATCAAAGGCTTGAGGCGAATGAGATGCATTCAAAGGAATCGCTCTTATGTTGATGTGTCGAAGCAAATGGTTTCTAAAAAAATGCTGAGCGAACCCAGAGAGAGGATGTCAGAAATGTAAGAAATGAACTAAGACGAATGGTTTTCAACCGAAAAACTGAACAAACGCAGTGGGCCTAGGAAAGAAAAAGAAATGAAATAAATGCAAATACAGGTAGAAGCACGCAAAAACTCCAGACCATATAGCCAAAGAAACTCGGCATGCGAATTCCCTGCTTTTCAGCAATCGCTTTGACCATGAAGTTGGGACCGTTGCCGATATACGTCATGGCACCAAGAAACACGGCTCCAAGACTTACGCCTGCCAAGCGGCCGATATCAACTCCAGCCATCGTCGGAGCTTCGGTTCCAAGACTTTGTGCGGTCTTGAAAAAGACAAGGTAGGTCGGTGCATTGTCCAGCACGCTCGAGAGCAGGCCAGTGGCCCAGAAAAAAGATCTTGAGGAGGAGAGTCCAAGAGTAGGTCCATAGATTTGAAGAATCGAAAGCGCAGGTTGCATGCAGATAAAAATTCCAAGAAACAGAACTGCAACCTCAATGATGGCTCCGTAGTTAAATCCGTTATCGCGACGAATAGTGACGTCACCGCATCGAAGTGAGATTGCCACAAGGGACAAGAGCACAACCTCGCGCAGAAAAATCCACGGATGCCAGTCTGTGCCTGGAAACACCTTTGATGGATCAAGCAATGCAACCGATGCAATCACACCGATCATTAAAGGAACACTGAGAAGTCCTCGTATCACCATTTGTCGCGTGCGACCGCGATCTCGAGACAGGTCTAACTGAGTTTCCTTTGGCAATTCTACAAGAGAATCCCACAGCCAGTAGATGGTGATAATGAGTAGATTTGTGACAAGCCATTCTTTCCAAAGCGAAAGCGTCCAGAAGAAGTCGACCCCTTCCAAATAGCCCAGAAAAAGAGGAGGATCGCCGACCGGCAAAAGACATCCGCCGCAGTTGCAAACGACAAAAATAAAGAAGACAACCGTGTGTGCAACATGTTTTCTCTCACGATTCGTTTCAAGAAGAGGCCGTATCAAAACCATGGCCGCACCGGTGGTCCCAATAAAGCTTGCAGCGAGTGCACCAACGAGAAGAAAGAGGGCGTTCGTGGTCGACGAGGCAACCAAGTCCCCCTCAATACGAACGCTTCCTGCAATGACAAAAAGCGAAAACAGAAGCACAATAAAAGGAATATATTCTGAGAGAAGTGCGTTTACGAGTACTGCGGAGACGACGCTCCACGAGGGGCCATAGTCAGATGCCTGCGCAAGGCCGTGGCAAGGAAAATGGATCTCTACGGCATCACGGTGAAAAAACAGATAGTAGGATAGCGTTGCCATTCCCAGCGTTGTTGCGATGAACAGTTTGCTCAAATTGTGTTCCCACCAGTGTTCAACTCGATGCAAAAGTGGCAGGATTGCAATTGCCGAAAGTAAGAGCACAAAAGGAATAATCGTGAAAATAGGTGGTGGGATGATCGTGGAAAGGTTCGATGAGCTCTCGGATTCATTGGAATGAGAATGCGAATGATCGGCGTGGGCAGCTTGTTTCTCAACAAGCAAGTCGCGACCATGCTGAGGCCATCCTGCAATCGCAGTCAACGAGTAACAAAGCAGCACCAAGCAGATTCCACCAAAAACAAGAGTGGAAGAATCACGAGAGTGCTCACCGGAAAGTTCGTTCATAAAATAACGGTTTCGCGATAAAACTGAGAAAAAAGGATCGAATTCAATCTCGAAAGACTATGAAACTGCGAGTGTTGATGAAAGCGCAGTCAGAGCCGTTCGCAGGAGCGTGGATTCGGGGCAATATCCGACCGCTTACAGCCATCTGGATGATCAGTATGGGCGCGGTGATAGTGCTTGGGGTGACGGGAATAGTTCTGCCGTTCCTTGCGTGGATCTGCGGAACGATTGCGATCTTGTTCTTCGTTGCCGCGTTGTTCCTCGGGCTTTGGCAAAGTTCACCTCGGCTTGAATACCGAGAAGGCATTTTTTTTGTACGCCTATCGCCACAGCACAGGCATGCGGTTCCGATGGCAGCTGTAGAATGCTTTTTTCTTGGATCTCAGCACATCGGTCCACAATCCGATTCCTCTCAGCAGGATGAGATAAAACCCGGTCATCGAACGAGTACTGTGGTGATGCGAATTGCTGAACGCGAGACATCGCTTCAGGAACGTAAGACATTCGAACCGTGGGGATCGTGGAAAAGTGGAGCGGTGGTTTTTCAAGGACTCTGGTGCGAACCGATCGATCTGGAGTTTGTTAAAAAATTGAACATAAAGCTTTCAGAAGTCAAAAAAGACCAATCGGTTATTCCACCAATTTCTATTGAAAGCTCCTGTCATGAGGCACTTTTGTGACGTGCTGCAAACTCCTCGTGAGTGTTCAAAACGAATCTGAAGCGCTCGAAGCGATTGCGGGTGGTGCAGATATTATTGATGTCAAAGATCCGTTTGCTGGCAGCCTTGGGAGACCAACGATTTGCAAAGCGACGGAGGTCTCCCGAGCAGTCGGCCAAAAGGTTCCTTGGACCATGGCGATTGGAGAGCTCGCCAACGTTTCTTCACAAGATTTAATTGGGTACACATCGATTCTGCAGCGTTCGCTGCTTGAGCTGCCTCTTGAAGAGGCGCACGAACTGCGCACCGTGTCACCAATGGCGGTAAAGATTGGACTGGCGCAGATGAAATATCAGAACTGGGAAGAGCGATTGGGAGAGTTAGAGGCTCTTGTGTCGCGTTTTGTTCTCTGTGTTCCCGTCGCCTACGCCGATGCAAAGGAGGTGTTGGCACCGGATCCGGAAGATGTTTTTGCTCAGGCGGCTCGCACTGGAAATAGTTTGGTGCTCGTGGACACCTGCAGGAAAGATTTTGGCGGACTGTTTGAAATAATTGAAGAGACCGTCATTCGTCGATGGTGCCGATGCGTGCAGGCTGCCGGAATGCAGATCGCGATTGCTGGAAAACTGACCCTTGCGGATATTCATCGTGCAGCCGAACTCGGACCCGATGTGGTGGCGGTGCGATCTGGAGTCTGCGTCGGCGGCAGACTCGGTAGAGTATCAGCAAATCTTGTGGCTGCGGCGAAAAGTCTTTGCGGTAATGAAAGAGTCTCCATACACTAATCTTTGAAGTAGTTTTCTTTCAATTTGTTTTGAAACCATCACCTATTTAGAAATAATCGGAGAAAGTATGGCGCCGCTCGAAGTCCGCATTCCACATTCACTTGAGACCGACGAAATTCGGCGTCGGCTCGACCAGGCGGTCACTGTTGCTCGCGAGCAATACGCTTCACAATCCGGCCCGATTGCCGCTGAGTGGAAGGGCGACGAGATGCACGTAACAGTCTCTCCAATGGGGATGAAGGTTCAGGCAAGTGTTACCGTGCAGCCCAAGGAGGTTCTTGTGTCTGTAAAGCTGCCGCTTGCGGCGACATTTTTTAGCGGCACGATCAAACAAAATATTCAAGAAAAACTCACTGGGTTACTCGACCCTGCCGGTGCCAAGGGACTTTCGTAGAAATCAACGATCAGAGTTATTCGGATTCATTGAAGTTGCCCGGATTGAGAGCGTTTGATCGGCGATCGACCAAGAGAGCCCAGCGTGGCGCGTCATTGCGTCGAGCAACTGTTCTCGCGTCGCATTGGAGAGCTCGAGACGGATCACTTCTTGCGGGTCAATGGAGGCTCTTGCGAGTGAATCTCGATCGATGATGAGTTTGAGTTTTAGTCTGCCAGCCACCTCAACGAAGAGTTCTTCTAAGGGCGCAGCCACACGGAGCGTGAAGCGGTCTTGCTGCGGATCGGAAGCGGGTTTTTTAACTGGGCGAACAGTTGCTGCCGGAAAGAGTGCTCGCTCCACCAGTCGCGCATCGGCAACGCTTCCACGCAAAAGAAAGAAATCGTCAGTTTCCCCGTTTTCGATTGTGACGGATGTAGCAAGAGCATTGAGGCGTGCTGTTGCGGCAGAGTTACGAAGCGGACGACGGTAGACGCGAACGATCTCCTGTCGATCTTCAAGTGGCACGAGTGAAATGTGCGTGGCATCGTCGCCCGTCGTGATTGAAATGCATAAATCAAAATGTCCAAGAAGTAAATCGAGGCGTTCAGCAAGTGTCATGAGCGGCAATGTGATTGCCGGAAAATGATCGTGAGGAATAAGAGTGAGGTTGTCTATGATCAGGTTTTGTTCTTCGGCGAGAGATTCAACTACTTCGCTCGGCACTGCTCCGATGGGCCATTGAAGAACTGCTCGAGAAGAAAATCGGGTTTGCGAACTGGGTGCAAGCGATTGAATATCACGATCTCGAAGTATTTCCGCGGTTTCCATCTGTCGAGCAACAGTCTCGGGCGCCAGTCGAACACTTGAATGCAGCACAGAGAGGGAAACGCCCAGTGATTTCGCAAGACGTTCGAGAAGATCAACTGCTGGTTCTGCATCAGCCCGAAGGTTCACGGGGGTTCCTGGATCGAGGCGACGATCAATGATGACTGGCAGTTCAATCTGTTTTGAGATCTGTTCTGCCACAGACCGAAGGTCGGTTCCAATCCAGTGAGCGTCTATCAGTTGTGCGAGCGAGTGGGGTGTGACGAGTCGCGTCGAACGCGTAACAGGCGTTGTTTCACTGGCGCATAAAAGACTCTGGTTTTGCAAAGCATGTATCGACCAGCCAAGCATCGCAATGCACAGACCGGGCATCCATGTTGAGCGACGACCCGCGAACTCGTACAGCCAGTGTTTCAAAAAAACACACAATCTGGTGAAGCTTAAAAGAGCGAGCCCAGATAGAGTTGTTGAACAATCGTATGGAGTCATTGATGAATGGCGTGAGTCGTGAGTGTTGGAGAGGTCAGTATGTGCGATAGATTCCAAGTCTGTCTCGACGTGGCTACGAAGTCCACAATGAAAATACACTTTTAACGCTGAAAAAAGGTGAGGGACGCCTTGAACTCGATGGAGAAAAGAGTGGGATGAGACCTCAGGATGTGACCATTGTTGTGCTGGGAGCCGGTATCAACGGTGCGGCGATTGCCAGAGAGTGTGCGTTGTCGGGCGTGTCGGTCGTAGTTGCCGATGCGGCTGATGTGGCATCGGGGGCCACTTCATGGTCGACGCGTCTGGTGCATGGAGGTCTTCGTTACCTTGAATACGGAGAGATCGATCTCGTGCGAGAAAGCCTTGCCGAGCGAGATCGACTCATTCGTGTGGCGCCCCATTTAGTCAAGCCGCTCAAATTTTTACTACCGCTCAAACGTAGCCGCGGCGGACTACTCGCCTCGGCTGCTCGAATCGTTGGGTTTGAGAAACTCGCCAAAAGTCTGCAGGGAGATGGTGGTCGCGGAGCATGGGCAGTACGGGCTGGCCTATCGCTCTACGATGTTCTTTCAACAGATTCGAAGTGGCCTCGACACTCGGTTGTCCGTGATCTCGCCCACTGGCCTGGAATTGATCGATCGATCTTTCCGATTGCGATGAGCTATGTCGATGCGCAGATGGTGGCCCCAGAACGATTTACAATTGAATTGCTGAGTGATGCTCGCTCGGCGTGTGCATCGCATGGAAGTCGATTCGAACTATGGACTCATCACCTCGCGAGGCTCGAGGGTAACAGAGTGATTCTTGAGCCCACGGCTTCTCTGGGGATACAGAGTCGTTCGCAGAGAAAAGAAGTTCGCGCGGATGCAGTCATCAACGCTACCGGAGCGTGGGTCGATCGTACACTCGAAACTTTGCCGCTCCAGAGCCCGATGCTCATTGGTGGAACGAAGGGGAGCCATCTGGTACTCCGTTCTCAGGAGTTGTACGAAGCCTTGCAAGGCTGCGGAATCTATGCAGAGGCCCTCGACGATCGACCAGTGTTCGTGCTTCCCTTTCTGAACGGGCTTACCCTGGTCGGCACGACCGATGTGCCCTTCTTTGGAGATCCCACGGAAGCCAAGGCAGATGATGATGAAATCACCTATCTGCTTTCGGCAGTTGCGAGACTTTTCCCCAGAATCGCTCTAGGGCGCGAGTCGCTCGAACAACATTACTGCGGAGTGCGACCGCTTCCATCGGGTCGACAATCGATCAATGGGAAATTACTCGCTCCTGCTTCGGTCACCCGTCGGCACATGCTCATTCGCCACCAAAACGCACCGCTGCCATGCTGGAGCGTTGTGGGTGGAAAACTCACCACATGCCGGAGTCTTGGAGAGCAGGCTGCATCGAAAATTCTAAAGACACTTGGTGTCGCAGTAACCGGTTGCAGTCGAGATCGACCGCTACCGGGCGCACAAGGACTCACGGGTGATCAAGGCGTTTGGCAAGCAGAGGAATTTCTTGTACGAAAGACAGGCCTCTCGCGCGTCGCTGCGGGGAGAATGATCGGTCTCTATGGCTCGCAAGCAATCGATAGAATGGGCAACCATCCTTTTCAATTGTGCAAAATGATCGACGGAACAACCCTCCCTCTTTCAACGGTATCTCATGCGCTCAATCAAGAATGGGCACACACGCTCGAAGACGTAGTGGAACGAAGGTTACTTCTTTTATTCGAACCAGTTCTGCATAGGAAATCGCTTTTGAGCGTTGCAAACGAAATGGTTTCCATCGGTCGATTGGCGGAAGAGTCACTGGAGCAGACTGTCAATACTCTGACGCAACGGTTTTTACGTCGCTACGGAAAGAGAGTGATTGTGTGACATCTACAGACAAGCGTTTTATTCTTGCGCTCGATCAGGGAACTACCTCGAGCAGAGCTATTTTGTTTGATTCCTGCGGGATGCCTTTCGCATCTGCGCACTGCGAATTCACGCAACACACTCCGGCTCCCGGAATCGTCGAACACGATCCAGAGGAGATCTGGCAGTCGCAGTTGACAAGTGCAAGAATCGTTCTGGAAAAAGCAGGAGTTGTTGCCTCAATGATCGCCGGAATTGGCGTGACAAATCAACGAGAGACGACTATTTTGTGGGATCGTCATACAGGCACAGCCGTTGCACCGGCGATCGTTTGGCAAAGTCGTGTTTCGGCACCACTGTGTGAACAATTCCGCGAGGCAGGCTTTGAAGAGGAGATTCGAAAACGGACCGGACTTGTACTCGATCCATATTTTTCAGCGACCAAAATCCGACATCTGCTCGACACGATTCCCGGGTTACGAGCCCGGTGTGAGTCGGGCGATGTGTTGTTTGGCACGGTGGATACATTTCTTCTCTGGAGACTTTCAGGAGGATTGCTGCATATAACCGATCCCACCAACGCCAGTCGCACAATGCTCTATGACATCGTGGATGGAGCGTGGAGCGATCAGCTCTGTGAAAAACTCGGGGTGCCCCGATGCATTCTGCCGAGTATTCGCTCCAGCAGCGAGGTGTACGGAATGTGTGAATCGAAATGGTTTGGAGCCGAGATTCCGCTTGCTGGGTGCGCCGGAGATCAGCAGTCTGCCGCATACGGACAAGGCTGTATTTCGGCAGGCCAGGCGAAAAATACGTACGGAACCGGTGCGTTTCTTTTTTTTGCAACGGGATCCGATTGTATTGAAAGCCAGCACGGTCTGCTCACGTCGCGGGCGTGTGATGTTGGCGGTGCGTCGCAGTATTGCCTTGAAGGATCGGTGTTCATCGCCGGTGCAGTCGTGGGATGGCTGCGAGATGGTTTGGGCATTATTCAGACGTCGGCTGAAGTGGAGTCGCTTGCACTGCGCGTGAGCCAGACCGATGGAGTGGTCTTCGTACCTGCTCTCACAGGGCTTGGCGCACCACATTGGGACCCATATGCCCGTGGACTATTAATTGGATTGTCGCGAGGAACTACCGCGGCCCACATTGCTCGAGCATCGCTTGAGGCGATTGCATTTCAGGTGTGTGACATTGTTTCTGCCATGCAGTCCGATTCTGGATCTACGCTTCAAACGCTTCGAGTTGATGGTGGAGCGAGCGCGAATAATCTTCTGATGCAGATGCAGGCCGATCTGCTTGGGGTGCCGGTGGAGCGGCCCTGCGTCGTTGAAACAACGGCGCTTGGTGCGGCACTTTTAGCTGGACGAGCAGTGGGGTTCTTTGACGATTCAGAGGCGCTCGAGGCGCGAAAAATTGAAAGAATCTTTCTTCCAAACATGGATTCGAAGGTTCGTGCTCATATGCTTTCTCGATGGCATGAGGCAGTCGATCGCAGTCGACGCTGGGAGTCCCCACATGGAGGCGGTTAAACTCCAGCATAAAAAAAGTTGCGATGAACCACCGAGAAAAGGAATCATTCAAAAAGTGTTGTGTGTATGCGGATGAAATCTGGCAACAGATTTAATATCGCTTGGTCGGATTTTCCAAACGGACATTCTCCGCCACGCTTACACGCTCGTTGTATTTTTTTGGATTCGCTGAAAAAGTGTTGCGTGATTCGACTGACGAAAAAAGATAGATCCGTCCTTGGTACGTTACTCCGTATCGACGTTGCCCGGAGACCTGTTTCGAGGAATCGAAAACAAGCACTGGATCATCTCCTGAAAGCGCGGGGCTGTAGCGATCAGGATCGGAGAGAAATATCCGCTGTTGTTCGGCACCTGCAAAAAGATAGGTGCGACCGCGATGCTTGGCTCCCCACCGAGCGCGGCCTTCGACCCACTGGCCATTTTGGATCAGTGTCACAGGACAATAGCCTTCCATGCCAACCGGCATGCTCTCGGTGGACACTGGCGGCACCGGTGATGTCGCCAACGATGGAAGAGATGGTGGTGCCTGATTTTCACTGTTTGATTTCGCAGCGTCTGGTTGTTTTTTGGGTGAAAAAGTTGCTCCTAAAAGCGAACTCATAAATCCGGCCGGACCACTGGGAACTGTTTCGACGACCTTCGGAACAACGGCCGTGTCAGTCTTGGCATCTGCCACGGTGGATGCCGGAGGCGCCGATGTGGTCGGTGTCTCAAGAAGGGTAGCAGCGGAAGCGGGTTGATCGCCAGCGGGAGAAAATCGTGAGAGTTGACGATTGATCCACGGTGAGGATGGCGAAGCATTTGGAGACGATGGATTCGCAGTATTTGCAGGCTCAATGGATGATCGCGAAGATGACACTCCAGTTTGCTCTGAGTTTGAAGTGGTCGCGATAGAATTCTCAGGATGTGATGTAAAGGGGCCAGTCACCAGCGGGCGAGTAGATGTTTCTGCTGTCCACAGCGTTGGCTCTTTGGACAGGATCGGCGAACTGTTGGGTTCGTTTGTGGTGAGTTTCGGTTTTACAGATGCCTTAAAATCATCACTGGCTACGCTCACGTCGGCTTGAGGAGATGGCTGGGAAGCCGCAATCTCAGCAAGTTGTGTTTCCGAAAGGTGAGGGACCTGATCAGCACTGCGTGCAAGCGATGCCGCCTGCACCTTGGCAGCTACGGCTGCCAAATCAAAACCTGCAGGTGGGGAGGTCGGTCGGGTTGCGCTACTTGTTGCAGAACGCTGAGCGGATCGAGCGGCGGCAGCGATAAAACTCGGTGGCGTCTCTGGGCAATCAAAGCGATCGAGAGATGAACCATCTGGACCGAGGACAACGGCTGCAGGAAGATGCGATACATTGTGTTTTTTTGCAAGGTTTGGTTGTTGATCAACATTGACCTTGAGCGGCTCATAGCAGGCTGTCAGAAGCGCCATTGCCTCGGCACTTGTAAAAACATCAGATTCAATTCGTTTGCAGCCCTCTGACCAGTGTGCATGAAAAACCAAAAGCACTGGCCGCTGACTGATCACTGAGGCAGCGGATGCGGCCTCAAGGTCGGTATGCCATGGAGAATTGGCAATCGGCGCAGCAGCTAAAGAAAAGGCTTCCGCCCAAAGGAGTTTTGAATTCACCATGCACAACGAGAATGACACGCCGAGGCCGATTGTCAGAAATGATGGAGCGAGCATATAAACTGATCGGCACTTTTTTTTATAGTACATAGTGTTGTTCCAGGCGCCTCCATGAGGGCAGGCAAGTGGCATAGAGAAAATTACAGTGGCGACTAGCGAATGGTCAGAGCGTGGGAAGCCTTGAAAAACGCCCAATTCATGTCATTCAGTCATTTTGTGGGTTGCTGTAAGAGATATCGGTTATCGGGGTGGGGGGAGTTGCAACAAAAATAGAGACAACTGACGGGTTCCATTTTTGCCTGTTCCCTCCGTCTTTCCCGTGCTGCCAAATCCCACAAAAGAGCGAAAAAGGTATAATTCCCTCATCCTCCAAAATCCCTTGGCTTGACAGTTCATCAATTCCAGCAGATACTGCGATCATCGATTTTCAAGGAGATGTACTCGGAAAGTAATATCCTTGAAAAGAACCGTCAGATTCACTGAGAAATGTATTCGTCTTTTTCAGGTCAACGAATCTCACCGGTTGTGATTGGTTCGAAGAGATTGCATTCTCTAGATTCGAACCGTTGTCGGAAGTCGCTTTGGAGCGTTCCGGAAAATCAGTAACGGATCCATAAAAAAGCTTCTGCCGACATCAAGCGTTGTTTTTCCTTCTTCGGTTTCGATGAAATTCGAAGGGTTCCGAGTTTTTTTTGGAAAGAATGAAAGTTCTGTTTCAGACGGTATCCGATTGTGTGGCTGAGATCTGAACACTTGTTTATGTGATCCTCTACCGAACTCAAAACACACTCAATGTGAGTTCGAAAAAAGGATGACGATTGGCCTTCGTGCCCCTCTCTTGTGTGTTGATGAGGGGGGCGTGAATGCTCAGGGAATTGTGGCGCACTGTGGCTTTCATGCCGTAACGGTTCGCTCTCAGAAAGTAATCCGTGGCACACGGGTGCAGGGAAAAATAATTCCACAGTGGTTTTTAATGTCGTTGGCCGCCGGCTGACGCAGACATTTCTTTTGCAGGTATTGTGATTTCATGGCTAAGCGAAGAAGGCCCAGGTCGCATGGTCGCCAGGGTTCCGATGGATCTGGACAAGGTGGCGGTCAGGGATATGGCGGTGGCGG
>Ga0194051_1000529_pt1 | contig 21754 bp, 20 predicted proteins | sample SepL2320m_MetaG_FD_161275 | JGI IMG/M metagenome (GOLD analysis project Ga0194051, IMG submission 161275) | Anoxic zone freshwater microbial communities from boreal shield lake in IISD Experimental Lakes Area, Ontario, Canada - Sep2016-L239-20m | ecosystem: Environmental > Aquatic > Freshwater >... | reverse complement strand
CTCTTCACCCTGCCCATGACCTTCATGGGCGCGCCGTATGGCCGGCCGGGCCCGAACAACAAGGCCGCCATCCTGGGCATTCCCTTCGACTGCGGCACCAACATGCGCATCGGTGCACGCGGCGGCCCCGACTCGGTGCGCCAGCAGTCGGCGCTGATGCGTCGCTTCAACCCGACCAACGCCGATTTCGATCCCGTGGCAGCGCTGGGCCTGGTCGATTGCGGCAACGTGAAACTGACGCCCTCGAAGATCGTCGATGCCTTCGAGCGCACCGAGCAGGCCGTCGACCGCATCGTCCAGGCGGGCGCGGTACCGGTCACCATCGGCGGCGACGGATCGGTGACGGTCCCGGTCGCCCGCGCGGTCGGCAAGAAGTATCCGAAGATGGCCGCGCTCCACATCGACTCGCACACCGACTCCTATCCCTACGGCGAGGACGAGAAGTACAACTCCGCGACCCAGTTCACGCACGTGGCCGAAGAGGGCCTGATCGATCCGGAATTCTCCTGGCATGTCGGCATCCGCAGCACGACCTACGCCCAGAACGTCGTGCCGCGCGCCATGAGCCTCGGCTACAAGATCGTCTCCCTCGATGAGCTGATCCGTGGCGGCTTCGCCCAGCGCATGGCCGAGTTCCGCGACAAGGTGGGCAAGCGCCCGGTCTATCTCTGCTTCGATATGGATGTGTTCGACCCATCGTGCGCGCCCGGCGTCTGCACGCCATCGTGGGGTGGGCTCTCGGCGCGCGAGGGCATCGACCTGCTGCGCTGCCTGACCGATCTCAACATCGTGGCGGTCGATGTGAACACCGTGAGTCCGCCGCAGGACGTGAACGGCATGGCCGCCCACCTCTGCGCCCACGTGATCTACGAGACGTTGGTGCTGCTGTCGCGGCAGATGGGTTTGGCAGGATAAGGCAAATCCGTCGTCCCGACCGGAGCGCGAAGCGCGGAGCGGAGGGACCTACTCTCGACAGGCAAATTGCAAATTGTGGAGACAAGGTCCCTCCACTACGCCTCGCTACGCTCGGCTCCGGTCGGGACGACGGTATGATCTACCGCAATACCTTCGCGAAGAACGCCTTGGTGCGCGCTTCGGCGTCGGGTGCCGCGTCGGGATCGAAGGAGAGATGATGTTGCTTGCCCGCGCCCGCCACGGTGCGGTCGGGCGCCTTGGCATCGAAGCTGTGGTAGGCGTCGGGATAGTAGACCGCATCGACGAGGCTGGGTCGCGCCAGTGCCGCAACCATCCGCCGGCAACGGTCGGCCGACGTCCAGTCGTCCTTGTCGCCGGCCAGCAGCAGGACCGGAATGTCGATGCCGGTGTCGGTCGCCGGATTGCAGCCGGGATAATAGGCGACGCCACCCACCAAGCCGCGCTGGGCGAGACCGAAGCGCTTCTGCGCCGAACGGAGCACGGTCGAGCCGCCATGGCTGTGGCCGATGATGCCGATCTTGCCCTTGATCACATCGGGCCGGGTGGCGAGGTAGTCGAGCGCGCCGGCAATATCGGCAATGCGCATGTTGGGGGTCACGACGTTGGGCGTGGTGCACACCGCCTTGGTGCCGCGCGGGTTGAACGAGTCGGGAGCCAGCACGAGATAGCCCCAGCTCACCAGCAGCCTGCCCCAGACGTCGGTGTGCCGGTTCGGGCCCGCGCACGAGTGCGCCAGGATGATCGTCGGGAACGGTCCCGGCCCTTCGGGCTTGTAGATCCGGCCCTTGATCTCGGGGCCGGCGGCCAAACTGCCGACCGCGACGCTGGGAAAACTGACGGGCTGCGCCGCAGCTGTACCGGCAAACAGCACGAGGAATGCAATCGCGAGCCAGCGGATCATGGCCGATACTACCCCCAATGACAGGGAGAGACGCACCATGATCAAGACGATCGGCCTGCTCGCGCGCAAATCAGGCTGGACGCACGCGCAATTCATGAAGCACTGGATCGAGACCCACGCGCCGCTCGCCCTGGCCGTGCCCGGCTTGCGGCGCTATGTGCAGAACCACATAGGCGACGAGCGCACCCGCGCCGACATCCCGGCCCTTACCCTGGACATCGACGGCATCGCCGAGCTGTGGTTTGACGATCACGCGGCACTCGAAGCCGCGGCGCGCTCACCCGAGATGCAGGCGCTCCACGCCGACGGCGCGCTCTTCATCGGCCGGATCAGGAGCTACGTCGTCGAGGAGAAGGTCGTGGTGGGCTAGAGTTCATATGGACCGCGGGCCTCCAGGCCCGCTCATGATCATGAGCGGGCCTGGAGGCCCGCGATCCTTCTCAAGTCACTCCGGCACGATGCCGGCTTCCTTAGCGATCTCGCCCCAGGTCACCAGCTCTTTCTTGATGCGCTGTGCGAAGGCCTCCGGCGGCTCGCCGCCCGGCAGGCTCGAGAGATCGCGGATCTTGGCCACCATCTCGGGTTCGGCGAGGACCGCCACCACGTCGTCGCGCATGCGCGCCGCGAGCGCCGCCGGCATCTTGCCGGGCCCGAACAGCGCGAACCACGCGCTCACGTCGACGCCCGGGACGCCGGCTTCGGCCATGGTCGGCACATCGTCGAGCCCTGGCAGCCGCTTGGCGCTGCTGACCGCCAGCATGCGGAGCGTTCCCGCCCGGTGGTGCGACATCACCGTCAGCGGGCTGGTGAAACCCACCGGGATGTGGCCGCCGGCCAGCTCCTGCATCATCGGCGCCGCACCCTTGTAAGCCACGTTCTCGATCTTGAGGCCGCTTTTGACCCGGAACAGCTCGCCCACCATGCGCGTCGTGTTCTCGGTGCTGCCGAACGTGTACTTGCCCGGATTGGCGCGCGCCGCGGTCATGAACTTGTCCATCGTGTCGAAGCCCGCCTTGGGCGAGCCGACCAGCGCGATGGCGCCCTCAATCAGCGTCGTGACCGGCGTGAAGTCGCGCTCGGTGTCGTAGGGCAGCGTCTTGGTGGTAAAGGGATTGATGGTGTGGGCGCTGGTTGTGATCAGCAGCGTGTAGCCATCGGGCACCGCTTTGGCCACGATCTCGCTGCCCAGGATGCCGCTGGCACCGCCCTTGTTATCGATGATCACTGTCTGCTTCCAGCGTTCCGCAAGGCGCGGCACGATCAGGCGCGCCACCAGGTCGGTGCCGCCGCCCGCCGGATAGGGCACCACCACGCGCACCTGCCTGGTGGGAAACTCCTGGGCGCGCGCGATCCCCGGCGCCAATCCCGGCGTCAATCCAAGGCCAGCGGCCGCCACCACGAACCCGCGGCGCTTCATGCCTGTCATGCAATCCTCCCATTCCATTTCCTTGGCGACAGACTAGGGTTCCCCGTGGAGGAAACCAAGATGTTCGACCTGGTCATTAAGGACGCGGAAATCTTCGACGGTACGGGCTCGGCGCCTGTGCGCGGCGACCTCGGCGTGACGGCAGGCAAGATTGCCGCCATTGCTCAACATGGGGGCTCGAAGCTCGGCGCGGCGAAGGAGACGGTGAAGGCCGACGGCCTGGCATTGGCGCCCGGCATCATCGACGGCCATACCCACTACGACGCACAGATCACCTGGGACCCATTCGTCGATCCCTCGCCGGCGCTGGGCGTCACCACCGCCATCCTGGGCAACTGCGGCTTCACGATCGCACCGTGCCGGCCGCAGGACCGCGACCTCACCATGCGCCACCTCACGCACGTCGAGGGCATGTCGCTCGACGCGCTGCGCGCCGGCATCCGCTGGGAGTTCGAGAGTTTTCCGCAATATCTCGACATGCTGACCCGCCTCGGCGTCGGGCCCAACGTCGCCTGCTTCTCCGGTCATTCCTCGGTCCGCACCTGGGTGATGGGCGAGGAAGCAACCGAGCGCACCGCCACCGACGACGAGATCGCCAAGATGGTCACTCTCGTGCGCGAAGGCATGGCGGCCGGCGCCGTGGGCTTCGCCACCTCGACCGCCGAGGCGCACAACGGCGAAGGCGGGACGCCCATGCCGTCACGTCTGGCCGACGATCGCGAGTTGCGCGCGCTGGTCCGCGCCATGGGCGACAGCGGCCGCGGCGTCTACATGCTGACCAAGGGCAGCAAGACCTCCATCCCCTATCTCGAGGAGCTGGCGATCGAAGCGAGGCGCCCGGTGGTGATCGCGGCCCTCTTCCATTCCAACACCAATCCGACCGCGGCCTTCACCACGCTCGACCAGGTGAACGCCGCGCGCTCACGCGGGCATCAGCTCGTGGCGCAGACCTCGTGCTGCCCGCTCAGCATGGATTTCACCTTCAAGAGCCCCTACCTGTTCGAGAGCATGGAGTCGTGGAAGCCGGCCATGGCGGCGCACGGCGACGAGGCCCTGAAGAAGGTCTATCGCGACCCGTCGTGGCGCACCGCGGTCCGGCGCGAGATCGAGGCGGCGCGCGGCCGGCTGGTGTTCAACGGCGAATGGGACAAGCTCTTCATCGTCGAGGCCGCGAAGCCCGAGAACCGCAAGCTCGAAGGCGCCACCCTCGCCCAGCTCGCCACGGCCGCCGGCCAGGAACCGCTCGACTTCATCCTCGACTTTGCGCTCTCGGAAAATCTCGACACCCAGTTCGTGGCCCAGCTCCTGCACAACGACGAGAAGGCGGTCGGACGAATTCTTGCCGACCCGAACACGCATATCTCCTTGAGCGATGCCGGCGCCCATCTCACCTTCTTCTGCGACGCCGGTTTCGGCCTGCACCTGATGGGCCACTGGAGCCGCGATCTCGGCGTGCTCGACCTGCCGCAGGCCGTGCATCGCCTGACCGGCCAGCCGGCCAAGCTGTTTGGCCTCAATGGACGCGGCCTGCTGCGCGAGGGCTATGCCGCCGATCTGATGCTGTTCGATCCGAAGACGGTGGCGCGCGGGCCGAAGCGCCGCGCCCACGACCTGCCCTCGGGCGCCGCCCGGCTCACCACCTCGGCGGTCGGCCTGCACGGCGTCTGGATCAACGGCACGAAGACGGCCGACGAAAAGGGCTTCTGCATCGACCGGACTGCGCGGCCGGGTGAGGTGCTGCGGAGCTTTTCGGCCTGAGCCCTGGTCGACTGATCACAACCAATAGTTGGTAGAGTAAATATAACTGCACGCTAAAGTTTCTCCCCCTTCAGGGAGGACCACCATGCGTTGCCTGCCGCCGCCCCTCGTCACGCTCCTGGCCATCGCCGTCGCTGCCACCGGCTGCGCCACCGCGGACGTCTACGGCACCGTCGGCGACTCGGAAGACCTCTACAGCGGCTCGGCGACCGGCTACGTCGATCGCAGCGGCACGATCGAACTCAAGAATTCCAAGGGCAACGTCTGCAGGGGTGACTTCGCCTACTATCGGGGCGTTCGGGAAGGTCACGGCATCCTCGCCTGCGACGACGGCCAGCGTGCCACCATCCAGTTCATCGGCCTGTCGGCGGTCAGCGGCTATGGCACGGGAACCTCCAGCAACGGCGGCCGCGTGTCCTTCACCTACGGAATGGACCGCCAGCAAAGCGCGCGCTATCTCGGCCTCGGTGGCACGGGTGCCGCCCCCGGAAGTACCGCGCCACCCGCAACGACGAGGCGCGTCGCCACCGGCACCGGCTTCTACATCAACCGGCAGGGCCATGTGCTCACCAACGCCCATGTCGTCAACAAGTGCAAGGAGCTCACGGTCTCCCGGCAGGGCAGCGCCCCGATCCCGGCGAGCGTCGTGAAATCGGACACTTCGAACGACCTCGCCGTCCTCATCGCCGCACCCTCGCCCGCCGTCGCGGCCTTCCGCACCGGCCGCCCGGTACGCGCGGGCGAGGCCGTGGTCGTCTATGGCTATCCGCTGACGGGGACGCTCTCCTCCAGTGGAACGGTGACGAACGGCAGCGTCAGCGCCCTGTCGGGCTTTCGAGACGACTCGCGCTATCTGCAGGTTTCCGCGCCGATCCAGGGTGGCAACAGCGGAGGCCCCGTGCTCGACACCGCCGGCAACGTCGTCGGCATCGCGACGTCGTCGCTCGGCCCGCGCGGTCGCGATGTGCCGCAGAACGTCAACTTCGCGCTGAAGGCCGATGTCGCCCGGACATTCCTCGAAGCCTCGGGCGTGCCCGTCGAAACCGCCGGCGCCGGCCGCGACCTCAGCGTCCCGGACATCGGCGAGAAGGCCCGCGCCTTCTCGGTCCTGATCGACTGCAAGGGCTGAAGCTGGCGCCCCTGAAACACGTTACGGCCAGCGCGTGACCTTGCGGGCGGCAGCGCCCAGCGCACCGTTGAGCTGGTTGCCGGCGCCGCCCTCGCCCGCGAGCGTCGGTTCCATGTGCACCACCACGTTGACGTCGAGGGCGCCCCAGCGCACCGCGAAGGTCGAATAGGAGGCGTGCAGCGGACCATCGAAGGCGGGACGGAGATCGTAACTCCAGCCGCCCCAGTGCCAGAAGTTGCCGCCGCCCTCGGCGGTTGGCCGCACGAAGGTGCCGAGCCCGTAGTGCACACCGCTGCCGCCGCCGATCTGCTTGCCCTCCGGCGACATCATCCAGCGCCGCGCCACCGGCCCGATCGCCGGATTGCCCTCGGCGAAGGCCTGATAGAAGCGGCCGTAGTCGGCCAAGCTCATGCGCCAGCCGCCGTAACTCGACAGGATGCGCCAGGCCGGATCGAGCGCGGCACCACGGGCGCCGAGCGGCGTCAGTACCGTGGTCTTGCAATAGGTCTCGTAGTCCTGGCCGGTCGTCTCCTGGATGATCGCGCCCAACAGCAGATAGGCCGCGTTCGAGTAGACGTAGCGCGCGCCCGGCGGCAGCGGCAGCTTGTTTCCGAAAATCCATTTCACGCCCTCGTCGAAGGCGGTGCGCGTCGCGGTGGCCTTGGCCAGGTAGACGTAGAGCGGCGCCGTCGCGGGATCGTGGTTCCTGCCCGGATCGAAGCCGGCGCGGTGTGTGAGTAGCTGGGCGACCGTGACGCCCAACAGGCGCGGATCGACCGGCGTCCCAACCCGGGCGACGGTGCGCGCCAGCGCCTGCGACAGCGGTGTGTCGAAAGCGAGCCGGCCCTGGTCGATCAGGCCCGCGATGCAGACGCCGGTCACGGCCTTGGAGAGGCTGGCCATCGGCAGCGGCTGGCCGATGCCGTCGCGGCCGGTCGCCGCCTCGTGGGCGACGCGTCCCTGATGCAGCACCGCAAGGCTGCCGGTGGTGCGGCCGTTCCTGTTCATCCAGCCACGCCACGCCGTCTCGATATCGGCCACGGTCTGGGCGCGCGCCTCGGCCGCGGCAGCCATCAACAGCAGGGCGAGGATCAGGACGCGAAAGCGGCGCATTGCGGAAAGCCTCCGGGGGCGGGTAAAAGCGGCTCCAGCAAAGAGGATACACCGGCATGGCCGTCCAATACTTCGCCAAGGTCTCCGCGATCGACCACGAAAAGCTCCAGAAACTCGTAAAACACTACCCCGCCTCGTCCTATGCCGACTGGCACCTGAAGGAAGCGGCGCGGATGGCGGAGTGGCGCGCCCGGCGGCATTCCATCCAGATGGTACCGGTCACGCCGGAAGAGTTCGTTGCCTTCTGCGAGCGCACCGGCTCGCCCTGCGACATCATCACCTTCAAGGCCTTCATTTGTCGCTGACATCGCCATGAGGCAGCTTGCGGCACTCGCCCTGGCGCTTGTCGGCGTGTTGAGCCTCGGCGTGCTGGGGGGATGTTCGGTGGACCCCTATTCGCCTTACGACTTCAAGCGCGTTCCCGGCTACACGCCGCCCGGTGGGATATCCTCGCCCGAGAGGCTGACGAAACTCCCGCTGGACTCACAGCATTGAAGAGATAGCTGAGGGATCTTACCGCCCGTGGGCGACCTGCAGCCGCTTTTCCTGCGAGCGGCTCCATTGCGAGAGGCCGAAGCAGGCGAACCAGTAGATGGCACCGGCAAAGACATAGGCCTCCATGTTCATGCCGACCCACGCCGGGTCCGCAAGGGCTGCCTGGGCGATGCCTAACAGGTCGAAGATCGAGACGATCAGCACCAGCGTCGTGCTCTTGAACAGCGAGATGAACTCGTTGGTCATGGCCGGCAGCGAGATCCGGAGCGCCTGGGGCAGCACGATCAGCCGCGTGATGCGCCAGTAGCCGAGGCCGAGCGCTTGGGCTGCCTCGACCTGGCCCTCGGGCAGCGCCTGCAGGCCGCCGCGCACGGCTTCGGCCATGTAGGCCGCGATCACGAAGGCGAGGCCGATCACGGCGCGCGCCAGCCGATCGACGTTGAAGCCGGTCGGCATGATCAGCGGCAGCAGGAGCGAGGCGAGGAAAATCACGGTGATGATCGGAACGCCGCGCCAGAACTCGATGAACACCACCGAGGCGAAGCGGATGAGTGGCAGGCGCGAGCGGCGGCCGAGCGCCAGCAGGATGCCCAGCGGCACCGCGATCAGGCCGGCGTAGATCGCGAGGAAGAGCGTCAGCATCAGCCCGCCCCATTCGCGCGTCTCGACGATTTTCAATCCGAAACCACCGTGGAGCAGCCAGATGCCGAGGGGCGGCAGCACGATCGCGACCGCGATTGCCATCTCCTTGCGCCGCGGCAGGCCGCGCCACGACAGCGCGATGCCGGCAAACAGCACCAGCAACCCTAAAAGGTCGACGCGCCAGCGCTCGGGCACGGGATACTGGCCGTACATGAATTGCGCAAAGCGGGCGCGGATGAAAACCCAGCAGGCGCCGCGGCTGGTGCAATCCTCGCGCGACTCGCCTTTCCAGTTGGCTTCGACCAGCAGCCAATCGACCAGCGGCAGCGAGGCCCGCCATACGACATAGAGGCAAAGCAGCGAGACCGCGGTGTCGAGCCAGGTCGAGAACAGGCGCTGGCGCAGGATCGCGACCCAGCCGGGCAGCGGCGGGGCTGCCGTCTTCATCGCGTCACCAATTTGTGGCGCGCGTTGTACCAGTTCATGAACACCGACACGGCGAGGCCGATGGTGAGATAGATGCCCAAGGTGATGGCGATGATCTCGATCGCCTGGCCGGTGGCGACCAGCGCCGAGCCCATGAACACCGCCACGATCTCGGGATAGGCGATGGCGGCACCAAACGAGGAATTTTTTATCAGGTTGAGATACTGGCTGGTGATCGGCGGGATGATCACCGGCATGGCCTGCGGGATCACCACCAGCCGCGCGATGCGGCCCGGCGTCAGGCCGAGCGCCCGCGCGGCATCGATCTGGCCCTGGCGCACCGACTGGATGCCGCCGCGCACGACCTCGGCGATGAAGCCCGCGGTGTAGGTGCTGAGCGCCATGAACAGCGCCACGAACTCCGGCACCAGCACGAAGCCGCCGCGATAGTTGAAGCCACGCAGAATCGGCTGGTCCCAGCTTGTGGTAGCACCCGCCGCGACGAGCGCCAGGAGCGGCAGCGCGCCGCACAGCACGACACCGGCGATCCACACCGGGAAGTCCTGGCCGGTCCGCGCCTGCCGCGCCCGAGCCCAGCGTGCGAGGACGAACTGCGCCACGATCAGGACCAGGATCGCCGCGAGCGCCAGGCGGAAGCCTAAAAACTCATTGGGCGTCGGGATCGAGAGGCCGCGGCGGTTGAGAAAGATGATGCCCAGGAAATCGAAGCTCTCCTTGGGCGTCGGCAGCGCCGCCAGCACGCCGAAGTACCAGAACAGCACGAAGAACAGCAGCGGGATGTTTCTAACAAATTCGATATAGACCGCAGCCAGGGTCGAGAGCAGCCAGTTATGCGACAGCCGCATCAGCCCGACGGTGAAGCCCACCACCGTCGCCAGGAAGACCGAGGCCACCGACACCAGGATCGTGTTCACGATGCCGGTCCACAGCAGCGCCCAGATGGTGTCGCTGGGCTTGTAGCCCGTGAGGTTGAACGGCACTTCGATGCCGGAGTCGCGCCACAGGAAGTTGAAGCCCGAGGCGATGCCGGCCTTCATCATGTTGTCCGACGCGTTCTTGACGAAGAACACCACGACAGCGACCAGCGCGAGCGAGGCCAGGCCCTGCCAGAAGATGTCGCGAACCTTGCGGTCGCGGAACTTGAGGAGGAATGCGTTCATCGCTGGGGGCGCGCGACTCCAGTCGCGCGATCATGATTCATGAGAAGGCGCGCCACTGGAGTGGCGCGCCCCCAGCGATCACTGGAACGGCGGCGTGAACAGCAGGCCGCCCTTGGTCCACAGCGCGTTGGCGCCGCGCTGCAGTTTCAGCGGCGAGCCCATGCCGACGGTGCGCTCATAGCTCTCGCCGTAGTTGCCGACCTGCTTGATGAGATTAAAAGCCCAGTCGTCCGACAGGCCCATCATGGCGCCGAACTTGCCGTCGACGCCGAGCAGGCGGCGGACTTCGGCGTTGGTCGACTTGGCCTTCATCTCGTCGACGTTCTTCGAGGTGACGCCCAGCGCCTCGGCCGCGATCTGCGCGTTCAGCACCCAGCGCACGACGAGCTGCCAGCGCTCGTCGCCCCAGCGCGTGACAGGCCCCTGCGGATCGTTGGAGATGATCTCGGTCAGGATCTGGTGCTCGGCGGGATCCTTGAACTTGATGCGCTGGCCGGCGAGCGCGCCGACGCCCGCGGTATAGGCGTCGCAGCGGCCCTGGTCGTAGGCCGAGATGGCATCGTCGTTCTTCTGGAAGTTGATGATGGTGACCTTGAGGTTGCGCTCGCGGAACCAGTCGGCCGCCATCTTCTCCTCGGTCGAACCGGCGGCGACACAGATCGTGGCGTCGGCCAGATCCTTCACGCCAGCGACCTTGGCCTTGGTCCGCACCACGAAGGTCTGGCCCTCGTAGAAATTGATGCCCTGGAAATTCACGCCGAGCGTGGCGTTGCGCGAAAAAGTGATGGTGGTGTTGCGCGATAGGAGATCGACCTGGCCCGACTGGAGCACCGCCCAGCGCTGCTGCACCGAGGTCGGCGTGAACTTCACCTTGGTGGCATCGCCCAGCACCGCGGCGGCCAGCGACTTGCAGTAGTCGACGTCGAGGCCGGTCCACTCGCCCTTGTCGTTGGCGAAGGAGAAGCCCGGCAGGCCGAGATGCACGCCGCATTCGATGTGGCCGCGCGCCTTGATGGCATCGAGCGTCGCGCTGGGCGCCAGCTGCTGGGCCGAGGCGGTCCCCGCAACGAAGACCGCCGCAGCGGCCAGTGCAATAAACTTCATGAATTCCCCCTCAACAGGTGCTGGCCGATACCGTACAAGCCATCGCATGGCGAGTAAATTGCACCTCGAAACGGCGCTGATGCCCGAAGGTTGGCGCCACGACCTCGTGGCCACGATCGAGCACGGGATTATCGTGCGCCTGGAGCCTGCGGGCCCAGCCGTCGCCGACCGCATATCGGGCGTTGTGGTGCCCGGCCTGCCCAACCTGCACAGCCACGCCTTCCAGCGCGCCATGGCCGGCCTCACGGAAAAGCGCGGGAGCCCAGAGAGCGGCGCAGGGGCCGATTCCTTCTGGACCTGGCGCGAGCAAATGTATCGCTTCGTCGGCCGGCTCACGCCCGACGACCTCGAAGCCATCGCGGCGCTGGCCTACATGGAAATGCTCGAAGCGGGCTTCACCTGGGTGGCGGAGTTCCACTATCTCCATCACCAGCCCGACGGCCGGCCCTACGACGATGTCGCCGAGATGTCGCAGCGCATCGTGGCGGCGGCCGACGCCACCGGCATCGGCCTCACCCTCCTGCCGGTGTTCTATCGCCAGAGCGGCTTCCTCGGCCAGCCGCCCGGCGCGGCGCAGCGCCGCTTCCTCAACGATCGCGATTCCTACGCACGGCTGATGGAAACCCGCGTGCCCGGCGGCACCATCGGCATCGCGCCGCACTCGTTGCGCGCCGTCACGCTAGAAGATCTCGAATGGGCCGCGCGCACGTTTTCAGGCAAGCCGGCGCATATCCACATCAGCGAACAGACACGCGAGGTCGACGACTGCCTCGCCGCCCACGGGAAGCGCCCGGTCGATCTGCTGTTCGACACGATCGACGTCGATGAGCGCTGGTGTCTCGTCCACGCCACGCATGTCGACCCCAGCGAGATCGCGCGCATCGTCCGGGCAAAAGCCATCGTCGGCCTCTGCCCCATCACCGAGGCCAATCTCGGCGACGGATTGTTCGACGTGCCGGCGCTGCTCGCGGCGGATGGCCGCTTCGGCGTCGGCTCCGACTCGCTGGTGCGCATCTCCGCCGCCGACGAGCTGCGCACGCTGGAATACGGCCAGCGCCTGCTGCATCGCCAGCGCAACGTGCTGGGCGAGGCCACGCGCTCGACCGGCCGTCGGCTGTTTGACCTCGCACTCGCCGGCGGCGCGCAAGCCGTCGGTGCTCCCGTCGGCTCGATCGCCGTCGGGATGCGCGCCGACTTCGTGGTGCTGCAGGCCGACGGCTTCCACGACGACGCCGTCCTCGATCATTGGCTGTTCACCGCCGACAACGCCGCGATCAAGACCGTCTATCGCGGCGGCATCCCCGTGGTGCAGCAGGGCCGCCATCGCGACCGCGATGCGATCGTGGCGCGCTATCGGAAAGTCATGTCTCCGCTCCCCCGCTAGGGGGAGAGGACGGGTGAGGGGGCGGCGCACGTCGATTCCCCCTCACCTAGCCTCTCCCCCTAGCGGGTAGGGCAATCGCATATGGCTATTTCCCGTCGTCCCAAGCGGAGACGCCCGATCCGGCGCTGTTTACAGCGCCTGTGGCGGCGCAGTCGAGGGACCTTCTCTCCTCAACAAAGACCGTTAATTTTGAAGCGAGGTCTCTCCGCTTCGCGCCTTCGGCGCTTCGGTCGAGACGACGGAAAGGCATCATATGCGATTGCCCTACCCGATGACGGGGGAGAGGAACATGAGGTGATTGGCATGGACCTTGCGGTACCGGCGCCATGAACACCCCCGCTCCTGCCTACGACCTGCTGCTGCGCGGCGGTCGCGTCATCGATCCGGCGACGGGCCTCGATAGCATCGCCGACGTCGCCATCACGGACGGCCGGATCGCCACGGTCAAAGAAGACCTTCCCGGCATCGCGCGCGAGACCATCGACGTCCGTGGCCGCCTCGTCCTGCCGGGCATGATCGACACCCACGCCCACATCTACACCTATGTGTCCGGCCGCTTCGGCCTGCCGGCCGACATGGTGGGCGTCGAGAGCGGCGTCACCACCGTCGTCGACCAGGGCGGCGCCTCGTGCATGACCTTCCCGGGCTTCCGGAAGTTCATCGCCGAGCCGGCCAAAAGCCGCGTGCTCTCCTTCCTCTCGGCCTATGTCGTGGGCGGCCTCGAAGGCCATTTCTACCCCAGCCTCTACGGGCCGGAGGGCGTGGATGTTGCAGCCACTGTAAAGACGGCGCGCGCCAACCCGGACCTGATTCGCGGCATAAAAGTCCATGCCGAGGTCGGCGGCATCACGCGCTGGGGCCTCGATGTGCTGCGCAAGGCGGCCGAGATCGGGCGCGAGGCCGACCTGCCGGTCTACATGCACTTCGGCCAGATGTGGGCCTTGCCGGAAGGCAGCAACGGTGTCGATCCGGACGGCATTCTTCCGGCGGTGGTCGAGCTGATGCGGCCGGGCGATATCCTGGCCCATCCGTTCACGCGCCATCCCGGCGGCTTCATCGACAAGCACGGCAAGCTTCATCCCGTCGTCGAGGCAGCCCTTGCGCGCGGCCTGAAGATCGACGTCGGCCACGGCAGCCACTTCTCCTTCCGCATGGCCCGCCTCGCGCTCGATGCCGGCGTGATGCCCGACACGCTGGGCGCCGACATGCACGGCTACAACACGCGCATGACGCCGCCGCCCGGCACGCCCGCGACGCATCCCGACCCGGAGGAGGCGCATCCCTTCGCCGGCGCCGCGCGCTTCAGCCTTTGCTACGCCATGACCGAGCTGCTGGCGCTGGGACTCACGCTTCAGCAGATCGTGCCCATGGTGACGACCAATGCCGCCGCCATGCTCGGCCTGAATGACGAGATCGGCACGCTTCGTCCCGGCGCGATCGCCGATATGTCGGTGCTGGCCGACGACCGCGGCCGCTTCAAACTGGGCGACAACGAAGGCACCGAGGTGATCGCCGACCGCATGCTGACGCCGCTGTTCTGCCTCCGCGCCGGCCAGCGCCACGACGCGGCGGCACCGATCCTGCCCGAGGTGTTGGCGGCGTAGCTTCAGCAGCGCTGCGACGCCGTCCCGGATTGAAACGCCCGGCCGCCACCCGTAGGCTCGCCGCACACACGGAGGTGCGGGCGATGCATCGGTTCTCGAACACGCTTCTCGCACTCATGCTGGCGACGGCGGCGCTGCTGGCCGCGCTGCCGGCGACGGCACAGTCCCTCTCCTGGCCGACCAAGGCATGGGCCACCTCCTCGCCTGAGGAGCAGGGCATGAGTTCCGAGGCGCTGGGCCGCCTGGTCGATTTCGGCGCCGCCAACGCGATGGACAGCCTGCTGGTCACGCGCCACGGCAAAATCGTCCTCGACGCGACCTACGCACCCTTCCAGGCCGGCCTCAAGCACCGCATGTACTCGAGCACCAAGTCGGTCATCAGCACCCTGATCGCGATGGCGCTCCGCGACGGCAAGCTCGACAGCGTCGACCGGAAGATCCTCGACTTCTTCCCCGATCTCACCATCGCCAACCTCGACGACGCCAAGAAGGCCATCACGATCCGACACCTGCTCGACATGACGTCGGGCCTCGAATGGGTGGAGGGGCTCAGCGGGCCACCCGAATCCTACATCGCCATGGCGCGCAGCCCGAACTGGGTACAGTTCATCCTCGACCGTCCGATGGCCGCGGCGCCCGGCTCGGTCTTCTATTACGACAGCGGCAACAGCCATCTCCTGTCGGCCATCCTCACCAAGGTGACGGGCCTCAGCGCGCGCGATTACGCGCAGCAGATGCTGTTCGGGCCACTCGGCATCGAAGACGTGCTGTGGCGGCACGACCCGCAGGGCATATCGACCGGCGGCGAAGGCCTCTACCTGCAGCCGCGCGACATGGCGAAGATCGGCTATCTCTATCTCCGCAACGGCCAGTGGGAGGGCCGGCGGGAAGGAAAGCAGATCCTGCCGCAATCGTGGATCGAGGGGGTCGCCAAATCGGACATCGACATGCGCGAGAGCTGGGCCTCACGCCTGCGCTACGGCAGCCAGTTCTGGGTGATCCCGGGCAAGGATGCCTATATGGCGGTCGGCTATCACCGGCAGCTCATCGTCGTCATGCCCAGGCTCGACATCGTCGTCGTCGCCACCGGCTCGTCGCGCTTCGCCGCCGGCGGCGGCCAGCCGATGACACCGCGCTACGGCTTCGAGACGCTGGTGGGCAACATCGAGGCAGCCGTGAAGGCCGAGACGCCGCTGCCGGCAGATCCGCTGGCAATGGCCTCCCTCGCCGAACGCCTGCGCGACGCCGCCCGCGAAAAACCGGTCCCGGCCGGCGGCCCCTCCGAACTGGCGAAGACCGTCTCCGACCGGACCTACCGGTTCGACGGCAACAGGCTGAACATCAAGTCCCTCACCCTGAAGTTCGACGACCCCCAGCCGTCCTACGAGTACGAGATCGACGGTGGGCAGTCCTTCGTGCCAGCGGGCAGGTACGGCGGACCGATCGGTTTCGACGGCAACTATCGCATCGGCGGCCGCATGCCCTTCGGGCCGAGTGCTGCCCGCGGCGCCTGGCTGGCCGACGGCAAGAGCCTGGTGATCGATGTCCAGACCCTCGGCAACGACGATGCCGTCCGGGTCACGCACGTGTTCGACGGCAAGACGGTCGATCTGGAGTTCGAGTGGGCGGGTGGCAGTTCGAAGCTGAAGCTGCAAGGCCGCGCCGACAACTGAGCATTGGATCGCACGTCTTCCTCATACTCATGTTCCTCTCCCCCTTGGGGGAGAGGTTAGGTGAGGGGGTGGATCGATCGTAACGACGTCGGCCTATTGTGGGTCGGGCCGCCCCCTCACCCGTCCTCTCCCCCAAGGGGGAGAGGAGCATGAACAAGATGCGCACTCTCGCACCACAGCCCTTGGACGAGAGCTCGCCTTGGTCCTAGTCTCTCCGCCATGACAACCTACCAACGCATCACCGTTTCGCCGATCTCGGGCGCGCTGGGCGCGGAGATTGGCGGCATCGACATCGCAGCCGGGCTCGACGACGCCACGATCGCCGAGATCCGCCGCGCGCTCCTCGACCATCTCGTCATCTTCTTCCGCGACCAGCGGCTCGACGATGCCAGCCACAAGGCCTTCACCCGCCGCTTCGGAAAGATCTTCATCCATCCCAACTTCAATACCGGCGAGGGCGATCCCGAGATCGTGCGCGTCGTCCGCCAGCCCGGCGACGAGCGCATCATCGGCGAGGAGTGGCATTCCGACACCACCATGATGCCCGCGCCGCCGATGGGCGCCATCCTCTATGCGCTCGAAGTGCCGCCCTACGGCGGCGACACGCTGTTCGCCAACCAGTACCTCGCCTGGGAGACGCTGTCGGACGGCATGAAGGCGATGCTGGCCAACCTCAAGGTGGTCCACAGCGACATCAAGGTGGCGGGCCCGCACAACAAGCTCAATGCCCGCCGCTCCAGCAAGATCCGCGAGGACGCCAACTGGCGGCCGACCGAGAGCGTGCATCCGGCCGTGCGCATTCATCCCGAAACCGGAGCCAAGTGCCTGTTCGTGAACCACTCCTATTCCTGCCGCTTCGACGGCATGACCGACCACGAGAGCAAGCCGCTGCTCGACTTCCTGATGGAGCACGGCCACCGCCCCGAATTCACCTGCCGCTTCCGCTGGCAGACGGGCTCGATCGCCTTCTGGGACAACCGCTGCACCAAGCACCTCGCCGTGCACGACGCGGGCCCGTTCCATCGCCGCATGCAACGCACGCAGATCTCCGGCGACGCGGTGGTGTGAGCGGCTGCGGCGCAAGCCCCGCGTGGCTGCCCGTCAGTCGGGGGTTCGGACCAGGATTTCCTCGACGTCGACGCCGAGGCCCAGCCAACCGTTGGCGTCGGCAAGCGTGCGGAAGACCTGGGTCTCCACCTGATGCTGGCTCGTGAGCGCCATGAACATGCGGCTGAGGCCGTAGGTCGTGTTGCCTGAAGCGACGAACGACCATTTGGTCGTGCCCCACTTCGCATCGGCCCGTCGGGCATAGTCGGCGAGCTGTCGCACGTCGGCGCCACTCAGCGGCGTTTCGCTTCCCCTGAAATCGACGACGAGGCTGAGACCCTCCCGGAAGCCGGGAAGACGCACCATTTCGTCGAATGCCGCCTGAACTTCAAAGATGTCCATGCTGCGCTTGGCGCGAAGGACGATCACGCCCAGTTCCTCGTTGAGCCTAATAGTATGGGACATGAGGGCACCGCGCGCGGCGGTGCACAGCCGGGCTGACCTTCGTGTGCGCCCTTTCGGTCACGGTGGCAAGCAAGACAGGACTTACCCGTGAGATCGGACTCGCGGTCGCTTGCGTCTCTAGGATTCCGACGGAACCCTGGCCGCCCGCACGTTGCTGCGGATGAACGCCACGAGGTCGCCCACCGTCGTGATCCGCTCGGCGGCGCTGTCGGAAATTTCGATGCCGAACGCATCCTCGATCGCCATGATCAATTCCACGAGATCGAGGCTGCTGGCGCCGAGAACGGAGACGAAGTCCGCTTCTTCCGTGACCCTGCCCGGGTCGATGCCGAGGACTCCCGCGGTGATCTCGCGCACTTGGGCCGCGATGTCGCTGTCGGCGATGGCGGTATTAGCGGCACCCGGTCGGGCGTCCGGCGCGGTCGGCTGCGCTTGGGTCATGGTCAGGCTCCTTTTCCTGAGGTTATCAATTGTAACGCCCGTGCCGAGGCAGATTCCGTTCCTTTTTAGACATTTTGTTTGGCCATCTTGACGAAAGGTAGGATCGTACTATATACGATCCTCCTATTCTCATTTAGAGGTCCCGATGAAACCCGACGAAGCGCTCTACCACCTCGAAAATCACGGCGGCATGGGCGTGCCGCGGCTCTATGCCGAGATGCCGCGCGGCATGCTGCAGAAGCTGGTCGACGAGTGCGCCCGGATGAGCGGCACGGAAAAAAGTGAGGCCGCGCTCACGGCCTGGGCGCAGCAGCGGATGAAGCAGACCAACTGGCTGGGCATCGCCGAGAAGAAGCTGGGCATCGCCAGCAGCAAGCCCGACGGCGAGGCCGAGGCCGCCCCATGCCTCGTCGAGCCCCTGCCGGAGGAGCCCACGACCCTGGCCTACCGCGCCATCCTCAAGCCGGAGCGGTTGTCGACGCCGCGCCGCCGCCAGTCGGCCTTCCTCAGCCATTTCGCGCGCTGCCGCACCGTCCTCGAGGCGGCAGCCCGGACCGGCGTCGACCGGCGCACCGTCTACCGCTGGCGCCAGAACGACCCGCTGTTCGACAGGAAGTGCCGCGACATCATCGAGGCGCGGCGCCGGCAGGCGGTCGAGAACGTCGTGCTGGCGGCCGACCACGTCGAGGTCCGGCCGGTGTTCTATCGCGGCAAGAAGATTGCCGAGGTCACAAGGCGCGACCGGGCGCTCGACCTCTATCTCCTGAAGCAGGCCGACGCCGCGGCACTGCGCGCGGAGCAGCAGGAGGAGAAGCGCCGCGACGCGAAAGCCGATTTCGAGGCGCGCGTGGCCGCCGAGATCGAGAAGCGCGTTGCAGCCGAGATCGCCAAGACGGTCGAGAAGGCGGCAGCGCAGCAGGCCGCGCCGCGGCATTCCGAAATGTCCCCTTCTGCGGGACCTCAGGCGGCGCCGCAGGACGATGAATTCACCAACGTCTTCAATGATTTCGAGCCTGCGACAAGCGACATGGCTCTCGCGCGCTAGCGTCCGGGAAAATGTCCCATCGCCGTGCTAGAAAGCGACAAAGAGCGGAGGAATTCATGGCGGGCAGGATCGGACATTTCGTCGGCAACAAGCGGGTCGCGGGCATGAGCGGCCGGCAGGGCGACGTCACCAACCCGGCGACGGGCGAGGTGACGGCCATGGTGGCCTTCGCCTCAGAGGCCGAGATCGACGACGCGGTCCAGCTCGCCAAGAAGGCTCAGGTCGCGTGGGCGGCGACACCGCCTCTGCGGCGTCAGCGCGTGATGTTCAACCTCAAGGGCCTGATCGAGAAGCGCACCGACGATCTCGCGCGCATGATGTCGCTGGAGCACGGCAAAACCTTCGACGACGCCAAGGGCGAGGTCGGGCGCGGGCTGGAAGTGGTGGAATTCTCCTGCGCCATCGCCCATCACATGAAGGGCGATTTTACCGAGCAGGTCGCCTCCGATATGGATTCATGGTCGATCCGCCAGCCGCTCGGCGTGGTGGCGGGCATCACGCCGTTCAACTTCCCGATCATGATCCCGTGCTGGATGGGCGCCATGGCGGTGGCCTGCGGCAACGCCTTCATCCTGAAGCCGTCGGAGAAGGACCCGAGCGCGCCGATGCTGCTGGCCGAGCTGTTCGCCGAAGCGGGCGCGCCCGCCGGCATCTTCCAGGTGCTGAACGGCGACAAGGTGGCGGTCGACGCACTCCTGCACCATCCCGACGTGCCGGCGATCTCGTTCGTGGGTTCGACGGCGATCGGCGAGTACGTCTATCACACGGGTACGCAGCGCAATAAGCGCGTGCAGGCGCTGTGCGGCGCCAAGAACCACATGGTGATCATGCCCGACGCCGACCTCGACCAGGTGACCGACGCGCTGATCGGCGCGGGCTATGGCGCCGCCGGCGAACGCTGCATGGCGATCTCGGTCGCGGTCGCGGTGGGCGATGTCGGCGACAGGCTGATGGAAAAGCTCGCGCCGCGCGTCGCGGCGCTGAAGGTCGGTCCGGGACTCGATCCGCAATCGGAGATGGGCCCGCTGGTGACGCGCCAGCACCGCGACAAGGTGATGGGCTATGTCGATACGGGCGTAAAGGAAGGCGCCAAGCTGGTGGTCGATGGCCGTGGCCTCAAGTTGCAGGGCTACGAGAAGGGCAACTTCATGGGCGGCTGCCTGTTCGACAACGTCACCACCGACATGACGATCTACAAGGACGAGATCTTCGGGCCGGTGCTCTCGGTCGTGCGCGCCAAGACCTTCGACGCGGCGATCGGCATGGTGAACGACCATGCCTACGGCAACGGCACGGCGATCTTCACCCGCGACGGCGATGCGGCCCGCGCCTTCGCCAGCGGCGTGCAGATCGGCATGGTCGGCATCAACGTGCCGATCCCGGTGCCGGTGGCCTATCACAGCTTCGGCGGCTGGAAGGCCTCGATCTTCGGCGACCACGGCGTCTACGGCATGGAGGGCGTGCGCTTCTATACGAAGCTGAAAACCATCACCGCGCGCTGGCCGACCGGCATCCGCTCCGGCGCCGAGTTCGCCTTCAAGGCGCGGAACTAGAGCGGCGATCGGCACGATCCGTGCTCGGCCTGAGGCAGCATCCCGAACCCCGAGTGAGACCACATGGCCGAGCCCTTCCCTCTTGAACCCTCGCTGTGGGCCGCGACGGCGCCACCGGCGCCACCGACACCGCCGCTCGCGGAGTCGGTATCGGCCGACGTCTGCATCGTGGGCGCCGGCTATTGCGGCCTCTCGACCGCGCTGCATCTCGCCGAGCGTGGCATCAAGGCCGTCGTCCTGGAGGCCAAGGAGCCGGGCTTCGGCGGATCGGGCCGCAACGGCGGGCAGGTGATCCCGGGGCTGAAGTTCGATCCCGACGAGCTTGTCGCGATGTTCGGGCCCGAGCGCGGACCGCGCCTCGTCGACTTCGTCAGCCGTACAGCCGATGTCGTCTGGGAGCTGATCGACAAGCACAAGATGGCCGTGCCGAACACGCGCACCGGATGGATCCAGAGCGCCTTTTCCGCCAAGGCGATGCCGGCGCTGGAAGCCCGGGCGGCGCAATGGCAGCAGCGCGGCGCGCCGGTCGAGGTGCTCGACAAGGCCGCCACGGAACGTCACGTCGGGTCGGACCAATACGCCGGCGCGTGGCTCGATCGCCGCGGCGGCGTGGTGCAGCCGCTCGCCTATGCGCGAGAGCTGGCGCGCACCGCGATCGGCGCCGGCGTTGCCGTGCATGGCAAGACACTCGCGAACAGACTGGAGCGCAGCGGCAGCAAGTGGATGGTCGGCACTGCCGGCATCGGCACGACGAGTGGGGCCACGGTGACGGCCGATCGCGTCGTGCTGGCGACCAACGGCTATACCGGCGAGCTGTGGCCGCAGCTGCGCCAGACCATCATCGCCGCCAACTCCTTCCAGATCGCCACGCGGCCCCTGTCGGACAATGTCCGCAAGTCGATCCTGCCGGGCGGCCAGGCCAACTCCGACTCGCGCCGCATCGGGCTCTACTACCGGCTCGACCACACCGGCCGCTTCCTGCTGGGCGGCCGTGGCCGCATGGGCGAGCCCACCCATCCGCACGACTGGCGGCATCTGCAGGCCATGACGGAAAAGATGTTCCCCCAGCTGAAGGGCGTCGAGATCGAGTTCCGCTGGGGCGGCCGTGTCGCGCTCACCCGCGACCACCTGCCCCATCTGCACGAACCGGCGCCGGGCCTGCTGATCGACATCGGCTGCATGGGGCGCGGCGTCGCCCTGCAGTCGGCGATGGGCCGGGCGTTCGCCGAGTATATTGCGACCGGCGATGCCGCGGCACTGCCCCTGCCGCCGACGCCGGTCGCGCCGTTGCCGCTTCACGGGCTGAACGAACTCTACCTGGCGGCCTTCATCAACTGGTACCGCCTGCTCGACCGGCTCGACGCCGCCCGAGCCGCCTAGTCACTTCTTCCGCCTAGTCACTTCTTCTCGATGTTCCAGAACACCGGCACC
>Ga0194051_1000528_pt1 | contig 21754 bp, 21 predicted proteins | sample SepL2320m_MetaG_FD_161275 | JGI IMG/M metagenome (GOLD analysis project Ga0194051, IMG submission 161275) | Anoxic zone freshwater microbial communities from boreal shield lake in IISD Experimental Lakes Area, Ontario, Canada - Sep2016-L239-20m | ecosystem: Environmental > Aquatic > Freshwater >... | reverse complement strand
ACCTACGACGCCATCGTCGATGCCTGCTGCAAGGCTTGGACTGACCTGCTCGCCACCCCGCAAAGGATCGCATCCATCACAAGCCGGCGATGGGCTGAACTGTCATGAGTTCTGTCGGTTGGTATTAGGGTGAATTACACCATGATCGAGCTCGATGACATCGACAGACGCATCGTGGCGGCGCTCCAGGCCGAAGGTCGGCTGCCGATGGTCGATCTTGCCGATCGGGTCGGCCTGTCGGCCACACCCTGCCAGCGCCGCGTGAAGCGTCTCGAAGAGGAAGGCGTGATCGGCCGCTACGCAGCCCTCGTCTCGCCACAGGCGATGGGCCTTGGGCTACAAGCGCTGATCCAGATCACGCTCGACGATCATTCCGAGAAGACGGTCGATGCTTTCGAGGCGGCGATCCGCGCCCGGCCCGAGGTCGTGGCCTGCTATGCCGTGACCGGCGACATGGATTTCCAGGTCCATGTCTTCGCGCCCGACCTCGCAAGCTTCAGCGAGTTCGCCATGAAGGCGCTGCTGCGCATGCCCGGCGTAAAGGGCACGCGATCGTCGTTCATCATGCAGGCGGTGAAGAGCGATCTCGCGTGGGTACCTCAACCATCTGCGAGAGTCCGCAAGTAGAGCGGCCGGTCGATATTGCCGCCGCTCAGGATCAGGCCGATGCGCTTGCCCGCCAGGCGTTCGCGTTCCTGCATCAGCGCGGCGAGCGACGCGGCGCCAGCGCCCTCGGTGAGCTGGTGCGTATCCTCGTAGTAGGCGCGCATTGCGAGGGCGATTTCTGTATCGCTTACTTTTACGATCCGGTCCGCGCCCTTCAAAATCACTTTTAGCGCTTCTGCATCCGGCCCGCGCACGGCCATGCCGTCGGCCATGGTGTCGGCGCTGTTGGTCGCCACGACCTTGCCGGCGGCGAAGGAGAGCGCATAGGCCGGCGCTTCGGTCGAGACCACGCCCACCACCTTGGTCGAGAGGCCGAGCGCATCGCGCACCGCGATCGTGCCGCAGATGCCCGAGCCCAGGCCGATCGGGACATAGACCGTGTCGAGTGGCGGGGCCGCCCGGAACAATTCGAGGGCATAGGTCGCCACGCCGCACACCAGATCGCGATGGAAGGACGGGACCATGGAGAGGCCGCGTTCGCCGGCGAGCCGCATCGCGACCTCGCGGGCTGCATCGAAATCGTGGCCGGCTTCGACCAGCTCTGCGCCGAAAGCCCGCATCGCGGCATTCTTTTCCACCGAATTGCCCAGGGGCACGACGATGGTGGCGGCGATGCCGGCGCGGGCAGCGGCGAGCGCGATGCTCTGGCCGTGATTGCCGCGGGTGGCGCTCGCCACGCCGGCGACGCCAGGTTGTGCGTGCTTCAGCCGATCCATGTAGACTAGGCCGCCGCGCACCTTGAAGGCGCCGGTCGGGGTATGGTTCTCGTGCTTCACCCAGACCTCGCAGCCGGTGCGTTTGGCGAGGAGGGGCCAGGCATATTGCGGGGTGGGCGGCATGGCGGCGTAGACGATGGCCGCCGCACTCTCGACGTCTTCCAGGGACAACATTCCGCCAGCTTGCGCGAGATGGCGCGGGCCGTCGAGGTCCGGCTATGATGGGCCACATCCAACCGGAGTATTTTTATGCCCGTTCTGCCGCGTTCGCTCGAGATCCAGGGCGAGATTTCCGCCATTCGCCGCGACATCCACGCCCATCCCGAGCTCGCCTATGAGGAGAACCGGACCTCCGACATCGTTGCAGCCAAGCTCACGGAATGGGGCCTCGAAGTGACGCGTGGGCTGGGCAAGACCGGCCTGGTGGGAACCTTGCGCAAGGGTAATTCGTTGAAGTCCATCGGCCTGCGCGCCGACATGGATTGCCTGCCGATGGATGAGACCAATGATTTCGAACACGCCTCCAAGAATCCCGGCCGCATGCATGCCTGCGGCCACGACGGCCACACCGCCATGCTCTTGGGCGCGGCCAAGGTCTTGAGCGAAAAGCGCGACTTCGAGGGTGCCGTGCACTTCATCTTCCAGCCGGCCGAAGAGGGCGGCGGCGGCGGCAAGGCGATGATCGACGACGGGCTGTTCGACAAATTCCCCTGCGATGCCATCTTCGCCATCCACAACAAGCCCGGCCTGCCGCTCGGCATGATCGCCAGCAAGCCGGGCCCGCTGCTGGCCGCAGCCGACCGCTGGGACCTGCGCATCTCGGGCAAGGGCGGCCACGCAGCACACCCGCATCTCAGCAAGGATCCGCTGATCGTCGCCGCCAATCTCACGCTGGCGCTGCAGACCATCGTCAGCCGCAACATGGATCCGTTCGCCTCCTCCGTCGTCACCGTCGGCTTCGTGAAGGGTGGTTCGGCCTACAACGTCATCCCGACCGACGTCCATATGGGCGGCACAACCCGCACGACGACGCCGGAGGCGCGCAAGCTGATCGAGGCGCGCATCCGCGAGATCTGCGATGGCGCCGCCAGGATGTACGGCGTGAAGATCGACGTCGAGTATCGCAACGGCTATCCGCCGACGATCAACAACGCCCAGCGTGCCGCCTTCGCCATCGACGTGGCGGCAGGCATCTGCGGCCCCAACGGCGTGCGCGACAACGTGCAGGCCAGCATGGGCGCCGAGGACTTCTCCTACATGCTGGAGAAAGTGCCCGGCGCCATGGTGTGGCTGGGCAACGGCGGCGAGGACGGCAATGGCGTCGGCCTGCACAACTCGCGCTACGACTTCAACGACATGGCGATCCCGTTCGGCGTGAGCTTCTTCGTCAACACCGTCGAACGCTTCCTCGGCGAATAGCAGAAGCAGCATGGGCCCGGTCGAACGCTGATGGAGTTCTTTCGCGTCTATGGCCGGGTGATCGGGCTGCTGCGGGCCGAGAAGGGGCTCGCCATCGTTCTGGCCATCGCCAATGTGGCGGTGGCCGCGCTGCAGTTCTATGAGCCGGTGCTGTTCGGCCAGGTGATCGATCTCCTGACCAACGCGCGGAACAAGCCTGTCGAGGTTTTGTGGCGGGACGCGCTCTCGATCCTCGGCCTGTGGGCGATCGTCGGGCTGGGCGGCCTCACGGCCAACATGGTGGTCTCGCTGCAGGCCGATCGTATGGCCCATCGCCGCCGGCTGGGCGCCATGGCGAGCTACTTCGAGCATCTGCTGATCCTGCCGTTCTCCTTCCACAATGCCCAGCATTCCGGCCGCCTGATCAAGATCATGCTGACCGGCGTCGACAATCTGTTCGGCATCTGGCTCTCGTTCTTCCGCGAGAATCTCGCCACCCTGGTGGCGCTGTTCATCATGCTGCCGCTCAGCCTGTTCATGAACTGGCGGCTCGGCCTGCTCCTGCTGGTCCTGATCCTGTTTTTCGCCGTGGCCAATGTCTGGGTGGTGAGTCGCACCGACCGGCTTCAGCACAAGGTCGAGGACCTGCACAGCGAGCTCGCCGGCCGCGCCGGCGATGCGTTGGGCAATATCCACCTGATCCAGAGCTTCGTGCGGCTGGCGGCCGAGACGGGCGAGATGCATCGCATCATCGGCCAGACGCTGGCGGCGCAGTTTCCGGTGCTGAACTGGTGGGCGCTGCTGTCGGTGATGACGCGCGCCGCCTCGACCATCACGGTGATCTCGATCTTCGTGCTCGGCACCTGGCTCTATACCAAAGGCGAGGCGACGGTCGGCGAGATCGTGAGCTTCATGGGCTTCGCCACCATGCTGATCGGCCGCATGGACCAGGCCTCGGGCTTCGTCAGCCGCATCTTCTTCCAGATGCCGTCGCTCGGCGATTTCTTCCGCGTCCTCGATGCGCAGTCCTCGGTGCCCGACAAGCCCAACGGCATCGATCTCGGGCGCGCCAAGGGCGACGTCGAGTTCGACGACATCAATTTCTCCTACGACGGCAAACGGCCGGCGCTGGTCCATTTTTCGCTGAAGGCGCCGGCCGGCACGACCGTGGCATTCGTGGGACCGACCGGTGCCGGCAAGAGCACCGCGCTCTCGCTGCTGCACCGCATGTGGGATGCGCAGTCGGGCACCGTTCGCATCGACGGTATCGACCATCGCGACATCAAGCTGGAGTCGCTTCGCCGCAACATCGGCGTGGTGTTCCAGGACTCGACGATGTTCTACCGCTCGATCGCCGACAACCTGCGCATCGGCAAGCCCGATGCCACCCAGGCGGAGCTCGAACAGGCGGCCAGGCTCGCCGAGGCGCACGATTTCATCATCCGGCAGCCGCAGGGCTACGACACGCTGGTGGGCGAACGCGGCACCACTCTGTCCGGCGGCGAGCGCCAGCGGCTCGCGATCGCCCGCGCGCTGCTGAAAGATCCGCCGATCCTGATCCTTGACGAGGCCACGAGCGCACTCGATTCGGTGACGGAAGCGCGCATCCAGAAGGCGCTCAAGACGCTGATGCAGGGCCGCACGACCTTTGTGATCGCCCATCGGCTGTCGACCATTCGCGACGCCGACCTGGTCGTGGTGTTCGAGCATGGCCGCGTCGCCGAACAGGGTGCCTACGGTGAACTGGCGGCCCGCGGCGGCGCCTTCACCCGGCTCGTGACGACCCAGCAGGCTGGCATAGAATCTGCCTGATATCCCCTTGGCGGGCGTGAGTTGTCCGCCTAAGAGTCGCTGGACGAGGGATCTCACGGGGGAGCGGGATATGAACGGATTCGCCAAGTGGCTGGCAGGCGCTGCCGCGGTCGCGGGGATATTGGGCGGCCTGCCCGCGCAAGCCCAGACACCGATAAAGTTCACACTGGATTGGGTTTTCCAGGGTCCGACCTCGCCGTTCCTCGTGGCGCTCGAGAAAGGCTACTACAAGGCCGAAGGGCTCGACGTCACCATGGATCCCGGCCAGGGCTCGGCCGGCGCGGTCCAGCGCGTTGCCACCGGTGCCTACCAGATCGGCTTTGCCGACGTGAACGCGACCATCGAGTACAACGCCAAGAACCCCGGCAAGGAAGTTCTCTGCGTCTTCATGGCCTACGATTTCGCGCCGTTCGGCGTCTATGCGCTGAAGAAGAGCGGCATCAAGACGCCCAAGGATCTCGAGGGCAAGAAGCTCGGCGCGCCGGTGTTCGACGCCTCGTTCCGCCTGTTCCCGGCCTTCGCCAAGAAGAACGGCATCACCAAGTGGGAGCACGTCAACCTGACGCCGCAGCTGCGCGAGCAGAGCCTGGTGCAGGGTACCGTCGACTTCATCTCCGGCCACTACTTCTCGTCGATGCTCGACCTCAAGGCGCGCGGCGTAGCGTTCGAGGACATCGTGTCGATGCGCTACGTCGACTTCGGCATGGACGTCTACGGCAACGGCATCGTCATCTCGCCGGAGATGGCCAAGAACGAGAGGGCTGTGAAGGGCTTCATCGCCGCCACGGTCAAGGGCTGGAAGGACGTGATCGCCGATCCCAAGCTCGGCATCGCCGCCGCCAAGAAGCGCGATCCGCTGATCGACGAGAAGCTCGAGATGGAGCGCCTCCAGATCTCGCTGGAGACCAACATCCTGACGCCCTATGTGAAAGCAAACGGCATGGGCGACGTCGACCCCGTGCGCTTTGCCCGCGCCGTCAAGGACGTCTCCGAGGCATTCGGCCTGCCGAACCCGCCGGCGCCGGACAAGGTGTTCACCAATGCCTATCTGCCGCCGAAGGCCGACCGGATGATCTCGAAGTAGAGATGGCGTTCGTCGACCTCAAGGGCGTCAGTCTCACCTATCGGCTCGGCAAGGACCGCACTCTCGCCCTTGCCGACGCGACCTTCGCCATCGACAAGGGCGAGTTCATCGCCGTCGTCGGACCGTCGGGCTGCGGCAAGTCGACCATCATGAAGCTGGTCACCGGCCTGCTGCCGGCGTCGGGCGGCGAGGTCCGGGTGGCCGGCCAGAAGGTGACGGGGCCGATCAAGGGCGTCGGCATGGCGTTCCAGAACCCGACCCTGATGCCGTGGCGCTCCACCATGAACAATATCCTGTTGCCCATGGAGGTGGTGGAACCGCATAAGCGCCGGTTCCGCCGCCATCGCGCCGAGTATGTCGCGCGTGCGATGAAGCTCCTGCAGACCGTCGGCCTGGCCGATTTCGCCGACAAGTTTCCCTGGCAGCTCTCGGGCGGCATGCAGCAGCGCTCCAACCTCTGCCGCGCCCTGATCCACGAGCCCGAGCTCCTGATGCTCGACGAGCCGTTCGGCGCCCTCGACGCCTTCACCCGCGAGGAGCTGTGGGGCGTCATGCAGGCGCTGTGGCTGGAGAAGCGCTTCACCGGCGTGCTGGTGACCCACGACCTGCGCGAGGCCGTTTTTCTTGCGGACACGGTCTATGTGATGAGCCGCCGTCCGGGACGGATCGTGATGGCCAAGAAGATCGACATCCCGCGCCCGCGGACGCTGGCCACCACCTTCGAGCCGCATTTCGTCGAGGTCGTGCACGAGCTGCGCGACCGGATCAGCCAGGAGCACGCATGAGCGACCTTCGTCGCGAGGCGTTGCGGCACGCCATGCCGTGGCTGGTCATGGCCGCCCTGCTGGTGATCTGGGAAATCTCCTGCATCGTCTTCGACGTGCCCGAGATCATCCTGCCCAAGCCGACCAAGATCTTCGCGGTCTTCTTCCAGCGCTTCGACATTTTGATGGCGTACTGCTGGGACACATTGTGGACGACCACCATCGGCTTCCTGCTGGCGATTGCCGGCGGCCTGCTGCTCGGCCTGGCGGTCGGTGCCTCGCCGTTCGTCTACTCTGGACTCTATCCGCTGCTGATCGCCTTCAACGCAATTCCAAAGGTGGCGATCGTGCCGATCCTGATGATCTGGGTGGGCGTGGGCTCGCTGCCGGCCGTCATCACGGCCTTTGTCATCAGCTTCTTCCCCATCGTGGTCAATGTGGCGACCGGCCTCGCCACCATAGAACCCGAGATGCGCGACGTGCTGCGCAGCCTCGGCGCCACGCGTTTCGAGATCCTGACCAAGGTCGGCATCCCGCGCGCCATGCCCTATCTTTTCGCCAGCCTGAAAGTGGCGATCACCTTGGCCTTCATCGGCTCGGTGATTTCCGAGACGGTCGGCGGCAACAACGGCATCGGCTTCCTCATGCTGTCGGCCAGCGCGCGCAACGATGCGCCGACCACCTTCGCCGGCCTGTTCGCCATCGCCATCATGGGTGTGGCGATGTACGCGATCTGCGCCATGATCGAAAAGCGTATGACGCGCTGGGCCTTCCGGGCCGACATCGTCGGCTAGACGACCGGGACGCCGTCCTTCGCCACGATTTTTCCGCTCTTGATCACCAGCTTGCGGCGCGGCCGGGTGGCGACGGCTTCGGCCACCGAACCCGCCTCGACGACCACGAAGTCGGCCGCGGCGCCGACGGCAATGCCGTAGTCTTCGATACCGAGAATGCTCGCGGCCGCTCCGGTCACCATGTCGAAGGCGAACTGCAGTTCGTGATCATGGCGGAAGTTGGCGCGGTAGCCGATCATCATGGCGCGCTCGAGCATGTCGCCGTTGCCGAAGGGCGACCAGGCGTCGCGAATGTTGTCGGAACCGCCGAACACTTTTACCCCATGCCGGTGCAGCAGCGCGAGCGGCGGAATGGGCGCGCCACCGGGGCCGTGGCTCATGATGGCGACACCGGCCTTTGCCAGCACGTCGGCGGTGCGGGCGGCCTTGTCGGTGTCGACGGAACCGAGTGCAAAGGCATGGCTCACGGCAACGCGACCTCCGAGGCCCGCCGCGGTCGTGCGCTCGGCGATGGCCAGCAGCTGGGCGATGCCGGCCTCGCCACCGTCGTGCAGATGGATGTCGACGCCCACGCTGCGCCGTTCTGCGATGCCGAAGACGGCAGTGAGATGGCCGTCGAGATCGCCGTCGATGCCGACGGGATCGAGGCCACCCACCAGGTCGGCGCCTTCGCTGATGGCGGCGTCGAGCAGCTCCGCGGTACCCGGTGAGCGCACGATGCCGCTTTGCGGAAAAGCCACGATCTGGATGCTGACGAGGTCGCGGAAGCGTTCGCGGATCTTCAGGACCTCATGCAGGTTCCGGAGGCCGAGCTGGTTGTCGATGTCGACATGGCTGCGCATGTGCAGCGTACCGCGCGCTACCACCTGGCGCACCAGGTTGGAGCCGGTCTCCGCTTCCGGCGCGGTGCGCTCGGCCCGCACCTTGCGCTCGGCCTCGATGCGGTCGGCAACCCGATTGCCGGTAGATTGATTGGGCACCCACGGCAGGCCCAGCAAGGTTTTGTCCAGATGGATATGGCCGTCGACCAGCGGCGGCAGCAGCAGCGCGCCGCCAAGGTCGAGCACATCGACGCCCGCGGGAACGGTGGCCGCGGCGGGGAGGAGGGCGGCGATCCGCCCTCCCTTGACGTCGATGTGACGTTGCGTGCCGTCGGCCAGGACGGCGTTGGCGATCAGCATCGCTTTACTTGTCGGCGGCTGCGCCGGCTTCCTTGCGGAAGGTGTTGACGGCGCCTTTGGCTGCCATCGCCATCAGGCCGGAGTCGTTGGCGATCGTACAGAGCTGGAAGCCCATGCCGAATGCCTTTGCGGCGTAGCTTGCCGTGCCGTTGTGGATGCCGGCGAACTGCTTGCGTTTCTTGCAGGCGGCCACGAGCTTCTCGTAGATCTTGAGCACCTGCGGCTCGTCGCGGTCGAGCTTGGGCACGAGGCCGAGCGACAGGCCGAGATCGGACGGGCCGACATAGATGCCGCTGATGCCCGGCACGTCGAGGATGGCGTCTATATTGTCGATCGCTTCCTGCGTTTCGATCATCGGGATGACCAGCACTTCGTCATTGGCCGTCGCCTGGTAGGGCGTGGCCTCGCCATAGGCGCCGGCGCGGATCGGGCCGTTGCTGCGTTTGCCCCTCGGCGGATAGAGGCTGTAGGAGACCAGCGCCTTGGCCTCAGTGGCATTGTTGACCATCGGGCAGATGACGCCCCAGGCGCCGCCGTCGAGAACCTTGCCGATGATGCCCGGCTCGTTCCACGGCACGCGGACCAGCGAGGTGACCGGATATTTGTCCATCGCCTGGAAGCAGGCGATCATCGAATGGTAGTCCTGCACGCCGTGTTGCATGTCGACGGTGACGCTGTCCCAGCCGCATTGCGCCATGACTTCGGCCGAGAAGCCGCTCGGAATGGCCAGCCAGGCATTGACGCAGGCCTTGCCTGCATCAAGGCGCCTTTTCAGCATGTTCACCGACATATCAGCGTTTCCTTTCAGTCTTGTTCAAATGGCGGTGGATCATAGTCCGGCGGGCCACCGGGGGGCCATGGCGACGTGCCGCGGAGCGGTCCAGTTCAACCCTTTACGGCGCCGGCCGACAGACCTTCGACGATGTATTTTTGCAGCAGCGCCACCAGCACCACGGTGGGCAGCAACGCCAAGAGGCAGATCGCCATCATCAGGTTGAAGAAGACATGAACGTCGCCGACCAGGCTCGCGATCACGACGGGCAGCGTCATGAAGTCCGGCCGGGCGTTCAGGATCAGCGGGATCAGCAGCTCATGCCAGGAGATGATGAACATGATGACACCGCAGGCCGCCAGCGCCGGCGTCGCCAGCGGCACGACGATGCGGAAGAAGGCGCCGAGCCGCGTGCAGCCATCGATGCGCGCCGCTTCCTCGAGTTCGGTCGGGATGGTGTCGAAGTAGGGCGCCAGGATCAGGATCGCGTAGGGCAGCAGAAAACCGGTCTCGGCGATGATGACACCGGACAGCGAATTGAGTTGGCCGACCGAGCGCATGACGACATAGAGCGGAATCATCAGCACGATCACCGGCACGAAGCGTGCCACGATGTTGGCCTGCATCAGGAACAGCGTCCATCGGAAGCGCTGGCGGGCGATGGTGTAGGCCGACAGCGAGCCGAACAGCAGTGTCAGCAAAGTGACCGAACCGGCCACGATCATCGAGTTCATGAATGCCGTGTAGAAGCTCTTGATGTTGTCGGGCAGGTAGGTCGCCTGGTCGAAGATGCGGCCCCTCTGCTGGCCCTTTGTGAGAATGACGGTGAAATTGTCGAGCGTGACCTCGAGTGGCAGCACGCGTCGCGTGTCGGCCTGCAGCGCCCTCTCCGACTGGATGCTGCCGATGAACACCGCCACCAGCGGCAGCAGGATGAAGAAGATCACCGTCAGGTTGGCCACATGCAGCAGGAGTCGGACCGTGGGAGTGGTCTTGAACATCAGAGGGTCACGCGGCGATAGATGAGGCGCATGTAGACGAGGGCGATGGCCGCGATCATCAGCGTCAGGATGAATGCCGAGGCCGAGCCCATGCCGAAATTGTTCGGTGGCGAGAAGGTGATCTTGTAGCTGTACCACGCGGCCACCCAGGTGGCGTCGCCCGGCCCGCCCTGGGTGATCGCCAGGATCTCCTCGAACACCGCGAAGGCGAAGGCGGTTCGCAGGATCAGGATGATGACGATGATCTGTTGCAACATCGGCAGTGTGATGTGCCGGAAGCGGTGCCAGGCGTTGGCGCCGTCGATAGCGGCCTGCTCATAGAGGTCGCGCGGGATGCCCTGCAGCGCCGCGTGAACGAGGATGATGGCGAAGGGCAGGGTGCGCCAGATATAGGGGACGGCAACGGCATAGAGCGCGGTGTCGGGATTGCCGGCCCAGTTGATCGGATTGTCGATCAGTCCGGCCGTGAACAGGATCCTGTTCAGGAAGCCGAACTGGAAGCTGTAGAGGAACGACCAGATCAGGCCGTTGCAGATCGGCGGAATGGCGTAGGGCAGCAGGATCAGGAAACGCGTGACGCGCGAGGTCCAGACGCCGGCCTGATTGATCAGCAGCGCGATCAGCACCGCCAGGACGATCTCGCTGCCGACGGTGACGACGGTGAAGATGCCGGTGTTCTTGAGGGCGACCCAGAACAGCGGGTCTTCCAGAACGCGGACGTAGTTGTCCCAGCCGTTGAAGGCGAATACGCCGCTGCGCAACTGCCCCAGCCCGACCCGGTGCACCGACAGATAGGCGGCATAGATCACCGGATAGCCGAGCACCAGGCCGAGGCAGAGCAACGTCGGCACGTTCATGACAAACGCGAAGCTGCCCGCCGACATCTCGCGCCGGTACCAGGGACGGCGCGGTGCCCTCTCGATCGTGACCGCCAGCGTACTCATCGTGAGGGCATCAGACCTTGCGCTTGGCGTCGGCGATGCCCTTGATCAGGTTGTCGCAGCACTGGTCGGCCGTGATCTGGCCGGTCAGGCATTTCTGGACCTCGATGTTGAGCTGGTCGCTCCACGGGAAATGCCAGGGCTGATAGATCGACGAGCACGGCTCGCCGATATAGGCCGCCTTGTCCCAGATCTTGAGGATCTCCGGGACATCGCCCCACGGTGCCCAACCTGTCTTGATCGCGTCGCTGTTCATCACGGACGTGTAGCCGGACCCCAGCATCGCATCCTTGGCGAGGCTCAGCGCCTGCGTGTAGTTGCCGTCCTTGGTCTTGCCGCCGAGATACTGCAGCAGCTTCCACGCCCATTCCTTGTTCCGGTTGGCCGTGGTGACGAAATAGACATGCGCGTCGCCGATCGTCTTGCCGTCGCCCGGCGAGCCCAGGACCTTGACCTTTCCCGCGATCGGCGACTGGGCCGGATCGTTGACGACGTTGAGGCCGTAATGATGGTTCGGTCCGCGGTAGAGGTTCTTGCCGGCGCCGAAGGCCTTGGCCGACGAGGTGAACTGTACCTTGAGCGATTCCGGGTCGGCAATGTCGAGACCCTTTTCGAAGGTGTTGGCCCACCATTTCAGCGTCTCGCGGGCAATCGAGCCGGCGCCCAGCATGTGGTTGCCCTGCTTGTCGAAGAACACGCCGCCGCGGTTCCATGTCATCTGGTACCAGGTGCCCGGCAGCTGCTCGAGCCCGACGCCCGCGACCCACAGCACGGGATAGCGCGATACGCCGTCCTTCTTGGCTTTCACGCAGTGCTCGATGAACTCCTCGTAGGTGGCGAAGGGCTTGTCGATCTTCAGCTTCTCCAGCATGTCGGCGTAGTAGTTCCACACCCACACCGTGGCGAAGTAGGGCAGGCCCATGGTCTTGCCGTTCATCATCGCGACTTGCTTGGTGAAAGGCGAGAAGTCCTTGGCGTAGTCGGCGGCACCGGGCATGTCGTCGAGCGGCTCGACCAGGCCCTGGCTCACGAAGTTGGGAAACGAGAACGGCGAGGATTGCGAGACGTCGATCTTCTCGCCTGCCGCGAACATGGTGGTGAGCTTGGTCGGATGGTCGTTGAAGGAGGAGATCGTGCCGTCGACCGGCACGCCCCAATCCGCCTCGAACTGCTTGGCGATGCGCGTGTAGATATCGCCGTAGGTCCAGACGACGAAGTTGAGGCGGTCGACCTTGCTCTTCGGGGCAACGCTCCACGGGCCGGCCGATTGGCCGAGGGCCGCGCCTGAGGCTCCCATGAGGCCAAGGCCTGCAGCGCCGCCCAGAACACGACGGCGGCTGATTTCCCATTTGGCGCTGATGTCTTCACTCATGTCATAGCCCCCCATGCCTTGGTGATGACCCAAAACCTACCATCACTGCCGCGCCGAATGTAGGCATGATGCAGCAAGAAGCAGGCCAGTGTGGATTGCATAGCAAGATATGGGTAGAGGCGAACGTATGACGCTCTTGTCGTTGCGCGCGGGCGAGCTCGCGGTCGATCTCGCACCGTCCTCGGGTGGGTCGATCGTGCGCTTCACTGTGGGTGATTTGACCGATGTGCTGCGGCCGGCCAGCGCCGCCGCGATCGCGTCGGGCCGTGGCAACGACGCTTCCTGCTATCCGCTGGTGCCCTTTTCGAATCGCATCGCGAACGGTCGTCTCGATATTGGCGGCCAGGAAATCGTCCTGAAGCCCAATTGGCCGGGCGTGCTCCATCCGATGCACGGTGACGGTTGGGCGGGATCCTGGGACGTCGAGCGCCACGACGCGCATTCCGCCGAGCTTACCTATGTCCATGACGGCCGAGACGGCTGGCCATTTCGCTATCGCGCCCGCCAGTCCTTCCGTCTCGAGGGCGACCGCCTCGTGGTCGGCATGTCGATCGAGAATCTCGAAGATCGGGCGGTGCCGGCGGGCCTCGGGCTCCATCCCTTCTTCACCCGCGAGCCCGACACCGAACTCACCTGCCGGGTCGATGGCGTGTGGCGCGCCGATGCCGAAGTCCTGCCGGTCGACCGCATCGCCGTGCCGCCGGAATGGGATTTCGCGGTCTCTCGTCCCGTCGATGGCGTCGTTCTCGACAATTGCTTCGACGGCTGGAACGGCCGGGCGACGATCCGCTGGCCGCGGCATGCCCTGGGCCTGGCGCTCGAGGCCACGGAGCCGTTTCGCCATCTCGTGATCTATGTTCCAAAGGGCCGGCCGTTTTTCTGCGTCGAGCCGGTCAGCCATGCCAATGGCGCCGTCGCGCGATCGCTTTTGCCGGCCGGCACGACGCTCGCGGGAGAGATCGTGTTTCGTCCCTTCAGTCTGTGAGGAACCATGTCGCGCTTCGCCTCTTATCCCAGCCTCAGTGGCCGCGTCGTTTTCGTGTCGGGCGGCGGCTCCGGCATCGGTGCCTCGATCGTCGAGCATTTCGCAGAACAGGGCGCCAAGGTGGGCTTTGTCGATATCGATGAGCCCGCCTCGAAAGCACTGGTCGAGAAACTCGCGGCCGCCGGCCATCCCGCCCCGCTGTTCGCCAAATGCGATGTGCGCGACATCGCGGCCTACCAGGCCGCCATCGGCGAAGTCGCCGGAAAGTTCGGCGCCATCACCGTGCTGGTCAACAATGCTGCGCGCGACGACCGGCATGCGATTGCCGACGTGACGCCGGCGTTCTGGGACGAGCGCATCGCCGTCAACCTCCGGCACCAGTATTTCGCCATCCAGGCCGTGGCGCCCGGCATGAAGCAGGCGGGCGGCGGCTCGATCGTGAATTTCAGCTCGGTCAGCTATCACACCATGACACCGCAGCTCTCGGTCTATCAGGCGGCCAAGGCCGCGGTGATCGGCATGACCCGCGGGCTCGCGCGCGATCTCGGGCCCGATGGCATCCGTCTCAACGCGATCACGCCAGGCTGGATCATGACCCAGCGACAGATCGACTTGTGGCTGACGCCCGAGGCCGAAGCCGCCCTGATGACGGCACAGTGTCTCAAGGAGAAGGTCTATCCGCCCGACATCGCCCGCATGGCGCTGTGGCTCGCCGCTGATGACAGCCGTCTGGTGACGGCGCAGAACTTCGTCGTCGACGGCGGACGGATGTAGGGCCATGGCCGCTTCCCTGGAACGTCGGGCGATCCATGCCGGTTCGAAGCTGGTTCGGCATATGCTTCCGCCGGTGATCTATTTCTTCATCGTCTTCAACCTGATCTCCTTCACCACCCATGCGGCGGTCCAGAATATCTGGTTCGATCTGTCGAACTTTGTCCTGGCCACGACGACCGCGCTGGTGGTGGCCAAGGTCGTTCTGGTGGTCGACAAGGTTCGACTCATCGACAAGTTTCGCGGCGGCCCGCTGATCTGGCCGGTTCTCTACAAGTCGGTCTTCTACTCGGTCGTCGTGCTGATCGTGCGTATCGCGGAGAAGGTCGTGGCGTTCGCCATCGACACCGGTGGCTTCGGTCCGGCGTTCTGGAACTCGATCCTCGACTTCACATGGCACCGGTTCGTCGCGGTCCATCTCTGGATCTTCGTCTGTTTCCTGGTCTACGTGACCGCGACCGAATTCAATGCCCTGGTCGGCCAAGGTCAGCTCTTCCGGCTCTTTTTCCATCATCGATCTTCGGAGTACGGCCTGACGCGCCAGCAGCATATTCGTTCGTTGATGGAGTTCAGCCGGCTGGCCGAGAGCACGCCGCACGAAACGCTCATCGATCCGGCCACGCCCCAGGGCAGCCGGCTCGTGGCGATCGTCGACGCGCTTCGCCGGCACCCGGCCTGAATCAGGCGCAATGGCCACCGACAACAGCTGGCGCTGGATTGCTGGACTGATCCTGGGGATCGGCGGCTTGATCCTGGTCGGCGGCCTGGCGCTGGGGCTCGGCAGCCTGCGCCATGTGCTCCACGGCGAGCGTGCCGACGGCGAGGTGATCGAAATGCGCCGCGAGGGCGACATGTACGCACCCGTGGTGCGGTTCCGCTTGAGCAGCGGCGAGACGCAGACGGTGGAGGATCTCGCCAGTGGCGCGCCGGACTTCGCCGTGGGCGACAGGATCACGATCCTCTACATGCCGCAGGACCCGCGCGACTTCCGCATCGACACCTTCGACCGGCTGTGGTTCTCCGCGATTTTCGTCACCATCTTTGGCGCCTTCTGGATGCTGTTCGGCATCGTCGCCTGGGCGCTCTCCCGCAGCATCGATCTCGCCATGGTGGGCGAGACGGCCTTCACCGTCGTCGCTGGTGGGGCCCTCCTGATCGGAATCTTCGTGTTGTGGAGTGCGGCCGATCTTTACACCGGTGGCGTACGGACCGAAGGCATCGTCCTCGAGAACCGCGAGAGCCGACGCACCGAGTCCGAGACCGTGCAGCGGGCCGATGGACGGGAGGTCGAGCGCACCGTCGAGCGCGTCTCCTTTGCCCCAGTTGTGCGCTTCACGACGCGCGAGGGCGGTCGCGAGATCGAGTTTCATGGCCGTGGCGGCAGCGACAGGGCGTTTGCGTCAGGCGAGCGCGTAACAGTGATCTACGACCCGGCCAATCCGATCCGCGCCCGCCTCGTGTCGTTCGTCGACATCTGGTTGCCGTCGGCCGCTGCCTTTGCGGTCGCCTTCGTGTTCGGCGGCGCCGTCTGGCTGTCGCGGCGGGTGCGGCGGCGGGCTACAGACCTTCGTGCCTGATCCAGCCGACGAGCAGGGCCGCGAGCTCGCGCGGCCGTTCGAGCGGCGCCATATGGCCACAATCTTCGATCACCTCGAAACGCGCGTGCGGGAGCTGTGTTGCCATCCGTTCGGTCTCGGTGATGGCCCGCAGTCGGTCCTGGCGGCAGGCAATCACCAGCGCGGGGCAGGCGATGCGTTCGAGGTCGGCGTAACCGTCGCGCCGCACCAGGGCGGCCTGCCGCTTGCGCACCTCGGCCCCGAGGCGTCGCTGCATGCCGCGCAGGCGATTGAGCAGGGCAGGGTCCTTCTCGCGGTCCGGGTGCAGGCCCATGGCCGTCGTGACGGCGCCGGCGGCGCGGGGTGGCCGGTCGCCCGGCCGATAACCCGCCTTGCGCCGCGCCGTCTCCTCATCGGAATAGCCGCGCGCCGAGGAGGCGACGAAGGCCACGCCGCTCACGCGCTCGGGTGCCATCAGCGCGAGAACCCGGGCCACGAACCCGCCCATCGAAAAGCCGATCAGCACGAACCGCTCGGGTGCGCCGGCGAGGACGCGGCGCGCCATGCCTTCGAGCGTGTCGTCGTCGTAGACATTGCCGAAGTGGAGCGGGCCCAGTGGCTCGAGATCGGGGACCATGTCGGTCCATAGATCCCGATCGCACATGAAGCCGGGAAGAAGGACGAGATCAGCCAAGGAAGCGGGCTCCCGCCCAGGCCGCGGCAAGGACCAGGAGCAATCCTGGAATGACGCGCACGGCGAAGGCAGTTCCGCCTGCCGTGACGGCAAAGATCATCTTGGTCAGGGTATTGGTCGTGACGGCGGCCAGGATCGGAACGATCGCGGCGTTGGCGTCGAGCTTGTTGGAAGCGACCAGGGACGCGACGGAGACCGCGGCGGAATGCGTATCGGCCAGGCCAGCGAGGCTTGTGACCGCCAGGAGGCCAGCGTTGCCGAACCAGTCGTCCAGTGCCGCCGAAGCGACGAGGATGGCGGACAGCAGTGCCGCGAACAGCAGCGCCGACCGCACGCTGAAGGCATGGCCGGGCGTATCCTGATGCTCGACCTTGTGTCGAAGCGCGAGTGCTGTGAACACACCGCCATAGAGGATCGCCGCACCTCCGCCGCAGGCGATCGGCATGGAAAGCGCCATCAGGGCGGCGGTGTCGGTGGCACCGATGAGAAGAGCGAGCTGGACGAAGGTGGCGACGGTCGACAGAACCGCACCTGCCACCGCGGCTCCCAGGAGGTCGCGGTTCTTGGCAGCGCGCGCGCCCATCGCGCCGATGGTGGCGATGCTCGATACGAACCCCGAGACGAGGCCTGCCAACGGCAGGCCAAAGCGGGCACCGACAATGCGCACGGCGATGTAACCCAGCGCGCTTACGGCCATGACCAGCACGACCACGATCCAGATCGTGTGCGGGTTGAGCGCGCCGTAGGGACCGATCGCCTTGTCCGGCAGCAATGGCAGGATGACGAGCGTGGCGCCGGCGAAGATCAGCCCGTCCCGGACCTCTTCCTCGGTCAGGACCGAATTGACGAAGCTATGGATCGCGGTGCGTGCCGTCAGCAGTCCCGCCACGATCACGCCGAGCCCTGCGGCAAACGTCGGTTCGTGGACGGCGAGACCTCCCAGCAGCACCGTGGCCACCAGGGCCACTTCGGTCGTGAGGCCGGGGTCGTGTTCGAGGGCCCGCCAATAGGCCAGTGCCGCCAGCGCAAACACCCCCACCGTCACGACCGCGAGCAGCAGGTCCCCGCCCACGATGACGGCGACGGCGCCGCAGAGCGAGGTGATGGTGAAGGTGCGGATGCCGGCCGCCGCGCGGCCCGGCCCGGTGCCCTTGCGACGCTCGCGGTCGATGCCGATCAGCAGGCCGATGCCGAGCGCGACGGCGAGGTTGAGGACCAGGGGGCTGATAGGCGGCACCCTGCCATCTTACGTCTTCCCCCGCGGAAATGCTCCCCGGCGGAGACACGCCGGCCTACTTCTTCTTCAGCGCCTTCAGGATTTTCCCCGAGTCGGTGACGAAGCCGAAGCATTTCTTCACGTTCCAGATCGTGGCCTCGGTGCAGAAGTCGGGCGAAGTCGTGGCGCAGCAGTCCTCGACCAGCACACAGCCATAGCCCAGGAAGTTGGCGTCGGTCAGGCTGTGCAGCACGCACTGGTCGGTGTTGACGCCGGAGAACAGGGCGGTACGGACGCCGAGATTGCGCAGGATCGAATCGAGCGGCGTGTCCCAGAAGCCGCTGATGCGGTGCTTGTCGACCTTGATGTCCTCGGCCTTCTGGTCCAGCTCGTCGACCACGGCCGCACCCCAGGAATCCTTCTGCAGGACGGGCGCGCCGCTGGTCGGCGGCAGTTCGCCGAGCCCGATGCCGGTGCCAGCCGGCTTATAGAGATGAATTTGGTTGGGCGGCATGTTGGCGAGATCGGGCCGGTTGCCCCAGTTGACCCAGATGATGGGCACGCCTGCCTGGCGCAGGACGGGCAGGAGCTTTTGCAGCGGCTTGATCGGCTTGCGGTCGGGTGTGTAGTCGACGCCGAGATGATCGACCCAGCCGTTCTTGGCGCAGAAGTCATTCTGCATGTCGATCACGATCATCGCGCTGCGCTTGAGATCGATGGTGATGTTCTGTGGCGCGGCTGAGATTGCGACGGGAACTGGCCGGGCGGGTGCTGCCGCCATGTCGACGTGCCGGGCATTGGCCCCCCAGACATGGCCGGCGCGCGGCGCGCCCAATGAGTGCAATTTGTTGACCATCGATCTCCCCCGTTGGGTCTTCTGATTGTCACGCAGTGAAGCAAGTTCCCTGCCAGTTGGCACGACGATTGCCTGCCCCTTGCCCTGAGGAAAGACGCCAACAATCGGGGGAGCACCATCATGAACAAATTCGATCGCCGCGTATTCTTGACCGGAACCGCCGGCGCCGCCGGTCTGGTGATGCTGGGCAGCCTCGCCGTGCCGGCCCGCGCCGCCGGTCCTTTGACAGTCGGTGTGCTGATCCCGGGCTCGAAGTCCGACAAGGGCTGGATGGAATCGGGCTATGACGGCCTGCAAGCCGCCGAGAAGAAGCTCGGCGCCAAGATCACCGTCAAATACATCGAGAACGTGAAGTTCGGCGACATGGAGCAGGTGCTCGTGGCGCTGGCCGGCAAGAACGAGCTGGTGATCGGCGTCGGCGGCCAGACCCAGGCCTCGGTCTTCAAGGTGGCGCCGCGTTTCCCCAAGGTGAAGTTCGCCATCATCGGCGGCAACGCCGACCCGAAGAAGCCAGACAATGTCTCGGGCTACGACGTCCGCCAGGCCGAGATCGGCTTCGTGGCCGGTGCCGCGGCTGCGATGCTGTCCAAGAACGGCGCGGTGTCCTACGTCGGCGGCCTGGAAATCCCGGCGATCAAGAACACCGGCAAGGAATTCGGCAACGGCGCGCGCTACGTCAATCCGAAGATCAAGTACATCGAGAACTACACCGGCGACTTCGACGACGTCGCCAAGGCCAAGGAAGCCACGCTCGCGGCCATCTCCCAGGGCGCCGACGTGCACTACCACATTCTCAACCTCGGCCTGCGCGGCATGGAACAGGCGGCGCGCGAGAAGGGTACGCACGTGATCGGTAGCTACACCGATCGCTGCGGCACCGATCCGCTCTACGTCGCCTATTCGATCACCGGCGTCGGTTTCCAGGTCGAGTATGCGATCGAGCAGGTCGTGGCCGGGACCTGGAAGCCCGAGTTCAAGCCGTTCGGCCTGGCGATGGGACCGAAGTCCTCCGACATGATCATCTGCAAGGGCACGCCCGAGCAGAAGGCCAAGCTCGAGGAGATCAAGAAGGATCTCCTGTCGGGCAAGATCAAGGTCCTCGACGCCTGAGCCCGCTTCTCTGCCTCCAGGACCTCGGCAAGCGCTTCGGCAGCCTGCAGGCCCTGGAAGGCATCACGCTCGATATCGATGCCGGCACCGTTCATTGCCTGCTGGGCGAGAACGGCGCCGGCAAGTCGACGCTCTGCAACCTGATCTTCGGTGTCTATGCACCCAGCGCCGGACAGATGCAGTTCGGCGAGCGGCCGTGGCTGCCGTCCAGTCCGGCCGAGGCGCTGGAGCAGGGCATCGCCATGGTGCACCAGCATTTCAGCCTGGTGCCGCGCATGACCGTGGTCGAGAATCTGATGCTGGGCCAGGCGAAGGGCGTCCTGAAGCGCCGCGAATTCGCCGACCGCATCCGTGACATCGCCGACCGCTTCGGCTTCGTGCTCGATCCCGACGCCGTGGTTGGCGAGCTGTCGGTGGGCGAGCGCCAGCGCGCCGAGATCGTGAAATGCCTGATGCGCGATCCCAAGCTGCTGGTGCTCGACGAGCCGACGGCCGTGCTGCCGCCGGGCGAGATCGGCGCGCTGCTCGACATCTGCCGCCGCGTCGCCGATTCGGGCCGCGCGGTGATCCTGGTCACGCACAAGCTGGCGGAGATCGCCAAGGTCGCCGACCGGGTGGCGGTGCTGCGCACTGGCCGGCTGGTTGCCAAGGCGGACATGAAGACGGCCGACATGGGCGCACTGGTGCACGCCATGGTGGGCCGCGAAGTGAAGCCGCTCGATGTGGCGCTCTCTGATTCAAAGGAGGGTGATCCGTCGGACGCCGAGGCCGCGCCGCTGGCCAAACCGGGCTTCGCGCTCGTTTGCGATGGCCTCACCGTGCAGGATCGTCATGGCGCGACGCGGCTCGACAATTTCACTCTGGAAGTTCGCCCTGGCGAGATCGTCGGGCTGGCCGGCGTCGAGGGCAACGGCCAGAGCGAACTCGGCATGGTGCTGGCGGGTCTGCTGACCCCCAATGAAGGCCGCTACTTCATCGGTGACACCGAACTCACCCATGCTGGTGCCGCGGCCGTCACCGCGGCCGGCGGCGGCATCGTGCCGGAGGATCGCCACGCCGTGGCCTGTGTCACGGCCATGTCGGTGGCCGAGAACATGTTCCTGAACAAGCTCGAGCGCTTCACGCGCTTCGGGCTGCTGCAGCGCCGCGCGCTGAACGAGGCGACAGAGATGCAGATGAAGGAATTCGACGTCCGCGCCGCCGGGCCGGAAGTCGCGTTCTCCGGCCTCTCCGGCGGCAACCAGCAGAAGGCCGTGCTGGGGCGTGAGCTGACGCTCGAACCGCTGGTGGCGCTGGTCGCGGCCCAGCCGACGCGCGGCCTCGACGTCAGCGCGGTCGAGGCGGTCTACCGCCAGATCCGCGCCGCCGCGCGCCGTGGCGTCGGGGTGCTCCTGATCTCGAGCGAACTCGATGAGCTGATTGCCGTCGCCGACCGTATAGCGGTGCTCTATCGCGGCCGGCTGGTGGGCGAACGGCCGGCCGAGATGGGCGAACGTGGCGCGATCGGCGCGCTCATGTCGGGTCAGGTGGCATGACAGCGCTCGCCCTAAGAATGCCCGATCGCCGACGGTTGCTGGCAATGTCGATTCCCTTCCTGGCCGTGCTCGGCTCGATGGTGATCGGCCTCCTGCTGATTGCCGCGAGCGGCAAGTCGGTGCCCGATTCCATCGAAGCCTTCCTCGACGGCGCCTTCGGCACCGCCTTTGCCGTCGGCGCTTCGATCAACCGCGCCGTGTCGCTGTCGCTGATCGGCCTCGGCTTCATCCTGGCGGCGCGCGCTAACCTCACCAACGTGGGTGGCGAGGGCCAGATCGCCGTGGGCGGCATCGCCGCGACTGCACTCGCCTTGTGGCCGCCCATCGCTGGCCTGCCGCTGGGACTTGCGGTGATCATGCCGCTGTTGGCCGGTACGCTCGCCGGCGCGGTCTGGGGCGGCATCGCCGGTGTGATGAAAGTCCGCTTCGGCACCAACGAGGTGATCTCGACCCTGCTGCTGGGCTTCGTCGCCCTGCTGATGGTCTATTGGTGCGTCCAGTCGACGGCACTGCTGCGCCAGCCGCAGACC
>Ga0194051_1000526_pt1 | contig 21794 bp, 16 predicted proteins | sample SepL2320m_MetaG_FD_161275 | JGI IMG/M metagenome (GOLD analysis project Ga0194051, IMG submission 161275) | Anoxic zone freshwater microbial communities from boreal shield lake in IISD Experimental Lakes Area, Ontario, Canada - Sep2016-L239-20m | ecosystem: Environmental > Aquatic > Freshwater >... | reverse complement strand
GCATCTGCATGTCGCCCGATCAGAGCCTGCTCTACGTCGCGGATAGTCGCACGCACTGGGTCTGGAGCTATTCGGTCCAACCCGACGGCACACTCTCGAACAAACAGCGCTACTACCACTTGCACGTGCCAGACACCGCAGACGACAGTGGCGCCGACGGCATGCGAGTGGATCGCGATGGCCGTCTCTACGTTGCGACTCGCATGGGAATCCAGATTTGTGATCAGGCGGGGAGAGTCAACTGCATTGTGCCAACACCCAACGGTCGGGTTTCAAATATTGCTTTTGGTGGAGAACATTTTGACTCGCTGCTGGCAACTTGCGGCGACAAGGTCTACATACGAAAACTCAAAGTCAAAGGGGCACCGCACTTTTTGCCACCAGTCCTCCCGGCGACACCGAGATTGTAAAAAAGATTCTCCAGAGTCTTTTTTACGTCGATTTTTTCTTGCCGTTTTTTCGGTAATCCCAGGGGGGAACAGGGGATTGCTGCGCCCAGAGTCCAAGTTTCTTTGCCTGTGCTTGAGCCTGAACATCCACCAGCGATTTGTCTTTTGAATACGCTGCGTAATGCCATGCATTTCCAGTGGCAATCATCTGGCGGTTCACGTCCACGCCGTCAACGTCAATGTGACCGATGACTCGTCCGTAACGATCCGTTCCACTGCTGACGACATGAATTGTTTTTCCGAAAACCATACCGGCAAGAGCTTCGCGTGAACGGCTTCCGAAATCCTGGCCGAGTTCCGGCGCATCCATTTCTGCCAAGCGAATTTTATGCTGCACGTTTGATTCATCAATGCACGTCACAGTGTCACCGTCATGCACGCCGACGACTCTCCAGAGTTCATTCTGCGGGGTGCTCGACGTGGGGATCGCCTGCGTCTGACTGGCACTTGCTGATACTTGCGGCAGACTTGTAGCCGGAATCTGTTGAGGCTCACTCTTGATCGGCGATGGCAACCCAGAGGGTGCTAAAACAACTGCAGGGGCAACGAGTGGTGGCGATTGAGCTTGAGGCGCAAGCGTTTGAGCAGAGACCTGTGGGCTGGTTGTTGGCGCCGACAATTGAGCCTGATACTGCTGCGGTTGATCACCTCGTGCGATCGCAATCCCAACCGGAATGGCTGCCGCACCACTGGTGGCATATTGCCATCGAACGTTTGATGGAGCCACTCCTGGAGGCGGCTTTCGATTGACCACTCCGGCAGAAAGTGGAGCGGCAACCTGAACAAGAGGCACCGGTGGACCGATCGCATAGGTGAAGACATAGGTTGGAGCAAACGAGAAGAGTACCGCTCGACCATCGCTGCCTTGTGCCCAGTAGGAAATCGTCTGCGGAATCCATCCCTGCGGTACCGGGCCATTGATGCTTTGCACGGCAGCGAGGTTTGGAGCCTGCTCACTTTTGAGAGTTTTTTCTTCGGGCGCATTTCTTTCATCGGTGCGAGGCAACCGAGACGATGCGACAGGAACTTTGGATACCGAAACGCTTTTCTTGGATGCACTGTTTGCCGTCGATCGAGTTTGTATGGATCGCGGTTGCACCGAGCCACCGGAGAATTCATCCGCGGCGCCCCAAGCACGTGCTGATGTATCCGACTGATCGGCAGCATGCGCCGGGTACAGAAAAAAGATGCTCGTCGAGCATGCAATGAGGGCAGCGGCGATCGTCGCAACCACTTTTTTTCTGGTCAGACTCACCCAGAATCGCATGCTTTTTTTCTGGATGCCCCGCACCAATTTCTCTCCGAATTCACTTGAACAAGCGAAGCCCACTCGCGATTGAAATCGGCTTTTTCACAGCACAAATCCAACGCTGCCGCCATAATCGGAACGGCTTTCCTCGTTTCTCCTCCAGCGATTCCGGCAGGGCGATCCTTGCCGACAACTCTTGGGATTCAAACCGACTTGTGTCGAATCTGAGGCCTGCGAAAGAAGATCCTTGTATGGATGAAGTCATGCCAAAGAAAGTAGGCTTGGATCTATGAATTCATACTTTTTCACCACGCTACGATTCGTCATCTCACATTTTTCGGCGCGACGGATTTGTCGAACCGTGGACGTTGTCGTGATCTCGCTTGTGGCTCTCCTCGGCGGCAGCATCACGCGTGCGGCCGATCTGACAATTCAGGAAACCATTGCCACTGCCACGCGTGCAAAAATGCGAGTGCTGGAAAGCAGGCATCTGGTATTGATCACCGATCGACCAGAGAGGCGAGGTGACGGAATCGAGGAGTTTCCGGGCTATTTTGACGAGGCCGTCGAGCAGTGGTGCAAGCGACTCTCGATTGATACTGTGATTGCACAGCCTTGGAAAACAGTGGGGTGCCTCATCGTCGATCGAAATCGATTTCGATCGATAGGACTTCTTCCAGATTCAATTCCTCCATTTAAAAACGGCTACTGCAATCTCGATCGTTTCTGGTTGATGGATCAGTCGAGCCCCTACTACCGTCGTCATCTTTTTTTGCACGAAGGCGTTCACTCGATTGCAACGACGCTGCGCCACGCCGAAACCGATGCCTGGTACACCGAAGGACTGGCCGAACTTCTTTCGACTCACCGAATCGAAGACGGACATTGTGTGCTCACGCCGATTCCAGAATCCTCTGCTGATGTTCAACAACTCGGTCGTATCGAAGCCTTGCGAGAAGCGAGGCTCTCCGGAAAAGCAAAGTCCATCGAGGAAGTGTTTGCATCACCCCCCGACTCCCACTTCCATGTTTCCTCTTATGCTTGGAACTGGGCTGCTGTTGCAATGCTCACCGAGCACCCTCGCTACGCAGCAGCCATGGCCAAGCTCCAGCAAGGCCCGCTCGATCAATCGTTTACCGCGCGACTGCTTGCATCTGCTGACATCAATCAAGAGATACTCGTTCGAGACTTCGATGCTTTTTCTGACGACGTCGACTACGGCTACCGATTTTCACATTCGGCCGTGGAGTGGCTCGCGGAAGAATCCCTGACCGATCAGAAAACCGTGGTCGTGAATTCGTCTCGGGGCTGGCAAAGCGCCGGCATTTTTCTCTCCCGTGGCGATCGAGTTCGATTCACGGCAAAGGGTCGATTCACACTCGGATCGATTTCGCCTGAAATTGATCAAAGCGGCTCACCGCTGACGCTCACAAGCGAAGCGGATGGGATCACGCTCGAATGGTATCGCGGGCGCCCGCTTGGAAGGCTGCTCGTCTCACAATGGATCGATCACGCTCCGCTTGTATCGAGTCGAGTCGCGAAGCCAAAAGACGATCGTCTCAAGAAAGACCACGGGCACTTCGATGCTCGGCCCGGATTTTTTATTCTTGAAACCGGTCAATCCGCAGAGTTTGTGGCCGCTTTTGACGGACCTCTTTTTTGTAAAATGAATGATTTTCCAAGATCGCTCGCTGACAACACTGGAGCTCTCGACGTTACTTTTAAACGTCTCGATTCTCAGTAGTCATCCTCGGCCTGCTCAGATCGTTCCGGCGTGCGCGGCAAAATCTGCCGCCATTGCGCTTGGCAGATTTGTCTGTCCTGTGAGCCACAGATCAATCGAACGCGCCGCCTCGCGTCCTTCGTGAATTGCCCACACGACAAGAGACTGCCCGCGACGCATATCTCCAGCCGCAAACACTCCCGAACGGCTGGTCATAAAATCCCTACCGGCCTTCACATTGCCTCGCGCATCGAGTTCGAGCCTCAGATCCGAGACCGGACCTTTTTGCTCGGGGCCCATGAATCCCATCGCCATAAGTGCCAACTGACAAGGCCACACTTCCTGCGTGTCGGGAAGTTCTCGAAACTTTTGCTGCCCGCTTTCATTATCGCAATACCACTCAATGCGAACCGTTCGAAGCGATGCAAGTTTTCCTTGCGCGTCAGCGATAAATTCTTTTGTCAGAATACCCCATTCGCGTCGGCAACCTTCCTCGTGCGAACTACTGGTACGCAAAATGATCGGCCACAGAGGCCACGGTGTGCTGGCAGGTCGCTCGTGTGCCCGAGGATAGTTCCCAACGTCCGGTGGTTTGGGAAGCAGTTCAAATTGTGTGAGGCTCTTGGCTCCCTGTCGGTTGCTGGTGCCGTCGCAGTCGCTGCCGGTATCACCACCTCCAATCACGATCACATCCTTGCCTTCGGCAGAGATCTGTTCTTCCAGAGTGTCACCGGCATTTTTCTTGTTTTGCTGTGGAAGAAATTCCATCGCAAAGTGCACGCCTGGGATTTCGCGGCCCGGTATTGTGAGATCGCGTCCGAGCGTTGCGCCGCCGGAAAGAAGCACTGCGTCAAACTCATTCACGAGAGACTCTGTTGGGATATCGAATCCGATGTTGGCATTGCAGCGAAACACCACCCCTTCCTCCTCCATCTGTCGAATGCGCCGTTCGACTTGCCATTTCTCCAGTTTAAAATCTGGAATGCCGTACATGAGCAGGCCGCCCGGTCTATCGGCTCGCTCAAAAACGGTCACGTGGTGTCCGGCCCGATTGAGTTGCTGAGCTGCAGCCAAGCCTGCCGGCCCGCTTCCCACGATCGCCACACGTTTGTCGGTACGTTGCTGCGGTGGTTCGGCCACCACCCATCCTTCAGCAAACGCACGATCGGCAATGGCCATTTCAATCTGTTTAATTGCGACCGGATCTTCGTTGATGCCCAGCACGCAGGCCGTTTCACACGGGGCCGGGCAGACGCGCCCCGTAAATTCCGGAAAATTATTCGTCGAATGAAGCCGATGAAGCGCCTCACGCCACTGATTGCGATACACCAAGTCGTTAAAGTCGGGAATGATATTTCCCAGTGGACAACCATTGTGGCAAAACGGAACACCGCAATCCATGCAGCGAGCGCCTTGGCGAACGAGTTCCTCGTTGGGCAAGATCGTGAGAAACTCGCGGTAGTGTTTCAACCTCTGATCCACTGGCTCCTTGCCAGAAATCTTGCGCTGATAGTTTACAAATCCTCTCGGCTCACCCATCGCCCGTCTCCTTGTTTTTTCGATTCACCACGCACTCGAAATCTCTCTTTCGAAAGATTCATGCACGCTGCGTTTTTTTCGATTCTTCTTCGCGAGCAAGCGTCTGCTCGGCCTGCGAAACCTTTCGCAGTTCCTCAATCGCTCGCTTGTAGTCGACTGGCATTACTTTCACAAAATGCTTCTTCGAGACCTGCCACCGTTCGAGAATCATCTTGCCTCTGGCACTGTCGGTGTAACCAACGTGCTTCTCGATCTGTTTGTAGATCGAATCCAGATCCTGTTCATCTGGCACTTCAAGAACCACCATTTCTTTATTGACGCGCGATGGAAACTTTCCATCTGCGTCCCAGACGTAGGCAATGCCGCCACTCATACCAGCAGCAAAATTTCGACCTGTTTCACCAAGGATGATCGCTCGACCGCCGGTCATGTATTCGCAGCCATGATCTCCAACACCTTCGACCACTGCCTCGGCACCGCTGTTGCGAACGCAGAATCGTTCGCCCGCAATGCCACGGAGATAGACCTCACCGGAGGTTGCACCATAGAGCACAACATTTCCCGCGATCACGTTTTCCTCAGCCACAATGGTCGCATCGCGCGACGGATACACGATCAGTCTTCCACCAGAGAGTCCTTTGGCACAGTAGTCGTTGACATCCCCTTCCACTCGCACCGTAACGCCCGGCACGCCGAAAGCCAGAAGGCTCTGGCCGGCAGAACCTGTGAAGTGAATTTCAATGGTGCCATCGGGAAGACCGGCGGGACCGTGCTGCCGGGTAATCTCGCTTGAGAGGATCGTGCCGACGGTTCGATTCACGTTGCGAATAGGCATCGAAAGTCGAACCGGCTTTTTTTCTTTGATCGCTCCCTCGCAGAGCTTTAAAAGTTTCGTCATATCGAGCGACTTCTCCAGCCCGTGATCCTGCGTCTGTTCGCAATGCGTCTTTACATGTGCTGGAACCTCGGGTTTATGGAGAATCGCCGAAAAATCGAGCCCTTTGGCTTTCCAATGATCGATTGCCTCGCGGGCATTGAGACAATCCACGCGACCAACCATTTCATCGATCGTGCGAAAACCGAGCTTCGCCATAAGTTCTCGAACTTCCTCGGCGAGCATGAAAAAGAAGTTCACCACATGTTCCGGCTGGCCGGTAAATCGCTGACGCAGCAACGGGTCTTGAGTGGCGATACCGACAGGACAAGTATTGAGATGGCACTTTCGCATCATGATGCATCCGATCACCACAAGCGACGCCGTTGCGATGCCGTATTCCTCGGCACCCAAGAGCGTGGCAATCACCACATCCTTTGCGGTGCGAATCATACCGTCAGTCTGCACGATGATCCTGCCTCGCAGGTCATTCATCACAAGCACCTGATGGGTTTCTGCAAGACCAAGCTCCCAAGGCAAGCCTGCATGTTTGATCGACGTCTGAGGACTCGCGCCGGTGCCGCCGTCGTGCCCGGAGATGAGCACCACGTCCGCTTTTCCTTTTGAGACGCCAGCAGCGACCGTCCCCACTCCAACTTCGGCGACAAGTTTCACGCTCACTCGTGCGTGATGATTCGCATTTTTGAGATCGTGAATGAGCTGCGCAAGATCTTCGATCGAATAAATATCGTGGTGCGGAGGAGGCGAGATGAGCCCGACGCCGGGCGTCGAATGGCGAATGCGAGCAATTTCTCGATCAACCTTGTGGCCTGGCAGCTGTCCGCCTTCGCCGGGCTTGGCACCCTGCGCCATCTTGATCTGAAGTTCTCTGGCGTTGACGAGGTAGTAGCTTGTCACACCAAAGCGGCCACTGGCGACTTGTTTTACAGCAGAATTTTTACTGTCGCCGCTCGAATTGCGTTGATAGCGCACGGGATCCTCGCCTCCTTCGCCCGTATTGCTCTTGCCTCCGAGGCGATTCATGGCGATTGCAAGTGTCTCGTGAGCCTCCTTTGAAATCGAACCGTACGACATTGCTCCGGTGGCAAATCGCTTGACGATCGACGTGGCAGGCTCCACCTCTTCCAGCGGAATTGCTTTGGACAGAAACTTAAATTCAAGCAGTCCACGCAGCGTCAGCAATCGAGCCTGCTGCTGATCGATGAGAGACTGGTAGGCGCGAAATTCCTCGCGACTGTTGATCTGCGTTGAGTGCTGCAACTTTGCCACAACCTCGGGCGAGAGCATGTGCGACTCCCCTTTTCGGCGCCACTGATACTGCCCGCCGATGTCGAGTTCAAGTGCCTGTGGAACGTTCGTGTGAGGCCATGCGTGTTCATGGCGACGGAGGATTTCAATCGTAACTCCATCGAGTCCGATGCCACCGATGCGACTCGGAGTGCGAGTGAAAAACTCATCGACAAATTCTCTGGCAAGTCCAACTGCTTCAAAAATCTGTGCTCCTCGATAACTCTGCTGCGTTGAGATTCCCATCTTGCTCATAATCTTGAGCAGTCCCTTAGACGCTGCCTTAAGAAAATTTTTGTGCAATTTTTCTCGCGGCATGTCTTGTGGCAGCAAGCCCTCCATCTGCATCTGATCGATCGTGGCAAACGCAAGGTATGGATTGATCGCTCCGGCACCATACGACGTGAGCAGGGCGAAGTGATGAACTTCACGGGTATCCGCAGTCTCGACAGCAATACCTACACGAGTACGGCTCCCTTCTTTCACCAAGTGATGGTGAACCGCGGAGGTCGCCAGCAGAGCCGGCACTGCGGCAAATTCTCGATTCACTCCCCGATCCGAAAGCAGAATGATTGTGGCTCCGTCACGAATCGCTTGACTGGCTTGACTGCGCAGTTCATCGAGGCGCTGCTGCATTCCCTCAACGCCCGTGCGAGCTTCAAAAAGCATAGAGATACACTTTGTCACCAAGCCCGGTTGATTGAGTGCCTTGATGCTTGCCATCTCGGAGTTTGAAACAACCGGCACTTCCAGTCGCAACAACCGACACTGCTCGGGCGTGGAATCGAGAACATTTCCCTCGCAGCCGATGGTGGTCACCAGCGACGTGATGATCTCTTCTCGAATTGCATCCAGCGGAGGGTTTGTCACCTGCGCAAAAAGTTGTTTGAAATAATTGGCCAGAAGTTGCGGTCGATCCGAGAGCACCGCCAGCGGTGAATCGTTCCCCATCGAACCGATTGCTTCAGCACCATCGGTGGCCATGGGCACTATGATAATCCGCAGATCTTCGAGCGTGTATCCGTGTGCTCGCTGGAGTTGCAGCAGCGTCGACGCTTCTCCAGCAACTCCTGCAAGACTCCAGGGCTCTGGCGTATGGTCAGCAACTTTTTCTGAAACGTTCGCGGATGGCAAAGATTCGCCAACTGCACGATTTTCGGTATGCCGCAAGACATCGTCCACCTCGGGCAAATCGGCGAGTTTTACCTGATTCGATTGCAGCCATTGCCGCCATGGTTTGCTCGTCGCCAAGCGGGTTTTGATTTCCTCATCAGCGACAATGCGGCCCTGTTGCGTATCGACCAAAAACATGCGACCTGGCCGCAGTCTTCCTTTTCGCACGACATTCGCTGCCGGAAGGTCGAGCACGCCGGATTCGCTCGCCATAACGACCAGTCCATCCCTCATCTGCCACCACCGACTCGGCCGCAATCCGTTGCGATCCAAGCATGCTCCGATTCGCGTACCATCGGTAAACGCAATTGCAGCTGGCCCATCCCAGGGTTCCATCAGACACGCTTGATATTCGTAGTAGGCTTTTAAGTCGTCGGGCATGCTTTCGTGCCCGCTCCACGGCTCTGGAATCAACATGCTCATTGCTTCTTCAATCGGGCGACCGGCAAGAACGAGCAATTCCAGAACATTGTCGAACGTGGCTGAATCGCTTCCGCCAGCCCGCACGATCGGCTTGATTTTTTCAAGATCGGGACCAAATACCGGATGGGCAAGCATGCTCTCACGGGCATGCATCCAGTTGATGTTGCCCCGCACCGTATTAATTTCGCCATTGTGGGCGATGAAGCGAAAAGGGTGTGCCAGATCCCATGTTGGAAAAGTGTTTGTACTATACCGCTGATGCACGAGTGCTAAAGCACTTGCAAACCGCCGATCGGAAAGATCCTGGAAATACTTTGCCACCTGATCGGCAAGCAAAAGCCCTTTATAAACAATCGTTCGACTCGAGAGCGAACACACGTAGACAAAGGTCTGCTCCGTAAGACCGAGTTCACCGAGTTCAATTTCAAAACGCTTCCGAAGAATAAAAAGCTTCCATTCAAAAACATCGCGAGATGTTTTTTTCCCTCTTGCGATAAAAGCCTGCCGCACGACCGGTTCTACATCTCGTGCGGTCGAACCAATCGAAGAATTATCAACCGGGACGTTTCGCCATCCCAGAAACTCCATTCCCTCTTCACGGCAGAGTTTTTCAAAAAATGATTCCGCACTCTCCCGTTCTTCAATGGAAGGTGGGAGAAAAACATTTCCAACAGCCCAGTCTCCTGGGGCGGGTAGGCGAATGCCGGCCTGCGGTGCAACAGACGAGAAAAATTCGTGCGGCGTCTGAACGAGTATTCCAGCACCGTCACCGGTAAGCGGATCGCAGCCGCACGCTCCACGATGCGTAAGGTTTTCAAGAACTTCAAGTCCTTGACGAACGATGGAGTGGCTCTTTTGTCCATGCATATTCACGACGAGTCCGACGCCGCACGCATCGTGTTCGTAGGACGGATCGTAGAGACCTTTTGCAGCTGGCAAACCAGGCTTAGGAGAGGAGCGATTCACAGACGGATCCTTCTTCGATTCATATTTCATAGTGTGGAAAACGATTGAGTGAGCGTGAATGTTTCATTACTGGAATAGAGAGACGGACTCAAATCTGAATCATGCGTTTTTGAATGATTCGTCGAGGCTGGCTCGTAAATGTGCCGCCGTCGCAGATTCTTCGAGTGGAGTCAGGCCTCGCAGAAGTTCAATAAAACGTCGCGCCGTCGGGGCCAGCATCTTGCCTCGCACGTGTACGATTCCCAAAGGACGCACAAGTTCATCTCCAACAATGCGAATCGCGCAAAGCGTGCCGGCAGCAAGTTCACGCCCGACAGTAGGCTCCGGCAAAAGCGCGACACCGGCATCGATCTCGACGGCCCGTTTAATCGTTTCAATATTGTCAAACTCCATAACCACTCTTGGTTCCACCCCGTGGGCGGCAAGCGTGCGGTCGATTTCGTGACGAATCACAAGATCCGGATCAAAGCTCACCATCGAATGACCGTCGAGTTCATCCAGAGAGATCTGCACCCGTCCGGCAAGTGAGTGGACCGGGGCGCAGACAAGCACCATCGGTTCCTCTCGCCATGGCTCTGCTTCGAGCGTGCGCGTACTGCGGGGATAACTAATCAACCCAATATCGGCTTGACCATTTTCAACAGACTCAAGCACTTTCGCCGGATGAAGGTATTCAAGACGAACGTTCGCCTTTGGATACCGACTCATAAACTCCTGCAGATAGCGGCTCATGTGATGCAGACCGACCGAGTAGATTGCCGCAACGCGAACCCGACCTGCGACCTCCTCGTGCAGTGAGCGAACCTCATCTTCGAGTGCCTCGTACCTCGCGATCAACTTTCGACATCCTTCGTAGAAAACCTGCCCTTCGCGAGTGAGCGACAGGGGTCGTTTGGATCGCTCGATCAACTGCACACCCAGACGGCCTTCGAGTTGTCCGATTGCCTGGCTCACGCCAGATTGCGAAATGCTGTTGTCCTCGGCAGCACGGGAGAAACTCCGTCGATTCACGACATCACAGAAAATTTTGAGGGCCTTAAGATTCATGCTTTATCTCGTTTGAACGATGGATTTCCGCTATTTTCTCGATTTATTGTCTGTTAAAAACGCTCTAAAATTTGACCGAAAAAACACCCTGTGATGAGTAAAACAGATACTCACGAGCTTTATCATTTGCCAAACAAATAGTAGGCTAGCCGCTGAGGCGGAGGAGTCAAGTGGCTTTTCCACACTCAAACCTTGTATAGAATCTGGAACTCGATTCACAACGGGCTTTGCCTGTGGTCCCCTGCTCATTCTCGCAACCGCAAAAAAGGATCGTTTGCCACGTGCCAAGCCCCGCCAAGAACAGCAGCGCCCAGACCAAAGCAATTCAGAAGGCCGACGTGCTGATCGAAGCGCTCGGCTGGATTCGCAAGTTTCGTGATACGACAACGGTCATCAAGCTCGGCGGCAGCGTGCTGGAGCATCCTGACTCGCTGCGGCATTTGTTGATCGATGTTGTCTTCATGTCAACTCTGGGAATGCGCGTTGTGATCGTTCACGGAGGTGGAAAGGCAATCAATCGGCAGATGGACGCGGCGGGCATTGTGCCACGATTCGTTCAAGGGCGACGATACACCGATCAGGCAACGCTCGACATTGTAGAGAGCGCGGTTGCGACCGAACTCAATCATGAACTCGTACGCCGAATCGAAGAATACGGTGGCCGTGCAATGTCGCTCAATTTTTTATCGACCAACGTGCTTTTTGGTGAAAAACTTTTGCTTCACGATGATCATAAAGAGCCTATCGACCTAGGCTTTGTCGGAGACGTATCGAGTATCGATCGGCTCACCATCGACAATCTCACCTACGCTGGACAGGTGCCGGTCATTCCACCGATGTGCATGTCGGCTGACGGCACTAAGCTGAACGTCAATGCCGATACTGCTGCAAGTAAAGTTGCGGCGGCTCTTCGAGCAGAGAAACTCGTTGTCCTGAGCGACATTCCCGGCGTGCTTCGCGATGTCACCGATCCCGAAAGTAGAATCCATTCGCTTACTGCTGGCGAGGCTCGTCGAATGATTGCCGATGGCTCCATTGCAGCGGGCATGATCCCAAAAATTGAAGGCTGTCTCGAAACCCTCGAAGAGGGCGTACGAAAAATTCACATTATTGATGGTCGCCTTCGCCACTCCCTGTTGCTTGAAATTTATACGACGAGTGGCGTTGGTACCGAGATTGTTCGCGGGGATCCAACCGGCCCCCCCTCAGCGATCGCAGCCTCCCCAGGCAGACGCTGAGTCGCGTGTGCTGCGGCCTGCAATGGTTGCTTCCTCTTTTTGCTTGTCGCTACGATTTGAATGCCTTTGTTTTTACTCGATACATTTCGTCCTATAATTTTGTCATCAACGTTTTTATGAATGCGTGAATATTGACACTGCCAAGAGGATTTCACTTTTATGGCCACCGTTCACTCAAGCGTTCAACACACGATCGATCTCTTCGATCGCTACGTAATTGCCAATTACAAGCGATTTCCAGTCTGCCTTGTGCGTGGCAGCGGGTCTCGCGTCTGGGATTCCGAAGGTACGCGTTACCTTGATCTCTTTCCTGGATGGGGCTGCAATCTCCTGGGCCACTGCCCGGAGCCTGTTGTTCGCGCGGTGCAAGAGCAAGTCGCCACGCTGATTCACGTTCCCAATACCTGGTACACCGAGCCGCAAGGACTTTGGGCAGAAGCACTTTCAAAAATTTCGTTTGGAGGGCAGGCTTTTTTCTGTAATTCAGGGACCGAGGCGAATGAAGCTGCGATCAAGCTTGTAAGACTAAGAACCAATGGCGTTCGTTATAAGATCGTGACGTTTCGTGGTGGATTTCATGGCCGTACGCTTGGAAGTGTTTCGGCGACTGCCCAGCCAAAATACCACGAAGGACTCGGTCCGATTGTGGCCGGATTTCAATACGCACCTCACGGCGATCTCGAAGCCGTTGAGCAACTCATCGACGAACATACCGGCGGCATTCTCGTAGAACCAATTCTTGGTGAAGGGGGCATTGTTCCTGCGCCGCCTGGATTTCTGGAGGGACTGCGACGGATTGCCAATGAGCGAGACTTGCTGTTGGTTTTTGACGAGGTGCAAAGTGGCTGCGGTCGCACTGGGAAATGGTTTGGCTATCAGCATTTTGGTGTTGTTCCAGATGTGATCACGCTGGCCAAAAGTCTCTGTGCAGGAGTTGCCGGAGGCGCAATGCTTACCACGGTCGAACTGGCCCGGCATCTTCGACCGGGAATGCATGCGGCCACCTTCGGCGGCAATCCCTTGGCTGCGCGGGCCGGTCTTGCCGCAATCGAGATGATTCAGCGAGAAGGCCTGCTTGCAAACGTTTCTGTCATGGCGGCGATTTTTAAAAGCCGACTCGATGAACTGGCGACTCGCTGCCCGATGGTGCGCGACGTGCGGGTCATCGGAATGATGATCGGCATTGAGTTGGCGGTGGATGGTGCGCCGGTGGTGCAGGCCTGCCTCGACAAGGGAGTTCTTGTCAACTGCACACAACAAAATACGATTCGGCTGCTGCCGGCAATGAATATTTCTGCAGACGAAGCCCACGAGGGGTGCGATATTTTATCGGAAGCGATTATGGAAGTTGCCTCAAGCGTTTCCTGAGTTCTTGTCTCACTCCCATCCACAGTACACTCTGCTCCCATGCGTCATATTCTTGTTCCCGAAGACCTCTCGCCAGCCGACATCGATGCGGTGTTCGCGGTGTCGCGCGATCTGAAAACGAAATACGAAAAAGGAATACGCGAACCCCTCTTGCCAGGACGCGTCATGGCGCTTGTGTTTGAGAAGCCAAGCCTTCGCACGCGAGTGAGCTTCGAAGCGGCAATGGCGCACTTGGGCGGATCGAGCCTCTTTCTTGGCGAAGACACGGGGTTTGGTTCCTCGCGAGAAAGCATGGCTGATTTTGGACGAGTCTTGAGCCAGTATGTCGACGTGATTGTCTGTCGTACAAAGTCTCATGCGACTATCGAAAAAATGGCTGCCGCTTCGAGCGTGCCAGTGATAAACGGACTCACCGACTTCTGTCACCCATGCCAGGCACTCGCCGATCTCTACACGCTCAAAGAACATGTAGGCCGAATGAACGGCCTCAAGCTTGCGTTCGTTGGGGATGGCAACAACGTCGCGAGATCGTTGGCAGTGCTGTGTGGAATGCTCGACATTTCTTTCGCACTGGCAGCGCCAAAGGAATTTCAATTCTCTCCCCAGTTCCGAAAACATCTTTCTGAGGTGGTGCCTGAGCTTGATCTCATGGAAACAATCGATCCCAAAAAAGCCGTCGAGTCGGCGGCGGTTGTTTACACCGACGTCTGGACGAGCATGGGACAGGAATCCGATCGTTTGCGACGCAAGAAAGAACTCGAACCTTACCGGGTCGACGAAACTCTCATGCGGCATGCGCCTTCATCGATCTTCATGCACTGTCTTCCGGCTCGGCGCGGTGAAGAGGTGACGGACGGGGTTATCGACGGCCCACAGAGCGTTGTCGTACAACAAGCGGCCAATCGCATGCACGTGCAGAAAGGCCTGCTTGCCTGGCTGCTTGGTCAGAAAATGAAACCGTAGCGAAAGCCTCTCTCTACTTTCTTCGACACAAAGTGATTCCTCTTTCCCCCCTAAGGGTGTTCGCACCTACTTCTATGCCAACCCCTCGCATCAACAGAGCACTCGATCAATTGCGCGACGTTACATTTGAGCGCGGATATGTACGCTCGGCGACAGGAAGCGTTCTGATTCGTGCCGGCGGCACCGCAGTGATCTGCACAGCGAGCATCGCTCCTGGCGTTCCCGACTGGATGACTGGCAAGGGACGAGGCTGGCTCACGGCTGAATACGCGATGCTTCCTACGAGCACCACTCCTCGCAAAAAGCGAGATCGTGGGCCTTCCCTCGATGGCCGATCGACTGAAATTCAGCGACTGATCGGACGCAGCCTTCGAGCGGTTATCGATTTTAAGGCCCTCGGTGAAGCGACCATCGTCATTGACTGCGATGTGCTCGAAGCCGACGGTGGCACTCGCACAGCCAGCATCACCGGCGCCTATGTCGCTCTGGTCGATGCCCTTCGAGCCTCCGAGAAAATTATTCCTTGCGGAGCCTTGGCCCTCACAAGTCAGGTTGCCGCTATAAGCGTGGGGATCGTCGACGATGAACCTCGGCTCGATCTCGACTACGCCGAAGACTCAACAGCCCACGTCGACATGAACATCGTCATGACCGGCACCGGCGGTTTTGTGGAAGTGCAGGGGACCGCTGAACGCGGAACATTTGAGAGTTTGGCGCTGGAATCCATGCTTGCTCTTGGACGCAAAGGCATTCAGGAACTTCTGTCGCTTCAGAATCTCTCTCTGGCGTCTTCTGGACGCTAAACCGTTTGAGGCATTGGTCTCAAACGAGGTTTTCTGCTTCTGAGCAAGTCTTCATGCGTTTGGCTGTGTTGACGGCATTGTTTCAGAAAGATAAGGTCAAAGTCTGTGGAGGGGATCAATCGATTAAAAAAACGCACGGCTATGGCGTCTTTACATCACAACGGTTTTTTACTTTTACTTTTTCACCGCGTTTTGTGATTGGTTCCAAAGTATTACTCATTTCACTTTATTCAATCGGGGATTTTTCTATGAGTATTCGACATGGCTCCTCTCATCGACAGCGTCATGTGAAAAGAATTGGATTTACGCTCGTTGAACTACTCGTTGTGATCGCGATCATCGGTGTCCTTATCGGATTGTTGCTGCCGGCTGTGCAGGCGGCTCGCGAAGCGGCCAGACGGAGTCAGTGTGCCAATCATTTGAAGCAACTCTCGCTCGGATTTCTCCAGCACGAATCGTCAAAGGGATACCTCGCATCCGGTGGCGAAAGCTGGGTCAACCACATGACTTTTGTCAGTGGCAATCCCTCTTACGCGCCCACCCAGCGGGCAGGCTGGGGTTATCAGGTGCTCCCTTTTATTGAGCAGGTTGAAATCTGGAACGGGATCGGCGGCCAGACAGACATGGATCGTTCGATCATTGCAATTGGTGCAAAAGTCAAACAGATGTTCTGCCCGAGTCGCCGTGCACCAGAAGTGCTTCAGGCTGGTGACTGGTATTCGTATCCCTCTAATTCAGGAAGAACATTTGGTCATGCAAAAAACGACTATGCTGCCGCCACTGCCGACGGCGGCTACACGCCTCCCGGTGGCACGGCAGTAAGCGATGGCTACGGCATCGGCGCAGTCGTGCGTGTATGGGATGTAAACAATGCACCAATGACGCTGGCAAAAATCAGCGACGGCTCGAGCAATACAATGCTCCTTGGAGACAAACGTCTCAACGTCAAACTCATCGGAACATTTCAAGGCGACGACAACGAGGGATACACTTCCGGCTGGGACTGGGATGTGATTCGCCAGACGAATATCGAGCCGAGAGCCGATCCCAACGACACCACAAGTAATAGCGAATCGCGATTCGGATCGAGCCATCCTGGAGGGTTCACCGCATCGATGGTGGATGGATCGGTGAAATTTTTACCCTATACAATCGACATTCATCTTTTTGCAAAGCTCGGTTGCCGTTTTGACGGGCAGACGATTATGGTCCCTGAATAAACCGCCTCTCACTCGTGCTTTCAACTCGATCGATGTCCTCTCATCGGCTTTTCATTTTTCGCGTGTGTCTGAAAGGACTTTTTTTGTGCTGATCCATGCCACATGGTCGATACCTCGTCAGTTATTTTCCGCTGCTGCAATCGCGATTGTCGGTATGAGTCTGCCGCTATTCACAGGGTGCGGTGGTGGCAGTGGTGAAAAAACCGTTCAAACCAAGGGGCGTGTCACCAATGCGGGCGAAATGCTCGATGTCGAACGACGCGATGTCGGAGTCGGCATGGTGCAGGTGATCTTCACGAGCGTCGATGAATCTGAAAACAATATCGGAGAATCCTCTGCATCGAAAGTGCTCGTGGATGGATCGTTTTCTGTTGGAGGCCGCAGCGGCTCGGGCCTGCCTCCTGGACGCTATCGCATCGGCGTGGAGCAGTGGGATCCGTATCCGCAAATCGACAAACTCAAAAGAAAGTTTTCACCCACGACTTCAAAAATTATTCGCACCATCGACGGCTCGCCAATCGAACTTGATGTCTCAAGACCGGAGGGCTGAATGCATGATCGCATTTATGGGTTTTGCGCGTCAGGCTTTTTCTCTTCCAGCACAATCGAGGCTGAGTTAATGCAATAACGCAGGCCTGTTGGTGGAGGCCCATCGTTAAAAACATGGCCCAGATGTGCGTCGCATTTCTTGCACGTCACCTCGGTACGCTGCATGAAAAGTGTTACATCGTCATGCTCTTGGATTTTCCCCTTTGTGAGAGGCGAGTGAAAACTTGGCCATCCGCATCCGCTTTCAAATTTTTCATTCGATGTAAAAAGTGGTTCGCTGCAGCAGACACAGCGATACGTTCCCGGAGTTGTGGTGTTCCAATATTTTCCAGTGAACGCCCGCTCGGTGCCCTTCATTCGAGCAATTTCGAACTGCTCCGGCGAAAGACGTTTTCGCCAATCGTCCAAGGTCTTGGGAAGTGATTCTTCTTCAGTCACAGTCGCATCTCCTGAAATTTCTAGTGGGGCATCTGCGTTCAAGCGTCCGTTCGAATCAGTGATCGATACAAGCCCTTTTGTTGTTCCGATCCACTCCCGTCCAACGACGAGGAGCGCTGCGCCTGTCGAAGCCACAAGCAGCCATGGAGCCGTTGCAACGATACACGTTCGCCAGATACGGATCGATCGCATGCATTCACCTCTTCACAAAACTCTCTCCGCAAGGAACACGCCGCAACGTCTGGAATCAACCACGCGGATCAGAAAGCTTTTTTGGATCGTAGACATGATCTCGCTTTCGGACTATTTCCGCTTTGAGAATTTTGTCGAGTGAGCCACCAGATTGACGATTCCCCTGCGTGCGTTCCAGTTTTGCGAGCACATCGGCTCCCTCGATCACTCGACCGAAAACTGTGTGTTTGCCGTCGAGGTGTTCCGTGGCACCGAATGTGAGAAAGAACTGCGAACCGCCGGTATTGGGCCCGGCGTGCGCCATCGAAAGCGTGCCATGAAAATGCTTTCGCGTGTTGGGATCGTTGCACTCGCATTCAATTGCATAGCCCGGGCCACCGGTGCCGGTTCCAGTAGGATCGCCTCCTTGCGCCATGAATCCTCCGATAACTCGATGAAACGGTGTGCCGTTATAAAACCCTTTTTCAACGAGGCTCACAAAATTGGCCACGGTGTTGGGCGCGTCATCTTCAAAAAGCTCGACAACAATCTCCCCTTTTGACGTGATTATTTTAACTCTCGGAAGAGTATCGGTTTCGGCATCTTTTTTTCGCCTTGCCATCTCTTCGTCTACTTTGGTTTTATCAGCTTTGATTTGATCGGCGAGTTCGCCCACCTTCTCTGGACTTGCTTCAGCAGACATGGCTTTTGTGAGCCATTCACTTGCCTCTTCGAGTTTTGAAAGCCTGATTGCAGCGGTCGCAGCCATCAAAAGAAGATCGGGGCTTGCCGCACCGACTTTTTCCAAAGCATCTGCAATTTCAAGTGTGCGAGTGAAATGATCGGTGTCGAGCGCACCAGCAGCTATCGCCAAAGCGATTTCACGCGCGCGGGCGTCTTCGGGCTTCACCGTTAAAAGTGCAAGAGCAGCCTCCTCGAGTTCCTTCCCAACCACTCTGGCAGAAACTTGAATCGTCTCAAACTTCTTGGCAATGCTGGCCTTATCACTCCCAGGTTTTTGATATTCTGCCTGCAGCACAGAAAGTTCACCGACTTTATCGCGCATGGCGCGGGAAGCTTTTTCGAATTCTGCCTCGATCGCTTCCGGTGTTTTTGGATCTTGAACAATTCCTTGCAGTTCATTCTTGGATGCTGAGTCGGTTCTATTCTGCCCGTGCGCCAGAAAGAGTGGAGTCGCGCTCACCAGCACAAAGAACACAACGAGGAGCTTCATTTTGATCACTGTCAATGTCCTTCGGAAACGATGTGGTTGATTTTGAATCTACTCACCAGAACGCTCGCCGCCTGAATAAGGTCCTGTGGCGAGGTGTCTAGTCTGCATTACACTAGCACGCTGGTGCAATCGCGACGATTCATGCTCGACGTATGCTGCTGCGCCGCCTCTCTCTAGAATCGCATCTCAACGAGGAGTTCGACGAAAGCGTGTCACCAAGAAACAACAGCCGCAAAACTGTCAAAACGCCTGAAGCGGCGAGCCCTCCGCGGATTGTAGGCGGCACGCTGCGCGGTCGACTGTTGCCGTTTTCACCAGACGGCAGAACCCGTCCGATGAAAGATCGCGTTCGCGAAACGCTTTTCGATTTGATTGGCCCGGAAATCGTTGGCGCCATTGCGATCGATCTCTTTGCCGGTTCTGGATCGCTGGGTTTTGAGTCGATCAGTCGGGGCGCTTCAAAAGCCATCTTTGCAGAGCGTCATTTTCCGACCTCTGATCTCATCGAAAAAGCTGCGATCACTCTTGGTATTTCGCAAAGCGTTACGGTCAAGGCAGGCAACGTGCTGCTCTGGTCTAAACAAATGCCTGTGCTCGATACATCGGCTCGCTGGATTGTTTTTTTCTCTCCGCCGTGGTCATTCTTTACAGAGAAGACAGACGAAATGATGGCGCTTGTGCGAGCGATGCTCTTGGCCGCACCAAGAGGCAGCCTCCTGGTGGTCGAAGCCGATGAAAACTTTGATCCTCAGCATCTCCCTTCGCCACATCGCTGGAATCTAAGAACGATTCGACCTGCCGTGCTCTATTTTTACGGTGTGCACAATGAGGATTCAGCAGAAGCAGACTCGCCGGCTTCGTTTCCAGATTCAACTGAACATTGACCGTTGAATTCACTCGGGGCATCGCACTCGCCACAAAACGGGCGTTGTGAAAAAAAGTGCGTGAACGATTTTTATGAGCCTACGAGGAAGCTTGCATCACGTGCACGAGCATGCCGATGGCGGCAGATGCCACCACCACAATCGGTGTTGGCACCACCTGTTTGCTCAGCATCAATACAGAAATAATCGCCATGATAATCGGTAGAAGTGCCGGCTTTCCATCGGCCACAAAAGCGCTCACTCCAAGTTTCCAATTGAGCAGAATAATCGCGGCCACAACCGCTGCTCCGATCGCCGAAAGCGAACGATCGAGCCACGAACCACTGCGAATCTTCTGAATGAACGGGGCCATGCCGAGCACCATCACAAAGCTTGGAATAAACGCAAACACCGTCGCAATCGCCGCACCCCAGAGTCCTTGCACGGGAGAGTGCAAAGGTCTCCACCCCGCAACAAAGCCGATGAATGTCACCACGAGAATCAGCGGTCCGGGAGTCGCTTCTCCCATGGCCAGCGCATCAAAGCGTTCACTTGGCTCCAACCAGCCTCGCAGGAGCGATTCCTCCAGGGCCCATGGCACGACTGCATACGCTCCACCGATCGACAGCAGCGTCGTCTCGGTAAACAGAATCGCGATCTCTCCTCCTCGACCTGCAGCGAGATCAAAAAACTCGATGCCTGCAAAAGTAACCAACCACAAAATAACCCCCACGAACACGACACTCAAAGGCCAGATCCACCATCGGCGTGCACCTCGATCAACCGCTGCGTCTTCTTTCGTAGGTATCTTCTCACAAAAAACTTTTGCCTCGGCATTCGATTGTGAGTGATCGTTCTTTTTACCATGGACACCAGAAGCTTTTGGACCTCTGACATCAAAGACCACTCCCACCATCGCGGCAACAAACAGAACGACCGGAAATGAAATTCCCCATGCCAGCAAACACAAGCTCACAACAAGAAGCACTCCTGCCCCTACCGATCGCACCGATTTCCGACCAATCCGCCAGGCAGCCATCGCAACCAATGCCACGACCGCCGATTGCAAACCGTGAAACCCGGCTGAAATAATCGGCCATGATTCGCCTGCCACATGCAGCCATGCAAGCGCCGTTACAAGAATTGCTCCGGGAATAATAAAGAGCGTGCCTGCCAGAAGTCCCCCGCGAAGGCCGCCGACTCGCCATCCCGCATACGTTGCCAACTGCTGCGCTTCGGGCCCTGGCAGGAGCATGCACAGTCGCAAGGCCGCAAGAAATTCTTCTTCCGAAATCCATTTTTTTCGTTCTACGATTTCACGATGCAAAATGGCGATCTGGCCTGCCGGTCCACCAAAGCCCGTTGCACCAATCAGCAGCCAGGTGCTGAGCGATTCCCTGAATCCAACATCGGCGTGAGGCTGTTGCGGTCGATTTGGTGACGCTGGGCTTTCACCGGCCTGCGATGGCTGCCCACCTTGAGAGAACGAGTTGGAGTTCATTGAGAAACTCTAAAAGGGTATCCGAATGCCGCAGCCTGAGTATTCTTTTTGAAACGTCCTTCTACTATTTTTTACCGAGGGCCACTATGGATATTGTGAATCAGCGTGACGCGGTTGCCTTTATCACCGCCGATGGATCAACGATTCGAGAACTTTTAGCTCATCGAAATTCGAGTATTCGCAATCAGAGCCTTGCCGAAGCTCGGCTCGCTCCCGGCATGGCGACAACGCCGCATCATCACAAAGTGACCGAAGAGATTTACTACATTCTCTCTGGCGAAGCCGAGATGACGCTTGCGACAAAAACTCAACGAGTCGGTCCAGGGGATGCGATTGCAATTCCTCCGGGAGATCGCCACACCATTCGTACTATCGGAAACGTGGAGCTTGTCTTTCTTTGCAGTTGCGCGCCTGGGTACGAGTCCACGGATACATTCCTTGAGCACGAAACACCTATTGCTCCCGACTAAAACCCGCATCATCCACTATCAACCACCGCAGAGTTCTTGGCATTCACTTCTCAAGATTTCGCGAATATCTGCGCGAATTCCGCTTGATTGACAATTATGAAAAGACCATGGTACGTTTGAACCATCTTCTTGGGGGGTCGGAAAAAAATCGCTGCTGGCAGCATGTAGAAATTTTATTTTCAATTCGCCCTTTTTACTTTTCTGAATTATTCACATTACGGGGGG
>Ga0194051_1000525_pt1 | contig 21800 bp, 19 predicted proteins | sample SepL2320m_MetaG_FD_161275 | JGI IMG/M metagenome (GOLD analysis project Ga0194051, IMG submission 161275) | Anoxic zone freshwater microbial communities from boreal shield lake in IISD Experimental Lakes Area, Ontario, Canada - Sep2016-L239-20m | ecosystem: Environmental > Aquatic > Freshwater >... | reverse complement strand
CTCAAGCAGCGTGTCAAACGCTTCCCATTCCAGCAACTCGTCTCGAAGCAATACAAAAGAAGCTCTCGATGGTGCCATTCTCCCTATGGTGAACCAGGCTCGATATACAAAGTCTTCACGCCAACACGCCCCAGCCACTCCCGGAAGCTTTTGGCCGTGAACTCTCGCGAGAGTCACTGCGGATATGATCAGGCACACCCTTGCAGACGAACAGGTCGCTAGAGCCGCTCGAGAACGTCCTCGCTCGTCAGCTTCTTGGCAACGAGAATCGCCAAGCACTCACGAGTGAACTCATCCACGAAGAGTCAGCATCCGAATAGGCCGGCCATCGGAGGTACGATCGGCCACAAAGTCGTAACTCCATACGTGGTTACGACGGTTCGAACGTAGCCGAACGCACGAACCATCGTTCAACCAAAGCCTCCTTCGCTTAGGCTGCTTTTTAGGCACTCAGGGGATGATCTGCTCGGCCAGTTCTTTCTTTCCGCGTAGCATGGAATGCCCTCCTTTGGTTTTGACACTGACAGAATCTCGCTCTGGAAGTGGTGCCGTTGAAGGGGGCGGGTCATATTGATGAGCGAAGTACATCCATGGATTTACAAATATCCCAATAAATACTAGGATGTACACGTACATCCATCGGGGTTTTTATGGCAAATACCAGACTGTTCAAGAACGGCAACTCGCAGGCCATTCGCATCCCGTCTGAACTGGCCTACAGCAGCTGGGACATGGAACTGATAATCGAGCGTCAGGGTGATGAACTGCGTATCCGCCCGGCACAGCGGCGCATGGGCGATGTGCTGGGCAAGCTGGCCAAGTTCTCGCCCGACTTCATGGCCGAGGGCCGTGGCATGAGCGTCGAAGGCGAGCGCAAGGCTCTATGACGTCCAAGTACATGCTCGACACCAACATCTGCATTTACTTGATGAAGCATCAGCCCCCCGAGGTGCGGGCGCGGTTTGATCAGTGCTTTGTTGGTGACGTGGTGATCTCCGCCATCACGCTGGCCGAATTGGAGTTCGGTGTGGCCTGTTCCGGTGAGTCGCAATCCAAAAATCAGGATGCGCTGGATAGCTTCTTGGAAGACATCGTGGTCGCGCCATTCGAAGCAATAGCCGCACGGACTTATGGCCCACTGCGCACCGCCCACCGAGAGCGAAACAAAAATGCATTGGACAAGCTCATTGCCTCCCACGCACTGGCGTTGAACTTTACCTTGGTCACGAACAACGCATCAGATTTCCTGTACTTCGACGAACTAAGGGTAGAAAACTGGGTGAACAACCACTGATGCGACAACTGCCCTTCTGGCACTTGTGCAAAAACATAGGCCGCTGCCCCACTTGAGGGTTTTTCGACAGTGGGCGATTCCCACTTTTTTGCACGGTAGACACGCTAACCTTAAGTAGCGCAGCACATACAGCTTGGCTGACTTTGGCCGTTTTGTGCGCACTGCTACCACGCGTTCAGGCGGGCAATCGGGCGTGCAGTTTTGCTTGGCAAACACAGTCGGCTGGCGCTCGCGTTGTACCCTTACGACGCTCAGCCACCGGCGGCGTGAAAGAGGTCGGCCTTCGCCAGCGGATGCTCCACCATTTCAGCCCGCGGGCTCAGCCGCGGCCAGCAGTTTGAACTCGATCGCGTTGCCGCCGGGGCCGATGTTCTCCGCCACGCCGATCTTCTTGACCGCAGGCAGTGATCTGCCTATAGTTTCGTCATGTTGTCGATACGAATAAACACCCCGACATTTATTGCTGCTTTGCTAGTGGCAATGGCTCAGCTTTTACCGGCCTCCATGGCCGCCGCCTGCGACAGGGGTTGCTGTGGGACTGCCAGTACCTCCTGCTGCGGAAAGCCGACGCAATCCGAGACGGAATCCTCCAGTCAGTGCCCGCTTTGCCAAGCCGCCGGAACCAAGGCGAATACGCTGACTCCCTGTCGCTGCCAACTCGGCTCCCGGCACGAGGCGGCGAAGGTATCACACTCGCGCCCCACATCTGAGCTGCGTTTAGATTATACTGGCATGGCTCAAGTTGCATTCGAACAGCCAGTTGGGGTCGCCACATTGGCCGAACCGGCGAGCAACAGCGGCCCCTGCATCGTTTCACGTCCTGCCCGAATTCTTTTCGGTGTGTGGCGGATTTGAGTTGCCTGCCGATCGCGTCCCATCAGTGCCATTGGGCTCTGGGTGGTGGATGCAGGTAGGGCAGTTGCCCGATGTTCGCTTGTTGCAACATTGGGTGTCATTTTTTCTCAAATCCAATTTGTTTTTCACTTTTTTAGGAGTTCCCATGAACAGTTTGATTCTCTGGGCTGCTTTGGCCCTCGTGTCTTTCGTCCCCACGACCGCTACCAAGCTGAATGCTGGCTGCCCGGAGTGCGATTGCTGTGGCTGCTGTGACACCGGCGTTTGCGAGTGCAAGGTCTGCGCCTGCGATTGCTGTGCTACGGGCTGCGACTTCGCCAGCCGAGCCGGGGATTGCTGCAAGAAAAAGTAGGCTTTCATAGCAGCAGCGTTTTTCGTCGCATCGGGGGGCGTTTTGGCCCTCCGATGCTTTTTGTGCGACATCACGAGCCACTTCTTAGGACTGGCCCGGCGAGTGGCCTCTTTAGCGGCCCCGTCCGCTTCCTAATCCGAGCTGCGTTCGCCGCAGTTCCATGGCTCGCCAGTATTCTGCTTGTCTGGAACGCTCTTCGGGCGTGGTCGAGTCGATCCGTTGCTTACTACGAACATTTCGGCTTTCTTCTGTCCCACTGCGACGCCCTGAGGGCCGGCCGCCACTCGAATTGTTCCCGGCAACAGGAGCCTGCACAGCCCCGCCGTCCGCACCGCTGTTCCCCTTGCCAATAGACCTAGTGGCTGGCGGGCTCGCCTGTGGGCGATTGGCCGACATGGCCCGCTCGGTATCACGGGCTTTGCGCCGCTCTTCTTCCCCTTTAATGCGACGATCCAACTCGGTTGCACGTTTGGCCGCTGGCATCGCAAAATAGGAATTCAATTCGGCATTCTCTCGGGCCTGGAACAGACGCCCCATCTCGCGGGCGGCCTGTTGCCGAATCTCGGGAGACATCCCCCGAACAGGCTCCATCATCTTTCCAAATCCAGAATTGCTGTAGCTCAGCGGTGCCTCATTACGACCGACTTTTTCCAGTTCGAGAATCTGCTCCTTGACGAGGGCCCGAACCTGGAGAACCTGGCACGGTGTTGAGAAAAAACTGATTCCCCAAAAAAGCACCAGAACAAACGCGGGAATCAGAATCCCGATCAATGTCAGCTTGAGAGTTCGGCCCGTCGGGCTGTCTTTGCGATGGCTCTGCGTTCTGGCTATTTCTGCCAGAATCCTCCGCTTATCTGCGGCCGATGCTATCGCCATGAGAATCTCCTCGTTGTGTCGACGGCGAGAGCTGAGAAAGTCCCGCTCAAATCAGCTCGAAATTCCGCCTTGCCTGGGCCAACCCTAAAGATTTTGAGTGAGTGCTTTTTTTCCACGATACACCCCATACAAACGCCGATAGACTACACTTTGCTCGAATACCGTCCTTTGAGGTGAACCGTTTCGCCTCGCGATCAAGTCGGTGCTGCTCTTCACAATCATAATAGGAATCGAAGCGATGACAATCTTGATGAACACCCAACTGCTGGATAACGCTCTTGAGTGTGGATTTCCGGCACTCGAAATTGATACCTACAAATTTGCTCGCCAACTGACAATCCGGTCGGGCGAGGACGAAGACGAAGACGAGGACGATGATGATGATGATGACGCAGATGATGAGGATGAAGATGAGGGTGAATTCGAAGATGAAGATGAAGATGAAGACGATGAAGACGACGACGACGACGATGACGAAGAAGAAGAAGACGATGACTAGTGCTCATGGAGTCGTCCCGCGTACCAGGAACTCTTGCCAGGTGATGCCCGTAGCTACATGTTGGTAATGTGTCTGGAGGTTCAGGTTGCCATGATCTACCTATGAGCTCCGATCGTGATATTGTCTTTACAGGGATTGGAATCGTCTGCCCGATCGGCATTGGTTGCGATTCCTTTTGGAATGCCTTGGCCGCTGGTAGGAGCGGTATCCGCCTTATCGATTCTTTCGATTCAAGTGCCTTGAGCGTTCCTTTCGGTGGACAGATTTCCAACTTTGATCCAAAGCTCTATGTGCGACCTCGCAAGAGCCTCAAGGTGATGAGCCGTGAGATTCAGTTTGGCTTTGCAGCAGCCGACCTGGCCATGATCGATGCCTCACTTCCGTTCGGTGCGGTTGATCCGGATCGGTTTGGCGTCGTTTTTGGAAACGACATGATCTACGGTGATTTGGAAGATTTAGAAAGCACCTACCGCCGCGCTTGTCGAAATCAATCATTTGATTTTCCGCTCTGGGCAGGGGCTATCCACGAGGAGTTGCATCCTCTCTGGCTGCTCAAGCATCTACCCAATATGACCGCCTCGCATATTGCCATCGCACACGATGCTCGTGGTCCAAATAACTCGATTGTTCTGGGCGATGTCTCGGGACTCTTGGCAGTGGCTGAGGCGGCCAGCGTGATTGAACGAGGCTGGGCCGATGTAATGTTGGCAGGCGGCACGGGTTGCCGCTTGCATCCAACGGCGCTCGTGGCTCGCGGCAACGCCCTGCTCTCGCATCGCACCGACGACTTCCGCCGTGCCTCTCGCCCTTTCGACCGCGACCGTGACGGCCTTGTCAATGGTGAAGGAGCGGGCGTGATCGTGCTTGAGTCGCGGGGCCATGCCCAGCGCCGCGGTGCACGGATTCGGGGCCGACTTCTAGCGACTGCATCAAGGTGCGAACCCCTCGCCCGCCGCAATGGTTTAAGCGGTTCATCGCTGCGGTTGGCCATTCGCTGCGTTCTGGACAAGGCCCGGCTGACGCAGGGCGATGTTGGTCATGTCAATGCACACGGCGTGAGTACGATCGACATAGACCGTATCGAGGCCGTTGCAATTGCCGCAGAGCTTGGCGACACGCCGGTGACGGCTCCTAAAAGCGCTTTTGGCCACTTGGGCGCGGGCGGCGGTGTGGTAGAACTCGCGGCTAGCATTCTGGGAATGGAAGCTGGTGTTGTACCGATGACGCTCAATTATGAGACGCCCGATCCACTCTGTCCTATCAATGTGGTGCATGGCGAAGCACTGGCCGGCAGGCCTGGCACGGCAATCGCCGTCAATGTCTGCTCGACGGGGCAAGCGGCAGCCATCGCTATTGCGACTGCTGATTGAGACTCACCGGTCGTCACCACGAGCCTTCGCAGCCAAACGACACACCGTTACAGAGAAACTGTCCGCCGTTGTCAATCGGATTTTGGCGAATATTATTCAGGTTGATCTGTCGTTCGGCCGTGGCCACTCCCGCCACCCAAAGAAAGTCGTAGCCGGCTTTGAACGAGAAATTGGGCGTCACATTCCAGCCGGCAAAGAGCGTGAGATCGCCGATGAAAGCCGGGCTGAGTTGACTGGCTGAGCCGGCCCGATTTTCAGTCTTCGGCAGAGGCGCCGGCAAGGCCGTGTTGGCTGAAACAACGCTCTGTTGATTGGCCCCGAAATTCATTGCCGGCGTGACGCGACCGCGCACTCCCCAGTAATAAAACTCGTTTTGGCTTAAGACCTCGCTGCCGATGTTCATGCCTAACAGCCAGTTTTGCGTGTGAATATTATAGTCGCCACCAAATGTGGCTGGAAAGACACTGTTGCGACGGCTGATAAACGAAAAGTTTTCATTCACATTTGCGATCCGACCACCAATCATCAAGGATGCCAGAAATCCTCTCTCCGCGTGCTTCGACCAATTCCCATTCGGTGACATCACCAACTGATCGCGACCGAGTCGGCGGCGGAGTTTGTAGTTCCACTCCATGCTGTTGTAAGACGAATTGAGCGAGGTGTAAAAAGTTTGTGCACCATTAAACCCAGGCACCTCAGGCGCTAGCGGAGTGACGAGAAATGAGTTTGGGATGGCGTTCCAAGCATCGTTCTGGGTGAAAAAGAGACCGCCGTAGAACGTCATTTCGACTGACTGATCGCGATCGAGGTAATCGCGACCGATGTATTTTCCAAGGGTCATCCTACCTCCCGGAGCGAGGTCGAAGGGAATCCCCGAGGTGATAAAGGTGCCCGTGCTCTTGTCTCGACCGCCTGGCACAGGAACAGTCGTGTCGTGGCCGAGTACGCGACGGTAACTACGACTGCGACCAAACCAAACGCTCTCGGCCGATCCATACCAGCTACCGTTTGAAAACCAAGCGCCAGAACTAGCCTCGCTGGGCATTTCATCAAATCCAAAATCCTGTATTTTCAGTCCATCAGCCGCCCGGCTGGAAACATTGACAATCTGGGACGGAACCACCTGTTCGATACTGTCCAAAAGCATGTTGGCGCCATTTATATCACCATTCTCTTCATCACCGCTCGGTTCATCGTCAGCCAAAATCATTTGTTCCGGGAGGACATCCTCCACGATCTTCGTTGGCATTTCCAACGTCTCGATGGGGGACTCGATCTGCTCTGATTCAGAAAACGCAACCGGAGCGATGTTTGGCTCTTTTGCATGAACAAAAAACATGTCTTGCAAAACTCCACCCGCCGTCAGGCAGATGATGCTCGCCCAAAACACAACAACTGGAATGAGCCGGCGGATGGTTTGCTTGAGTCGCTTTAGCATGGCTGGAATTACGCTCAGGTTCGGTGAGGTCAAAAATCGTGGACTCCAATAATCACTACGATCGTTACGGTTCATCGTCATCCGTACGGTCATTTCAAGAGTAAATATCGGCACAATCAGTTTTTCACTACCCAAAGCCCCTAGATTCACCCGTTCTCCGCACCATCGGGGAATTCTTTTAGGGCTCCGGTGACAGCGAATTGCTTGTCCCCGTGCCCGATGTTCGACACTCTCCGAACAACCGGACGCTCTGGCACTCGACTCTAGCCATCCCAACGAGAGATTCGATACTTCAGCTATGGCTTCGCCTAATGCGGGCTGCCAACCGGAGATATTTATGCAACTCAAGCGACATCATCTTCTGCTGATAGGGCTGTTGCTCTTTTTTTTCGGCATGCAGTTTCGCATGGTTGATTCCTTCACGCTCAACGATCGATCGAGCCACTTTGTCGCCGCCCAGCTTGGAGACAGCGGCGGCCAGCAGCAAAGCCTCTGGCAAAATGCTCTGGCCCGCAAGGTTGTTCAACCACCTCGCTGGCTGGGACTGGCTTTGATGTCGATCGGATCGGTGCTGACGCTTAAAAGCCTGGCGATGAGGGGCCACGGCCACGCCGACTAGCTGTACAACCAACAATTCTCAGTCACTTAACCTAGCACATCGTGAATCGGGTTACCGTAGACATCGGTGAGTCGCATATCACGGCCGCTAAAGCGGTAGGTGAGTTGGGTATGGTCGATGCCCATCAAATGCAGCATCGTGGCATGGAGATCGTGAATCGTAAACTTTTTCTCGACGACCCTGTACCCATAGTCGTCAGTCGCTCCGACCACGACTCCCCCCTTGATGCCACCGCCAGCCATCCACATCGAATAGGCTTGTGGGTTGTGGTCTCGGCCATCTCCCCCTTGAGCAAAGGGCGTTCGACCAAACTCGCCCGACCAGACAACTAGGGTTGTATCGAGCAACCCACGGTCTTTGAGATCGCGAATCAGGGCCGCAATCGGCTGATCTACCGAGAGGGCATTTTTCCAGTGGCCGTCCCGGAGATTCCCGTGCTGATCCCAGCGGTCGCCATTGCCATCGGGGCATGTCAGTTCCACAAATCGTACGCCGCGTTCCACCATCCGCCTTGCCAGCAGACACTCCGCTGCAAAGATTCGCGTCTGTGGATGGCCTGCTTCCAATCCGTAAGCCCGCTTGGTGGCCGTCGTTTCGCCGGCGAGTTCGAGCAGATCCGGCACCTCCGCCTGCATCCGCCACGCCAGTTCCTGATTGGCAATGGCACTTTCAAGTGCATCGGGGGCTGGTTCATTACCCGCTAACCGCGCGGCAAACTGCTTATCCAAACGACGAGCCAGATCGAGTTTGGCACGCTGCATGGGGGGCGTTTTTTCGAGCGGTCTGACGTTGGCCATACCGCTCGCATTGGGCCGGAAGACCGAGCCTTGATAGGTGGCCGGCAAAAAACCACTGGTAAAATTGTCAAGGCCGCCAGGGGGAATCAAGCCACCATTTAAGACGACAAATCCCGGTAGATTTTCACTCTCGCTGCCTAGGCCGTAGGTTGTCCATGCGCCCATGCTCGGACGCCCCTGCAAGCCGCTGCCGGTGTGCAGGAGGTAATTGGCGTTGGTGTGCTCGGGAAACTCGCTGGTCATCGAACGGATCACAGCGATTTCGTCGATCACAGACCCAATCTGGGGAAAGAGTTCGCTCACCGGAATGCCACTTTTACCGTACTGTTGAAATTTCCAAGGACTCGGCAATAGATGGCCGACCGCGTCAAACTGTGTGGCATCGACCTTAAACAATTTTCGTGGGTCCTTGCCGGCGTCCTGAGTCAATCGTGGCTTGGGATCGAAGCTATCAACCTGCGAAACGCCGCCGTCCATATAAAGGAAAATCACACTGGTGGCCTTGACTGGATGCTTTTGCAGCGTCGACCCAGCCGACCCAGCAAGCGTGCGTCGAGGCTCCAACAGCGCCGCGGCTGCGATGGCCCCAAATCCACAGGCCGCTTGCCCCAGCATCTGCCGTCGGGAGAGCGGCCTAGGGAGAAAACGACCGCAGTGATGCGCAGCCTTATTCATGTGCGTAGTCATGGGATAAAAATAAACTCCTTCGAGTTGTAGAGCGTGTGGGCAAAATCGGCCCAGGCTGCTTCGTTTCGAGGCTGCGACTGGAATTCCACACCGTACTGCTGGGACTGCTGCGTAAGAAACTCGATCGCGGCACTTGTTTCTGACTCTTCTGGTGGGCGGGAAAATGCCTCGCGGTACATCTGGTGGACACGATCTGAGGGCGTCATTTTTTCATCGGCCAGCATCTTTTTAGCCCACACTCGTGACTGTTCCATCACAAACGGATCATTCATCAGCACCAGCGCCTGCGCGGGGACATTGGTGACGGTGCGACGGCCCATGGCTTGAAAAGGATTTGGCATATCAAAAGCCAAAAGAAAACTCGGCAAAAAATTCCGCCGGATCTTTACATACACACTGCGGCGACCATTTATATCCAGAGGGCCTGAGCCAGGCCGGCCTCTGCCCTGCTGAAAATCGCTGAGAAAGACTTCCACTCCCGGACCCCCAATCGTACGATCCAGACGACCAGAGACTGCCATTATTTTATCGTGAACAGCCTCGCCTTCGAGTCGTCGTAGCGGGTAGTGGTGCAGCAGCAAATTGAGTGGGTCCTTGACGACAGCCTGCGGATCTCGCCTGCTGCTCATCCGCCAGGTGCTGCTCGTGACGATCTCCTTGATCAGTCGCTTGACGCCCCAGCCTTCGTCACGAAAACGCACCGCCAGAGTATCAAGCAGAGCTTGAGAATGTGGATCGGAAGGCTGCTCGCCCAGTTTTCCAAAGTTGTCAGTGGTGGCCACCAAACCCCGTCCAAAGAGGTGGTGCCAGATCCGATTGACAGCGACTCGCGATGCGAGTGGATTTTCAGAATCCAAAACGCGATCAGCCAGTTCGCGTCGACCCGAAGACTGGGTCGGCCAGGCCGGTTGCTGGGCTCCGTCGATGGCCTCTAAAAATCGCCTCGGAGAAAGCTCACCCGGCCGGGCAGCAGTACCCTTGAAGAGAACATGCTGATCGACGCCATTGCCGTCCAGAATCGCCGGTGCCGTTGCTGATTCGAGTTTCGCTGCAGCACTGGTTTCGTTGCGGAGTGAGGCTAAGCGAGAGACTTCCGCTGTGATTTTTTCGAGGGTTAGCGTTTGAGCCTCGCTGGGCTTGGCTAAAGCATTGGCTGCCATCAGATTCATCAGTGTCGCCATTACCCCAGCCTGCGGCGACTCGCTGAGCGTGCCATCACGGCACCTTCTCAAGGCTTCAGTAAAAAGCTGCTGGACTGCCTCATGGATGGCCTGGGAAACTTCCTGCGGATCCGGATGAACTGTTGCGTTGGCCTCTTGATTTGTCGTGTGTAACTGTTGGACACGCTGGGCAAGAACACGCAGCAAAGGATCGATGCGAACGGGCTGCGCGATGGACTCAACAACCTCGGCCACTGCCGCCTCACCTCCCTTTGGCGTAAATTCAATCTGCACCATGTGGCCTGCATAGGTTTGAAGATCGTGTCTGATCCATTGCCACTGCCCCTTGGTGTCGGCCGAAATAATCGTGCGGCCGTGCAACGGGCCTGGCAAGAAGCGATGACTGTCGATCTCCGCAACAATCTGAAAATGTCCCCGCACGCGATACCAGAGGGTACCCTGATTGAGTCGCACCTTTGGAGTGCGCAGCATCCGACCAGATCGATCGATCTCGCCGACCGGGCCGGGGTCGCGTTCACCACTGGTTTTACTGGCAGACCAGAAGGCATCGCTTTGCGCTGCTGCGAATGTCTGCAACACAAGGGCCGCGTGGCCACCTCCACTGAGCGACGGTTGACCGATTGGCAGAGGGGCCAGACCCCAAGCACTGGCATCAGCAATGATGGGCGTAAACTCTGGCCCGCGTGTGTAATTGGCAATCGGGGTTTCCTGGGCCAACGCATTCGCATCAACGCTCTGGAGTTGATGGGCTGTTTTTTCGATCTCGGCTAAGCCGGGAAACCCTGGTTTGATGCCGTCAATTCCGTCAGTGTCTGTCACCGACTCCATCCATGCGGCCAGCAGCGGCAGGATTGTCTGACGGGCTTCAAGATCGACTGCGGCCAGTTTCTTTGCCACTGCTCGATTCGTCTCCAGCGATTCATAAGGCACCTGCCGGTAATTACTCGACATCAGCATGCCAGCAATGGCGTAGTAGTCTTCATTGGAAATGGCATCAAACTTGTGGTCGTGGCATCGCGCACATCCCAAAGCGAGTCCCAAAAAGGCTTTTCCGAATGTGTCGACGCGATTATCAATTCTGTCGGCCTCGTCCTGTGCGATGTCCACCGGCGAATGGACTTCCTCTCCAAGAAACCAGAACCCTGTGCCCACAACCGATTCGTTTGCGCCAGTCTTGGCATCGACTCTAGGATGCTCACAAAGATCCCCGGCGATCTGCTCACGCACAAACTGGTCGTAGGGTATATCGTCATTGAAGGCTTTGATGACCCAGTCGCGGTATCGCCAAGCGTTGGGAATGGGGTAGTCCGATTCGTGGCCCCTTGTTTCGGCATAGCGGACGACGTCGAGCCAGTGCCGCCCGAATCGCTCTCCGTAGTGTGGTGACGCTAGCAACGTGTCGATGTATTTTTCATAGGCAAGAGGATCCGGATCGTTTGTCACTCGGTCAAGTTCCTCAGGGCTGGCCGGTAAGCCGGTGATGATCTCGCTGGCTCGCCGCACCAGTACCGGGAGCGAGGCCGGCGGGGCCGGGCTGAGTTGGGCCGATTCGAGCCGCGCTAAAATAAAATGATCGAGATCGCTGCGGCACCACTGCTGCTGCCGAACACTCGGAAGTGAACTCGCCTTGGGGGCATACCAGCACCAGTGATCGGCTTTCCGCTTGCCAATGTCAAAGGCAGCCTTGCCGCCGGCGGACGTGTTGTCATCGGGCCACGGTAAGCCCCGTTGCACCCATTCCTTGACGGTCAAGATTGCCTCAAGCGGCAGTTTTCCATCCGGTGGCATTTGAATTTCGCTGTCGTAGCAAATCACCTGGACGATCAGGCTCTGGTCGGGTTTACCGGCAACGGCCACGCCTTCGGCCGCCAAAAAATCTCCCCGTGAATCAAACGACAGCCCGGCCTCTGGCTCTCCTGTTTTCCGCGTATGACACTCGGAGCAATGCTCGAGCAGAATCGGCCGCACCTTGGATTCAAAAAAATCGAGGTCCTCGGGGCTCACATGAGGTGGGACAGTTGTCTCGGCCACAGCCACGCCAGAGATGCTCCAAGGCTCCGCCATGGCGGTCAAGCAGAACAAGAGTGCTAGAGAGAATCGCCAGCCATGAGAGTGCACGCGACGGCGTAGGAGGTCCGGGAACAAAACGGCCATGCAAACGATCATGGTGGGATCATTCTCTCGAGGGGCGTCTATCTCAAAAACTACCGTTAGTATACGCTCCTAACCTAGCGCAGGGCAGGACCGGCCAGATCGACCCCGTCAACCGCCAAAACTTGAAAGTGGTGGACGGCGGGGACATTTGCCTTCCATTGCCAAACAACGGTTTTTTCAGACGAAACCTCGAGCATCCGCACCCCATTCTTGCCAATGTGGTAGCTGGCGATCATGGTGTTGCCGCTGGGTAATCGCTGCACGCCACAGGCGTCGGCAATGGCCCCGTCGGTTTCGGCAGCGGTGATCTGCCACCGCACAACCCCCTCCTTATCAAATTCCACAACGCGGTTTCCATTGGTGAGTCCCGCCAAAATACCGCCGTCGGCCAGGGCAATTGCCGTAAAGGGCCAGCTGTTGACGCTCGGCTCGCCGGCGACACGGGTGTTGATCCGGGCGAGTTCTTTTCCAGCAGTGTCGTAGCGAATAATTGCAAAGTCGAGCAGGTGCGGCACAAGGTAGGTGCCGTCAGTTTGCTTACGCGACATGCGGGTTTGCATGTGGGCATTTTGCTTCTGGCAGAGGAGCGGGAACTCCGCCTTCACTTGATCGTCAGCGCCAATCTCCAAGAGCCGTGGACTCGGCCCGGCCTCTGTCAAAACATATGTGCCTTCGGCTGTTTTTTGAATGCTATTCACCTCGTCCTGCCTGCCGTTATAGCGCCAGATAATTTCGTCGGCGGTGGTGGTCTCGCCCGGTTTCGTAACGCCGCGCTTGATTTCAATTGCCGCACCTTTGGGCGTGGGGCCACCCTTTGAAAGAGCCAGCAGTACATTGCCGTTGGGTAGAACCCAGCCTTCCCGCGAACTGGCCGGATAGCTCCACACGACTGTTTCTTGATCACCGCCTGGGGCAATCTCGACGATCGCCGTTCGAGCGCCACAGACAAGCACGCGACGAGAACCAACCGCGGCGTCATCAGCCCGAGCCATCAGAGGCACTGCCGCCAAGGTGATGCCGGCCACAACCCATCGCCAACCGACAACTACTCCGCATAACTTTCTGACTGATGAACACATCGTCATTGGTTGACTCGCTCTCTAGAAGGTGTGATCGAGGCTATGGTCTGTCGTTTTCCAAGATTTTGTCAGCTTACCACAAGCCTGCGATCGACTGACCATTCGTAGAGGCAGCGCGGAGGGTTCTTCCACAAACCCTTTTTTAGGCCGCTTCCACGCCCGGACTCTCGCCGAAGTAATACTTCTTAGCGTCGGGATTGGAGAGGACTTCCTGCGCTGTGCCGTGACAAAGCACCTTGCCGGCACGGATCACGTAGCTGCGATCTGTGATGGCTAAAGTCTCGCGTTCGCGGTGGTCGGTGATCAGGATCGAAATCCCGTCGTCCCGCAGGCCAACAATAATTTTTTGAATGGAGTGGATTGTGACTGGATCGATGCCGGTGAACGGTTCGTCGAGCAAAATGATCCGGGGCTGGGTCACAAGACATCTGGCAATCTCAAGCCGACGTTTTTCACCACCAGAAATATAGTGCGATTTCGACTTGCGAATTCGGGCTATATCAAACTGCTCAAGTAACTCTTCGCAGCGGCGGCAACGCTCTTTGCGATCCATGCCGACAAGTTCCATGATCGCCAGTAAATTTTGCTCGACAGTGAGCTTCCGAAAAACGCTTTGTTCTTGTGCCAGATACCCCATGCCTCCATCCCGCGCCCGCTTGAACATCGGCCAGTGCGTAATTTCTTCATCGTCGAGCAAGACCTTGCCGGCATCCGGCATCACCATGCCGCAGGTCATTCGAAAGCTCGTTGTTTTGCCAGCCCCATTGGGCCCCAATAAGCCGACAATCTCGCCGGTTTCCACGGTGAAATCGACACCGTCCACGACGCGGCGGCGGCCGTAACTTTTCACGAGACCTTCTACTGATAAGAGCGGCATCGGATCCTCCACTCAAGCGTAGGCGAGATAATTTGGCGTAGGCGAGATAATTTGGCGTAGGCGAGATAATTTGGCGTAGGCGAAGGGCGAAAAAAGGTCGCTTGCAAGCTGGGAGTTGCCTACCGAACGACCCGCATTCTCGCGAAGTTTGGCCACGAAGGCAACCGCACCTCAGAGCCCTTTATTTTCAGCGGGATACTCCAGCTCGCCGGGATGGCGTGGGGCCAAAAGATCACCAGCGCCTTGCCCACCAGCAGGTGCCGGTCGACGTGGTGGCCTTCTACCCAGAGGCGGCTGTCTTTGCTGGCAGCAGAGTTGTCGCCCAGCATGAAAAATTGATCCTGCTCCAGTGGAAATTCTAATCGCTTCCTCTCTATCAACTCTCCCTGTCGGGCCCCAACATCGTGAGCACCGATATAAAAAATATCTCGCAATATCCGCAGATGGCTGACCTGTACGCTAGCCCCCACCGCGGTCACGCCAGCCGGCGAGAGATCACTCGACCGATTGCTTCCTGGCTCGCTTTTTGTCTCGACGGGCTTACTCTCCAGAGCCGAATCAATCGACTGACTCCAAGCCGTGGGCTGATCAAATTCTACTTTGTGGCCGTCAATAAACAGCGAGAGTTCGTTGTCGATATTAGAAAAAAGAATTTTCCACGAGCCTTCTTTACGCACCGGCGTACGGGCCTTGGGGCGGTCCTCGCCCGCGGCTAAAGCGGCAATGTCCAGAGTTGCTTCGCCGGTGGCTAGGTCAATCGTGCAACGATGAGCCTGGCCGGCTTCCACTAACTCAAACACGACGCTGCCAGATGGGCCGGCGTTTTTTAACTGCATTTCAACCGCGAGGTCACCGACTGGATGCGAGCGAGTCGCCATGGCATTGTAGGGCTGAAAATCATCGATCAGTGTCGGCTTTACATTTTTCCCAACCGCATCGTCTGCCGCCTGATCATTGTGCAGCACTCTCTCCCAATCTTCAGCCGTCGGCAGAAAGTGCTGGTAGCGAAGCGTGGCTCTAGCGTCGGGGGCAACCGTTGACACCGCGAACGATCGGCCCCCGTCGTCGGTCGTCCAGCGGCTCGCTGCGGACTCGGCCCCCGACGACCAATCGCTCCAGCAAAGCGGCCAGCCCGCGCGAGATAGTTCGCTTGAAACGTAATGGCTGTCGTGCACGCACTGCAGCATCGCCAGCATTTTTTTCGGCGGCTTGCGGGCGATCTGCGGTGGCTGATCATTGCGGCTTGTCCAGATATCACCGGCGACAATCGAAACAATCTCGTTGGGCAATCCAACTAGGCGCTTGATGTAATTCGTTTTTGCATCTTCGGGATATTTAAACACCACTACATCCCATCGCTTCGGCTCAACGAAGTCGTAGATGAACTTATTGACTAAGATGCGGTCGCCGTTGAACGATGGATAGCGGGGATCGTAACTCATGCGCTGCCCCTGTTTATCCATGAGCTGCATCACGAGGCCACAGTTGGGGCACTTGGACGCCGCCACCATCTTGCTGGCCAATCTCGTCCGGAGTTGGGCCAGCGGACCGCGATCGCTTTCCAAGAATTCCACGCGTCGCTGCGCTTCTGCGCGTTCCTGCGGCAGGCTTAAGGAGCTCTTGACGACGCTTTGCAGGCGCGCCAATTCGGCAGTCAGACTCAACTGCTCGGCGCGTAGGCTCTGCGACTGATCGTCCTCTTCAGCGCTACAGCCAACTCGATAGTCACGGTCACACGATTCACAGATCAGATCCTTGTGACGGCCCATCAGGGTCGGCGCCATCGATCCTGTGGGAATCACAAAGGCCTCTGCCTCAAAGGCCCTAAAAAGCAGCGCCAGCGTGAAGGCGACGACGACCGATTCGACCGTCTCGCGGCCGTATCCCAAAGGGCTTTTCACCCTGTCGCCAGGCCGCGGCTTGTCGCGCGGGTTGTTGGGTGCCATCACCTGCCGAGCCCCGCTCATTTGTGGTTTTTCCATGCCAATAAAGATAGCACAACCGCTTCGACATCATCATAGGTGAAGGATCGGCCGAGCCGTTTGGCAGCATCGTCCTCGTCAAATCGCTGCGCGAGAGTGCCATCGGGTCCCCAGACATAAACGGCCGGCACGCTGACCAGATCGAGTTGGCCGTAGAGCGTGTCGGCATCGATGCGTGTCAAAAGGTTGATGATGTGCGTGGCCTTGACTGACTCCAAAAAACCTTGCACTCGGGGCACGACATCCTCAGGGGTGCCAACTCCCTCGTAATCAAAGGAAAGCGACAGGCAGACCACAGCGTCTCCCCATTTTTTTTGCCGTGCCACCAACTGTGGAAACTCCTTGACGCAGGGAGGGCACGCCGTGCTCCAGCAATCGAGCACGACAATCTTGCCCCGCTGCAAAGCCACCCTTGCCATCAAGCCGTCGTAGTCGACCAATTCGAGCGCGACTGCTCGACTCTCGTGACTCTCTTGATTCTCAAACCCTACGACTGCCGATTCCGGGGCTGTGGATGAGACACTCAAGGGCGGCTTGTTGCAACCGACGAAGAGCATCACTGCTCCGCAAAACACTTTGCCCAACCCACCAGCTCCAGAGAAGGTATCTTGTCGGGTAGCCATGCCACACTTTGCCCACATTCGCCACAAAACTCCCAGCCTGCTCGCCGCGCCGCGAGAACTGATTCTGGCCTGCGCGCCAATGCGCAGCCACATCAATCTCTCCCACATCGTACGCACTTGCGGCTGTTTTGGCATCCGTCGTGTGATTGCCTGCGGCGCTGCAAAACTTCACGAGCGAATCGCCCGCGATGGCGCTGAGACGGTCGACTTTGACGTTCATCGCAGCCTGCCACCTGTGCTCGACCGACTCCGGGCCGAAGGCTTTCAACTCGTCGGTCTGGAGCAGACAACCGACTCCGAGAATCTGTTCTCCTTTTCCTTTGTCAGCAAAACAGTGCTTGTGATCGGCAACGAACGCGTGGGTCTCGAGGCCAATCTGTTGGCCAAGCTCGATCGCGTTGCCGAAATACCGATGGCTGGCCTGCCCCACAGCTTGAACGCCGCCACTTCCGCCTCGATCGCCATTTATGAATACTGCCGACAGTTTCCCGGAGTGACTTGTGGCGGAGAATCTTCATGACGCTTGTGATCGGCATCGATGAGGCCGGCTACGGTCCTAATCTAGGCCCGCTCGTAGTGGCTGCGACCGTCTGGCGGGTTTCTGCTCAGTGTGAAAACGTTGAGGAGTTGCTTGGAAGCGTTATTGCTGAGGCACTCGCGGCGGCGCATCCCACGACAACCCCCGCCGGCAGAGCAAACGGCAGCCGACCCCTGTGGGCTGATTCCAAACTGATCTATCGCGGCGGCGAGGGGTTTGCTGACCTCGAACGAGGCGTGATGGCCGGGCTTAGTCTCGTGTCTCTCGCGCTGCCAACCAATTGGGCCGACCTGATCGAAAGGGTTGGGTCGGTCGGTCCGTCTGCACCTGCCTCAATCGAATGGCAAGGGCTCGAGTCGCTCACGCTGCCTCGCGTGGCAAGCAGCGATGATTGCCTGGCTGTGGCCGCCCGGCTGCGCGTTGCTCTTACGGCTCATAGCGTGTGCCTTGTGCGAGTGGCTTGCAGCATGCTTTATCCAGCCGATTTTAATCTTCTTTTAGATGCGGGCCTTAATAAGTCGGACATCCTTTCGCAGACTACGCTGTCTCTGGCAGCAACTCTCCGCGGGCTCGCACCCGATGAGCCAGCCCTGATCTTTTGCGATCGGCACGGCGGTCGCAAGAGCTATGCGTCGCTTGTCGCGCATCATTTTAAGTCACCGCTGGTGCGTTCGCTCGAAGAAACCGCTGCCCGATCGGCCTACGAGATCGCTAGGGATCATTGCCAGATTGAGTTTTGCGTTGGGGGCGAGTCGCGGGCGCCGGTGGCTTTAGCCAGCATGACCGCCAAGTATCTGCGGGAACTTTCCATGCAGGCTTTCAACACCTTTTGGTCGGCACGCGTGCCGGGTCTCTTGCCCACGGCCGGCTACCCGCTGGATGCCAGACGCTGGCGGCGCGAGGCCGACGCTGCGATCCAATTCCTGGGGATTGATGCGGAACACTTGTGGCGGCGGGTCTGAACTTGCCCGCCAGCCTGCGAGAAAGCACAATCAATCCAATGCCAACTCTCACGACTCATCTTTACATTGTTCGCCATGCGTGGGCCGAAGAGCCCGCCCTTGGTATTTCAGACCATGCGCGGCCATTGACAAAAAAGGGACGCAAGCGATTTGCCCGATTTGTCAGTCAGTTGCAGGGAGCGGGTATGAGGGTCGATCTGGTGGCAACGAGCCCACTGGTGCGGGCCCGCGAGACCGCAGAGATCATGGCCGATGTGTTTGACGATAAACCACCTCTTGTCATTGTCGATGGTCTCGCTCCAACAGCCGATTGGCACAGGCTCGTGGAGTGGACGATCCAACAAGACGCTGCGCGGGTGGCGTGGATCGGTCATATGCCTTGCGTGGGACGGCTTGTGGCGCTGACCATCGGCGATGGCTCCGCGGCGATTCGCATGCATAAAGGGGCCGTCGCTTCCATCCGACTCGACGACGGGCCGGGGCAACCGGGCGAATTGGAGTGGCTGGCAACAGCCGACATTGCCGACTGCTAGAGCCTGCACCAAAACAGAATCGGCTCCTCTGTTCGACAACACACCGTCTTGGTACGAAAGTATTCCCGTGATCGACCATCTCAAACGCCTGGCTACAGAACTCATCGGTACCCTGACTCTTTGTCTCATCGCGATTCTGGCGATGTCGGGGACGGTGCAGGGAGATGCTGGCCGACTTGTGGCTGGCTGGGCTTATGGCCTCGGTGTTTTGGCGGTGATGACTTTTTTTGGAACTGCCAGCCCCGTTCATCTCAATCCGGCCGTCACGCTGGCCATTTATGCCACCGGACGAGGCAGTCTGGTGCGGGTGCTGGCCTGCATCAGCGGCCAACTTTTGGGTGGCTGTTTGGCGGGGCTCGTAACTCTATGGCTGCTCGCGGGCGAGGGCACTGCGATGGGGGCACCGGTCGGCATTTTTACTAAAACAGACTCGCTCAAGACCGTTGTCATTGAAGGTTTTTTAACCCTTATCTGGGCCGGTGCATTCTTGGCCTGCGTGGTTGGTGGTAAAGGCAGTGATACCGTGCCACTGAGGCTTGGGCTGGCAGTCACTGGAGCGACGCTCGCGGGCTTGCCATTCACCGGGGCGGCGATGAATCCGGCCCGGGCTCTCGCCTCGGCAATCGCCACACTCGATTTTGGAACGCTCTGGCTCTTTGTGGCTGGACCACTGGCCGGCGGAGCTGTAGCGGGGCTGATTGGCAGGAAACTTCTTCCAGAAGTACCCGCCTAATCCCGCCCGTTGGCTTGATAAAAAGAGAGGGATATTTTCCCCGGACTCAAAAGCGTCTAGGATGGCTGCGGGTTTTTACTGCGGTCTCTGTGACAAAACCCTCTGTCCCCTTTTTCTCTTACCTCAAAAAGGAACTGCTGCCGTGTCAGATTCATATAAATGCAAGGTGCTCGGCCCCACCCTCCAAGCGGTGGCGTTTTCACTGATGACTCTGCTGCTGGTCGGTGGGTGTGGTCCGTCGAGCACGGCAAATCCCAAAGGGACCAAAGGTGAGGTTGTTGAAATAGAAACCATTGAGGTTATTCCAGCCGAGGGCAAAGCGTCTTCAGCCGATGTTAAAGCTGCACCAGCCGAGGGCAAAGTGCCGCCAGCACCGACTGTCAAAGCTCCTGCTCCCACTGGCATCGACGCAGCAACGTCGGCGATCGACGAAGATATATCGGCAACGGCCGCTCATAAAGCTGCTGACGATGCCAAGGCCGCTGCCGACAAGGCGATCACCGAAGCTGGCCAGACGATTGAGCCTGTCCAAGAAAAAGCCGACGATGCTGCTGCCGATCCAGGCGCTGCTAGCCCCGCCGTTGTAAACCCTGCCGCAGCCGACGCTGCGGCGGGCGGCGGTTTGCAAAAAAAAGCTGTAACCGTCCGCGTTGAATTGGGCGATCCCAATCTGACAGCTGGCGTACCGGGCAATGGCCCAATCACGCTGGAACAGATCGATCAGTGGCTGAGTGATCCGAAAAATTCTGCCGAATTGATTCCGATTCTTCCCCTAGGGCTGTCGCAGGGTGCCGGACAGATTCAGGGGATCGACCGTAATCCGCTCACGCTGGCCAAGATTGAACTCGGTCGCCAACTCTACTTCGATCCGCGTCTTTCGATCGATTCAACCGTCAGTTGTGCTAGTTGTCATAGCCCTGCCGAAGGCTATTCCGCTCGTACAAAAACAGGCGTCGGCATTCGCAGCCAACTCGGTGGTCGTAATTCACCGGTGTCGTTCAACCGAATTTTGTCTGGCTCCCAGTTCTGGGACGGAAGAGCCGATTCGCTCGAAGCACAAGCTATAGGCCCCATCGCCAATCCAATAGAAATGGGCTTCACTCACGCAGGCGTCGTCGCCCGACTCAAAGAAATACCCGTCTACAACCAGCAGTTCATCGCAATTTTTGGTGACCTCACCATCGATGGCATCGGCAAGGCAATCGCGGCATTTGAACGCGTGCTTGTCACGGCGCCATCCCCTTACGACTACAACGAACAGTTGCGGGGCTTTGCGGCTCTGGATGCCGACGACATTGCCGACGACCCCGAACTCGCGGCCAAGTTTGCCGCAGCCCAGGCGGGCATCAGTGCCCATCCCATGTCGGAGGAAGCAAAACGGGGTCGGGAAATCTTCTTTACCGAAAAGGGAAACTGCACGGCCTGCCATGTCGGGGCCAATCTCGCTGATGAAAAATATCACAACATCGGCATCGGAATGGAAAAGCCGGAACCCGATCTCGGCCGGCTGATCGTCACTCAAGATGCCCGCGACACCGGCGCTTTTAAAACTCCGACGGTGCGAAATGTTGCTCTCAGTGCTCCGTATATGCACGACGGTTCGATTGCCACTCTGGAAGAGGTTATTGAATGGTACGACAAGGGAGGCCATCCCAATCCCCATCTCAGTGATAAGATTCGGCCTCTCCGGCTTTCGCCGCAGGAAAAGTCCGATCTGGTTGAGTTTATGAAGGCCTGCACAGGCCCCACGCCAACGGTTGAAGTCAGTCGTTTGCCGTCCGACAAGGAATGACCTCTAGACCCACCTTCGAACGAACCATGCCCGATCGCTCCTCTTGGCTGCCTCTGCAGCAAGCCCGTCGGCCGCTTTATGCCGGCGTCGATCTCGGCGGCACGAATATTAAATCCGTTCTGGTTGACGACAGCGGACAAGTACTCGCCTTTCACACTGAGCCAACCCATGTTTCGCGAGGGCCCGAGGATGGAGCCTCTCGCATGGGGAGGTCGGTGCACTTGCTAGCGGAGATGGTAGGCATCTCTGTCGGCGACATTGCCCGAGTCGGTCTGGGCACGCCCGGCCCACTCGATTTAGGAACCGGCTACATCATCCGCGCTGGAAACTTACCCGGCTGGGAGGACTTTCCGATTCGCGATCGGGTGGCAGCCTCCTGTGGCCGCGAGATCACCTACGCCAACGATGCCAATGCCGCAGCCTACGGGGAGTTTTGGGTGGGATCCGCTCGGGATTTTTCCAGCCTCGTTCTCTTGACCCTTGGCACAGGTGTCGGCGGCGGCATCATCATCGGCGAGTTATCAGTTGACGGCGCCCACAGTCACGGCTCTGAACTCCG
>Ga0194051_1000521_pt1 | contig 21839 bp, 16 predicted proteins | sample SepL2320m_MetaG_FD_161275 | JGI IMG/M metagenome (GOLD analysis project Ga0194051, IMG submission 161275) | Anoxic zone freshwater microbial communities from boreal shield lake in IISD Experimental Lakes Area, Ontario, Canada - Sep2016-L239-20m | ecosystem: Environmental > Aquatic > Freshwater >... | reverse complement strand
GCTTAGCCGTTGCGCGTTTGGGAGACGTGTCGACAGCAAAGTCGATAGTCGACAGGTGTTCTTGTGCCCGATTCACCACCGGTTGACTGGCAGCAGGAGTTGTCGCTGCTTGCCGTTTCGGTGCTGAGTCGACTGCGGGAATTTTCACGACCACTCCACACTTTGTGCAGGTGCCCTGCTTGCCAGCCTGAGCGACCGGCACGCGGAGTCGGTGCCCGTTGGAGCAGAAGAACGTGATTGCATCGTTGGCTACGGGCTGGGGGCCGGGCGTGTGCGCCTCGGGAGCCTGTGCCTTGCTGCGTGGCACAATATTCGTTTTTTCTTTCGGCATCATGCGAGTCTTTGGCAGACGTTTTTTGGTGAGACAACTTCGTGAGGCAACGCTGACTGAAAAGGATGTTTACAAGCTACCACAGTGCATCAAGAGTTTAGCGTATAACTCGAAGACTTGACGCAGGCACGCCCGCCTCGGACACTGCCACCTTCCCCGCACGCTCGGTGCAGCCGAGCAGAACCCTTGTTCTTTTTACAGTTTGTGGTGCACCCATGCCCATTCAGGTTATCTGTCCCGGCTGCCAGGCACGCTTTAGTGTGAGTGATCAGTTTTCGGGCCGGAGCGGGCCCTGCCCAAAATGCAAGCAGCCGATCAAGATTCCGGCAAAGATTCAGTCTATTCAGATTCACGAACCCGAAGCGCCGACGACCACGTCGAAAGGCACCGGCAGAGCACCGACGGCGCCGATCCGCCGCGTCGACAAGCCGATAGCTCCACTAGTGATTGTCGCCACTGCTGGTGGCACATTGATGCTGATGGTCTTGGCGCGCTTGGCACAATGGGTCTGCGGTGCGGCGATTCCAGTCTGGCTCATGGCGCTGGCTGCCCTAGGAATTGCTCTCCCCTGCGTGCGAATGGGCTACGAAATACTGCGTGAGAAGGAACTCGATCCCTACCGTGGCCGCAGCCTGCTGATGCGAACGCTCATCTGTGCCAGTGTCTACGCTGTGCTGTGGGGCGTACGCTGGCTCTTGCCAGCGGAGGTCACTGCTGAAATGTGGCAGTGGCTCTACATCGCACCAATCTTTTTTTTTGCTGGCAGCGTGGCTGCACAGGCCACGCTCGATCTCGATTGGGGACCTGGCGCAGTACACTACTCGCTCTACATACTCGTCACGACGCTGCTGCGCTGGCTGGCCGGTTTGCCACCCATTTAATCGCAATGGAAACGTAATCGCAACGCAGATACTGGATCGCCAATGCCGCTGAGCGCTTTGCCAGAACTCATCGCACTCGATGCAATCACCGACGGAGTGCGCATTCCTCCCGGTGTTACCGTGCCGCTCACGCCGCGAGTGCGGGCGTTGCTGGATACCGCCGACATGCGGCGGCTCGCGCGGATCAGCCAACTGGGGCTTGTGTCGTTGGTGTATCCCGGTGCGATGCATTCCAGATTCGAACACTCGCTGGGCGTCTACCGAATGGCGCTTGAGTTTCTTAAGCGACTGCAGCACGACAGACGCTTTCTGGCCCTTGTGGATGAGGCTGATGCGGCGGCATTCATCGTGGCGGCTCTCATGCACGACATCGGCCACTGGGCCTTCTGCCATCCGATCGAAGACATGGCGTTGACAGGCCTACCCAACCACGAATCGCTGGTGCGCGAGTTGATTGAGCAGGGGGAAGCCGCCGGGATTCTCGCAGAGATGTGGGGTCTCGATCCCCAGCGCGTTGCCGCGCTCGTCAGTGGTTCAGCCACCGACCCTGCCGGTCGGATTCTGCATTCGCTGCTGTCGGGCCCAATCGATGTCGACAAGATGGATTACCTCGCTCGCGATAGCCTCCACGCTGGCGTACCCTACGGACGTCACTTCGATGAAGACAGGCTGCTTGGCAGCCTGTGCCTCAATGAAACAGGCACAGCTCTGGCGATCACCAACAAGGGGCGCACTGCCGCCGAACTGATGGTCTTTGCGCGTTATGTGATGTTTAGCGAGGTCTATTGGCACCATACGGTGCGGGCTGCCACAGCCATGCTGCAACGCGCGGTTTGGATCGTGCGCGCAGCAATCGAGCCGGCAGAGTTCACCCGCTTTGATGATAAAACGTTCATCGACTGGCTGTCGGCAGCTGCCGTGGGCACACCGGCAGAGGAGCTGGTGGATGGAATCTTTGGCAACAGCCGGCGGCTCTACAAGCGCGTGGCCACATTTGACGCACTGCACCACCCTGAGATTCACAGCCGTCTGTCGGGCCGATCGCAGCTGGAGACCGTCGAACTTTCTCACCGCCTAGCCGGCCGATTGTCAACGGATCTTGGCATCGACCTGCCCGGTGATGCCCTGCTTATTGATGCCCCGCCAGCCGAACGGGAAGTGCAATTCGACCTGCAGATTCGCGATCGGGTCGGGCGTTGCTCCGAAACAGAACCGCTTTCATGGCAGCCGTTAACCGCTTTATCGCCGGTGGTGCGCAGCTTAGCTCACGAACAGTTTGACGACATCGTGAAACGGGTTCGCATCTTTGCGCCCCAGCAGCAAGCAGCTGCGTTGGCAGCGTGTACCGGGCTTGAAGCAATCATCCTCTCGGTCGTCTAAAACGCATTCGGCTTGCGTGTCTCGGCCGGCTCGGGGGCAACTCAGATCACGGTGCCGAATCAACCGGCAGCTTTCCCTCTTTGATACGATCGCCAAACGTCGGAGATTCGGCCGCCACCGTCTCCAGAGATTTCTTGATTTTCTCTACGTTTTCCTTGTCTTCTTTTTTATCCAAGAGTTCGGCTAAGGCTTGGCCGTAGGCATTGCGATCCTTCTTGCTCTTGCCTTCGTGGCAGACATTGCACTTGGCCGTCTCGACCGCAGCAGCAAAAGCTTTTTCCTTCGGATCGGTACTGTCGGCCTTGACGTAGATGGCCTTAAATTGATCGAAGAATTGTTTGATTGCAAAGGCTGGTCGCGGCACAATTCCTGCACAGATGGCAACAACTGTCCCCAAGACTGCAATCCGAATCCTACGCCGAGACGTTCTACAAGCCATCGCACAACTCCCTTGTTGATAGACTCCAAGCTCAGTGGGTAAACGGGGCAAACGCTTCAATCGCCGGAATGTACATGCCCACTGCAACTACATCCACTAGAGTGTTTTGGGCTTTGAGTTGTCAAGAAACAGTCGGTTTTTAGGCCGATGCCCACAAATCTGTATTGAAATCTGCGTGCGTGATTTAGGGGCGCAGAGGCAATTCGTCCGGGGGTTCTTTGAGTTGCGGTGTGTGTATCAGCGGCTGAGATGACGCTGCATACTCAATTTCAATCCGTTCGGCCGATCCATCAATGCGTTTGAAAACGCTGCTGCCGGCATAGCGACTGCCTGCGTCGATCCATTCAATAGCCGTCCGGTAGAAATCAGCATCGGCGATTCCCGACTGCTCCAGCAAAGCGCCTGTTTGTGGAATAATAAATTGGCAACTCTCGGCAAGCACTTGCAGCAGTGGGGCCACGGGCCGTGCCGGTGAATCGAGCAAGAAGGCAAAACCCTGATCGCAAACAAAAGACGCATTTTTGAGGGACAGTCGCACCGACTTGCCAGCCGTGCTGCTGGGAGATGATCCCTCCGCCCGTAAAAATCTGGCTGGAGTCTTAAAGCTACCGCCGGACCACATTACATCCACACGACCGCCCCGTGAAGCATCCAGAAAGACCGCGTCGGTTCGAACGGTGCAACGGCTGATACGAATTTCCTGTCGCGTCGAGGCTTCCGTACTCTCACAGACGGTCTTGATGACCGATGCGCTGGCAGACAAGGCAGGAGCCGCCTCGGGATCGGATAGATTCTCCGAATCGTCTAGCATCTCTAGCAACAGATCCTCGCAAACCAATCCCGCTGTACCGTGCAGAGCAAACAGCACTGGTTGCCACAATCTCTCACCACCGGCTGTCGTACTTCTTTTTTGGATAGTGGTTAACGAGCCTGACTGAACGCCAACACCTTGAATCTCGAGCGAGCCATTGGTGATCGTGCAGGCGGCAGAATCTGCGCTGGCTACCGGCGTGTTGATAAAGCGAATGATCGGCTGGGAGCCAACTGCCGCCCGCAAGACGAGGTGCTTGCCGTCAATCGCAAAGGGTAACTCCTCGCGAACGCCGGAAAACACCAGTTCGATCTCGTCGCCATCAAGGGCGGCACTCACCGCCTCAGCCAGCGAGGCGTAGTCTGCAGGCCCCACGGGCACAGCGACAACCCGGCGCATATTTTCCGCAGCCACCGGAGCGGTGCTAGCAGCCGCATCCAGAGCAAGCTCCGTGTCCAGTTTCGCTGCCAAATCGCTCGCTGTCTGGTAAGCATCAACTCGCATGCTGATCGAGCGGTACCAAAGGACGGCCACAATCGCAGCCAACAGGAATAGCGGCAAAATCCAGGGCAATTTTGCCGCAGGAGGCCGCTCCAGTGCTTGTGCAGGCACCAGATCCCGTGGCCGCAAAGCTGCCAATTGAATATCTGCTTTGGCCGCAAAAGCATGCAGATCAGCAACGAGTTCGATCGGTCTTTGGTAGCGGTTTGCCGGATTCTTTTCCATCAACCGGCCTAAGATCAGGGCAAACTGCTGCGGCACATCGGGCCGCAGCAAATCAATCGCCGGCGGGGCATCGTGCTGTTGCTGGAGCAATTTCTGCACCATCGTGCCATCGGCAAATGGTGGCCTGCCCACGAGCATAAAAAAGACCGTGCAGCCGAGCGAATACAGATCGCTGCGGGTATCAGCCGAACGCGGATCGCGGGCCTGCTCAGGTGAGATGTAGTCGAACGTACCGAGCGTCATGCCGCTGACAGTGAGGTCCTGATCGCCTGTCGGTTGATGCAGGCGGGCAAGACCCATATCCACAATACGTGCCCGGCCAGCCGGGGTGATGATGATGTTTGAAGGCTTAATATCGCGATGCACAACATCACGCTGCGCAGCATGCTCGAGGGCATCGGCGATCTGAATAGTGGTGTCGATCGTGCGGGGCAGATCAAATGGTCCACTTTCCTGAATGACTTCGCGCAGATTGGTGCCTTCGATAAATTCAAAGACGATGTAGTGCCAGCCGTCTTCATCGCCGACCGCGTGCACGCGACCAATGTTTTCATGGTCGAGGCGGGCCGCTGATTGAGCCTCGTTTTTAAAACGCCTGAGCATCTCCTCGTCTGCAGATTGCTGCCGCAACAGCACCTTAACGGCAACGATTCTGTTGAGCGTTGTGTCGAGCGCGCGAAACACAACTCCCATACCACCACCGCCAACAAAGCGTTCCAGTAGGTAGGGCCCCAGCGATCGTCCTTGCAGCGTTCGGCCAACCTCCGCCATCGACAGTGGGCCATCAGCGGCAGCCGACAGTGGGCTGGAAATCACGGTTGCGGAGGCCTGAGCGGCGAGAGGATCACCGCGGTTGCTGCGGGATTGGTCGAGGGGTTGTTCGGGCAATGCATCCATAGACAGCGACCCTAACACCCGGCCGAGGCAGCGGTCAACGGGCAAGGCCCCGCCGATAACCAGGCATTTGCATTGTCGTTGCCGGCCTGCTTAGACTCAGCGGCGGAATTATTCTATCGACCATGCACCGGAGTTCATGATGGCACGCACCCTTTCAGCCGAGAGTCCTTGGGCTGATCGGCCATCGAGCCAGTTAGCGACCTGGTGCCTTGTGCTTGGGGGTGTCTTGGCAGTGCTGGGCGGATTGGCACTCGCCTCACCCTGGGCCGCCTCCACCCTGATCGACGTTTTCTGTGGGGTCACGCTGATTGCGGCGGGCATTTCACAACTGGCGATGACGGCCGGCACATTCTCATTTCGTGGCTTTTGGCTCACGCTTTTATGCGGCGCTCTCTCCATCGTGGCCGGCACCGGAATGCTTGTGCTCCCAAAAGCGGGCGTAGAGGCCTTGGTCATTTTTCTCGGCATCATGCTGCTGTTTGAAGCGGCCGCAAAGCTGACGGCAGCCTTTGCCATTCGCGAGAATTACCCGTGGGGCTGGCTCTTGTTCGACGGCTTGTTGACCGGCGTGCTCGGTGGCATTCTCTTGACCACGCAACCAGCCGAGGCCAGCATCCTGCTGGGAGTCTTTGTGGGAATCAATCTGCTCTCGAGCGGCGCCACATTTGCCTGCGCTGGTTTGTGGCTCAAAAATCACTAGATCGCTTCTTTAGATAGCGGCAGCGATAACGGGACCAAGCAGGAGACGGAGCAGGTGACGGAGCAGGAGAGGGAGGCGAGGGGTCGGCGAATGCTCGAGAAGCGTTGGTCCGCCCCGGGCCACGCGACGAGACTTTTGCCGCCCCGATGCCGGTGATACGCCTTCCCGGATGCACTCTCGCCTGAATCCGGTGGCACACCAGTGAGCTTTGCAATAGCTCGATCGCTTTTTTAGATAGCGGCAGCGACGACGGGACGGAGCAGGTGACGGAGCAGGAGACGGAGGCGAGGGGTCGGCGAATGCTCGAGAAGCGTTGGTCCGCCCCGGGCCACGCGACGAGACCTTTGCCGCCCCGAAGCCGGTGATACACCTTTCCGGATGCACTCTCGCCTGAACCCGGTGGCACACCAGTGAGCTTTGCTATAGCTCGATCACTTCTTTAGATAGCAGCAGCGATAACGGGGCGGAGCAGGTGACGGAGCAGGAGAGGGAGGCGAGGGGTCGGCGAATGCTCGAGAAGCGTTGGTCCGCCCCGGGCCACGCGACGAGACCTTTGCCGCCCCGAAGCCGGTGATACACCTTTCCGGATGCACTCTCGCCTGAATCCGGTGGCACACCAGTGAGCTTTGCAATAGCTCGATCGCTTTTTTAGATAGCGGCAGCGACGACGGGACGGAGCAGGAGACGGAGGCGAGGGGTCGGCGAATGCTCGAGAAGCGTTGGTCCGCCCCGGGCCACGCGACGAGACTTTTGCCGCCCCGAAGCCGGTGATACACCTTCCCGGATGCGCTCTAGCTGCCCGAAAAAAATCCCCGCTGAATTTTTTCTACTTGCAAAACGTCCGTTTTGTCCGAGTGCTACACTCCCGGGATCGCAGCGGGCGATCAGGGTGCTGTCAGAGCCAGCACTTGATCCACGGCCTGCTAGCGTTGAGTGCCGTGGCTCTCACCGACCAACCACAGTGCCCCGAGATCGTCGGCAACAACCATGGGCGTCAGGCATCGCGTGCACTTACCGCGTTGGCCGCGAGCTGTGCCCGGCAACTTGAGGATCGTTTTGCATTTTGGGCACAACAGCCGGGCAACGTTGTTCCCATCGGTGAAATAGGGAATATCGGCCAGCAGCGTTTGGCAAAACTCCGTACAGGATTGAAATCGATTCAGTGGGTTTGGGGCAAGTGACCGAAGAATTGCCTGCTGCAGTGAGGTGGGGATGTCCCACTTTTGTTTGGGCAGCGGCGGTGGTGCGGGTCGCTCCTTTTGACGCAGCAAAAGTTGGCACTCTTTTGCCGAAAACGGCCTAACGCCGGCCAGCCATTCGTACACGCTCACAGCCAACGCATATTGATCGATGCGCCCATCCACCCGAGGATTTCTCTGGAATTGCTCAGGGGCCATGTATGCCAGAGTGCCAATCTGGCCGCCTGTGGTGACAGTCCACTGTGACTGAATTGCTCCACCGGCCTGATGAAAGTCCCAAGGTTTTTCATGTTCATCGTGGTCATTCTCACCCACAAACTTTGCAATGCCGAAATCGCCGACAAAGGCTTTCCAGAGCCCATCGAAGAAAACGTTGGGTGGCTTAATATCCCGGTGCACAACTCCTTTGGAGTGGATAAAATCGAGGGCCGAAGCCACATCGGGCAACCACAACCAAAGCGTTTTGGGCTGCATGGCTTGCAGCACACGCGATTCGTCCTTGCGCTGCCGATCGTGCAGCGAGCCGCCAGGCAAAAATCGCATGGCAATAAAGGGATCTGGATCGGCCTCGGTGTGATCGATCACCGGCACAACGTTGGGGTGTTCGGCGAGCGTGATCATGGAGCGGATTTCCCGGCGAAACCGCTGGCAGCCGGCCTGTCGTGCAAGCACTTCCCGACTCGGAATTTTAACCACCACTGGTCGCTCAGAGCCGTGGTCCCATGCCCGATAGGCCACACCCATGCCGCCGGCTCCCAACTGGGAAATGATTCGGTAGCGGCCGGCCACGACCGTCGACATGTTTTCTGTATGGTGATTCAACATCGATGGCTTGTGTGAACAGATTAAAATACGAGAACAGCAAAAAAGAACCCTGCCCTTCCGGTCTTGGAAGGGCAGGGCTTAGAGAGAATAACTTCGTTGCTTGGATCGCCTGACTAGCAGCTCAGCCCGGCGGTGAGCAGCTTCTTTCGGCGATTCCGCTGAACGAGTTCCATACCGACCAGACTGGCGATGCCCATCGCAGCCAGGGCAATCGTCTCTGGCTCCGGCACAGCCACCGGCGCGGCGGCCACTCGGAAACCAATCCCAGTGTTAGCCGTGGTAGCCGTCTTAGCCAATCCACCGATACTATCGCTCGACGACTTCATTCCTGCCGTCAGCGAGTTAAATCCACCGCCCATCACGAGTGGACTCGTGCTCGCGACAGTCATTTCAATCCATTCTGAGGCGTTCCCAAACATATCTTGGACCCCGTAGAATGATGCCGTACTCGCATAGGTACCCGCATTTAGAAAAGATGTCGTAAGGCTGTTGTAATTCGCCACATTTGTCCCATCGCTGAGACTGGCGGTGGGAAGAGTGTTGCTGTTGGTTGGATAGAGCGTGTAAGTGCTTCCCGTTCCAGCATAGTAGGCAGCCTTTTCCCATTCATTTTGATTTGGCAAATACACATTTGCGTTGGCGTTTCGCACCACTGAATTGCCTGTGATTGCATTGTTTAAGGTATAAGCACCCGTTTCTGTGGACGCAGATGTCAACTGGCCGTTGTGCAACCAATTCGTAAACCGGGCAGAACTAAACCAGTGCACATAATTCACGGGCCGGCTGGCCATGTTGCTCTTGACGGAGTACGTGAATGCACCTGTAGAGCCACTCTGAGTAATCCCACCGTTAGCACTGTCACTGCCCATCAAGGGGTTATAGATGCCGTTGGTGTTGCTTTTTCCTTGGGAATTCAAAAACTCAGCGTACTCAGCGTTCGTGACTTCATTTTTCTGCATTTTAAACGCAGTGGCCACACTGCCTCTACTAGTTACTGAGTTTGCCGCGTTGCCGGCGTTGCCGATGGCTTGGTAGTTAATGGTCACGCCAAATGCACTCGCGGAGAGCGTCGCCGCTACAAATGCGAGGACACCGACAACTGCGCGGGCATTAATCAAACGTGCCCCGCGACCGCTGCCCCAAGTCCATTTCTTGGATCGGCGACGGTGAATGCCATTGATGGCGGATGGTGGACTCCCCTGGCGGCGGTAGTCCAGATTCCTGCTCTTGCTCTTACTGCTACTTGGCTCGCGATCACGACCGCAGTCGACCGCATAGCTTGTCTCATCTGCTGAGAAGTTTCGGGATGTACTGGAAAATGCGTTCATTACTCTGCTCCTTTAAATGGTGTCCCGTTTTGCTGGGACATGTTTGAAATACCGTAAAACCCTGAACTGTTCCGCCCATAACCACACGGCTTTGAGTCGGAAAAACCTGCTGTTTAAGCCTTCTTAAATCAGCACCAATCAACTACCAGCCACTGACCGTTTTCTGAGAACCTGAGCCGAAAACCTTACGCGAGTTGGCACAACTCTCTCTGTTCGACAACTCGCCTGGCCTCTGCGAACAGCGACACCAGCGAATCCCCACACGACACGCCGGGCAGATACACCCATGCACCCAATTGCCGTGCCCACAATTCCTCTTCGATGCTCTCCTCAGAGCCGCAGATCACCAGCAACGTGCCTGGACGAGCCGCAAATTCCTCGGCCATTTCCACTGTGTCGTTCACACGCGAACCCAGCGGGTGGGCGATGTCTACGATCACGAGCTGAAAATCACCATCCGCACTCGAGCGGAGTTCTTCAGCATCTGTTGGCATGTCGCAGCTCGACCAGCCACTCAGATCCGTCACGCAGTCGAGACGATTGCGCAACTCACGATTGCCCGAAACAACGAGGCAATCTAATTTCGAAACTCCACGGCCTTTTCGCGGCATCACACTTGGATGCTGAAAAGACTGCGTCATTTCTGCTGTAAGACCAACTGCCAAAACCATCATTTCACACCTCCGTTTGGCGGCAAAAACCGCCCTCCGTTTCACAACGACCGTTTGTCGGTCGAACGCCTCGGCGGTGAGCCACACAGCAACACACACCTTTGAATCCAAAAAGAAAGCAGCCAGCGAGCTCTGTTTTCTTTTTGGATTGCTTGCGTCGAAAGAAAGGAGATGCACGTGCTGTGCCAAATCCCTCCACGCAGTCTTTCGCGAGTTATTTGCCGCAGAAAACAAGCCGTAAAAAAATTGACGGCCGCAAACGAGAGACGATTGGCCTGTTTTGGAGGTTCACCAGATCGGTGAGACTTTTGCGACTGCTTCGCCCTGCGGGGACGCTCAAATGGCCGTAAAAAGCATTATTTACGCCATTTTCACCAATCAAGTGATGGCTCACTCTTGTGAGGAGCCGGCAAAAATTCGCACGAAAAATAGCCCCTGCCGGCACTCTGGCAGTTCTATCTGGCCGTCCTAGAGAGAATCGGGATGAGCAGGCACTCGATCCGCATGCTGCGGCCCAAACCTATATCTCTATTGCTAGCAGGAGTAGAATATTTCTACTTGGTCCGAGAGTTGAATGGGCTTTTACGGAGTCGGCAGCGGCATGAACTTTCCGGAACAATCTCTACAGGTGAACGCTTTGCCGGTGAACGCTTCTGCAAAAGCCACGCGGCGGGCATTTCTGGGCGCAACTGCCGGGGCCGCAACGGCGGCTGTATCTGGCGCGTTGCTGTCGGGGTATGGCCATTCGCTTGTGCACGCAGCCGGTGACGATGAGATTCGCGTGGCATTGATCGGCTGCGGCGGCCGTGGAGGCGGCGCAACCGCGGATGCGCTTTCGGTGCCGGGGGCGCCGCTCAAGCTAGTAGCAATGGCTGACGTGTTTCCAAATCACGTCCGTACGGTGCGCGAAAGCCTGCTGCAGCAGTTTCCAAAACGCGTCGATGTTCCCGAGGAACGGGTCTTCCTTGGTTTTGATGCCTACAGGCAGGCGCTGGACTGCCTGCGTCCCGGCGACATTGCGATCTTCGCCACACCCCCGGGTTTTCGCGTGCCACACTTCGCCTCTGCCATCGAAAAGGGCGTGCACACATTCATGGAGAAGCCCGTCTCCGTCGATGGCCCAAGCACCCAGCGGATGATCCAACTCGCCGCCCTAGCGGATGAGAAAAAACTCAAGGTCGCCGTCGGGCTTATGTGCCGCCACTGCGACCGTCGCCGCGAACTCTTTGACCGTCTGCGCAGCGGCGAAGTGGGAGACCTCGTCGCCTTTTCTGGATATCGGGAGCACGACCCAGCGCACAGCCTTGATCTCGCCCCCGGACCGGAGGGCATGCACGAACTGCTCTGGCAGGTGAAGCGATTTCATAACTTTCTCTGGGCCAGCGGGGGTGTTTTCAGCGACTACTGCATCCATCACATTGACGAGGCCTGTTGGATGAAGGATGCGTGGCCGGTGAGGGCCGAAGCCACGGGCGGCCGTCACTACCGGGGTAAAATTGACGACCAAAACTTTGACAGCTACGCCATTGAATACACGTTCGAAGATGGCGGAAAGTTTTTCTACTCCAGCCGCTTGATGAAAAATTGTGCGCAAAAGTTCGGGGTCTTCGGACAGGGTTCGCAAGGGGCGTTTACGATTTCCTCCAGCGGCCATTCACCGGCGCGTTCCACGATCTACAAAGATCAACGCATGGAGAAGAACAACATTCTCTGGACGGCCGCCCAGCCGGAGGCAAATCCATACCGCCGCGAGTGGGAGCACTTCTTGGCTGCGATCCTCGCCGACGAACCCTACAACGAAGTGGTGCGTGGTGCGCAGGCGAGTCTCGTGACTGCGATGGGACGGTTTGCGGCCCACACGGGAAAAATCGTCACCTACAATGAGATGCTCAATTGCCCGGACGATTTAACGGCCGGAGTGGACACCCTCACCGACAGCAGTGCTGCGATCCTTGCGGCCAACGACGACGGCACCTATCCCATACCGATGCCCGGAAAATATGCGTTTGAATATCGTAACTAAAGCGACTCCGGGATAAGGTGTTTCGCCGGTTGCGGGTCGGCAAAGGTCTCGTCGCGTGAGCCGCAGCGGCCCAACCTGTTTAAGCCAGAATCTCGCGGATGACCCGGCACGCCCCATCAACCTGCGTCAGTCGCTGCTGCAAACCCTGAAAGTAAAACGTCAACTGCTCGTGACGCAGTCCCAGCAGATGCAGGATTGTGGCGTGCAGATCCCGCACGCGAACCGGGTTTTCCACTGCTTTGAATCCGAAATCATCTGTCGCGCCATAGACCGTGCCGCCTTTGATTCCACCACCGGCCATCCAGACAGAATAACCGTAGGGACTGTGATCGCGGCCATCTGCGCCCTCGGAGGTGGGCGTTCTGCCAAATTCACCCCCCCAGATGATGAGCGTTGAATCGAGGAGCCCACGGGCTTTTAAATCGGTGATCAAACCGGCAATGGGCTTGTCGATTTGCTTGCCGTTGCGAAGGTGCTTGGAATCGTTGCCGCCGTGAGTGTCCCATCCATCGCCACCACCACCGTGATAGAGTTGGACAAATCGCACGCCGCGCTCAACCAGACGCCGCGCATTGAGACACTGCGTGCCGAAGGGACGGGTGGTGTCGTTGTCCAGTCCGTAGAGCGACTGGATCGAAGCGGGCTCTTGGCTCAGGTCCACTGCTTCTGGGGCGGAGGACTGCATGCGATAGGCGAGTTCATAAGCGGCGCTGTGGGCCGATAAATTGCTGTCGTTATTTTGTGCGGCCAGATACTGGCGGTTGAGATGCTGCGAAAAATCGAGCACGCGTCGCTGGTCGTCGCCGCTCATTGCAACTGGCTTGTTGAGATAGAGAATCGCTGCGCCACTATCGCGCAACTCAGTGGCCGAGTAAACCGCCGGCAGAAACCCATTGCCGTAGGTTGTCGGGCCGCCCTTTAAAGGCCCATCTCGCATCACAACATAGCCTGGCAGATTGTCGGACACAGAGCCCAATCCGTACACCGTCCATGCTCCGAGGCTCGGACGCCCCATGAGACGAGTGCCGCAGTGCGCCATGTAGAGCGCCGGCGCGTGGTTGAATTCCGTGTGGTAACAACTCCGGATAACGGCAAGTTCATCGGCAACGCTGGGGAGGTGCTCAAAAATATCCGCCATCTCGATGCCAGATTTTCCGCATTTTCGAAACGTCCGGCTGCTCGCCAACACTTTTGCCGTGCTGGTCTTGGTGAACTCGAGATTCAAATCCCCAAAGCTCGGCGGCAGCGTCTGGCCTGCATATTTTGCCAATAATGGCTTGGGATCAAAGGTGTCTACCTGGCTGGGACCGCCGTGCATAAACAGCGAGATGACCGCTGTGGCCCGCGGCGCATGATCGGTGATGGTGGGAGCCAGCGGATTATCACCGGCATCCGCCTCGCGGCTGAGCAGATCGATCATGGCCAACGAGCCGATGCCCATCCCGGCCTGGCTGAGAAAGTCTCTGCGCGAAAACGTGTAGCCGCTGTGGAGATGTGTTTGCATTAGTTGGCGTAGATGAATTCAGTCGTGTTGATGAGGCACAGACAACACTCTAGCATCGCGGCAGCGTGTGCGTCGGTGGCTCCGCGCTTGCGGTGCTGGGCTTCCGAATCGGCGATGAATTGCATCGCTAACTCGACCTCCGCTACGCTTGCCTCGCGGCTGTAGGCCAGCAACCACGCCCGCCGCACAAACTTTTCCACGTCGGCTCCGGCCAGGCGTGACAGATTGTCCGCCATGGCTTGGGCCTGCTCGCCGACGGTGCTGTTATTGAGAAGCGTCAACGCCTGGGCCGGGACAGTCGTCGTCTGCCGCGTTGGACAACTGACAGCCGTGTTGGCCGGGTCAAATGCCTCGAAAAATGGAAAGCGAAACGAGCGGCGGTTCAGGATGTAGATCGCCCGGCGGTTCTGCTCTGGCGTAACGGGCCACTTGAGCTCCCGTTTGCCATCGAGATCATACATGCCCTGCAATTCCTCTGCGGAGAGCTTCGGCACGAATGGCGTGCCAAAACTTTTCAGCTCGAGCGTCCCTGCAGCGGCGTGCAGGTGATCCCACACCTCCTCCGCTTCCAATCGCCGCCGCCCAAAGCCCGCCAGCAGATGATTCTGTGGATCGACGGCGATGGCCTTGGGATCGCGCGTAGCGGACTGGCCATACGTGGCGGAGAGCACATGCACACGATGGAGTTTTTTCAGGCTCCAACCATTGTCGATCAACTCAACCGCCAGCCAATCCAGCAGCTCTGGATGTGAGGGCGGCGGTCCTTGGGTCCCCAGATCATTGGGAGTGGGCGCGAGGGGCTGACCGAAGTGCCACTGCCAAATCCGATTGGCCATCACGCGCGCAGGCAGTGGGTTTTCTGTCGACACCAGCCACCGCGCCAGTGCAGCGCGGCGATTTTTATTTTCATCCGGTCGATCCGGCAGCGTTCCGCCACCGGGTAAAAACGCCGGTAAGGCTGGCGCAATGAGCTTGGTCGGTTTCGTCAGCTCACCGCGCACAAGCAGATGGATATCCACCGGCTTTTCCGCATGGCGAACGGCGCGATAGGCCGTGCGTTCGCCTTTGCCCCACGCCTTCGTTGAGGTGTTCCTGTTCCACGTTTCACTGGCGGCAAAGACGGCCTCGAGGCCAAAGTAATCGCGTTGGCTGATCGGATCGTATTTGTGGTTGTGGCAATTCGCGCACGCCACGGTGAGGCCCAGCATCGCCTCGCTAAACGTGGCAACCTGATCGGTGCGCCGCACATATTCCAGCATCTCGGGAAAAGCGTCCAACGCATTGGGCCACTCACCCAGTGTCCACACGGCGACGGCGTCCTGCATGGCATCGCCCTGCTCTGGCCAGAGTTCGTCTCCGGCCACCTGCTCCATGAGAAATCGGTCGTAGGGCTTGTCGTCGTTTAAGCTCCGGATGACGTAATCGCGATACCGCCACGCCTGCTCGTAGAAAATGTCCGTTTCGTACCCGCCAGAATCGGCATACCGCACCAGATCGAGCCAATGCCGCGCCCAGCGTTCACCGTACGCAGGTGACGCCAGCAACCGGTCGACCACGCTGGCAAACGCATCGGGATGGTCGTCGCGCACAAAGGCAGCGATGCCTTCTGGCGACGGCGGAAGGCCCGTGAGATCAAAAGAGACTCGCCGCAGGAGTGCCTCCTTGGTCGCGCGTGCAGTGGGATGAAGCGCAGCAGCGGCCTGCCTCTGCAGAATGAATGCATCGATTGGCGACCTCACCCACTCGGTATTTTTAACGGTCGGCACTGCTGGCCGGACGAGCGGCTGAAAGGCCCAGTGCTTGGCAGCATTGGCCACGCGAGGATCGGGCTCGTCGGCACTCGCTGGCCAGGCTGCTCCCTGATCGATCCAGGCCCGGATCGTTGCCACCTGCTCAGCGCTCAAAGCCATGCCCTCCGGCGGCATGACGGCGTCTGGATCGGTTGCTTCAATACGATCGACAAGCAGGCTCGCTGCGCTCATACCCAGCACAATCGCCTGGCCGGTATCGCCGCCGGCGAGTGCACCAGCGCGTGTGGCGAGCGACAGCCCTCCTTCATTTTTTTCTGGGCCATGACACTCCAAGCAGTGGCTTTTGAGCAGCGGCTGGATGTCGCGGGCAAAGTCGATCTCCACAGCCGCGCTCCTAGCTAGGTCAGTCGCTCGTGCTGCTGACCACGCGACCATCGCAGGCACGGTCGCCGCTACCAAAAAGAGATGAAAAAGTGGTAGCCGTGGCTGGCAGCACGAGGCTCTAGGATGACTCTGAAAAAGAGCCATCGTCGGTCGGACTGCGGCTGCGACTGACTGCAACAGGCCCCCACGCATACCGTCCATAAAAGCTTTCTCGTTGGGTCGCTTACGTCTTTGGCACAACTGGGGCCGCACACCTAAAGGCCCGTCGAGTATAACAACCGCAGGTGTACCAGAGCTTCGATCTTTCACTTGAGTTTTGGCCGTACTTTTGGCAGAGACTTTCGACTGTCTCGCCAGAGGGAGTCGCAGATGAAGTTTTTTTTAAGCATTGTAACCGCGGCACTGTTTGTGGGATCGCCCACGCTCCAAAGCGCGCAGGCCTTAGAAAAGTTTCCTGCCTGCCGGATGGTTCAAGCTGCTTGGGCGGACGGCGACAGCTTTTTAATCCAGACCCAACGCAACGAGCAGCACACGATTCGGCTCTACGGCGCCGACTGCCTGGAGTTGCATGTGAATGATGACACCGACGCCCGCCGCTTGCGTGCGCAGAGGCGTTATTTTGGAATCTCGGAAGCCGGTGGTTCACCGCAAGCATCGATTGCCCTGGCTAAGGAAACGGGCAACCTCGCTGCCGCCGAAACAGCGCGGGCCTTGGCAAAACCGTTTACGGTTTACACAGCGTTTGCCGATGCCCGCGGCGATGCCAGATTCAAGCGTGTTTATGCCTTTGTCGTAACAGCAGACGGTGAAGATCTTGGGGAACGGCTCGTGCGTCTGGGCTTGGCACGCGCCTTTGGTGTGTACCGCGAAACGCCCGATGGCAAGCACTCCGACGAGTATCGGGAGAAGCTGCGCGACCTCGAACTCCGCGCTTCCAAGAAGGAGAACGGCATCTGGGCCAAAACGGATTGGGATAAACTGCCGACAGAGCGTGCTTTGCAACGCACGGAAGATGCCGAACTCGAACTGGCCACCCAATCGAAAAAACGTGTGCCGACTGCTGTGATCGATCTGAATACGGCCTCACGCGATCAACTTCTAGCCATTCCAGGGGTCGGGGACGTTACGGCCAACCGCATCATTCAAGGCAGGCCCTACGCATCCCTGAACGATCTTGGCAACGTCGAGGGACTCGGCCCCAAAATCCTCGATACGCTCCGGAAATATGCGCAGGTCAAGCCTCAATAGCAATCCGCGCAACACGATCGCGAAGCATATGAAAAGAGCCCAACGCCTAAAAATCGGACGCTGTATCCGTTGACGATGAACAACATCAGGGTACGGCGCGTTGACAAAGACACGGCTCTCTTTTCAACTCGCTGACGGCTGGAATGATACCTCTGTGTTCGGTCTGCAATACTCATTGACAGCTCGTCCGAAACAGGGAGAGCCCGTACAGGGCGAACTGATTTCAGATCGCCCGAATGGGGAAGTTTATTGAAGATGTGAGGCGGGCATGCAAGACAACGTGCATTCATTACGATTTCAGCTACGCGATCTACTAATTGCAGGCCTAATAGTCACCATCGTCGGTGTTTTAGCAACTGGCCACTGCGGATCACTTTTTGGAGAAGATCACCCTGCGAAAGACACACCACAACCTCAGTTTGTATTTGTTCGAAAAGAAGAGGCAAGAGCGAAACCGGCTGCCACTTTGAAGGGAAGCCCTGACGGGAAGATCCGGTTGAGCGTTCAGCGAGACAAGGCTCGCTTGATCGACACAGGTACCGAGAAGACAATCGGCAAGGAGTTGGAAGCAGGAAAAGTGCATGACCTAGTCGTACCAGTGTCTTTCACCTGCTGGTCGTTCAGTCCCGACGGCAAGTTGCTCGTGACCGGCGCCGGCTATTTTGAGAGAGTCCACGATGGAAATAGCAACAACGTGGGACGTGTCCAGCTTTGGGACACAGCCACAGGAAAACTCTTAGCAAAAGTGGAGACCGGCAATGTTCGCTCGGTCGCATTCAGCGAAGACGGGAACATCGTCATGTATGACGCATCGCATCGGGAGGTTGAGGCGCCTTGACATATGATCGATCTTCATACAAGCTCCTCGATGCTATACGGTTTGCTCGTGACAGAAAATAGTTGGGGTGCCATCACGGTCGATATGCTCGGATACAACGAGTATTTCTGAGAGTGCAGTTGTCCCATGCCGATCCTCAGTGTCCTGTATGTTACTGTCTCCATGATCCTCTGCATTGCGGGATGCGGGGCGTTATCGCTGATGCCCGGCACGACCATCCACCAGCGATGCGGTTGGAAGGCAGAGGACTACTTCTTCACTGACCCAAAAGTGATCGCCCTCTGCCATGCCATTGAAGCAAGCAATCTGGCTGAGATGGATCGGCTCGTGAAGGCAGGTGCGGATGTCAACGCCCAAGGGAAGGGCAAGATGACGCCGCTGCTCTGGGCGTTTCCAGACAACAACCTGCCGAGGTTCAAGTGGCTTTTGGAACACGGAGCAGACCCGAATGTCGTGGTCGAGGATGAATTCAATACCAGGCAGAACATTGCCCGCGGAGACTCCGTGACACAGTTGGCGTGCGAATCGTCGTTTCCAGGGTATTTTGAGACGGTCTTCGATCACGGCGGCGACCCGAATCTTCGACGGGCGGCGGCGGTCGGTGCTTCAAGTACGCCACTTCATACAGTCATACAGTTCGGTGGGGGCGACCGACGAGAAAGGGTTAAGCGGTTAATTGAACTAGGTGGAGACATGAATGCGTTGGCGGTCGGTGCGACGCCAGTCATGACCGCCGTTGGCTGGGGAGGGCAATACGACCTAGCGATCATGATGCTTGAGGCGGGCGCAGATCATCGAGCATATGAAGAGAGTCAGATTCAACGGCTCATTCATAGAGTTGTGCGCGAGGAGCGTCGCCTCAACAGTGCTACGTTGGAACAAAAGGCGAAGTTTCACGAGCTTGTGAAGTGGCTTGAGGACCACGGCGAATCGTATGCTGAGGCAAAAAAAGACCGGGATCGCTGGGATTCTTGGTCTCGCACAACAGGGGAGTTTAAGGAGAAGATGGACGCCGAGATCGCTGAGCGAAAGGCCCGTGAGAAAGCAGCGGCCGAGCCGCAGCCCAAGTGACGCAAAGCGGTAGGTGCTGGCCTCAACCCGCAGTCGGTGATAGGTTGATGACCGGATTGGATTTACAAGGTCGTTCTTTGGACGAGTCAGGTTGGAGGCGAGGTCGTGGTCTCTCAGCACTCCCCGACGAAGGCAATGGGCGCGATTCCCGGCTTCTTAGCGCCGTCATCGTGGACATTCTGGGTCGAAGCAATCGAACCGAGCGATACGATCGCGGACGTCGCCCCCCTTCTGCCGAGGAGAAGATTTCAACCCAGGTGCTTGAAACAATTCAAGTCCTAAACAAAAAACCTTGTGCGGCATGCATTAACCTGCCGTTATCTGTAGGGAAACGATGCCCCACGGCGAAGCCTGCGAGTCCTACGGCGTGGGGATTCTCTCGGCAATCCTGTTACGCGAGTGCCAGTCGATGGCTCACAGATTGGCAGCGGATCGAACCGCTACACCCACTCCAGTTTCGCGATTGATTCCTGCCATGCAGGTGCACCGCTGGGCTATGACACACGCAGGTGCGACCGAAATGTTGAATCTTTAGTGTTGGCTGTTAGAATGAGGGCTTGGAAGGTTAGAAGTATCCGTTCTTGGAATTGAGTTGGCCCTCGCGGTCTCTCACACCAACCTCGCGAAAGCACAAGGTGGTTACTCGCTCTGGCAACAGGGCGGGAGGATACGCGTTGGGAGCGTTCCCCAGCGAAGCTTTCGGGAGTTTTTGCGCTGATAGACCGCATAAGAAACCGGTCAAAAAGAACTCGAAAGCACCTTCCTTTCCTTCACCGGAAAGGGGTGCAGCATGCCCGTCGGTTTTCCCTCACTGCGTGTCGACAAAGACAATGCGTCTCATCACCTGTGGTGCAATAACGGCACGTGGTGGGTGCACTACACGATCCACTTTGATCACCGCAAACGGCGGATCAGAAAATCGCTCCAGACTCACTCGCTCGCGGAAGCAATTGCTCGGCGCGATGCGCTGTTGACCCGTATCGAGCACGAGGGAGCATTTGTGCCGGCCGTCCGCTCGCCTCAACCCTTTTACAAGCGCACGCCGGGAGACAACGTGTCTCAGAACGTGTCTCAGAACGTGTCTCAGAACGTGTCTCAACAAGATGCGCACGCAGGCCGCTTGGTGCCCTCGGCCAGTCGCTAAAAATACCGGTCTGCCAACTGGGCGTCAGATTTTCTTTTTCCACAGACCCACCAACGGGATCCAGGTGGCGGGCACAGCGGGCACCTTCACGACAGTGACCTCGTTGATCGAACCGTCCGTTTTCTTGTTTAGATAGAACGTGTACGCGAGCGGATCGTAAAGACCGACGCCGGTTTTAGCTCCGGCGGTGAACGCGCCTGCCAGCGGGAGCCACGAGGCTGGGACGATTGGCGTCTTGAATACGGTTCGTGCCGCACTTGAGCCATCGATCGTATCGTGCAGATAGAACGTGTAACCGATTGGATCATAGAGACCCACGCTGCTCGTACCGTTACCGTCCCAATCGCCGGCCAGGGGCCGCCATGTAGCGGGCGCTGGGGGCGCGATGAATGGACTCTGCAGCACGCTGCCGGTGAGGCTGTAAAAGTGGAACGTGCGGGCAACCGCATCGTAGAGGCCTACTTCGTCCCCGCCGCTGCCATTCCAGTTGCCCGCCAATGGCAACCACCCCGGCTTGGCACCCGCCGCCACAAATGTCCGATCGGCTGTACCGTCGTTGTTATCGTCGAGATAAAATGTGCGGGCGGCAGGATTGTAGAGGCCCGTTGTGTCGACCCCGTTGTTGTCCCAGTCGCCGGTGATCGGCAGCCACGAAGACGCCGCCGACACGGAGCGGAAGACGTACATATCGGTGGTCGTGCCGTCGAGGTGGTTGTTGAGATACCACGTCTGGGAGACGGGATCGTAGAGACCCGGGGTCGCGTACGACACCGGATAGATCTCAATTGGTCCGGTTGGAGTCAGCGTCTTGCCGCTGAGTCCCGCATAGTTCGGCGCATAGCGGGTGGCCCGAAACGTCAGGTTAGAATAGACGTTCGGCACGCCAACGACGTTGAATGTTGCCAACGCCTGCCCCTGATGCATCACGCCAGCAAGGGCAATGGGATTGACGTAGTTCCAGACGGTCTGACCGCTCGGCGTGACTTCAAAGAAATGGCCTTCAGTGCCCTCGTTGATCAGCGTGTTACCGTTGGGTAGCCGCTGGACGCCCGAAATAATTGCGGCGGAAAAGTTTTTCTTGGTCGACGCCGCATAACTCCAGACGAGCGTGGTGGAACTCGGGCCGTAGGTGCCCAGCTTAGCCTTCACTTCCATCACGGCGGACCAACTGCTGCCGTCCTGCCGGATATAGCCGTTGTTAAACACCATAATATTGCCGGCCCCGGGCCGCCCGTCACGGATAAAGTTTGGGTTGTGCTGGTAAAAGAGCGTCTGTGTGGCACGCGTGCCGCCGCCCCATGTGCGATCGTTGCCGTACCTCCAGAGGATGTCCCCACCCTTGCCGCTGACGCCTCCGGCATGCGTTTTAGCCTGCAGCGTCGTCGTGCTGTGATCGATGATCATGATCTCGGAGAGTTCCCGAGACGACACGATAACCTGGTTGGTGTTGGCGTTGAAGTCGAGCCCGTTGAAGTGGGTCCAATCGGCCACGACAGCGCCCGCACCAATATCGGTGGCGACGTAGTTGAGATTCACAAGTTCGGGATGGTTTCTGACGCCACTGGGTCCGTAGTAATTGGCTTTAGTGGCATCGTAATTTTGCACGAGATGGTTGGTCACGTCCCATTGCCAGACAATGTCGCCCCCCACGCCGGCAGTGTAGTTGGGTTTGATCTCTAGGAGCATGT